>Ga0315336_1000715_pt1 | contig 81462 bp, 35 predicted proteins | sample ASW5metaG_FD_204512 | JGI IMG/M metagenome (GOLD analysis project Ga0315336, IMG submission 204512) | Ammonia-oxidizing marine archaeal communities from Monterey Bay, California, United States - ASW #5 | ecosystem: Environmental > Aquatic > Marine > Intertidal zone | place: USA: California... | reverse complement strand
CCAGTTCCTGGAAAGGCACTTCCAATCCTCTCGCACTACTACACTTAGCCGCGCTGACATCCCGAGCCCGCCCTTCGGGCGACCCTGCTTTCCTCGCTGCGCTCGTCTCTCCGGGTCGTCTTGCAAGCAAGACGGGCTCGGGACGACAGCGCTTCGCGTCGCGCAAGCGCGCCACGACATCGTGCGACGTTACGAAAGTCCATCTAGCGATGAACTTGCGAACCGTCGCACTAGAAATTCGCCAGGAGCTGCTCTTTCTTCTTGGTGAATTCGTCTTCGGTGATGAGGTCGGCCTCGCGTGCCGCGGAGAGCTGGCCCAGCTTGCTCTTCAGGGTGTTGCTGGCCCCCGCGGAGGCCTTCTTCTCAGCTCGCTTGGCCTTGAAGACCTTCGTAAAGAGCGCGTTGAGCTCCACTTTGGACATCTGCCGGCCGCTGGCGAAATACTCGTCAGCGACTTCACCGATGGCCCAGGTCATGGCATAAGCCGTCGTGATCGAAGCTGCCCAGCCGAGCACGGGCACGAACTTCGATGCGGCGAGCACGAACTGTTGGGTCGCGATTCCGGTCCCGAAAGTTCCCATCAGCTCCATGACGGTGCGCGCGTCCATCTGGTGGCCATGGATGTTCCCGATGGTCTGCACCATGGTCGCCTGGATGGGGGTGACCAGGGCCAGGTCGAGGAGCGGAATGGGCTGAATGGTGACCGCTCCAGCGGCGACTGCAGACGCCTGAATGGTCTGGGCGATGATGAGGTTCTTCTCGGCCTGGGTCTGGGCCGGCGCTTCGGGCTCGGGTGCGGGTTGTGGGGCCGGATCCGGCTTCGCCTCGGCAGTCGGTGCCGATTCCGGTTCGGGCTCGGGTGGCTGAGCTTCGGCGGACTCTGGCTCCTCGGCATGCGCCTCTTCACTCGGCTCCGGTTCCTCGTTGGCCTCCGGTTCCTCGTTGGCCTCCGGTTCCTCGTTGGCCTCCGACTCGTGTGTTGCCTTCGGCTCTTCGACGCGCTCCACCGCCGACTCTGGCGCTATTGGCTCCGGTTCGTCGGGTCGTTTGAGGCCCTGGAAGCCGCTGTCGATGAACCCCGACAGTTGCTCATTGGCGACACCGCGAACCATCTTCTCGGTGGCCATCATGCCCTTGAAACCACCGACAAAGACTGTGCCCTCGAGCTTGATGGTGATCTCGCAGAGTGTTCCGTCGTCGTCGACGGTTCCGCCAACGTGGATGTCGGTGCCATTCGAGTCTGAGACCCGGGCCGCAAAACGACCCGGATCCCCCAGATCCTCAATTTGCACCTGGAATCCCAGGGGGCCATAGCCTTCGACCATCTTCCGGCTCGCCGCGTGGGCTTGCTCCAGATTGACCGGGTAGGACCGACTGATCTGAATGCCGGAGATATCGAAGACGGCCACTTTGGACTCCTTAGAAGGCCAGGACGAACAGGCCCAGGCCGGACAGGGTGTGCAGCATCAGCGCGATGGTACCGGTAAACAGTGCCGCGATCACGTGGTGCACGAGGGCGACCTTGACGCCGTTGAAGACCGGAACCCGAAGGAAGGCGCTGTAGGTGATTCCGCTGACGATGAACGCGAACATCACGCCCACGAAGATCGCGAGGGTCGAGTTGATACCCGCGATGAGGGCGCCGAGCGTCAGGCCATAGAGGGTGCCGGTGATGGCGTTGGCGATAGTCGCGCTGATGAGTGCGGCGAAGCTGGCGAAATATCCGGCCGGTTTCTCGCCGGAAACCGACGCTGCGGCTTGGAGCAGAAGTGGCTGGGCGAAGAAGACGACAAACGCGGCCGCGAGGCCGATGAGAATCGAAGTGAGGGTCATGGAGAGCTCCCGAGTGTGGTTGCGGTGTTCGCAGGTACAACGACAACCGACATCGGATACTTACGGCCGACTCATAAATTCTGTCACTTTCCATCTAGATGGGGCTCGAACATGTCCTGGATCCTGATTCTCGCCGTCGCTTGCGGCACTCCTGAACCCGCTGTTGCTCCGGTTCCCACCCCGGATGCGGCGCCAGCGGAGGCCCCGGCCCCCGTGGCATCCGAGTCCAAGCGATGGGCGTTCCCGGTTCAAGAGGGTTGGACCGAGGAGGCTGTGAAGTCGAAGATGCGGATGGCCCAGTTCGCCCTTCCCAAAGCGGAGGGAGATCCCGAAGATGCCAGCGTGATTGTCTACTTCTTCGGTGAGGGAGGCGGGGGCAGCATCGACGCCAACTTCCAGCGGTGGGCGGGGCAGTTCGTCGTCGAAGGCGAGGCCGACCCCATGAAAGCTGCCAAGTTCGCCAGGGTGGAGCGCGACGGTGCGGTGCTGCACAACATGAAGATCTCCGGGAAGTTCATAGCCGAGACCCGTCCGGGCTCTGGAGATCGGGTGGACAAGGACGCCTGGCGCATGCTCGCCACTATTGTCGAGACCGACGGAGGGCCCTACTTCGTCAAGCTCACTGGTCCCGAGAAGACTGTTCAGAAGTGGGCTTCGAGCTACGACGCATTCTTGGCCGCGGCCGGTCCCAGCTAGTGGGGCGGGTCAGGAATTCGCTTGCGAAGTCCTGCCCGGGCCACGGTCGAGGAGTCCCGGCGCGGGCCACTAGAGCTTGTAGGTGTAGGGCACCCGGACATGGAACTTCACGAAGGCCTGGCCGATGTGCCAGATCGACTCGTCGAGCTTCCCGATCTGGAGGATGGGCCCGCCAATCTCCTGAGGAATGTAGAACTGGCTGTCCCAGCCGAAGCTGATGAGCGTGGTGTCCGAGAACGGGATCTCCATCTCCACCTTGGCCTCGAGTCCAGGCCGCAGGAAGTGAGTGGGCGACGACAACTGCAGGCTGTGCATGTAGAAATAGCTGGCCCGCGCGCCCAGCCCGACCTCCAGCGTCGTGTCTGAGTCGATCAGCTTCACGTCGAGACCGATGGGCCGGAAGCCGATGCCATACATGCCAGTGCTCGACATGATCCCCGCGGGGGAGATGAAGAACGTCCGCGGAATGAGCGGGTGACTGATCCGCAGCTCGTCCATGGACAGGATCTTCTTGCGGAATTGCTTGGGAATCCGGCTCTTGAACCGCTTGAGCAACTTCTTGTTGAGGATGGCCTCGAGGCTGAACGCGAGCCCGAAGTGCACCGGCTGGTTCTCGTAGACCGGACCGGTGATCAGATGAGCTGCGGGGCCCACTCCGATGTCGATGGGGATCTCGACCGTCTTGGGTTTCTTCTTGCCCTTGGCCGCGTCGGCGGTGGGGGCGATGAGCAAAAGGAGTGCAAGCCACATGGCTACATCCTACCGCAACAAAAAAACTTGACGCTCTGGGGAAGCCTGACTAACCATATAGGCATGAATGCGAACACGACCAACTTGAACAGTTTTTGGCTCCTCCTGAGCCCCATGGAGGGGTGCGACTGACGTAGAAACGCAGACGCATCGAAGCCCCTCCCTGCCAACCGGCACGGAGGGGCTTTGTCGTTTGTGGACTTGAAAACTAGAATATTGTTATACCCAGGTAAGCGAATTGGTACAGCATCCGGCTTCAAACGTCGGAGAGATGCGGGTTCGAATCCCGCCCTGGGTACTCGGAAGGTGATCTCCAGGCGGTTGGAGGCCCGACTGCTAATCGGGACGCAGCCGCAATAGCTGTGGAGTTCGACTCTCCCGCCTTCCTCCACTCATATGGCTAGGTAGCTCAGTAGGTAGTAGCGCTGGTTTGAAGCACCAGAGGTCGCCGGTTCGATTCCGGCCCTAACCACTCTTGATTTTGCCCAGGTAGCAAATTGGTAAAGCATGCGGTCTTAGAAACCGTAGTCTGTGGGTTCGACTCCCACCCTGGGTACCACTCGCAGCCGTCAGCCGTCAGCCGTCAGCATCAGCCCGTACAGGCTCGTGCTGACGGCTGACAGCTGATCGCTCTTTTTGGCCTCGTGCGCAGGGGACACAGCCAGGGTTCCAAACCCAGGACAGCTCGGTTCGACTCCGAGGGGGCCAGTTCTATTCGCGGTGCCGATCTGGACGATGTTCATTGCCAGGAATGCGTAGTAGACGGCCCCGAAGAAGGGCACCAGCACGAAGGGCAGCTGCCAGAACATATCGACCGTGTTTCCAACGATCGGCAGTGCGACGGTGAGAACCGCGAGGAACACCAATCCTCGGTAGACGTTTTCGTTCACTACCAGCCGATCTCGCGCATGATCTCCTTCGCGGCAGCCATGGCTTCGGGATCCATCTCCTCGTCCATGGAGATGGCGGAGATGTTCTTCATTACGATCTCGGTGAGCGCCGTGATGTGCTTGGCGCTCGGGACGGCCAGGTCGTTCTTTTCCGCGGCGGTCGCGTAGAACTCGGTGCGCCCCGGCTCTGATGTCAGGAGCCGGGGCGCCAAGCAGCAACGGTTGGAACTGCTTGCCAGGTCGGACCTAGTGGGGGGGCGCCAACCACGGGAAGGACGCCATGAAGGCCTTGTCGTTCGCCGGCGGGTTGAGCGGAAGGGTCGCGAAGAAGTCGAGGGGATGCGTGTTCAGGTCGAGAAGAACCAACGCCAGCGTGATGTCGATGACCGGGTCGGTCAGGTCGCGGCCGTTCGGGAATCCGCGCGGCTGCGTGATGTCCAGGAACTGCGTGTCCGGAACGACCAGTGGAGCCGTGGTGTTCACGCAGTCGACGGTCGCGCACGGAGTGAGGCCGAGGCCGCCCAGATCGTCGTCGAGTGCGGTGTGCAGGAAGTCCACATTGGCGGTGATCTCGCCCACGAAATCGCCGGCCGCGTCGTCGGCTGGGTCGGAGTCGTTGTAGAGGTCCTTACTGGTGATCACGGCGGTGGCGACAGCGGGCATGCCGAAGCGGTCTACCCGGGTGTAGTCGCCAGGGGCGTCGGTCCTGAAAGTGAAATCGCCGGCGTCTGCGCCGTCTGCGCCATCCGCGCCGTCCGCTCCATCCGAGCCGTCCGTTCCGTCCGAGCCGTCAACGCCGTCGTTTCCGTTGTTGCCGTCCGCTCCGTCGTCGCCGTTTGAACCGTCATTGCCGTCATTGCCGTCATTGCCGTTGGCGCCGGCCGCGCCGTCGGAACCGTCTGCGCCGAGTTCACCGTCGACGCCGTTGACGCCGTCTGCGCCGGCTTTACCCGCTTCGCCCTCGCAACCTACGACCATCAGGGAGGCCGCAATCATCAAGATGTATTTGTTCATGGGGTCCTCCTAGAACCTGGCCGAAGTGGCCCAGACGTTGGCCTGGGTGGAAGCGCCCATGGCGGACGCAGTGTCGAACTCGAGCACGATGGCGGTTGCGTTGGTGGCCGCGACGGAATCGCGGGTGCTGTCGAACATGAGGGTTGCGGTGTAGAGCGTGTCGTTGAAGCCCTGGAGGTCGAAGAAGAAGGGATCGTCGCGCAGACCGCTCCAGACCCGACCGCCGGCGGTGGGAATGACCTGTTCGACCGGGCCCCAGACGGGTGCGCCGGTGCCGGGAAGATTCACGACCTGAACGCCCCAGTTGCCCTGGCTGTCCGTGCCGTACCGAACCCAGATCGACCAGTCTTCGACGGCGTCGAGGTCGGTATCGAAGTGGATGCCGTAGAGGACATCGGCGTCATAGGTGGCGGGCATGCCCGCTGGGGACAGTCCCGCGAAAGTGAGGATGGCGACCGTCTGGCCACCGCCGTTTTCCCACAGATAGAGGTCGGCGATGTCTGCCGCGGGATCTGCGGACGAGATGGGAGCTTCGGCATGATCTGCGGCTATTGCAGGTACCGCCACGGCGAACAAGGCACCAAACGCGGCGATCGCGCTCGGTTTGAAGAGTGACATGGAAACCTCCGTTGGTTTTTCCGCTTGCTGTTACGGGAGCAGGTCGCGGTTGGATCACCAAATTCTGAGATTGGTTTCCCAAGGCGTACTGGCAGCGGATCGGTACGGGGTCGGCGCTCCAAAACGTGGTAAACAACGGCGGCAATCATGGACCCATTCATCTACCAGTACGCCATTGGCGGCACCGTGTTCGCCGTCGGTTTGGTGTACGCCTACCGTCAGGGCTACCTCGGTCTGTCGGGCTCGAAGGCCCGCTGGACCGCCGTGATCGTAGGGGGCTTCCTCTTCTTCATGGGACTGCAAGGCTATCTGCAGTACGCGCCGATGGAGGAGGCGGCCGCGGTCGCCTATGAAGGCGATGGGTTGAAACCCGGAAAGCTGGGTACGAATCTAGATTACGCGGTGATGGTTGCGTATTTCGTCGCCATGATGGGCATTGGCGTGTGGTTCGGCCAGGGCAACAAGGACACCAAAGACTTCTTCTTTGGCGGTCAGCGCTTCTCGTGGTGGCTGATTGCGTTCAGCCTCATCGCCACCACGATCGGCTCGTCCAGTTTCGTCAAGTACAGTCGAATTGCCTACAATTACGGGATTGCCAGCAGCCAGACCTACCTTAACGACTGGTTCTGGATGCCGCTGGTGTTGTTCGGCTGGCTGCCCATCCTGTACTTCTCCCGTCTGACCTCCATCCCGGAGTATTTCGAGCACCGGTTTGGTCGTGCAGCGCGCAATATCGTCACCGTCCTGCTCCTGTCGTACCTGATCGGGTACGTCGGCGTGAACCTGTTCACGATGGGCAAAGCGCTACACCACCTGTTGGGGTGGCCGGTGTTCGCCTCGTCGGTTTTGGTCGCGTCGATCTCGGCGGTCTACGTCACCTTTGGTGGGCAGTCCAGCGTCATCATGACGGACCTGTTTCAAGGGGTGATGCTGCTCGCGACGGGGCTTTTGATCCTGGTGATGGGCGCGGCCTATCTGGGCGGGTTCGAGCCGCTTTGGGAACATCTTCCGCGCAGTCACCGCATGGCCTTTCCAAACTTCAATGAAGACCCCTCGTACAACGCAGTCGGCATCTTCTGGCAGGACGGGATGGCGAACACGGCGATGTTCTACTTCCTGAACCAGGGCATCCTGATGCGCTTCATGGCGGCGCGGTCTGTGGACGACGGCCGAAAGGCCGCCGTGACGGTTCTGTTGGTGCTGATGCCGGTCGCCGCCGTCGTCGTGGCCTCGGGGGGCTGGGTGGGTCGCTCCCTCTCCCACGCCGGTGTGCTTCCTCCGGATATGGACGGAGCAAAGGTGTTCTTCATCACCGCAGAGTTCCTGTCTATGCCGGGCGTCTTCGGATTGGTGATGGCTGCCCTCACGGCAGCACTGATGTCGACGGTCGACTCGCTGATCACCGCGATCGCGGCCATCGTTGTCAACGATGTGTACCGGCCGATTCGCCCGGAGTCTACGGAGGCCGAGCTGCTCAAGGCGGCCCGCTTCAGCGCCATCGTCGTGACGTTGCTGGGCATCGCTTTGGTTCCGGTATTCAACAGCTTTGACAGTATCTATTCGGCCCACGGCGCCTTTACCGCGGCCGTGACGCCTCCGATGGTCGTCGCGCTGCTCTTCGGCGTCTTCTGGAGGCGCTACACGACCCCTGCCGCGCTCGCCACCATGGTCGGCGGCTCGATCCTCATCGCAGCCTCGATCGTCTGGCCGGAGCTCATCACGCCGTTCGCCCATGGCGTGCCGATGAAGGAGGCCGGTGACGGCTGGTTGGCTGGGGCGAAGCAGTACAAGTTCATGCGTGCGTTTTACGGGATCGCCGTCAGCGGCGGCATCGGGGTGATCGTGACCTTCGCGACCAGGCCCCGGGAGCTCGATGAGGTCCGCGGGTATGTCTGGGGCACGATCTCCGACGCGATTCGAAACTACAAGGGTTCGGATGGGGCCGAGGTCTACAGCCAGTGGGCACGCGCCGCCGTCGAAAAGGGCGGGGCCGATTCTGTTCATCCGGATTCCGGAGTGTATTTCGCGCGGATCAGCAGGGGTCTCGCAAGTCAGGTCGGCGCGTCGGCCGGCGATCTGCTCTATGTGAGTGACAGCCGCGCCTGGCTGGGCGGCCTGAACTCCACCCATGTCGTGGTCTCTGAGGTCACTGAAGACGACCGGCCTTCCATTCAGTTGGGTGCGGTCGCTTACGATGCCGTCGTGCGCCCCGGTCGGGCTGAGCTGGCCGTGGCCGTACGACGCCTGTACTGACGGAAGAACCGTGGCAAACAGTAGCGACTCCAGAGGCAAGATCTTCGCCATCGCCATGGGGTCGATCGCTTTTCTCCTGTTTTTGGGCATGGTCTCGCAGAAAGAGGAGTCCGGCGACTGGTCGCCGATTTCGACCGAAGATGCCGACGTATCCATCCAAACGCTGCTCGTGGAGATGTCGGATCGGAGTGCGCTGGCGCGCTGGCCCGAGCACGCCTGGGTGCATGGGCATCGCAGCAGCACCGATCGTCCGGTGGATTCGCCGAAATCTCCGGGCTGGCACGCCAACAACGATGCCGGTCATTACGCCGGCATGACCCGGCGAGGCGGGCGTCCCGCCTACTTGCTCCTCGACCGGGAGGGACCGGGAGTCATCACCCGGATCTGGTCCGCCAATCCGGGCCGGGCGGGCATGATCTCGGTGTTCGTCGACGGCGAGCCCGAGCCCGTGATCTACGAGCGCATGGACCTGCTCCTGTCCGGTCGCGGGACCTTTCCGCCGCCGTTTGCAGGCGTGCGAGGTCGCGGCGCCACCGCATACCTGCCCATTCCGTACGCCAAGAACATCCGCATCACCATCGATGAATCACCCGATTCGGGCGTCTACTACGGTATCGACTACCGGACCTACCCCGAAGACGTTCAGATCCAGAGCTATTCGCCGGAGTTCCTCGTCCAGGCGGTCGCGGCCTTGGAGGCCGCCGGCGAGCAGCTTCGCAAGCCCACCGACCCGAAGTTTGGCGATCCGGTGGCGGGCAGCACCGCGACCTGGGACTCAACCGCTCCCGGTGCGATTGCCGGCATTCGCGTTTCTTTTCCGGAGAACGTGGATCCCACAGAATACAGGTTGAGGCTTGCTTTCGACGGGGAAGCGCCGATGGATGTGCGGGTCGGTGACTTCTTCGGATCCGGCAGTGGCGTGAATCCGTTTCGGGACTGGAATCGAACCGTGACGACCACGAGTATGACCGCCCGGTGGGTCATGCCATTTGCCGACACAGCCACCGTGCAGATTTCGCCGCCGCCCGATCCGGTCGACCCCGAAGCAGACGATGTAGAGCCGGCTTCGCTGACCCTCGAGGTCGCAACCATTCCGTGGGAGTGGGACGCGCGCACCTTGCGATTCGGCATGTCGAACCAGACCCAACGGGAAATCCCCACACGGCCGCGCAGCGATTGGGGCTTCGCGAAGATCGAGGGCCAGCGTGGGGTCTTCGTCGGCGACACCCTGCGGGTCTTCAATCCGGTGTCGGAGTGGTGGGGAGCGGGGGACGAGCGGTTCTGGGTCGACAACCGCCTGGCTCAAGTCGGCACCGGCACCGAGGACTACTATGGCTACGCGTATTGCAGTAACGAGCTGTTCGCTGGTCCGTTTGGGGGGCAGCCTCGGAACGACCAGGAACCGTCTGAGCAAGACTGTGGTCGCAACGCCGGCCACGTGACAAACACCCGGGTTCGGATGCTCGACAAGGTACTGTTCAATGACAACCTTCGTTTTGAGCTGGAGATCTGGCATCACGCCGACACCCATCTGGACTATTCGGGGACCGCATTCTGGTATTCGGGTCCCACTTCTGCCCCGCCGGAGTAATCGACCCCCCGCGGTGACCGTGTTTTCACCGCCCGAAAACCCAGGGCGGGCGCCCAACGATCCGAGAATCCAAAAACCCGTGGGATTGGCATTGCCGGTCCACCCGCTCGACACCTAAAGTGACGAGGTCTGCGCTCTTAAGTGCGGATCGGGCGAATCTGTTCCGGGGGGAATACATATGCGCTGGTTACCCGCGTTCGCGCTGGGTTGTCTCATGCTCGTCGGCAGCTGCAAGAGCGACGACAAGCCCACTGAGAGCGACACACTCGATCCAGTCTCTGACGCAGACACCGACACCGACGCCGATACGGACTCCGATACGGACTCGGATACCGACTCCGATACGGATTCTGACACCGACACCGACACCGACACCGACACCGACACCGACACCGACACCGACACCGATACCGACACCGACACCGACACCAACCAAACCGGCGACACGTCCCCCCTGGTCGCCACGGGTGGAACCGGTGGAGATACCGCCGGAACGGGTGAAACCGGTGTGGACACCGCGCCCGCCCTCCCGTGCGTTGGTCCCGACATCGACTACGACGGCATCGCCGACGTCTGTGACCTGTGCCCGCTGGTTTTCGATCCCCTCCAGCTCGACTCCGACTTCGACGGCGTAGGAGACGCCTGCGACATCTGTCCATTTGGCACGGACTTCGCCGATCAAGACGCTGACGGAGTGCCCAACGCCTGCGACCTGTGTCCGGGCTCCGACGACGCCATCGACTTCGACGGCGACACCATTCCCGACGACTGCGACAACTGCCCGCTGATCATCAACACCGACCAGGACGATGCCGAGGGCGATGGTTTCGGTGACGCCTGTGACGTCTGTCCGCTCGGCAGTGACGCCTTCGACGCCGACCTCGATGGCGTGGCCGACGCGTGCGATCTGTGCCCGGGTTTCGATGATGCGGTCGATGCCGACCTCGATGGGGTTCCCGAGCCTTGTGACAACTGCGAGAACCTCCCCAATCCCGGCCAGGATGACGCCGATCTCGACGGGATCGGCGACGCGTGCGACGTGTGTGGAGCGGGTGACGACACGGTCGATACCGACTCCGATGGCGTGGCCGACGCGTGCGACATCTGTCCCGGCGGAAACGATGCCGCCGATCTGGACACCGACGGGGTTCCGGACTTCTGCGACAACTGCCCGAGCGTCCAGAACGGGACCCAGACCGACACCGACGGCGACGGCTTCGGCAACGACTGTGACATCTGCTTTGGCGGCGACGACACCCTCGATGCCGATGCCGACGGAGTCCCCGATGGCTGCGACATCTGTCCCGGTTTCCCGGACGCGCCCGACGCCGACCTCGATGGGGTCCCCGATGGCTGCGACAACTGTCCGACCGTCGTCAATCCCGGTCAGATCGACACCGATGGCGACGGCTTGGGCAACGACTGCGACGACTGTCTGCTCGGCGGACAGGTCGATTCAGATGGCGATGGTGTGGCCGACGCCTGCGACGCCTGTCCCGGTGAAAACGACGCTTTCGATATCGACCTCGACGGTGTGCCCGACGCTTGTGACAACTGCCAGTTTGTCGCCAATCCCGCCCAGGCCGACGTCGACGGAGACGGGTTCGGCAACGACTGCGACATCTGCCTGGCGGGCGACGACAGCCTCGACGCCGACTCGGACGGCGTGCCCGATGCCTGCGATGTGTGCCCGGGCGAGGACGACAACGACGATTTCGATGGCGACGCGGTGCCCGACAACTGCGACAACTGCCTGCTCGTGGTCAACCCGACTCAGAGCGACGGGGACTTCGACGCCATCGGCGACGCCTGTGACATCTGTCCCCTGGGAGACGATACGCTCGACGCCGATGTCGACGGTGTGCCCGACGCCTGCGACGTGTGTCCCAACGGCGACGACCGCGTGGACGGTGACAGTGACGGCATTCCCGACGGTTGTGACAACTGCGCGAGCGTGCTCAATCCGACCCAGGTCGACAGCGATCTCGACGGATTCGGTGATGCCTGTGACATCTGCCTCGCCGGCCACGATGGGGTCGACACCGATGTCGACGGCGTGCCGAATGCCTGCGACCTCTGTCCGGGTTTCGACGACGGCGACGATGCCGATGGGGACGCGGTTCCTGACGGCTGTGACAACTGCGTCGCGACCCCCAATCCGCTCCAGGTGGACACCGACGGCGATGGCTTTGGCAACGACTGCGACGTGTGCAACATCGGTGACGATGCCCTGGACGCAGACTCCGACGGCGTACCCGACGCCTGTGACCGCTGTCCCGGCAATGACGACACGATCGATGCCGATGGCGACACGGTTCCCGACCTCTGCGACAACTGTCCGAACACGCCCAACACCGACCAGCTCGACACCGATGGAGACGGCACCGGCAACGCCTGTGACAACTGTTTAGGCAGTCCAGCAGACGCCGATGGAGACGGCACGCCCGATGCCTGCGACCTGTGCCCGGGCTTCGACGACGCCGACGATGCGGACGCCGATGGCGTGCCGGAAGGGTGCGACAACTGCCCGGGTTTGAACAACGATCAGGCCGATGGTGATGGCGATGGCGTCGGCGACCTCTGCGATCTCTGTCCGTCCGGCGACGATGGCCTCGACACCGACTCAGATGGCGTTGCCGACGCCTGCGACCTGTGCCCGGGCTTCGACGACACCGACGACAACGACACCGACGGCGTGCCCAACGGCTGTGATTCCTGTCCGCTCATCGGCAACCCCAGCCAGGCCGATGCCGATGGTGATGGCATCGGCGACGCGTGCGACGCGTGTCCGCTCGGCGACGATGCCCTGGACGGAGATGCGGACGGCGTGGCGGACGCGTGTGACGCGTGTCCCGGGGCGGATGATACCCTCGACATCGACCTGGATGGGTCGCCCGACGCCTGCGACAACTGTCCCTCCATCCCCAACAACCAGGCAGATGGTGACGGCGATGGTGCCGGTGACGCCTGTGACATCTGTCCGTTTGGAGACGACGCGATCGACGGCGATTTCGATGGCACGCCCGACGCCTGCGACACCTGCCCCGGGTTCGATGATGGCCTGGACGCCGACAACGATGGAGCCGCGGATGGTTGCGACAACTGCCCGGGTCTGGCCAACGCGGCGCAGCTCGACACCGACGGCGACGGCTTCGGCGACGACTGCGACATCTGCCCAACCGGAAGCGACGGCGTCGATACAGACGGCGACGGCGTGCCCGACGGCTGCGACCTGTGCCCTGGGGCCGACGATGGCGTCGACCTGGACCTGGACGGCGTCCCGGACGCGTGCGACAACTGCCTCGGAACGGGGAATCCGGGTCAGGGCGACGGCGACGGCGACGGTATCGGAGACGCCTGTGACGCCTGCCTGGCCGGTGACGATGGCGCCGACAACGACGGCGATGGCGTGCCCGATGCCTGCGACGCCTGCCCGGGCTCCGACGACACCGCGGACGTCGATGGCGACGCGGTTCCCGATGCCTGCGACAACTGCCCGCTCGACCTGAACCCCACCCAGGGAGACGCCGATCTCGACGGCAGCGGCGACGCCTGTGACATCTGTCCGACCGGCAACGACCAGCTCGACACCGACGGCGATGGCGTGCCCGACGGCTGCGATCTCTGTCCCGGATCCGACGACGCCATCGATGGCGACGGCGACGGCGTGCCCGACGCCTGCGACAACTGCCCGCTCGAGCCGAACGGCGCCCAGCCCGACGCTGATCTAGATGGAATCGGCGATATCTGCGATGCCTGTCCCGCCGGAGACGACACGGTGGACGGCGATGGTGACGGCGTTCCCGATGCTTGCGATGTGTGTCCGGCCGGCGACGACACGCTCGACGGCGACGGTGACGGGTTCGCCGACGGCTGCGACAACTGTCCTCTGCTCCCCAACCCCAATCAAAACGACGGCGACGGCGACGGTTTTGGGGACCTCTGCGATGCGTGCCTGCTCGGCTCGGACGGCTCCGATGGCGATGGCGACGGCGTTCCCGATGCCTGTGACCAATGTCTCGGGTTCCCGGACACCGATGACATCGACACCGATGGCGTCCCCGATGCGTGCGACAACTGCCAGCTGGACATCAACCCGTCCCAGCTCGACAACGACGCCGATGGCGTTGGTGACGCCTGCGACATCTGCCCGCAGGGCCCCGACGCCGACGACGCAGATGCCGACACGGTTCCCGACGCATGCGACAGCTGTCCGGGCTTCGACGACCGCGACGACAGCGATCTGGATGGCGTCGCGGCGGCCTGCGATAACTGCCCGAACGACCCGAACAATGCTCAATTCGACATCGACGGCGATGGCATCGGCAATGCCTGCGACGCCTGCGGCGCTGGCGACTCCGATTTCGACGGAGTGCCCGACGACTGCGATCTCTGTCCTGGGTTCTTCGATGGCGCCGACAACGACCTGGATGGCATCCCGAATGCCTGCGACAACTGCTTCGACGACGCCAACGTAGATCAGCTCGACGGTGACGGCGACGGCGTTGGCGACGCCTGCGATCTGTGTCCGGGTGGCCGGGACGACGGCGATTTAGACGGCGACGGTGTGGCCGACGCCTGCGATGTCTGCCCGGGTGGAGACGACACGGTCGACTCTGATGCGGATGGCGTACCGGACGACTGCGACAACTGCATCGCGACGCCAAATGGCGCGCAACTGGACGGCGACGGCGACGGCATCGGAGACTTCTGCGACGTGTGTCCGAGCGGCGACGACACCATCGACTCCGATTCGGACGGGACCGCAGATGCGTGCGACCTGTGTCCGGGTTTCGACGACGGTGTGGATTTTGACGGCGACGGTGTGGCCGATGACTGCGACATCTGTCCCTCGGACGCCGATCCGTTCCAATTGGACAGCGATGGCGACGGATTCGGAGACGCCTGTGACTCTTGTCCAGTTGGCGACGACAGTCTCGATGCGGATGGCGACGGGGTGGCCGACGCCTGCGACATCTGCCCCATCGGCCCGGACGACGCCGACGTGGACATCGATGGCATCCCCGACCTCTGCGACAACTGCCAGCTGGTGGTCAATCCGGATCAGACGGATAGCGACGGCGATCAGGTCGGAAACGCCTGCGACATCTGCCCCCTCGGAAACGACACCGACGACGCCGATGGCGACACCGTGCCCGACGCTTGCGACCTGTGTCCGGGCTTCGACGACGCGGTGGATGGGGACAGCGATGGGGTGGCCGACGGCTGCGACAACTGCCCGGTGGTCCCGAATGGACTCCAACTCGATGGCGACGGCGACGGGTTCGGAGATGACTGCGACCTGTGTCTGGCCGGAGACGACACCCTCGACGCCGACCTCGATGGGGTGGCCGACGCGTGCGATCTGTGTGCCGGCTTCGACGATGCCGTCGATACCGATGGCGACGGCGCTGCGAACGGTTGTGACAACTGCCCGATCGACGCCAATCCCACCCAGGCCGACGGCGACGGCGATGGCCTCGGCGACGCCTGCGACTCCTGCTTCGGTCCGGGCACTGACACCGATCTCGACGGCGTTCCCGACGCCTGCGATCTCTGTCCCGGTTTCGACGACGCCAACGACGCCGATGGCGACAGCGTGCCCAACGCCTGCGACAACTGCCCGATCATCCCGAATGGCCAGGCAGATGGTGATGGCGACGGCTTCGGCGACGCCTGCGACGCCTGCCTGCTCGGAGATGACAACGCCGATGCCGATTCCGACGGCGTGGCCGATGCCTGCGACGTCTGCGCGTTGGGCGACGACACTGCCGACGGCGACGCAGACGGCACCGCCGACGCGTGCGACAACTGCCCACTGATCGCGAACGGCACCCAGTCCGATGCCGATCTCGATGGCTTTGGCGACGCATGTGACATCTGTGCGGCTGGCGACGACGCGCTGGATGCCGACTTCGACGGCACTCCCGATGCCTGCGATCTCTGTCCGGGTAACGACGACAACGCGGACGGCGATGGCGACGCGATCCCCGACGGATGTGACAACTGCGCGGGCGATGCCAACGGCGCCCAGACCGACGGGGACGCAGACGGCATCGGAGACGTGTGCGATGTGTGTCCGCTCGGTGACGACAACGCCGACGGCGACACCGACGGCGTGGCCGATGCCTGCGACGCCTGTCCCGGCTTCGACGACGCGCTGGACTTCGACGGTGACGGCGACCCCAACGGGTGCGACAACTGTGTGGCCGTGCCCAACGGTACGCAAGCCGACGGCGACGCCGACGGATTCGGCGATGCCTGCGACATCTGCCTCCTCGGAGACGACAACACCGACACCGACACCGACGGCACACCCGATGCCTGCGACGTGTGTCCGACCTTCGACGACGACGCCGACGGCGACGGCGACACGGTTCCCGACGGCTGCGACAACTGTCCGTCCGATCCCAACACCTCTCAGGCAGATGGTGACAACGACGGAATCGGAGACGTCTGTGACGTTTGCTCGGGTCCCCCCGTCGATACCGACGGGGACGGGGTCGAGGACGCCTGTGACCTCTGTCCGGGCTTCAACGACAACACCGACACCGACGGCGACGGCACTGCGGACGGCTGCGACAACTGTCCGACGGTCGTGAACGACCAGACCGACACCGACGGCGATGGCGTGGGCGATACCTGCGACATCTGCTTCGGCGACGACAACGCCGATGGCGATCTGGACGGCGTGCCGAACGACTGCGATGCCTGTGTGGGCTTCGACGATCTGGCAGACGCGGACATCGACGGTACGCCCGATGGCTGCGACAACTGCCCGGCAGACTCCAATCCCACCCAGGCCGATGCCGACGGAGATGGCTTCGGAAACGTCTGTGACGCCTGCTCCGGTGGCGACGACGCTCTGGACTTCGACGGCGATGGCGTTCCCGACTTCTGCGACATCTGCGCCGGCTTCGACGACACCGCTGACGCCGATGGAGACGGAGCTCCGGACGCTTGCGACAACTGTGTTGGCGTGGTCAACATCAGCCAGTCCGACGCGGACGGAGATGGCTTCGGCGACCTGTGCGACATCTGTCCCGCCGGAGACGACGGCGTGGACAGCGACGGTGACGGCCGGCCCGACGCCTGTGACCTGTGCCCGGGTGGTGACGACAGCTTGGATGCCGATGCCGACGCGGTTCCCGACTTCTGCGACAACTGTCCCAGCGATGTCAACCCCACCCAGAGCGATACCGATCTGGATGGCTTCGGCAACACCTGCGACGTCTGCAACGGCGGAGACGACGCCATCGACGCCGATCTCGACGGGGTTCCCGACTTCTGCGACACCTGCGCGGGCTTCGACGACGGGGCTGACTTCGACTCCGACGGCACGCCCGACGCCTGCGACAACTGTGCGTTGGTTGCGAACAACCAGGCCGATTCCGACGGGGACGGCTTCGGCGATACCTGCGACATCTGTCCCGCTGGAGACGACGCAATCGATGGCGATGCAGACGGTGTACCCGATGCCTGCGACAGCTGTGCGGGCTTCGATGACGCCTTCGACGCCGATGGCGACAGCGTTCCAGATGGGTGCGACAACTGCCTGAATACGCCGAACCCGACACAATCCGACGACGACGGAGACGGGATCGGAAACGCGTGTGACAGCTGCGTCGGCGATCCCACGGACACCGATGGAGATGGCACCCCGGACGCCTGCGACCTGTGTCCGGGCTTCGACGATGCCATCGACTTCGACTTCGACGGCACCCCCGACCCCTGCGACAACTGCCCCGGTCTGTTCAACGATCAACTCGACGGCGATGGCGACGGGTTTGGCGACCTGTGCGACATCTGCCTCGGCGGAGACGACACGGCCGACGCCGACGCGGATGGCGTGCCAGACGCCTGCGACGTCTGTCCCCTCGGAGATGATGCCGACGATCTGGACAGCGACGGCGTGGCCGACGCGTGCGACAACTGCGTGGCGACGGCCAACGGCCTGCAGATCGACGCCGATCTCGATGGCATCGGCAACGCCTGTGACATCTGCGCCGGTGGAGACGACGCTCTCGACGCCGATCTCGACGGGGTCCCCGACTTCTGCGACCAGTGTGGCGGCTTCGACGACAGCCAGGACGCCGATCTCGACGGGACGCCCGACGCCTGCGACAACTGCCCGTCCGTGGTCAACAACCAGGCGGACACCGACAGCGACGGCTTCGGAGACACCTGCGACAACTGCCCGGGTGGAGACGACGCCATCGACGGCGATGGAGACGGCATCGCCGACTTCTGTGACGCGTGTCCGGGCTTCGACGATGGCGCCGATCTCGACGTGGACGGCACGCCCGATGCCTGCGACAACTGCCTGACCATCGCCAACGATCAGACGGACACCGATGGCGATGGCGTCGGCGATCTCTGTGACATCTGTGCCGCCGGCAACGACGGGTTCGACTTCGATGGCGACGGGGTTCCCAACGCCTGTGATCTCTGCCCTGGCGCCGATGACGCCCTCGACGGCGACGGCGACGCCACTCCGGATGCGTGCGACAACTGCCCCTCGCTGGCCAACCCGAGCCAGGACGACGACGACGGCGATGGCATCGGCAACGCCTGTGACAGCTGCGTGGGCGATCCCAACGACTCCGACCTCGACGGCGTTCCCGATGCCTGCGATCTGTGCCCCGGCTTCAACGACAACTTCGACGCCGACGGTGACGGTGCCCCCAATGCGTGCGACAACTGCCCGGGACTGGCCAATGCACAGACCGACGGCGACGGCGATGGCGTGGGCGACGACTGCGATGTCTGTCTGCTAGGAGACGACGCGTTGGACGCCGACAACGATGGCGTGCCGGACGCTTGCGACGTGTGTCCGGGCTTCGCCGACGCGGTGGACACCGACGGAGACGGCACACCCGATGCCTGCGACAACTGCCCATCGGACGTGAACGACCAATCCGATGTCGATACCGATGGGGTAGGCGACGCCTGCGACATCTGTCCGGCCGGAGACGACGGTGTCGACACCGACTTCGATGGCGTGCCCAATGCCTGCGATCAGTGTGAAGGCGCTCCCGACGCCGACGACACCGACCTCGATGGCGTTCCGACGGCTTGCGACAACTGTCCGGCCACCGGCAATCCGACGCAGACCGATGCCGATGCCGATGGATTCGGAGACGCCTGCGACGTGTGTGGTGCCGGCGACGATGGCCTCGACGCCGATCTGGACGGCGTGCCCGACGCCTGCGATGTCTGCCCCACTGGAGACGACGGCGACGACGGCGACTCCGATGGCGTGCCGGACGTCTGCGACAACTGCCCAGGCACAGTGAACCTCGATCAGCTCGATGGCGACGGCGACGGTTTCGGAAACGCCTGCGACATCTGCCTCCTTGGGGACGATGGTCTAGACGGCGACAGCGATGGGATCCCCGATGCCTGTGACGCCTGTCCCGGATTCGACGATGCGCTGGACGGCGATGGAGACGGCAGCCCGGATCCGTGCGACAACTGCCCCCTCGATGAAAACGCCAGCCAGCTCGACGGCGACGGCGACGGATTCGGAGATGCCTGCGATCTGTGTCTCGCCGGAGACGACAACGCCGATGCAGACTCCGATGGCGTGGCCGACGCCTGTGATGTGTGTGCGGGTGGCGACGACAATGCCGACGCCGACGCCGATGGTCTTGCCGATGCCTGCGACAACTGTCCCGCAGACACCAACATCAACCAGATCGACGACGACAGCGATGGCTTCGGCAACGCCTGCGACATCTGCTTTGGCAGCGATGACCTCGTCGATACCGACTTCGACGGCGTCCCCGATGGCTGCGACCTCTGTCCGGGAGCCAACGACGGCATCGACGCCGACCTGGACGGCGTACCGGACGCCTGCGACAACTGCCCTGCAGATCCCAATGTCAGTCAGGTGGACACCGACGGCGACGGCCTCGGAAACGCCTGTGATACCTGCGCTCTCGGTGATTCCGACGGTGACGGCGTGCCCGACGACTGCGACATCTGCCCCGGCTTCGACGACGCCCAGGACACCGACGGCGACAGCAACCCCGACGGATGTGATAACTGCCCGACAGACGCCAATAATGCCCAGGTCGACACCGACGGAGACACCATCGGCGACGCCTGTGACGCCTGCCCGATCGGAGACGACAATGTCGACGCGGACGGAGACGGGATCGCCGACGCCTGCGACCTCTGTCCCGGCGCCAACGACCAGCTCGATGCCGATGCCGACGGCATACCGGACGCCTGCGACAACTGCGTGGATGACGCCAATGGAGCCCAGTCCGACGCCGATGTAGACGGGGTTGGAGACGCCTGCGACACCTGTCCCGCCGGGGACGACAACGCCGACGCCGATGGCGATGGTGTGGCGAACGCCTGCGACACCTGCGCGGGCTTCGATGACGGCAACGATGACGACGGCGACGCTGTGGCGGACGGCTGTGACAACTGTCTGGGCCTCATCAATCCGGCTCAGGACGACGGCGATGGCGACGGCTTCGGCGACGCCTGCGATCTGTGTGCCTTCGGAGACGACCTCCTCGACGGCGACTTCGACGGCGTGCCCGACGGATGCGACGTGTGTGCCGGCTTCGACGATAACGCCGATGTGGACTCGGACGGCGTGGCCGACGGCTGCGACAACTGCCCCGCCGACGCCAATGCCGGTCAGGCCGATGGCGATGGCGACGGCTTTGGAGACGCGTGCGACACCTGTGTGGGCGCACAGACCGACGGCGATGGCGATGGTGTGGCGGACAACTGCGACAACTGTCCCATCGATCCGAATCCGAGCCAGGCCGATGGCGACGGTGACGGATTCGGGGACAGCTGCGATGTGTGTCTGGCCGGCGACGACCTGGCCGACGGAGACGGAGATGGCGTCGCCGATGCCTGCGATCTGTGCCAGGGCGCCGATGACGGCTTCGACTTCGACACCGATGGTGTGCCCGACGGCTGCGACAACTGCCCGATCACGCCGAATCCAGGTCAGACCGATGCCGATGCGGACGGGATCGGGGACAGCTGCGACTCCTGTATCGGAGACCCCACCGACTCCGACGCCGACGGCATTCCGGACATCTGCGATGCCTGCCCCGGATTCGACGACAACGTCGACGGAGATCTCGACGGATTCGCCGACGCCTGCGACAACTGCCCGATCAACAACAACGCCACCCAGGCCGACAGCGACATCGACGGCGTCGGTGATGCCTGTGACGTGTGTGTTGGCGGAGACGACACCGCAGACGCCGACAGCGATGGGGTCGCAGACTTCTGCGACAACTGCCCGAGCGACGCGAATGGCGTACAGACCGACACCGATGGCGATGGCATGGGCGACGCCTGTGACGTGTGTCCGGCCGGAGATGATCTCCTCGATGCCGACGCCGATGGGGTAGCGGATGCCTGCGACGCCTGTCCCGGTGGAGACGACAACGCCGACGTCGACGGTGACGGCGTGGCCGACTTCTGCGACAACTGCCCTAACGACGCCGATCCCGGCCAGACCGACGCCGATGGAGACGGGTTCGGAAACGTCTGCGACGCCTGCCCGGGTGGAGACGACGCCGTCGACTCCGACACCGATGGGACGGCGGACTTCTGCGATCTGTGTCCCGGCTTCGACGACACCGCGGATGTCGACGGCGACGGAGCTCCGGACGCCTGCGACAACTGCCTCACCGATGCCAATCCCACCCAGGCCGACGGAGATGCCGACGGCGTGGGCGACACCTGCGACATCTGTCCCCTGGGAGACGACAACGCCGACGCCGATGCCGATGGCGTAGCCGATGCCTGCGACGCCTGTCCCGGTGGAGACGACACTGCCGACTCCGACTCCGACGGGGTAGCGGACGCCTGCGACAACTGTCCGGCCGACGCCAATGGGACCCAGCTCGACGACGACCTCGACGGGTTCGGAAACGCCTGTGACACCTGTGTGGGCGGCGACGACCTGCTCGACAGCGACGGCGACGGCGTGGCGGACTTCTGCGACGCCTGTCCCGGGTTCTTCGACAGCAACGACGGCGATGGCGACGGAACGCCGGATGGCTGCGACAACTGTCTGGGTCTCGCCAATCCGTCCCAGTCCGACGCCGACTCCGACGGAGTGGGGGACGACTGCGATGTGTGCCCAGGCGGAAACGACGGGACCGACTCCGATGCCGACGGCGTGCCGGACTTCTGCGACCTGTGCCCCGGCGTGGATGACGCCATCGACGGCGACGGCGACGGCATCCCCACCGCCTGTGACAACTGCCCGGTCGACGCCAATGTGGCCCAGCTCGACGACGATCTCGACACCGTCGGAAACGCCTGTGACGCCTGCCCGGGCGGAGACGATTCGGCGGACGGCGATCTCGACGGCGTGGCCGACTTCTGCGACGCCTGTGCGGGCTTCGACGACAACGCCGACGGCGACGGAGACACCTGGGCCGACGGGTGCGACAACTGCCCGGTCGACGCCAATGGATCCCAGAGCGATGCGGACGCCGACGGTTCGGGAGACGCCTGCGACCTCTGTCCCGGAGCCGACGACACCGCAGATGCCGACAGTGACGGCGTTCCCGATGCCTGTGACCTCTGTCCCGGCGTAGATGACGCCATCGATGGCGACGGCGACGGCATCCCGACCGCGTGCGACAACTGCCCGACCGACGCCAACCCCAGTCAGGTGGACGACGACCTGGACGGTATCGGCAACGCCTGTGACGCCTGTGTCGGACCGGACTCCGACGGAGACGGCTTCGAGGACACCTGCGACCTCTGTCCCGGCTTCGACGACCTCGCCGACGCCGACGGGGATGCGATCGCCAACGGGTGCGACAACTGCCCATTGGACGCCAACCTCACTCAGGCCGATGGCGATGGCGACGGCTTCGGTGACGCCTGTGACATCTGTCCCGCCGGAGACGATTCCCTGGACGCGGACAGCGACGGCGTGCCCGACGCCTGTGATGCCTGCCCCGGTGCGGACGATACCGCCGATGTAGACGGTGATGGCGCCCCCAACGGCTGCGACAACTGCCCGACCGACAGCAATCCGGGCCAGCAGGACGGGGACGGTGACGGCTACGGAGACACCTGCGACCTCTGCCTCGCTGGCGACGACGACGCGGACGCCGATCTCGACGGGGTTCCGAACGCGTGCGACATCTGCGCGGCTGGAAACGACGGCGACGACGCTGACGGCGACGGCACCCCCGAGGCCTGCGACAACTGCCCGGGTCTAGGCAATCCGACCCAGGCCAATGGTGACGGCGATGCCTATGGTGACGCCTGCGACCTCTGTCCCGCCGGTGACGACGACCTCGACGGGGACGGCGACGGCGTGGCCAACGCCTGCGACGCCTGTGTGGGCTTCGACGATGGGACCGACACCGACGGTGACGGCACGGCGGATGGCTGTGACAACTGTCCGGTCGCAAACCCGAGTCAGGACGACGGCGACGGCGACGGATTCGGAGACGCCTGCGACCTCTGTCTCGCCGGAGATGACACCCTCGACGCCGACTTCGACGGGGTGCCGAATGCCTGCGACCTGTGCCCGGGCTCCGACGACACCAACGACGCCGACTTCGACAATGTGCCGGATGACTGCGACAACTGCGCGGCCGACAATAACCCGTCTCAGGCCGATGCCGACGCCGATGGTGTGGGCGACGACTGCGACATCTGTCCCCTCGGAAACGACGCCTTCGACAATGACTTCGACGGCGTTCCCGACGCCTGCGACACCTGTGCTGGCTTCGATGACACCGCCGATGGAGACTCCGATGGTGTGCCCGATGGCTGCGACAACTGCCCGGCGGTGGGCAATGGCGGACAGGCCGACGGAGACGGCGATGGCTTCGGCGATGCCTGTGACATCTGTCTGTCCGGAGACGACACCCTCGACGCCGACGGTGACGGCCTCCCCGACGCCTGTGATCCCTGTCCGCTCGGTGACAATGGGCTGGATGCCGATCTCGACGGAATCGCCGATGGTTGCGACAACTGCCCGGCGGATCCGAACGCGCCCCAGACCGATTCCGATTCCGATGGGGTCGGAGACGCCTGCGACGCCTGCGCCCTCGGAGACGACAACCTCGACGGCGACGGCGACGGTGTGGCCGATGCCTGCGACGCCTGCCCGGGCTTCGACGACGGCTCCGACGGGGACGGTGATGGCCTCGCCGACGGTTGCGACAACTGCCCGCTCATCGCCAACCCGACCCAGACCGATGTGGACGGCGATGGCGTCGGAGACGTGTGTGACACCTGCGTGGGAGATCCCACGGACACCGATGGCGACGGCGTCCAGGACGTCTGCGACAACTGCCCGGCGGTGGCCAATCTCTCCCAGGCCGACGTAGACGGCGACGGCTTCGGAGATCCCTGCGACATCTGCGCCGGAGACGACAACCTCGACGCCGATGTCGATGGCACCCCCGACGCCTGCGACGCCTGTCCGGGCTTCGATGACGCGGTGGACGCGGACCTCGACGGGGTCCCCGATGGCTGCGACAACTGCCCGACCGACCCGAACCCCGGCCAGGACGACAGCGACGGTGACGGTATCGGCAACGTCTGTGACTCCTGCACTGGAGATCCCACCGACAGCGACTTCGACGGCGTTCCCGACGTTTGTGACGCCTGTCCGGGCTTCAACGACAACTTCGACGCCGACGCTGACGGGACCGCCGATGGCTGCGACAACTGCCCGAGCGACGCCAATGTGAGCCAGGCCGACGGCGACGGCGATGGCTACGGAGACGCCTGCGACCTCTGTGCGATCGGCGACGACGATGCCGACTTCGACTTCGACGGCGTGCCAGACGCCTGCGACAACTGTGCGACGGACTCCAACAACGGCCAGGCCGACGGAGATGCCGACGGTATCGGCGATGCCTGCGACCTCTGCCTCGCCGGAGACGACAACCTCGACGCGGACGCCGATGGCGTTCCCGATGCCTGCGACGCCTGTCCGGGCTTCGACGACACCGCCGATGCCGACGTGGATGGCATCGCCGACAGCTGCGACAACTGCCTGCTCGTAGCGAACCCGGCCCAGACCGACGCCGATGGCGACGGGGTTGGAAACGACTGCGACCTCTGTCCCGCAGGAAACGACAATCTCGACGGCGACGGCGATGGGGTGCCCAACGCCTGCGACGCCTGTCCCGGATTCGCCGACAGCCTCGACGTGGACGGCGACGGAGCTCCGGACGGCTGCGACAACTGCCTGACCGACCCCAACCCGACCCAGGACGACGGCGACGCCGATGGGGTTGGAGACGTGTGCGACATCTGTCCGGCTGGCGACGACAACGCCGACGCCGATGGCGACGGGGTGGCCGATGACTGCGACGCCTGTGTGGGCTTCGACGACGGGGCCGACACCGATGCCGACGGAACAGCCGATGGCTGCGACAACTGTCCCACCGATGCGAACGCCGGCCAGGCCGATGCCGACACCGACGGGGTAGGGGACGCCTGTGATGTCTGCCCCGGATTCGACGACACCGCCGACTCCGACTCTGACGGCGTGCCCGACGGCTGTGACGCCTGTGTGGGCTTCGACGACGCCGTCGACACCGATGTTGATGGCACGGCGGACGGGTGCGACAACTGCGTTGGTCTCGCCAACCCCTCCCAGACCGACACCGACTCCGATGGCTTCGGCGACGACTGCGACATCTGCCCCCTCGGCAACGACGCCATAGACACCGACGGCGACGGCGTTCCGAACGCCTGTGACCTGTGCCCTGGAGCCGACGACGCCTTCGACGCCGACGGCGACACGGTGCCGGACGGCTGCGACAACTGCGTTGCGGTGATCAACCCCGGCCAGGCCGATGCCGACAACGATGGATTTGGCGACGACTGCGACATCTGCGCGGGCTTCGACGACGCCCTCGAGGCCGACGGTGACGGCGTTCCCGACGGCTGCGACCTCTGTGCTGGCTTCGATGACGCCCTCGATGCTGACGGAGATGGCACGGCCGATGGGTGCGACAATTGCCCGGTCGAGGCGAACCCGGCCCAGATCGACACCGATGGCGATGGCTTTGGAGACGACTGCGACATCTGTCTGTTCGGCAACGACAACTTCGACACCGACGGCGATGGTGTGCCGAACGCCTGCGATGCGTGTGTGGGCTTCGACGACAACAACGACGCCGATGGCGACGGCGTACCAGACGACTGCGACAACTGTCCGACCGACGCCAACCCCGGCCAGGACGACGCCGACTCCGACGGGATCGGAAACGCCTGCGACACCTGCTCCGGGCCCGACACCGATGGCGATGGCGTGCAGGACGACTGCGACATCTGCCCCGGTGGCGACGACACGGTCGATACCGACTCCGATGGGGTGCCAGACGACTGTGACAACTGCGTTGACGACGCAAACTTCGACCAGGCCGACGGTGACGGCGACAACTTCGGCGATGCCTGCGACGTGTGCCCGACAGGCGACGATGCCTTCGACGCCGACTCCGACGGCGTTCCCGATGCCTGCGACCTCTGTCCCGGCGCCGATGACGCTTTCGATGCCGATTCCGACCTGATCCCCGACGGTTGCGACAACTGCGTGAACACCCCGAATGGCGGCCAGTCCGACCTCGATTCCGATGGATTCGGAGATGCCTGCGACGTATGCGCCCTCGGCGACGATGCGGTGGACGGTGACGCCGATGGCGTGCCCGATGCCTGCGACCTGTGTGCCGGCTTCAACGACACCTTCGACGTCGACGGGGACACGATCCCGAACGGCTGCGACAACTGCCCCGTCGACGCCAACCCCGGCCAGGGCGACGGCGATGGTGACGGCAATGGCGACGCCTGCGACATCTGCGCGCTGGGCGACGACAGTCTCGACGCCGACAGTGATGGCGTGCCCGACGCCTGCGACATCTGCGCCGGCTCCGACGATGCGGTCGACACGGACACCGACGGCGTTCCCGACGGTTGCGACAACTGCCCCCTCACGGGCAATCCGTCCCAGGCAGATGCCGATGGTGACGGCTTCGGAGACGACTGCGACATCTGCGCGGCCGGAGACGATGCGGTGGATTCTGACACCGACGGCGTGCCCGACGCGTGCGATGTGTGTCTGGGCTTCGACGACAACGACGACTTCGACAGCGACGGCGTTCCCGCGGGCTGCGACAACTGTCCGGCGGACGCCAATGCCGGTCAGGTAGACACCGATCTCGATGGTCTGGGCGATGCCTGCGACATCTGTCCGCTCGGCGACAACGGCCAGGACGCGGATGGTGACGGGGTTGCCGATGCCTGCGATGTCTGTCCCGGCGGAGACGACAACGCCGATGCCGACTTCGACGGGCTGGCGGACTTCTGCGACAATTGTCCCGGCGACTCCAACCCGACGCAATCCGACCTGGACGGCGATGGAAACGGTGACGCCTGCGACATCTGTCCCGCTGGAGACGATGCGTTGGATGCCGATTCCGACGGCGTCCCGGACGCGTGTGACGCCTGTGTGGGCTTCGACGACAACGCCGATCTGGACTCCGATGGCGTGGCCGACGGCTGCGACAACTGTCCCAGCGATTCGAATGCCAGTCAGGTCGACTCCGATGGTGACGGCAACGGCGACGTCTGCGACCTCTGCGGCCTCGGTGACGACGCCATCGACGGCGATGGCGACGGCGTCCCCAATGCGTGCGATGTCTGCCTGGGCTTCGACGACACCGACGACACCGATGGCGACGGCGTGCCCGCGGGTTGCGACAACTGCCCGGTGAACGCCAACCCGACGCAGGACGACGGCGACGGCGATGGCATCGGTGATGTCTGCGACGCCTGTACCGGAGATCCCACCGATACCGATGCGGACGGAACGCCGGATGTCTGTGACAACTGCCCCGCGGACTCCAATCCCAGCCAGCTCGATGGCGACGGCGACGGCGTTGGCGATGCCTGCGATGTGTGCAACGGCTTCTCCGACAACCTCGACGCCGACAGCGACGCGATTCCCGACGGCTGCGACAACTGCGTCAACGACGTGAACCCCGGTCAGATCGACACCGACGGCGACGGATTCGGTGACACCTGCGACCAGTGCGAGGGCTTCGACGACAACGACGACTCCGACAGCGACGGCATCCCCGACGGCTGTGATCCCTGCTCGGGTCCAGATTCCGACGGCGACGGCGTTCCCGACGAGTGCGACGCCTGCGAGGGCTTCGACGACAGCTTCGACGCCGATGGCGATGGCGTGCCCAACGGCTGCGACATCTGCGGCGCCGGTGACGACGCGCTCGATGGCGATGGCGACGGCGTGCCCGATGCCTGCGACGCCTGTGTGGGCTTCGACGACGCGATCGACGGTGACGGCGACGGCGACGCCGATGCCTGCGACAACTGCCCCGTCGATCCGAACCCCGGTCAGCTCGATACCGACGGCGACAGCTTTGGGGACGCCTGCGATATCTGCGCCGGCGGAGACGACGCCATCGACACCGATGGCGATGCCGTTCCCGACTTCTGCGATCTGTGCGAAGGCGGCGATGACGCGCTCGACACCGACGCCGACGGCACCGCCGACTTCTGCGACCTGTGCCCCGGCTTCGACGACGCCATCGACGGCGACGGCGATGTGGCCCCCGATCTCTGTGACAACTGCGAGTTCCTCAGCAATCCGACCCAGGACGACGCCGACCTCGATGGAAACGGCGATGCCTGCGACCTCTGTCCGGGCTTCAACGACAACATCGACACCGACGGTGACGGTATTCCCGATGGCTGTGATGCCTGTTTCGGACCGGATAATGACGGCGACGGCGTGCCGGACGCCTGCGACCTCTGCCAGGGCTTCGACGACGCGCTCGACGGCGACACCGACGGTGTTCCGGATGGCTGCGACGCCTGTCCCGGTGCGGACGACTCCCTGGACGCGGACTTCGACGCGGTGCCCGACGACTGCGACATCTGCGGGGGCTTCAACGACAACCTCGACGGCGACGCCGATGGGGTGCCGGACGGCTGTGACATCTGCCTCGCCGGCAACGACGCGATCGACGCGGACACCGATGGCGTTCCCGACGCCTGCGACCTCTGTCCGGGCTTCGACGACACTGCTGACGCCGACAGCGACGGTGTCGCCAACGCCTGCGACAACTGCCCTGTGGATCCCAACGCCGGCCAGCTCGACGCCGACGGCGATGGCTTCGGCAACGACTGCGATGTCTGTGCGGGCTTCGACGACACGCTCGATGGCGACACCGATGGCGTCCCCGATGGCTGCGATGCCTGCCCTGGCTTCGATGACGGCGCCGATGCCGACACCGATGGCGTGGCGAATGGCTGCGACAACTGTCCAATCGATCCCAATGCCAGCCAGGCCGACGCCGATCTCGACGGATTCGGCAATGCCTGTGATCTCTGCCAGGGCTTCGACGACAACGTCGACACCGATGGCGACGGCATCCCCAACGGCTGCGACAGCTGTGGCGGTCCCGACAGCGACGGCGACGGCATCCAGGACGACTGCGATGTCTGCCCGGGTTCGGACGACAACATCGACACCGATGGCGACACCGTGCCCGATGGCTGCGACGCCTGCCCGGGCTCCAACGACGCGATTGACGGCGACGGCGACGGCGTCCCGGACGGGTGCGACGTGTGCGTCGGTTTCGACGACGGCGTCGATCTCGACAGTGACGGCGTGCCCGATGGCTGCGACAACTGCCCGAGCACACCCAATGGCGCCCAGGCCGACGACGATGGCGACGGCTTTGGAAACAGCTGCGACGCCTGCGCTGGTGGCGACGACGCCGACGATGCCGATGGCGACGGCGCCCCCGATGTCTGCGACACCTGCCCCGGCTTCAATGACAACGCCGACGCCGACTCGGACGGGATCGCCGACGCTTGCGACAACTGCCCGGCGACCGCCAACAACGGCCAGGTAGACACCGATACAGACGGAAACGGCGACGCCTGCGACGCCTGCCCCGGGTTTGACGACGGTATTGACGCCGACGCCGATGGCGTCGCCGATGGCTGTGACCAGTGCGCTGGCTTCGACGACAACCTCGACACCGACACCGACACCATCCCCGACGGATGCGATGTGTGTGCGGGATCAGACGATCTGACTGACGTAGACGGCGACGGCATTCCCGACGGCTGCGATGTCTGCTTCGGCTTTGACGACAACGACGACGCTGACGGCGACGGTCAGCCCGATGGCTGCGACAACTGCCCGGCGATCCCGAACGCGGGTCAGGCCGACTCCGACGGCGACACGGTTGGCAACCCCTGCGACCAGTGCGAGGGCGGAGACGATCGCGTCGACACCGACAACGATGGCATTCCCGACGCCTGTGACTCCTGCTCCGGACCCGACACCGACGGCGACGGCGTTCCGGATGAGTGTGACCTGTGTCCCGGCTTCTCAGATGCACTCGACGCCGACGGCGACACCATCCCCGACGGCTGCGACATCTGCCCGGTCGGAGACGACTTCCTCGACGCCGATGTCGACGGCGTTCCCGACGCCTGTGACATCTGCCCCGGCTTCGACGACACCGCCGATCTCGACGCCGATGGCGTGCCAGATGACTGCGATAACTGTCCGTCAGACGCCAATAATCTCCAGGTCGACGACGACCTCGATGGCTACGGAAACGCCTGCGACCTGTGTCCTGCCGGCGACGACGATGTGGACTCCGATGGCGACGGCAACCCCAACGCCTGTGACAGCTGCCCCGGCTTCGACGACACCGCCGATGGCGACGCCGACGGCGTGGCGGACGGCTGCGACAACTGCTTGGTCGACGTCAACACCAACCAGGCCGACGGAGACGTCGACGGAATCGGTGATGTGTGCGACATCTGCTTGGCCGGGGACGACACCCTCGACGCCGATGGCGACGGTGTTCCCGACGCCTGTGACACCTGTGCGCTCGGCGACGACAACGTCGACACCGATGGCGACGGCGTGGCGAATGCCTGCGACAACTGCGTGGCGACCCCGAACGCCGGACAGGCCGACGGCGACGGCGACGGCTTTGGAGACGACTGCGACATCTGCCTGCTGGGCGATGACACCCAGGACGGAGACGGCGACAGCGTTCCCAACGCCTGTGACCTCTGCGCCGGCTTCGACGATGCCCTCGACGTAGACGTCGACGGCGTTCCCGACGCCTGTGACAACTGCGCGATCGTCTTCAACCCCGGTCAGGAAGACGCCGATCTCGATGGCCTTGGAAACGCCTGCGACGCCTGTTCGGGCCCCGATTCCGATGGCGACGGCTTCCAGGACGACTGCGACATCTGTCCCGGCGGAGACGATAACGTCGACACCGACGGCGACGGTGTTCCCGACTTCTGCGACAACTGCCCGAACCTCGCCAACGACCAGTCCGATGGAGACCTCGACGGCGTCGGCGATGACTGTGACATCTGCCTCACCGGCGACGACAACGTCGACACCGACGGGGATGCCATCCCCGATGCCTGCGACATCTGCGCCGGAAGCGACGACGCGGTGGACACCGACGCGGACACCGTTCCCGACGGCTGTGACAACTGCCCGGTGACCGCGAATGGCGGCCAGGCCGACGGCGACGGCGACGGAGTGGGGGACGACTGCGACATCTGCCTCACCGGTGACGACAATGCCGATGCGGACACAGATGGCGTTCCCGATGCCTGCGACATCTGCCCCGGCTTCTCCGACACTGCAGACGCCGACTTCGACGGGATTCCCGATGGTTGTGACAACTGCGCATCGGACGCCAACTCGAGTCAGCTCGACACCGATCTCGACGGAAACGGCGACGTCTGCGATGTCTGTCCCGCGGGAGACGACAACGTCGACGCCGACAGCGACGGTGTGGCCGACGCCTGCGACCTCTGCCCGGGCTTCAACGACGCGGTCGATCCAGACGGCGACGGCGTGCCCCAGGGCTGCGACAACTGCCTGCTCGTCGCCAATCCCGTCCAGGCCGACACCGACGGCGACAATGTGGGAGACGCCTGCGACATCTGCGCCGCCGGAGACGACAACAACGACGCCGATTCTGACGGGGTGCCCGACGCCTGCGACGCCTGTCCGGGATCCGACGATGCCGACGACGCCGATGCCGATGGCGTGCCCGACAACTGCGACAACTGCCTCAACGACGCGAACGCCGGCCAGTTGGACACCGACGGCGACGGCAACGGCGACGTTTGCGACCTGTGTGAAGGCTTCGACGACACCAGTGATGCCGACGCGGACGGCGTGCCCGACGACTGCGACAACTGCATAGCGACCGTGAACCCAACCCAGGTAGATGCCGACGCCGATGGATTCGGAGACGAGTGCGACATCTGTCCCTTCGGCGACGACCTGCTCGACGCCGATACCGACGGCGTGCCCGATGCCTGTGACAACTGTCCCGGCGGTGATGACAACATCGACACCGACTTCGACACCATCCCGGACTTCTGCGACAACTGCCCCGCGGTGGCCAATCCGCTCCAGGCCGACGATGACGGCGACAGCATCGGCAACCTCTGTGACAACTGTGTCGGCCCTCCGACGGACACCGACGGCGACGGCGTGCCCAATGTCTGTGATGTCTGTCCCGGCGGCGATGACACGATCGATCTCGACGCCGACGGCGTTCCAGACTTCTGTGACAACTGCCCGGTGATTCCCAACGTCACCCAGGTCGATGCCGACCTGGACGGCAACGGCGACGCCTGTGATCTTTGCCCCGGCGGCGACGACAACCTCGACACCGACGGCGACACCCGCATCGACTTCTGCGACAACTGCCCGACGGTCTCGAACATCGACCAGGTCGACCTCGACGGCGACGGGGTCGGGATCTTCTGCGACGCCTGCTTCCCCGGCGACGACAACGTCGACACGGATGGTGATGGCATTGCCGACGACTGCGACACCTGTCCGTTGGGGAACAACAACGACGACGCCGACGGCGACACGATCCCCGACGTCTGTGACAACTGTCCGAACACCTTCGACCCGACCCAGTTCGACACCGATATCGACGGCTATGGCGACGTGTGCGACATCTGCCCCTTCGCCGATGACGACCTCGACGCCGATCTCGATGGCGTGCCCGACGGTTGCGACCTGTGCCAGGGCTTCGACGATGCCAACGACGCAGATGGCGACACGATTCCCGACGCCTGCGACAACTGCCTCAACGACGCGAACACGCCCCAGGTCGACACCGACGGCGACGGTCTCGGAGACGTGTGCGACAGCTGCGTGAACGGCGACAACGGCCAGGACGCCGATCTCGACGGCGTGCCGGACGGCTGCGATGTCTGTCCCGGCTTCGACGACGCTGTCGATACCGATGGCGACGGCGTCGCCGAGGGCTGCGACAACTGCCCGGGTCTCTTCAACGACCAGACCGATGACGACGCGGACAACGTCGGTAACTTGTGCGACATCTGCGCCCTGGGTGACGACAACCTCGACACCGACGGCGACGGCGTGCCCAACGCCTGCGACAGCTGTGAAGGTGTGGATGACGCCATCGACGCCGACCTCGATCTCATCGCCGATGCCTGCGACAACTGCCCGGCGGACGCCAACAACGACCAGGCCGATGCCGATGTGGACGGTGTTGGAGACGCATGCGACCTCTGTCCGGGCTCCGACGACACCGCCGACGCTGATGGCGATGGCGTTCCCGATGCGTGTGACAACTGTCCGGCCGACGCCAACCCGACCCAGGACGACGGCGACGCCGACACCTTCGGAGACGCCTGCGATATCTGCCTGGCCGGCGACGATCTCGCGGACGTGGACACCGACGGCGTGCCCAATGCCTGCGATCTGTGCCAGTTCTTCGACGACACCCTCGATGCCGATGGCGACACCATCCCGGATGCGTGCGACAACTGCCCAGCCATCTCCAACCTCGATCAGCTCGACGTCGACCTCGATGGCATCGGCGATGTCTGCGACTCCTGCCCGCTCGGGGACAACGGCGACGACGCCGATGCCGATGGCGTCCCGGACGACTGCGACGCCTGTCCCGGCGCCGACGACGCCCTGGATGCCGATGGCGACACGGTGCCCGACGGCTGTGACAACTGCCCGATCACCGCCAACGCGACGCAGAACGACGCTGATCTCGACGGCGTCGGAGACGTGTGCGACGTCTGTCCCGCCGGTGACGACACTGTGGACACCGACACCGACGGAACGCCCGACGGCTGCGATCTGTGCCCCGGCTTCAACGATGTTGCCGACGCCGATTCGGATGGGGTGCCGAACGGTTGTGACAACTGTCTGGTGGCGCCCAATGCCGGCCAGGAGAATGGCGATGGCGACGCGAACGGCGATGCCTGCGACACCTGCCCCGGCGGCGATGACGATGTGGACACCGACACCGATGGGGTGCCGGACTTCTGCGATGCCTGCCCGGGCTCGATCGACGCCATTGACCAAGACGGCGACGGTGCGCCCGACGGCTGTGACAACTGTATCTCCGACGCCAACCCGCTCCAGACCGACACCGATGGAGACGGCGTGGGTGACTCCTGCGACATCTGCCCCCTCGGTGACGACGCCGACGACGCCGACGCCGATGGCGTGCCGGACGACTGCGATGCCTGTCCGGGCTTCAACGACACCCAGGACTTCGATGTCGACGGCGTTCCAAATGCCTGCGACAACTGCCCGCTGGACTTCAACCCGGCCCAGACCGATGGCGACAACGACGGCCTCGGCGACGCTTGCGACACATGCCAGGGCGACCTGACCGACACCGATGGCGACACGGTCCCGGACGCCTGCGATGTGTGTCCCGGCTTCGACGACCTGTCCGACGCCGACGGCGATGGCACCCCCGAGGACTGCGACAACTGTCCCGGCCTCTCCAATCCGCTCCAGACCGATGGCGACGCCGACGGCGTGGGTGACGACTGCGACATCTGCCTGGCCGGCGATGACACCGTCGACACCGACACCGATGGCGTCCCCGACGCTTGCGATGTCTGTCCTGGCGGTGACGACGCGGTGGACACCGACGGCGATGGCACCGCGGACTTCTGCGACAACTGTCCTGCCGACAGCAATGCGGCGCAGACCGACAACGACCTCGACGGTGTTGGCGACGCCTGTGACATCTGCAGCGGTGGCGACGACACCGTTGACGCCGATACCGATGGAACGCCGGACTTCTGCGATCTGTGCCCCGGCTTCGACGACTTCGGCCCCGACCTGGACGCCGACGGCACCGTCGACGCCTGCGACAACTGCCTGGGCCTCCCCAATGACCAGACCGACAGCGACGGCGACGGCGTGGGCAACGACTGCGACATCTGCCCGCTGGGCGACGACGCCCTCGACGCCGATCTCGACGGCGTTCCGAACGCCTGCGATCTGTGCGCCGGATTCGATGACAACCTCGACAGCGACGGCGATACCGTGGCCGACGGTTGTGACAACTGTGCCGCGGTCGCGAACATCTCCCAGGTCGATACCGATACCGATGGGATCGGCGACGCCTGCGACCAGTGCGAAGGCTCCGACGACGATGACGACGCCGACAGCGACGGTGTGGCCGACGGCTGCGATCTGTGTCCCGGCTTCGACGACGCCAACGATCCCGATGGAGACGGCACTCCCGAGGACTGCGACAACTGCCCGGGCATCGTGAACAACCAGGACAATGCCGACGGCGACGCCTACGGAGACGCCTGCGACATCTGCGCCGGCGGAGACGACGACATCGACGGCGATTTCGACGGAATCCCCGACTTCTGCGACGGCTGTCCCGGCTTCGACGACAGCAACGACGTGGACACCGACGGTGTTCCCGACGCCTGCGACAACTGCATCAACGACTTCAACAGCTTCCAGGAAGACGACGACGGCGATGGCGTCGGCAACGTCTGCGATATCTGCCTGGCTGGTGACGACAACGTAGATACGGACTTCGATACGGTTCCCAACGCCTGCGATGTCTGTCCCGGCTTCGACGACGCCGTAGACGGAGACGCGGATGGCGTGGCCGATGGCTGCGACAACTGCCCGGCGATCCTCAACACCAACCAGGACGACGCCGATGGTGACGGAGCGGGCGACTTCTGCGATATCTGCCCGGGTGGAGACGACACCATCGACACCGACGGCGACGGCACGCCGGACTTCTGCGACCTGTGTCCGAGCGGAGACGACACCCAGGACATCGACGTCGACGGCGTCCCTGATGGCTGTGACAACTGCCCGATCATCCCCAATAATCAGCAGGATGCGGACGGAGACGGTGTAGGCGATCCCTGCGACATCTGCTTCGGCGGAGACGACACGGTCGACTCAGACGGCGACACCGTGCCCGACGACTGCGACATCTGTCCCGGCTTTGGCGACACCTTCGACGTGGACAACGACAGCGTTCCGGACGGCTGCGACAACTGCACGTTCACCCCGAACATTCTCCAGCTCGACACCGACGGCGACGGGTTCGGCGACCTCTGCGACATCTGTCCGCTGGGCTCGGATCTGGTGGATTCCGATGGTGACGGCGTGCCCGACCCCTGCGACCAGTGCGAGGGCTTCGACGATGCCCTCGACGCCGATGGAGACGGAGCTCCAGAGCCTTGCGACAACTGTCTGGGCCTGCCCAACGCGGACCAGGCCAACGGCGACGGCGACGCCTACGGAGACGCCTGCGACATCTGCCTGGCCGGCGACGACGACATCGAGACCGACGGCGACGGCATCCCCAACGCCTGCGACCTCTGCGAGGGCTTCAACGACATCTTCGATGCCGATGCCGACGGTGTGCCCGACGGCTGCGACAACTGTGCGGCCATTCCGAATCCCGCGCAAACGGACACTGACGGCGACAATGTCGGCGACATCTGCGATCTCTGCCCCCTCGGAAACGACAACAACGATGCCGACTCCGACGGAGTGGCCGACGGCTGCGACCTCTGTCCCGGCTTCAACGATGCGCTCGATGCCGATGGCGACACGATTCCCAACGGCTGCGACAACTGCATCGGCGTCATCAACTTCAACCAGGCCAACGCCGACGCCGACGCCTATGGCGATGTCTGTGATGTCTGCGAGGGTGGAGACGACGACGTCGACAACGATCTCGATGGAACCGCCGACTTCTGCGATCTGTGCCTCGGCTTCGACGACACCGCCGACCTGGATGGCGATGCGATCCCCAATGGCTGTGACAACTGCCTCAACACCCAGAACTTCGACCAGGCCGACGCCGATGGCGACAACGTGGGAGACATCTGCGACGTGTGCGTTGGATTCGACGACAACGCCGATGCCGATGCCGATGGTGTGGCCAACGGCTGCGACGCCTGCCCGGGTTCCGACGACAGCGTAGACATTGATGGCGATGGCGTTGCCGACGGCTGCGACAACTGCCCGGCTATCGTCAACGCCGCCCAGACCGACACAGACGCCGACGGCGTCGGAGACTTCTGCGACATCTGCGCCGGCTCCGACGACGAGGTCGACACCGATGGCGATGGCGTTCCGGACGGCTGTGACCTCTGCGAGGGCTCTCCCGACGCAGTCGATGCAGACGGTGATCTCATCCCGGATCCGTGCGACAACTGCGTTGCGACGCCGAACAACAACCAGTCTGACGGCGATGGAGATGGTGTTGGTGACCTCTGCGACGTGTGTCCCGCTGGCGATGACAATGTGGACACCGATGGCGATGGCACCGCCAACGCCTGCGACCTGTGCCCCGGCTCTGATGACGCCGACGATGCCGATGTCGACGGCATCCCGGACGGTTGCGACAACTGCGTCAACGACGCCAACAACGACCAGGCCGACAGCGACGGTGATGGCGTCGGAAACGTCTGCGACATCTGCCCGGTGGGCCCCGACCAGGTCGACGCCGATGGTGACGGCGTGCCGGACGCCTGCGACGTGTGTGCGGGTCCAGACGACACCCAGGATGCCGACAGCGACGGTGTTCCAGACGGATGCGACAACTGCGTGGCTGTCGTCAACCCGGCTCAGGACGACGACGATTCCGACGGCTTTGGCAACCTCTGCGACATCTGCGGACTGGGCGACGACGCCGTCGATACCGACCTCGACAGCGTTCCAGATGCCTGTGACATCTGTGCGTTGGGCGACGATGCCGTTGACCCCGACGCCGACGGCGTTCCGACAGCCTGCGACAACTGCCCGGCCGTGTTCAGCCCCGGAAATCTCGACGGTGACGGTGATGGCTTTGGCGACGAGTGCGACATCTGTCTGCTCGGAGACGATCTCACCGACGCCGACTCCGACACTGTGCCCGATGCCTGCGATCTGTGCGCACTCAACGACGACCTCCTCGACCAGGATGCCGACACCATCCCGGACGGTTGTGACAACTGCATTGGTACGCCGAATCCGGGACAGGAAGACGACGATACCGACAACATTGGCAACGCCTGCGACGCCTGTAGCGGTCCCGACTCGGACTTCGATGGCGTGCAGGACGACTGCGATGTCTGTCCCGGATTCTTCGACTTCTTCGACTTCGACTTCGACGGAATTCCCAACGGGTGCGACAACTGCCCAACCGCCAACCCGAGCCAGGCGGACGCCGACCTCGATGGCGTTGGAGATGCCTGCGATGTGTGCGCCAACGGCGACGACACCGTGGACACCGACTTCGATGGCGTTCCGAACTTCTGCGACCAGTGTCCGGGCTCTGATGATGACGACGATGCCGACAGCGACACCATTCCCGATGACTGCGACAACTGCGTTGACGATTCCAACGCGTCACAGACCGACACCGACGCCGACGGAACCGGCGACGCCTGCGACGTCTGCGCGGCTGGAGACGACTCCGACGACGATGACTCCGATGGCGTGCCCGACGCCTGCGATCTGTGCCCGAATGAGGACGACAAGGACGACGCCGACTCCGATGGCATCCCCGATGAGTGTGACAACTGCATCAACGACGCCAACCCGAGTCAACTCGATGGTGACGGCGACGGCTTCGGGGACGCATGCGACCTCTGCCTCGCCGGAGACGACGACGACGATGACGACAGCGATGGCGTTCCCGACGACTGCGACATCTGTCCGGACTTCGACGATGCGGACAACGCCGACGCTGACGGCATCCCCGATGGCTGCGACAACTGCCCGCTCACCGACAACGTGACCCAGGCCGACGCCGATGGCGACGGCAATGGCGATGCCTGTGACCTCTGTCCGGCCGGTGACGACAATCTCGATGCCGACATCGACGGCGTGCCCGACGCCTGCGACATCTGCCCAGCGGGTGACGATACCGTCGACACCGACGGCGATTCCGTCCCGAACGCGTGCGATAACTGTCCGGGCGACGCCAACCTCTCCCAGGTCGACAGCGATGGCGACGGCAACGGCGACGCCTGCGACCTGTGCGCTCTCGGGGACGACACCCAGGACGGCGACGCCGACGGTGTCCCCGACGCGTGTGACATCTGTGTCGGTTTCAACGACAACCAGGACGCCGACGGCGACAACGTGCCCAACGGGTGCGACAACTGCCCGACTGACTCCAACCCGACCCAGGTCGACACCGACGGCGACACCTTCGGCGATGCCTGTGATCAATGTCCCGGCGGCGACGACATCAACGACGCCGATAGTGACGGCGTTCCCGACGGCTGCGACCAGTGCCCGGGCTTCAACGATCTGAACGACGTGGACGGCGACGGCGTTCCCGCGGCCTGCGACAACTGTCCCAACGACTCGAATGCCGCCCAGATCGACATCGACGGCGATGGAAGCGGCGACGCCTGCGACCTGTGTCCCGCCGGCGATGACAACCTCGATGCGGACACCGACGGCGTGCCCGACGCCTGCGATCAGTGTCCCGGAGCAGACGACTCAGTAGATGTCGATGGCGACGGCATCATCGATGGCTGCGACAACTGTCCCGGATTGAGCAACACACTCCAGATAGACAATGACTTCGATGGCGTCGGCGACGCCTGTGACATCTGCTCTGGCGGCGACGACAACCTCGATGCCGACACCGATGGCGTGCCCGACTACTGCGACATCTGCGCCGGCTTCGACGACAGCGTGGACTCGGACTTCGACGGCGCCGCCGACGGCTGCGACAACTGTCCCGGCTTCGCGAATGCCGGGCAGGCCGACGTAGATGGCGACGGTGTGGGCGATCCCTGCGACATCTGCGCCGGTGGTGACGACAACATCGACACCGATACCGACGGCGTTCCCGACTTCTGTGACATCTGTGCAGGCGGCGACGACAGCGTCGACGGCGATACCGACGGCGTTCCCGACTTCTGCGACAACTGCCCGATCGACCCCAACCCCGTCCAGCTCGACAGCGACTTCGACAACGTCGGCGATGTTTGCGATATCTGCGCGGGCGGCGACGACAATGTCGACAGCGATGGCGACGGCGTTCCGGACTTCTGCGACATCTGCCCGCTCGGCGACGACGGAGACGATGCCGACGGCGATGGCGTTCCCGACGCCTGCGACAACTGCCTCAACGACCCGAACACCAACCAGTTCGACGACGACGGTGACGGAGTGGGAGACGTCTGCGACATCTGCGCCCTCGGAGACGACAACGTCGACACAGACCTCGACGGCATCCCCGATGCTTGCGACTCTTGTCCGACCGGTACCGTCGACACCGACGGCGACAGCATCGCCGACGCCTGCGACAACTGCGTCGCCGTACAGAACTGGCAGCAGCTCGATCACGACGGCGATGGCGTGGGTAATGACTGCGATGTCTGCGTCGCCGGTGACGACACGATCGACACCGATGCCGATGGCGTTCCCGACGCCTGTGACCGCTGCGCAGGAGTCGACGACAGCATCGACTTGGATTCGGATGGCATTCCCGATCCCTGCGACAACTGCCTGGGTCTGGAGAACGGCGGCCAGCGGGATCGAGACGGCGACGGCGTCGGGCTCTTCTGCGACATCTGCCGCGGCTTTGACGACACGGCGGACGCGGATGGAGACGGCGTGCCGGATGGCTGCGACGCCTGTCCCGGCGGCGACGATACGCTGGATGCAGACGGTGACGCGATCCCCGACGACTGTGACAACTGCCCTGCGACCGCCAATGACAGCCAGATCGACTTTGACGGCGACGGCCTCGGAGACGCGTGTGATCTCTGCCTCGTCGGCGACGACAGCCTCGATGCGGACCTCGACGGCGTGCCCGACGCCTGCGACCAATGCGGCGGAAACAACGACTTCGATGATCTGGACAACGACGGTGTCCCGGATGCCTGCGACAACTGCCCGACGGTCGTCAACGCCAACCAGCTCGACTTCGACCTCGATGGCCTGGGCAACCGCTGCGAAGTGTGCGTCGGACCGGACAGTGATGGCGACACCATCCCCGACGTCTGCGACAAGTGCCCCGCATTCAGCGACTTCATCGACTTCGACGGCGACCAGATACCCGACAACTGTGACAACTGCAGCTCCGTGTCAAATCCCGATCAGGCCGATCTCGACGGCGATGGCCTCGGCGACGCCTGCGACCCCTGTGTAGCGGGCCCGACCGCCAACGATTCCGATGCCGACGGTGTTCCGGACGCGTGCGACTACTGTGCGGGCTTGCCGGAGCTTCCGGACTCGGACGGTGACTTGATCCCCGACGCCTGCGACAACTGCGTCGACGCCAGCAACTTCGGGCAGGCCAATGACGACGGCGACGAGCACGGCAACGTGTGCGACCTGTGCATCATCGGCGAGGACAGTGTCGATAGCGATGGCGACCAGATTCCCGATCCCTGTGATCTCTGTGAGGGCTTCCAGGATCTGGCCGACGACGACCTCGACTTCTTCGCGGACGGCTGCGACAACTGCGCCACCGACCCCAATGCGGACCAGTTCGACGACGATGGCGACGGCATCGGCAACGCCTGTGACCTGTGCCTGTTCGGCCCGGACAACGCGGATGCAGACGGGGACGGCGTCGCCAATGACTGCGACCTCTGTCCCGCCAATGACGACTCCCTGGATCAGGACGGAGACGCCATTCCCGACGCCTGTGACAACTGCCCGGTGAACTTCAACGAGTTCCAGGAGGATGTGGACGGCGACGGCATCGGGGATGTCTGCGATCCGTAGCGCGTAGCCGAAAGGTCCAGTACATTGGTAGGGACCGGCGAGGACAGACATGGGTTGGGCGAGGCGAAGTTCCCCGATCGGGTTCGTACTTGGGTGCTGCCTGTTGGTGTATGTGGCCGTCGAAGTGACCAAGCAGTCCGGCCTGGTGGACGAACTCACCATGCCCGCTGGCGAGCAGGTCGTCATCACCATCGGCGGCAATGAGGCTGAGGGCCAGGTGGACCCGAACGCCGACCCGGCCGCCAACGATACCGATGCGCAGCAAGAGGAGTACATTCCGCCGCCGGCGCCGGTCGTACAGGACCCAAAGTTCGTCGAGGGCACCCACAAGACCCGAACCGAGCGGCGGGTGCGGGCCGACGGCACCGAATACGAGATGAAAGTCATCTCCCATGGCGCGGGTGACGAGGGCAGTTCGGGGCCCAGTATGGTCATTCTCGGAGTCACCGGAGGCGCCGGAGTGCTCATCATGGGCATCTTTGGCCTGATGTTCTTCCTGACCCGAGAGACCGACCCCGCCGCTGAACTCCCCGATCTCATTGCGCCTTTTGCCGACACCCAGATGTTGACTCAGTCCGGCGAAATGCCCACCACCCTCAACATCGAAGGCCCCTCCATTGGCGGTCGATATCGCATCGTCTCCAAGCTCGGAGAGGGCGGAATGGCGGCCGTATATAGAGTCTGGGACCTCAAGGAAGAGGAGTGGCGTGCGGTCAAGGTGCTGCGGGTCGATCTCGCCAAGCGGGGCAAGATCCGAAAGCGGTTCAAGAACGAAGCCGACGCGATGATGACGATTGACCACCGCCACGTCATCAAAGTCTTCGAGGTCCACACCGAGGTCAAGCAGCCCTATTTCGTCATGGAGCTCGCCCGTGGCGGGTGTCTCATCGATTGGTCCGACGCCCATGGGCCCATGCCCGCGCGAATGGCCGTCGACGTCGCCATGCAGATCTGCAAAGGAATCGGCGCCGCGCATGCCATCGGGGTCATCCACCGCGATGTGAAGCCACACAACGTGCTGATCAGCAAGCGGGGTGTGTGCAAGATCACCGACTTTGGGATCGCTCAGATAGCGGACCCGGTCGATCTCACCAAGACGGGTTCGGTCATGGGGACGCTGGGCTATATGGCGCCAGAGCAGAGGGTAAACGCCAAGGATGTCAACGAGACCGCCGACATCTACTCTATTGCGGCGACCCTGTACAGCCTGCTCACCGGCGGTACAGTCACCGATCTCTTCATCGCGGCACACGAGGAGGATCTGCTCGAGGGAATCCCAGCCGCGCTTGCCCCGATTCTGGTCAAAGCTACGGCCTATCAGCCCGCCAAACGGTATGGTTCGGTGGCCGAGTTCGCCAAGGCGCTGCACACCATTCGCAAGGATCTACCCGTCGTCGCCGACGGCACGCCGCCACTGGTCATGCCGATGAAGGAGATGGACTACAACGAGGAGACCACGATCAACAAGTCCCAGGAGACGTTCCCTGGCTTGATCGAGATCCTCGATCCTCCGTCGGCAGCTACCGGAGGGGAGACGCTGCTCCCGAGCGCCTATGACGCCGAAACGCGCATCCGAGACTGAGCGCCAGCTCCTCGAAATAGAGCCCATGGGCATCCTCGACTGTCGCGTACTCGAGCAAGGGCTGCACTTTGTCGTGTTCGCCCGCCGCGTCGGCCAGCGCCGAAGCCCTTCGGTACTCGACTGCCCCGCGCCGCTCCAATGCACCCGCGATGCGCGCCGGAAGCCACTCACCGACCCAGCCGCACAGGAAGCTCAACACGCTGCCCAGCCGACGTTTCGAGCGCTCTCGCCGCGGACAGGGTGCAGCGCCGAGATCGGCCAACATGCTCGCCAGCATCTTCCGGTGCTGCCACTCTTCGCACTCGACCTGTTGGATGGCAAGCTGTGTTTGCACGCTGGATACCGCGCGCGCGTGACCTTGGTAGGCCAGCGCCGCGGCGAGTTCGCCAGCGTGGATCACCTGGAGTGCGACAATCAGCGCTTTCCGGGGGTTTCTCATTATTTTCAGATATATCTGAAAATATTGAAGCGTGCCACATGGCACAATGATCTGGTTACCCCTTCGGAGGATCTGTGAGCGACTGGACCGACCTGCCAACGGCATGGGATGAAGCCCATGGGCAGGCGAGATTGGTGTTTCACCACGCCCTGCAAATCGTGGCAGCGGCAGGGATTACACACCTCGAACACGACGCGGAGTTTCAACACTCCAACGTTTCCTATGAGCCAGCGCAAGGGGGCTTCATGGGTCGGCGGCTAAACGGCGAGGTGCAGCTGGGCATGGGGGGCTCTCCCCCGTATTGGCGGCTGTATTCGGGTGGAGTGTCGACTGCTCGCCTTCGTGTCGCGGGCCAGACCGTCGCCACCGGGGTGACATGGTCGCGAGTCGTGCTGGCCCGGGCTGGATTGGCCGACAAGGACCTCGAGCTCCCCACCTGGGACCTGCCGGCGGGGCCGTTTGACGCGGGCACCGTGTTTCCGCCTGTGCCCGACGAAGCCTACCATCAGATTCAGACGTGGTACGAAAACGCGTTGAGGGTGCTCGGGCGCATTGAAGCCGCGCACGGCGGCAGCCCGGTTCGCGTGTGGCCTCACCACTTCGACATCGCCACCTTGATCGATCTCGGCGACGGCAAGTCCATCGGCGTCGGCATGTCTCCGGGTGGACCCGGATTCGAAGGTCCGTATCTGTACGTCACACCCTGGCCCTATCCCGAGGGAGACCTGCCCGATCTGGCGCACGGGCGCTGGCACACGGAGGGCTGGACGGGCGCCGTTCTCGAGGGTTCGGCGCTCCCGGACACAGATCAGGGGTCTGTCGTCGAGGCATTCGTAGCGGCGGCCATACAGGCCTGTCGCGTGCTCCTGAGCTGATCTCTCTCTTCGGGGAGTGACCGCGCGGCGGCGTCTGGGGCTTGTGCCGCCGCGCGGTTCCATGGCTCCGGCCGATCCAGCCGAGGGTCATGGAGTGTTGCGCTCAAGAGCGCGCTTTGTAGTTGGCAAACGTCATCGAGAAGCTTCCATTGCCGGCGGTGACACCGCGAAGATCTCCGGCATAGCCGAACATCTCCGAGAGCGGTACCTCGGCGACGACACGGGAGTCTCGCCCGATGACTTCAGAAGAGAGCACCTCGGCCTTTCGGCGACCGAGAGATCGCAGAACAGACCCGTGGTGTTCGGCTGCCGCATCGACCTCGACGGTCATTCGCGGCTCGAGCACCATCGGCTCGGCCTCCGACATCGCGACCCGTAGTGCCCCGCGGGTCGCCATGTAGAAGGCTCGATCCGAGCTGTCGTTGGAGTGCGTCTGCCCGTCGGTGAACACCGTGCGAATGCCCACCCACGGAACGTCGTCCTCGAGACCCTCGGCGAGTCCGTGGGCGACGGCTTTTTCCACCGCGCTCCTGAACTCTCGAGGGATGACGTCTCCGCCCACCTCCCAGACGACCTCGTTGTCGAGGCCATCGAGGGGCTCCAGATATCCGACGATCTTGGCGTATTGCCCAGGTCCGCCGGACTGTTTCCGGTGCAGGTGGTCGAAGTGAACGACGCGCCGCAGGCTCCTCCGCAACGCCACTTGAGGCGCACCGAGGTGGACCTCGACGGCGTGCTCGGTGAGCAGGCGCTCGGCGGCGATCTGGAGGTGCAGCTCTCCCATCCCGGAGAGGCGAAGCTCCCCGGATTCGGGATCGGTGCTGTGACGAAGGGTCGGATCTTCGGCGACGAGTCTGTGCAATCCGCTCGACAAGTGAGCGAGGCTTCCCGCCCTGAGGGACAGGGCCACCTCGACCACCGGCGGAGCGATCTCGATGCCCTCGAGTTGCACGCTGCCATCGGGCGACAGGGTGTCGCCAGTGGTGAGCAGTGTGCCGATCAAGGCGCCGATCTCTCCAGGTCCAAGCTGGTCGATCGCACGAGTTCGCCCCGCTTGCAGGGCAACCAGACGTCCGATCCTGACCTTCTCCCCTCTGGCAGTGAGGAGCCTGTCGTTGGTCCGAACGATCCCGTCATAGACTCGAATCCAGGTTCGCGGTCCATGATCGGTGATCTGGGCCTTGAACGCGAAGCCGACCGGAGACGCTGCCTGCTCGCCTGAAGGACTGGGCAGATAGCGCACCACGGCATCCAGAACCGGCTGCACGCCGACATTCCGGAGGGCTGTGCCGAGCACGACCGGCACCAGTCCATTCGCCACGCCCTCGCGGATCGCGGCGTGAAGCATCGCCTCTGTGATGGGACGTTCGGCCACGATCGCCTCGGTGAGAACATCGCTGTACAGGCTGACGGCGTCGAGGAGCGCTTCACGCGCAGCGACGGCGGTCGCCAGTCGCGTCGAATCGATGGCGCACGCCTGCACCTCGGTCCCATGCTCGCCGGCGAATCGCAATTCCCGGAGAGAGACGAGATCGATCACACCCTCCAGCTCCCCCTCGAGGCCGATGGGGATCTGGAGTGCAATGGCGTCGATTCCGAGTTTGTTGCGCAGCTCGGCGATGACGGCATCGGGGTTGGCCCCGGGCCGGTCGCACTTGTTTATGAACGCTACGAAAGGAAGCTCGTACTTGGACATCTGGCGATGCACGGTACCTGTCTGTGCCTGGACGCCACCCACCGCGCAGAGCACGAGAACGGCTCCGTCCAGCACGCGAAGGGAACGTTCCACCTCGACCGAGAAGTCGATGTGTCCGGGGGTGTCCACCAACGTGAGTCGGTGTTCGTCCCAGACGCAGTTCACCGCTGCCGCGTGGATCGAGATCCCGTGGCGCCGCTCGATGGCGGTGGCGTCGGTCGTGGCGCCTCCGTGGTGGACTTCCTTCACCTTCCGAATCTGGCCGGTATGGAAGAGAATCCTCTCCGAAAGCGTGGTTTTCCCCGCATCTACGTGAGCTGCAATTCCGAAACATCTACATTGTTGGATGGCATACATGCCTTCCTCCTGGGAATGCACGGGTCCCCGGTCGTCCGAGGACGCGCGCGGGTTCACGCCGAATGAGTTCGGCGAAAAGGTAGTGCTAAAGCACCGATTTCTAGGTTGCGAGCGCCTGCTGGTTTACAGGCGGATCAATCCCGGACCGGCAGACTTCGTGTCTGCTCCGCGGTTTCCGGGAATGGGGATCAGCTTTCGCATTTGCCCAAGCCGTAACGCAGTCATGGGGACCCCACCAGATGGGCGAGGTTGGAGACGCGGATGTCAGCCCATTCGTGGAACTCTCGACCGCCGATCCGATCGATCCACACCGTTGCCGTTCCCGCCGCGCGGCCCGCCTGCAGATCGAACAGGTAGTCGCCGACCATCACTGCGTCGGAGCCCTCCGCTCCCCAGCGCGCCAGCAGCAGCTCGATCCCAGCTGGGTCGGGCTTTGCCGCCGCCTGATCTCGGCCCAGAACCGCAGCGGGATCGAAGTACTCAGCAAGGCCGGCGACCTCGAGCGTCCGAAGGGCGGTAGACCGCGTGTTCCGAGTCAACACCCCCAGGGTGGCGCGACCGGAGAGCCAGTCCAGGAGCGTGCGGACTCCAGGTGCCGCCGTGGCCTCCTCGGCCAGCTCTTCTTCCCACCGATCGATCTCGGCGAGGAGCCGGTTCGAATCGGGATGGGCCTCGCAAGTCTCGAGGATGGGCGCGCCAGAGGGGAGTCCCAACCTCGCTCGCAGTCCGTCGAAGTCATGGATCGCTACCGTCAGGGTGCCGTCCATGTCGAAGATCCAGTGGCGCCGATCCAGGAGATTCATGCCGAGCGTCGCGGCCTCATCAGCAACACCAGTGCGAGCACCCACACCAGCGAGGTGGGCGAGTCCGTCCGGCAGCCGCATTTCTTGGGGTCCTTCGGCTTGCCCCTCGACGGCGGTGTCTCACAGTCGTCCTCGGGGTCGCAGTTGTTGTCGATGCCGTCGTCACAGATCTCCTCTGCGTCGGGGGACACGAGCGGGTCGAAGTCGTCGCAGTCGTCCTCGCAGAGCGTGCCGTCCCCGTCGTGGTCGACCGGCGGGAAGCACCCAGTGCCCTCGGGGTCGAGGTTGTAGTCCCAGATGCCACGGCCGTAGGTGGCAAAGCGAATGGTGTTCTCGTGCTGCAGCGCCTCTGCGCCCCAGTAGATGGTCACCGGTGCCGCGGCGTCGGTGATATCGACCCAGGTGTTGTCCGCGCCTTTGTCCCTCCGATACGCGGCGGTCTCGGTGCCCGCGAAAAGGGTGCCGAGGCCGTCGGGCGACTCGGCGAGGGAGTAGACGAGGGTGTCGGGCATGCCGTCGTTGAATGGCTTCCAGGTGACCCCGCCGTCCTTGCTTCGGTACACCGCCGGGTTGCCGTAGCCGCTGCCTCCGACCCAGATGACTTCCACATCGCTCGACGAGGCCAACAGAGCCGCTCCATAAAGCCAGTGGCCATCCGGCCCCACGTCCTCGGCCTCGGTCCAGGTCTTGCCCTTGTCCTCCGAGTGGAAGAGCCTCCCGTAGTTGGTCGCCGCCCACGCGCGGTTGCTGTCGATGGGAGAGAAGGTCAGGGCGCTCACATACTCTTCGCCGTTGGATGCGAAGTCGTGGTCCGACCACAGCGACGGCGCCCAGTCGTTTTCGTTCGCCACCTTCTCGTAGCGCCAGATCCGGTCGCCGGGAAAGAAGAACGCCGTCTTCTCATCGGGGTCGGCGACGACGGACGGGAGCCAGGCCCACCGGTTCGCGTCCTCCGGAAAATCCACCCGCTTGAATGTGGGATCCAGCCCGCCCGTCTGGGCGTAGACGAAGGTCGGATAGACCGAGTAGACGAAATCGTGGGTGCCGTCGGAGCTGGTGAGGTGCCCGTAGTCTCCCGAGAGGATCTGTTCGAAGGCGTAGATGTCGGAGGTTTGCTGCATCCCATTGGTGAGTTGGTAGCCCTGGTCCTGGGAGCCCGCGGCCACTCGCTCGGGAAACGCCACCGAGGTCAGCGTTCCGTAGTACTGGCTGACCCGCAGCCCCTCCATAGAGAGGTTCTGCACGGTCTGAAGCGCATCGGTGGACTCGTAGAGACCGCCATCGGTTCCGATGTACCAGACCTCTCCATCCCCATCCGGCAACACGCCGATGCCCATGATGTCCGCGTGCAGCTTCGAGTAGGGGTTGTTGTAGTAGGCGCCCCAATTGTTCACCTTCTCGAAGCTGTTGCCGTCGGTGGTGTACCGCATCTCGACGCCACCCCAGGCGAAGAGGTCGACGTCGACGATGGACGCGACCATCCTGCCCCAGAAGTCCAGGATGTTCCGCTGATATTGCCAGGTGTTTCCGCCATCGTCGGAGCGGTAGAGGTCGTGGTTGTCCATCACCGCCCAGAACCGGGGAGCTCCGGCTTCGCTCCCGGCGAGGGCCCCGCCGATGACGTCGTCGGGGATGGCGCCGAGGGTGGTCCAGGTGTCGCCGTAGTCGTCGCTGATACGCAGGTCGTCGGCGTAGAGCATGTAGAGGTCGGAGCCGCCGTTTCGCGGGACCCAGATGTCGCCCTCGTAGCTCTCTAGATCGAAGATCAGGGAGAAGGAAGCGCCGTTGTCTGTCGATCGGTAGAGCCCGACGTCGTAGCTGGCGTCCTCGAGCACGATGAAGACGATGTCGGTGCCATCACTGGTCTGGAGAACCCGCTCGACCCAATTGGCGCTGGGAATGCCGACGGGAACGGTCCAGGTCACACCGTGATCCGCGGAGCGATGCACCAGGCCGGCGCTGCTGGCGGCGACGATGACGTCGGGTCCCCCGTCTACGTCGGGAGGCAGTACGGCGAGGCGATGGGCGCCGCCGTAGAGGTTGTCGCCCAGCGGCTCCCAATCGGTGCCATCGAGGCTTCCACGCCAGATGCCTCCGAGGGAGGACCCGGCGTAGAGGGCCGACTTATCGGCGTTCCATCGGGCATCGTGCATGCGCCCCGATTGGTTGTCACTTCCGCGTTCGATCCAGGCGCCTCCAAAGACATCGGGTCCGGCGCGCTGTCTTGCGAGGCCGTTCCGCTTTGCGATCTGCGCCAGACCATTCCGTTTCTCGATGGCCTTCCAGTCCAGATCCTCCGGGGCGCGGTGGCGCTCGGCAAACCAGGCCTTGCGAAGCTTCTTGTTGGTCATCTCCGCGTCTTGATGGACCCAGTGCTCGGTGGGCGGAATGGGAGGCGGAAGACGAAGCTCCGGTGCGGCGATGCGCTTTCCCGGCGCGTCTGGCGGGGGTGGGTCGGCTGGCCACAGCACCCAGATACCGCAGGTCAGCGCTATCGCGCCTGCGGCAGTGGCTGCGCCAACTCGTCTCATCTGACCTCCGAACATCTGTTGTACCCGACCGTTGAGTGCACCGCTTCATGCCCCCGCAAACTGGACTCTGCTCTCGTCGAACATTGTTCCATACGCCGGGCAACCATCGGGTACGATGCGGATTGCGACTGGGGGGCGTGCGCATGTTCTGGGCATTGGCGGCATTACTTGCGCCAACTGCCGACGCCGTGATTCCCAATTGCGGAGACACACTCCTCGTGGACACGGCGCTCACGGGGAACGTGGTCTGCGCAGCGGGCTACACCGGCGATGCGCTCATCATCGGCGCCGACGGCATCACCCTCGACGGGGATGGCTTTGCCATCGTCATGGACAGCAACGGCACCGGTGTCGACATCACCGGCGGGTGGGACACCGTCACCATCCTCGACCTCGACATCTCGACCTCCGGGGCCCTCGGCATGGGGATCCATGCCAACAACAACACCGACCTGACGCTGAACAACATCGATGTGAGCGGTCGAGAGGAGGGCATGAACCTCCTCAACGGTACGGCCACCACCACGGTCACCAACAACGACTTCGGCGATGCGACGGTCTACGGCCTGCGGTTGAACGTGCACGAGGGCGCCACGCTCACCGGGAACACCTTCGATGGCGCCGCGAACGGCATGCGAATCGATGGCACCCCCGTCAGCATCGGGTCGAGCAATACCTTCGCCAACGTCGCCCAGGTCAGCGGGAACTACGTCTTCCGCATTCTCAGCAGCGACGTGACCATCGACGGTGTCGTCGCGCCCACGCTCACCGGGCTCGGCTACGGCATCCAGCACGAGAACGGCGACGATCTGATCGTGCGCAACAGCGATTTCTCCGGTCGCCAGAGGGGCTTCTACAAGAGCACGGCCACCGCGACGACCAACCTGACCCTCGAGGACAACGACTTCTCCGGCGCCACGGTCCTGGCCGTCCGTCTCAACAACCACACGACAGTCGCGTTCACCGACAACATTCTGAACAACTCCGACGAGGCCCTCGAGATCCTCGACTCGCCGGTCAGCATCGGGAACACGAATACCTTCGCTGGCTCGTCAGAGGCCGCTGCCACCGACGCAGTCATCCGCATCGACAGCCCCAACGTGAACCTGATTGGACTCGATCTGTCGAGCCTGTCGGGCAACGGGTACGCCGTACACCACGTCGATGGCAACAGCCTGTCGGTCACCGGCTGCGATCTATCAGGGAGAAACAGGGGGTTCCAGAAGTCTGCCTTGACCGGCACTATCGGCCTGATCCTGGACGGAAACGACGCCAGTAATTCGTCCAATCTGGCGTTCTACCTGCGCGACTACACGACCACGACCTTCACCAACAACATCGCCGACGGGTCTCTGAACGGGCTGCGTCTGGACGCCACGCCGGTCACCATCGACAACACCAACAGCTTCGCCAATGTCGCCGTCGCGGGAACGTACGGCATCGTGGTCAACGGACCCGACGTCACGCTCAACGGGCTGGATCTGTCGGCCGCCGGTGGGACGTATGGGATCGAGCACGAGAGTGGAGACGATCTCAAGGTCCAGAACTGCATCCTCTCCGGTCGCGGAGACGGATATTCAAAATCGACAACTACGGTCACGAATGATCTCGAATTCACGGGGAATACGGCGAACAACTGCACGAGCCATGGCGCCCATATCCGGAACACCAACGGCGTCGTCACGTTCACCGGCAACACCATCAATCTGTCGCGAAATGGGCTCACGGTCAGCAACAGCTCGGCGATCCTCATCGACAACTCCAACGCCTTCGTCGGCAGCGGAACAGCGGTCGGCACGGGAGCTGTAGTTGTGCGGTCGGACGGCCTCACCATCGATGGCGTGGACGGGTCCTCGCTCACCGGTCTGGGGACCGGGTTGCGCCACGAGAGTGGCGACAGTCTGACGGTTCTTGCCAGCGATTTCTCTGGACACGACCGCGGTTTCGACAGCGTGCTCGGCGCAGGCGGGGCGGGATTGATCCTCGACGGAACGGACTTCTCCGGGTCGACCAGCAACGCCGCGGTCGTTGACAACTGGGACGGTGCGGCCATCGATGGCTGCATCTTCTCCAACTCGACCAATGGCCTCCTCATCCGCGACACGCCGGTGACGGTGGATGCCACAAACCTCTTCGCCAACGTCGCGGAAGGTGCAACCAGCCAATACGGGATCTACGTCGACTCGGACAGTGTGCTCCTCGATAGCGTCGATGTCTCCACGCTCAGTGGTCTGGGGATCGGTGTTCGCTACGAGGGCGGCAACCTCGTCACGGTGCAGAACGCCGACCTCTCGGGTCGTTACAACGCGTTTCTCACCGACAACACCCTCGGCAAGAGCAATCTGACGCTGACGATGACCGACTTGTCAGGGACGGCCCAGGTCAGCACCCTGCTTCAGGAGGTGGTCGGGGTGACCTTCACCGAGAACACCCTCGACGGCTCGCTGGACGGCCTGAACATCATCAATACGCCGATGACGGTGGATGGAAGCAACATCTTCATTGATGTGGGGGATGCCGGCAACAACCGGTACGGGGTTCGCATCGCTTCAGACGGCGTGTTCCTCGACGGTGTTGGGCTCTCCAGCACAAACATGAATGGGACGGGCGTTCTCCACGTGAGCGGCGACGACGTCACCATCGACGGCTGCATGATCTCCAACCGCCACCAGGCGTACGACGGATCGTCGATTACGGCGAAACTCAACACGATCCTGACCAACAACACCTGCGACAACGCCACCGACATGTCGATGGCGCTGCGGACCATTGCGCTGGGCGGCTTCTCGGGCAACGTCATGGATGGGTCTAGATTCGGCCTCCAGCTTTGGGATACGCCGGCCAACGTCGACGCTACGAACTCCTTCCTCGGCGTTGGCGATGGCGGCGTCGCCACGGACTGGGCGATTCAGGTTCGCAGCGATGGCGTCACCCTCGACGGCCTCGATGTGTCGAGCCTCGCCGCCACCGGTGTGGGCATCAGCCACGTCAGTGGCGACGGCCTCAATGTCCTGAACGTTCTCGCCACCAACCGGACCCATGGATTTACGTCGTCGTCGACGGTCGCCGATGGGCTCAACCTGACGGGCTTGAACGTGTCGGGAGCGACCACGCTGGGGGTCGAGCTCGAGGTCGAGACGAACGTCACCTTGGCGGGCATTATCTTCGACGGATCGGCCCGGGGCATTCACATCATCGATTCGCCCGGGGTCGTGGTGGATGCCACCAACTCGTTCAACCTGGTCGCCGAAGTGGCCTCGAACCCGGTCATCAACGTCCAGTCCAACAACGTCACGGTCGACGGCGTGTTCGCGCCCTCCTTCGCCAACCTCGGCTACGGCGTCCAGCGGACCAACGGCGACGATCTCATTGTTCGGAACTCGGATTTCAGTGGCCGTCGGCGGGGCTATCACGAGAACACGGGCAGCGATACGGGTCTGTTGCTGACCACCAACAACCTGTCCAGCTGCGTTCAATACGGCGCCTACCTCTACAACAGCGATGGCGTCGTCACGCTCGCGCAGAACACCTTCGACTTCAGCTTGACTGGCGTCTACATGTTTGGGTCGGACGCCAACATCGACGGCACGAACACCTTCGTTGGCACGGGCGACGCGACGTCCCAGTTCGGCATCTATGGCGGCGGTGGGTCATCGCCCTTTATCGACGGCGTCGATCTCTCGTCGGTTTCGGGCCTCGGTGACGCGATCCGACTCACTGGCGGCACGAACGCCACGGTCATCAACAGCAACCTGTCCGGTCATGCCTATGGGTTGAATGTGACGGGCATAGGGGATGGCGGCACCTTTACGGATCTCATCGCCACCGACAACACCAACACCGGCGTCTTCCTGCGGGGTCAGACCAACCTCACACTGGCCGATATCGATGTGTCGCGGTCCAATGTCGGGGTTCAGCTCGAGGACGCCCCGGTTGGCTATTCCTTCCCGACGTCCATTACTTTCGCTGATCATGCCGGCACCGGGCTCCACATTCAGGACGGGTCGGACCTGATCATCGACCAGCTGAACGTGCAGGGCACAGGTGTGGGCTACGGATTGAACATCGTCAGCGCTTCCGATGTGCTGGTCACCAACATGTCGGCGTGCAACCTGGCCGACGGCATTCGCCTGAGCAGCAACAGCGACCGCACCACCATCAGCGACGCCCAGATCGGAAATGCCAACATCGGCATCCGCGTGCGCATCGGCATGGACGACACGGTCATCAACGACCCGCTATTCGTCGGCAACGGCACGGATATCGACGACCTCGGCACGAACACAGTCGTCAATAATCCAGGAATCATGCCGGATTCCGACCTGGATGGCATCTCCGATGCCTGCGACGCCTGCCCCCTCGATCCCGACAACGACGCCGATCTGGACGGCATCTGCGGAGACGTGGACCTGTGCTTCGGCATCAACGCGAGCGGGGACGTCGATCTGGACGGGTGGTGTGCCGACAACGACTGCGACGACAACAATGCCCTGGTCTTCCCCGGCGCCGCTGAGATCTGCGACGGCCTGGACAACGACTGCAACGGTCTCGACGACTTCGGAAACCCGGGCGTTGACGACCGGGAGACCGACGACGACGGCGACAGCGAGTCCGAGTGCCAGGGCGACTGCGACGACACCGACGGCAACCGATGGACGGGAGCCATGGAGGTCGTCGACAACGGGCTCGACGAGAACTGCGACGGCGGCGACCTCTGCTACATCGATGTCGACCTCGATGGACTGGGGGACACTGGAACCGTCGCGTCCGCGGATCTCGACTGTCTGGATCCCGGAGAGTCCGGCACCAACAACGACTGCGACGACCTCGATCCCGCCAACTTCCCGGGGAATACCGAGATCTGCGACGGCCAGGACAACGACTGCGACGGCATGGGGGACGACGACGGGCAGATCGTCTACACCGGACAGGATCTGTTCGACAACGTGGTCGCCGGGCGCGCTCAGAACCCCGCATGGCGCGAACTCGCGACGGCACCCCCGTCCAGGCTGGAGATCAGAACCGGAGGTTTCACTGGGGAGATCGTCTACCGAGAGACCATTGCCGAAGCCGGCTCCTACCCCGGTGGCACCCTCACCGGTACGACCGCTCTCGACTTCACCGATCTGACCGGCGACGCCGATCTCGGCATTGGTTTTTCGGACGGGACGGACATCATCTGGGTCCGGTTCCTCGACGAGGGCGGGCTCAAGGGCTTCCGGGCCGAAGATGGCGGGGCGAGGATCGCCAACAACGTCAACGACGACTCGCCGGGCATGGCTTTTGTACCGCCGTTTACTGTGGACTGGACCGTCAGCGCGGGCACCAACGAGGCGGTGGTCACCAACGGAAACGCCGAGCAGGCGACGGTCACCTACGCCGGAACCATCGACCTGTCCCAGGACATCCAGCTGGTGATGATCGTCAGCGAGCGGGACGAGATGTTCGGCGTCGACAGCCTGCAGTTGGACGGATTCCCGGTCCAGCGCCGCTGGTATCCCGACCTCGATGGCGACCTGTCGGGAGATGCGCTCGGCAGCTATCTCGCCTGTGGACCGGCGCTTCCCTCGGATGTCGAGTCGGGGCTGGATTGCGACGATGCCGATCCCGCCCGCTTCGGTGAGAACGACGAGGTCTGCAACGGCATCGACGACGACTGCAGTGGCTTCGCCGAGGACGGCGGCCTGGTCTCGTACCTCGGCTCCGACATGGACAACAACGTGGCCAGCGGGCGGGCGACCAATCCCTCTGGGCGACCGTCTACGGTGATCGGTCCCCGCTGGCACGTGGAGCCAGGGGTGACCACCAACGAGATCTTCTACCGAGAACAGGTCGTGCCCGCTGGATCCTTCCCCGGGGGCGTGCTGTCGGCCACCGTTCGCATCGACTACGAGCGGCTGGGCATCGTCGACAACGACATGGCACTCGGCTTCTCCGATGGCACCGACATCCTCGCCGTGCAGTGGAGGGAGAACGGCGAGTTCCGGCTCCTGCGGGAGACCGACCAGGGGGACCGGGCCTTCGAAGTGTCCGTCGACGTGACGAAGACCTTCGCGGTCACCGAGCCCTATGAGCTCCGCTTCGTCCTGGATGCCACCCGGAACGAGGTCCGGGTCGGCAACGGCGTAGACGAACGTCAGGGTGGACTCTGGGGCGCCGGTCTCGACCTCACCCAGCCCATCGATCTGGTGATCTTCGGACACGGTGGCATCGAGGAATACGGCATCGATTCCCTGGAGATCGAGGGTCTGCCCGTCGAGCGTCCCTGGTACGCAGATGCGGACGGCGACGGATTTGGCGACGATCTCACCGTCTACTGGGCCTGTGCTCCGCTTCCCGGGGATGTCGGCGCCGGCGGCGACTGCGACGATCAGGACCTGGCCCGCTTCCCGACGGCTCCCGAGCTCTGCGACGGCATCGACAACGACTGCGATCTGATCGTGCAGGCCGACGAGATCGACGACGACGGCGACAGTATGGCGGAGTGCGAGGGCGACTGCGACGACGGCGAACCGACCATCTTCCTCGGCGCTCCCGAGCTCTGTGATGGGCTGGACAACGACTGCGACCTGGCCGTTCCGGGCACTGAGATCGACGACGACGGAGACACCCAGGCCGAGTGCGATGGCGACTGCGACGACACCGACGCCAACACCTTCTTCGGTGCCGTAGAGATCTGCGACGGCAACGACAACGACTGCAACGGCCTCGACGACTTCGGAAATCCCGGCGTCGGGGGCCAGGAGACCGACAGCGACGGCGACTCCTTCACCACGTGTGGCGGGGACTGCGACGACACCGATGCCGCGGTGAACCCCAACGCCGCGGAGATCTGCGACGGCGCCGACAACAACTGCTCGGGACAGGTGGATGACGAGGGGCTGGTTGCCTACGACGGAGCCGATCTCGACGCGAACCTGCAGGCTGGCTACGCCACGAGCGATGGCGGTCGCTCGTCCTTCTTGAACGGGAGCGGTCTCGAATTCGGAACCGGAACGGGCACTTTCGGAGATGTGATCTACCGGGAGCAGGTGGCGGTTGCCGGAGCGATGGCCGGTGGGATATTCGTATCGATCGAGGTGGACTTCGACGACATCGCGGGCGCCGACGCGTCGAACTTTGTCGTCGGGCTCAGCGATGGCACCAACATGCTCATGGTCAACCTCGGACCGGTCACCCTGGATGCCTGGACGGGGACCGATCAGGGCGCGACGGTGAACGTCCAGAACACCTGGGGCAACCAGTTCACGGGCACCTACACCCAGCCGTACACACTGGACATCAACCACAACGGCTTTGGCGGCGGCGTGACCATCACCAATGGCGTCGGCGACCAGACCCTGCTCGGCTGGGGCAACGCGATGGATTGGTCGCAGCCTATCGATCTCGTCATCGCGTCCTACTGGAACTTCCAGGAGCACGGCATCAACAGCCTCTCTATCGATGGCTTCCCCCTCGGCCGCGAGTACACCCTGGATTTGGATGGGGACGGCTTCGGCGACGATGCCACCCTCGCCTTGGACTGCGCGCGCCCGCTGGCTGCGGTGGCCGTAGGCGGAGACTGCGACGACACCACGCCCGCGATCTACCCGGGTGCACCCGAGCTCTGCAACGGTGACGACGACGACTGCAACGGCCTCGATGATGCGGGAACTCCCGGTGTCGGCGGCCAGGAAGACGACCTGGACAGCGACGGGTTCCGGATCTGCGACGGGGACTGCGACGACGGCAACCCGCTCCTCAACCCGGGCATTGATGTCGATGTCGACGGCGCCGATGTCTGTGTGGACTGCAATGACGCCGATCCCCTGTTGAACCTCTATGACCAGGACGCCGATGGCTTCAGCACATGCGATCTCGACTGCGACGACCTCGATCCGGCGAAGAGTCCGGGAGCCCCTGAGGTCTGCGATGGCATCGACAACAACTGCGATCTGGTCGTCGACGGCGAAGGAACGACACTCTACGACGGCACCCAGCTGTTCGACAACGTCCTGAACGGCGTCGCCACGAACCCGAGTGGGCGGTCTCTCGCCGATGGCGGAGCCGTGCTCGAAGTGGGGGCGGGGCTTGGGCTGTTGGAGGTGGTCTACCGCGAGCGCGTGGCCGGTGCCGGCGCGTATCCGACGGGCATCTACCCGGGTGCCCGAATCGACCACGATCCTATCGCGAACGGCAACATCCTTGCGGTGGGCTTCACGGACGGCGCCACGGCGAACCTCGTCGCCCTGGACCCGGGGAACACGTTCTTCAGCCTCTCCACGCCCGATCTGGGTGGCAACGTCGGCGTGGGGGCACCCGACGATCTGGACTTTATGACTTTTGCGTCAGCCCACGACATCCAGTTCACACTGGAGCCCGGAAACTGGAGCGCCATCGTCGATAACCAGCTCGGCGACCAGCGCGCTTTGACCTTCGCGGGCGGACTGGATCCCGGTCTGGACATCGACTTCATCATGGTCGCCGCCACGTCCGGCGACGTGTTCGACATCTTCTCCGTGGAGCTGTCGGGCCTCCCGGTCGAGCGGGATCTCTTCACCGACGCCGATGGGGATCAACACGGCGATCCGGGCTTGCCGATCGTCGCCTGTGCGGGTGCTCCCGGAGGCGCGCTCCTCGCCGACGACTGCGACGACTCCGACCCCGACAACTTCCCGGGCAATGCCGAGCTGTGCGACGGTCGGGACAACGACTGCAATGCCCTGGACGACGCTGGGAATCCCGGTGTCGGAGGCGAGGAGTTCGACGACGATGGAGACCTCCTCGCCGAGTGTGATGGGGACTGTGACGACACCGACGAGGACAACTTCCCAGGCAATCCCGAGGTCTGCGACGGCGAGGACAACGACTGCAACGGCCTCGACGACGCGGGAAATCCGGGTGTGGACGAGGAGGAGACCGACAATGATGGCGACGGCTCGTCGGAGTGCGAGGGCGACTGCAACGACGCCGACCCGAACCAGGTCGTGGGGGGCGTGGAGATCTGCGACGGTCAGGACAACGACTGCAACGGCCTCGACGACTTCGGCAATCCCGGTGTCGATGGCCAGGAGACCGACAACGACGGCGACACCGAGTCCGAGTGCCAGGGCGACTGCGACGACGTCGATCCGGCCATCTGGACGGGTGGCACCGAAGTCACCGGCGACGAGATCGACTCGGACTGCAACGGCGGCGAGATCTGCTTTGCCGACGTCGACGGGGATGGGGCCCGAGACGCCGTGGCCACTGTGGTCTCCACAGATGCGAACTGCACCGATCCCGGAGAGGCCCCGCTGTCCGCGGCGGTGGACTGTGACGACACGGATCCCATCAACTTCCCCGGCAATCCGGAGATCTGCGACGGTCGGGACAATGACTGTGATGGCGTGACGGACCAGGGACTCGGCGCCGATGCGGATTTGGACGGCCACGGAGATCAGGGCAGCTGCGTGACCGACGCCACATTGCTGGTTCCGTACGACGACTGCGACGACTCGGACCCGGCGAACTTCCCCGACAACATCGAGATCTGCGACGGTCGGGACAACGACTGCAACGGTTGGGACGACTTCGGCGGGTTCGCGGGCTCCGAGACCGATGACGATGGCGATGGCGTGTCCGAGTGTGGGGCCGACTGCGACGATCTCGACCCGGCGAACTTCCCCGGGAACGTCGAGATCTGCGACGGTCAGGACAACGACTGCAACGGCCTCGACGACGTTCTCGGATTCGACGACTCCGAGACCGACAACGACGGAGACGGGCTGTCGGAGTGCAACACCGACTGCGACGACGGCGATCCCGACAACTTCCCGGGCAACACCGAGATCTGCGACGGCCGGGACAACGACTGCGTCGGGGACGACGACTTCCTCGGCTTCGACGACTCCGAGACCGACAACGACCTCGACGGCGCCTCCGAGTGTGAGGGCGACTGTGACGACGCCGATCCGTTGGTGGGCGTCGGCATCGACAACGACGGCGATCTCGACCCGAGCTGCAACGACTGCGACGACTCCGATCCCGCTGTCGAGACGTTGGATATCGATGGAGACGGCTTCTCGACCTGCGATGGCGACTGCGACGACACCGATCCGGCACTGGAGCTCAATGACGTCGACGGGGACACCTTCACCACCTGTGATGGCGACTGCGACGACGACGATCTGACCTCCTTCCCCGGTGCGCCAGAAGCGTGTGACGGCGCCGACAACAACTGCAACGGGGTCGTCCCGGCCCTCGAGCTCGACGATGACGGCGATTTCCAGTCCGAGTGCGAAGGCGACTGCGACGACCTCGACCCGGCCAACTTCCTGGGCAATATCGAGATCTGTGACGGTCAGGACAACGACTGCAACGGGCTGGACGACGTGTTGGGCTTCGATCAGTCGGAGACCGACAATGACGGCGACGGGCTCTCCGAATGCAACACCGACTGCGACGACGGCGATCCCGACAACTTCCCGGGCAACCTCGAGATCTGCGACGGCCAGGACAACGACTGTGTCGGGGACGACGACTTCGGGGGCTTCGACGACTCCGAGACCGACAACGATCTCGACGGCGCCTCGGAGTGCGAGGGAGACTGCGACGACACCGATCCGTTCGTCGGGGTGGGCATCGACGGTGACAATGACGGAGACCCGAGCTGTACCGACTGCGACGACGCCGACCCCAGCCGGGAGACACTGGATCTGGACGGCGACAGCTTCTCCACTTGTGACGGCGACTGTGACGACACCGATCCCGCCCTCGAGCTCCTCGATGGCGACGGGGATGGCTTCGACACCTGCTCCGGCGAATGTGACGATGGCGATCTGAACACCTTCCCGGGTGCTGCGGAGATCTGTGACGGGCGCGACAACAACTGCAACGGCGTGGTTCCCGGCCTCGAGATCGATGACGACGGCGACGGCCAGAGTGAGTGTGAGGGGGATTGCGACGACCTCGATCCGGCCAACTACCAGGGCAATACCGAGATCTGTGACGGCGGCGACAACGACTGCAACGGGGCCGACGACGTGCTCGGCTTTGCGGGTTCGGAGACCGACGACGATGGGGATGGACTCTCGGAGTGTCAGTTGGACTGCGACGACGGCGACCCCAACAACTTCCCGGGCAACGCCGAGATCTGCGACGGGCAGGACAACGACTGCGTCGGCGACGACGACGTGCTCGGCTTTGACGACTCCGAGACCGACAACGACGGCGACGGCGCCAGCGAGTGCGAGGGCGACTGCGACGACACCGATCCGCTCGTGGGCGCGGGCATCGACGCCGACGGGGACCTCGACCCGAGCTGCAACGACTGTGATGACTCCGATCCGACCCGGGAGAGCCTGGATGTCGACGGGGACGGCTTCTCCACCTGCGATGGCGACTGCGACGACGCCGATCCCGGACTCGAGCTCCTGGACCTCGACGGCGACGGCTTCGACACCTGCAGCGGGGACTGCAGCGACGGCGATCTGAACACCTTCCCGGGGGCCCCCGAGATCTGCGACGGGGTGGACAACAACTGCAATGGCGTGGTCCCGGGCCCTGAGATCGACGACGACGGCGACGGCGCCAGCGAGTGCGAAGGGGACTGCGACGACACCGATCCGAACTTGAACACCGACGACCTCGACTCAGACGGACAGTCCAACTGCGCTGGAGACTGCGACGACCTCGATCCCGACACCTACCTCGGCGCTTTCGAGATCGTCGGCAACGAGGTCGACAACGACTGTGATGGCGGCGAGATCTGCTTTGTGGATGCAGACGGCGACGGCTTCGGAGATGCAGGCGTCACCGTGGCCTCCGGAGATGAGGCCTGTTCCGACCCAGGAGAAGCCCCGCTTGCGCCGGACATGGACTGCGACGACGCCCATCCCGACAGCTTCCCGGGCAATGCCGAGCTCTGTGACGGCCTCGACAACGACTGCAATGGGCTCGACGACTTCCTCGGCTTCGACGGCTCCGAGACCGACAACGATGGCGATGGCCTGACCGAGTGCGGCGGGGACTGCGACGACACCGATCCCCTCGTCCTGGGTGGCACACCCGAGGTCTGCAACGGCCTCGACGATGACTGCAATGGCCTCGACGATGTTCTCGGCTTCGACGGCTCCGAGACCGACGACGACGGCGACGGCCTGTCCGAGTGCGAGGGCGACTGCGACGACACCGACCCGAGTGTGTTCGCGGGCGGCTCCGAGATCCCCGGAGACGAGCTCGATGGCGACTGTGACGGCGGCGAGATCTGCTTCGCGGACGCGGACGGAGATGGCACGCGCTCGGTCGTGGACGTTGTGGTCTCTGCAGACCTCGACTGTGCGGATCCAGGTGAACTTCGCGATACGGCGGTCGTAGACTGCGATGACGCCGATTCGAACAACTTCCCCGGCAACGTAGAAATCTGTGACAGCCAGGACAACGACTGCGATGGTGTGTGGGGACCAGGGGAGACCGATGCCGACCTCGATGGCGTCGCGGAGTGCGACGGTGACTGCAACGACAGTGATCCGTTCAGCTACCCGGGCGCACAAGAGTTGTGTGACGGCATCGACAACGACTGTGATGGCGCCATCGACAACGGCCTGGCCTACACGGACTATTGGCCCGACCTCGACGGCGATGGCTATGGCGACCCGGACTTTGCGCCGGTCGGCAGCTGCAGTGGTCCGCCTCTGTTCGGGATCGACAACGACGGCGACTGCGATGACGCCGATGCCGCGATCAATCCCGATGGGCTGGAGACCTGCAACGGTCTCGACGACGACTGCAACGGTCTCATCGACGACGGGCTGGTGTTCGACGGCTTCTACCTCGATGGGGACGGCGACAGCTGGGGCGCCGGACCGGTTTTGCTCTCCTGCGATGGGGCGCCCCCCGGTCACGTCTCCCTTGGCGGCGATTGCGACGATCTGGATTCCGGCGTGAACCCGGGCGCCTTCGACATTCCCGACAACGGGATCGACGAGGACTGCGATGGCTTCGACGCCACGCTGGACACTGGAGACACCGGTGGAGACACTGCCGACATCGCTGAGACAGCAGATACCGGAGTTTCGACGGACACGTTCCTCGATACCGCCACCGGGGGAGACGCGGACACCGACACCGACGCCGATTCGGACACCGACACCGATACAGACACCGACAGCGATTCGGATACCGACGCCGATACCGAGACTGACACTGCGGGACTGGGTACCCAAGGCATCGACAAACGGCAGAGCAGCTGTGGTTGCGAAACCTCATCCCCGCCGGCAGGCCTGTTCTGGATGCCAGCCCTTCTGCTCCTCCTCAGGTTCCGGCGCGTGGCCCCCCTGGCGCTGGCCGTCGCCTGCGTGACGCCGATTTCTCAGCTGGAGCACGACGTAGCACAGGACTACGACGGCGACGGATTCAACCAGCAGGATGACTGCAACGACTACAACGCCGCTGTGAACCCAGACGCCAAGGAGCGGTGCAATGCCAGGGACGACGACTGCGATGGCACAGTGGATGGTCCTGACGCGAAGGGAGCGAGAACCTGGTATCTGGACGCTGACGGAGATGGGCATGGGCTCGCCGCCACCGCGGTCGAAGACTGTTTCCCCGAGGGGCACTCCCCCCTGGGTGACGACTGCGACGACGACGATCCCAGTGTGAAGGGAGGCTGCCCATGAGGTGGCTGCTCTTCGCATTCTTGACGGGCTGCGTCACGCCGATCGGACTCGGAGAACACTCCCTGCTCATCGACCTCGATCGCGACGGCGCGGAGAACGACTGCGACGACAGCAATGCAGGCGTTCATCCCGAGGCTCTCGAGTTCTGCAACGGACTTGACGACGACTGCGACGGCGAAGTCGACGAATCGGACGCGCTCGGGGTCGTGCCGTGGTGGCCGGATGTAGATGGAGACCTACACGGAGATGCCGCAGCATCGCCAACCTGGGCCTGCGCGCAGCCCGCTGACCTGGTCGACAACGACATCGACTGCGACGACGCAGCCGAAGAGGTGAATGTCGACGCCCTGGAAGTCTGTGACGACCTGGACAACGACTGTGACGGTCTCATCGACTACGACGACCCGGATGCAGTCGGCCCAGAGGTGTACCACGACCTCGATGGCGACGGCTACGGCGACCCCGCATCCGGCCACTCGGGCTGCCTGGGCGCCGATGTGGCCGATAACGGCGACGACTGCGACGACGGGAACATCCTGGTCAATCCGGACGCGTCTGAGGAGTGCAACGACGTCGACGACAACTGCGATGGGGACGTCGACGAGGGCCAGTCCTTCGAACCATTCTACGTCGACAGTGACGGGGACAGCTATGGCGACGATGCCATCGGCGAGGTCCTCCTCTGCGCGGCGCCTCCAGGGTACGTGGGCGTTGGGGGCGACTGTGACGACACCAACCCCGACATCAACCCTGGCGAATCCGAGTCCGTGTGCGATGGAGTCGACGACAACTGCGACGGCCTGGTCGACGAAAACCTACAGCAAACCTGGTTTCGCGACGTCGATAGAGACGGCTATGGCAACGACGCAGATACCCTCTTCGTGTGCCAGGCACCGCCCATCTACGAGCTTGTCGGGGGTGACTGTGACGACCTCGATCCCCTCGAATTCCCAGGCAACAACGAGGTCTGCGACGGGCACGACAACGACTGTGATGGCTACATCGACAACGTCGCGTCACCGCCCGTTTGGTACGAGGATCTGGACGGGGACACCTATGGCTCCGCGAACCAGGTCGATCAATGCACTGCGCCCCCGGACTGGGTGGCCGTGACGGGGGACTGCAACGACGGCGACCCCACGGTGAATCCCGATGGCATCGAGATCTGCAACAACGCCGACGACGACTGCGACCTGGAAATCGACAACGAAGTGGCCCCCGAGGACCAACTGACCTGGTATTTCGACTTCGACACCGACAACTACGGCGACGACAACGTGTCGATGACCGGTTGCCTGGCAGATCCGGGCTACATCGCCGCAAGTGGGGACTGCGATGACAACAACAACGGCATCCACCCCGCTGCCACTGAAATCTGTGCCGACGGCATCGACCAGAACTGCGACTCGCTGGGCTGCGGCCTCGAGGGTGACCTGTGGCCGGTAGACGCTGATCAGCGCGTGCAAGGGGTGATTACGGACTCGTTCCTCGGTTGGTCGGTGGCGGCGGGCGACCTCGACAACGACGGTATCCCGGACATCGCAATGGGAGGCATCTACGCCAATATTCCCGGCGATGGTGGCGGGCTTGTCAGCGTGCATCGCGGTCGGCTGGGCATCGGGTGGGGCGCGGCGGACTTGGAGCTGTATGGGCAAGACACGGCTGGTGAACTCGGTTTTGCTCTGTTGGTCGGCGACATCGACGGGGATACGATCGACGACCTGGTCGCCAGTGAGCCCGGAGGCGAGGGTGCGGTCTACATCAACTATGGTCCGCTGTCGGTGATTGGGCCGATGGTCGGCGATGTCGTGGTCGCTGGCAACGCCTTGAATGGGTCCGATCTCGGGTCCTCTCTGGCGATGGACGACTTCGACAATGACGGAGGCGGGGACCTGCTCATCGGGAGCCCTGAATATGGCGGCGCTGGCTCGGTTTTTCTGGTCAGCAGCCCCAGCAGCGACGTGAACGTCAATGCGGCAGACACCGAACTGGTGGCCGACGCAATCGGTGATCTTGCGGGTCAATCCATCGCTACTGCCGGAGACGTGACCGGTGATAGCGTCGCGGACATCGTCATCGGCGCGCCGGGCGTGAACGGCAGCGCCGGCGCGATCTACTTCCTGCGGGGACCCCTGGTGCCCGGCTCGTTCTCTCTGTCATCGGTCGCAGATTCGCAGCTCACAGGCGTGGGGCCGAGCTCGAGCCTCGGCGAGCAGGTGGGCGGAGCCGATCTCAACGGCGATGGGTACCCGGATCTGGTCGCCAGCTCGCCTCTAGCCAATGGACTGATCGGACAGGCCTACGTCTTCAACGGCCCCTGGATCCCGGCCTCGGGAGCGGTCGATGCGCTGGCCAGCGCGCAGATCGACGGCTTGCAGGTCGGCGACCAGGTCGGTCACAGCCTGACCACCGGCGACTTCGACGGCGACGGCATCTGGGACGTCGCTCTGGGGCACTACGCTGCGGAAGACCAGGTCAATCTGGTGGATTCCGGCGTCGTCTGGCTCTTCTACGGGCCGGTCTCCGGCGCCCTCGATTTGAGCGATGCCCAGGCGACGTTGGCGGGCGAGAGTGACCTGGACCTCTTCGGCGCGTCGCTGCACGGCAGTGACTTGAACCTGGACGGGTACGACGACTTGATCGTCGGCACCCCCGAATACGGCGGAATCACCGCCCGCGGCGGCGAGGCCGCACTCTTCTTTGGAGCTGGACCGTGATGATCACACTGATTCTGACGACGCTCGTTGCCCAGGGGGCGCCCTGCGACGAGATGGTCTCGACCGCCGAGCTGCTCGGAGCCATCGAGGTGGCAGAGAACGCCTGGACCATGGCCGATGCCAAGGGCTTCCAGACGGCCGCCGAATCCATGGACTCCCTATTGCCCTGCGTGAGCGATACGCTGACCCGCGGAACCGCAGGTCGAATTCACAGAATGCACGGAATGAGCAGGTTTCTCGCGCGGGATCCCGATGGGGAGAAGTCGGCATTCGCCGCGGCTCGCTGGGTCCAACCCGGCTGGAAGTGGCCCGCAGATCTGGTCCCCGTCGGCCACCCGCTCCTCAAACACTACGTCGAGGCAGACCTCGGCGAGCCCGACCTCGAAGTCACCCTGCCGCCCATCGAAGGGCAGAGCATGTTCGATGGTCGCGAGAGCCTGAAGCGGCCGACGAAGTGGCCGACCATCCATCAACATCTGTCCGATGACGGTGGCGTGCTGGGCACCTGGTTCCTGAGTCCCAGTGACCCGCTTCCCGACTACCCGCGAAAGAACAAGCCGGCCCCGATAGACGACGAGGGTGGCGACAAGGCCGGGCTGCGCACGCCGCTGTTGATCGGCGCCGGAAGTGGATTTGTGGTGTCTGGAGTGCTGTATGCTCTCGCGGGCGCCTCCTCGAAGAACTACCACGGGGACGACCAGAGGACCGTCGATGAAATGGACCAACTGCGCAGGGCCACCAACACCCGTTTCTGGGCGTCGATGGGCTTCGCGGGCGCCTCGACCGCAACGACGGTCTCGGCGTTCGCCGTGGCGAGGTGGTGAATGACTCAGCTAGCTGCCAACCAAGTTCTCGACCGCTACACGGTGCTCGACCTCCTCGGTCAGGGCGGCATGGCCATGGTCTACCGACTCCGGCACAACCAGCTCGAGACCGAGCACGCCCTCAAGGTCTTGACCATCACCAAGGCCTCGGTTCGGCGTCGTCTCATCCTCGAGGGCAAGGTCCAGGCCAACCTGCGCCACCAGAATGTCGTGGCGGTCACCGACGTGCTCTCCATCGCTGGCGCCCCCGGGCTGCTCATGGAGTACATCCAGGGGCCGGCCCTCGATGACTGGTTGGAGAGGTACAAACCAAATCTCGACGAGATCGAGGCCATCTTTCGCGGCGTTGTCGCCGGGGTTGGACACGCCCACAATACAGGTCTCATCCATCGCGATCTGAAGCCCGCCAACATCATGGTCGATCGGAGTGGGGACAAGCTCGTTCCCAAGGTCGCCGACTTCGGTCTCGCGAAGATCTTCGCCGAAGAGGAGGAAGACGACGAAGGCAAGCGAAAGCGGACGCGGTCTGGCGTCGCGATGGGCACTCCGTCGTACATGGCGCCGGAACAGATCCGCAGCGCCAAGGACGTCGACGTGCGCGCCGATGTCTACTCCCTGGGTTGCATCCTCTACGAGATGGTCACTGGAGAACTGGCCTTTGGTCAGCACGATCTCCCCTCGATCTTCGATGCGGTGCTCGCCGGGAGTTTCGAGCCCGTCGATTCCCACGTTCCCGACGTTCCGGAGCGATTCCAGAACTGCATCCTGGGTTGTATGCACATCGACGCGAACAGACGCATCCCCGATTGCGACACCCTCCTCGAGGTGCTCTCGGGCGGAACCTGGGCCGGGGCCGAGTCCGCGGGGGACACCTGGTCGGGCAGCTCGATGGACCTCGATGCCAACGACGAACCCGCCGACGTCGCAGTCAAGGACACGGTCGCCAGCGAAGGGGGACGCACCCAGTGGCCTGTCGCGGGATTCTCCTTCTCGGACGAGGCGCTCGAGGCGTCCTACGCGCCCAAGCCCGATCCGCTCCCCACCATCGAGGAGATCGCCATCGAGACCATGGGCGCCAGTCTGCTCGGAACCATGGACATGAACTCCATGGACTCCCAGGCCGGCGTCGTCACCCAGCAGAAGACGGTGATCATCAAGCAGGGGGGTGGATGGATCAACACCATGGCGAGTCTGGCGACCGTCGCACTTCTCATTCCCGTCTTGTTCATGGTCATTCGGAGCAACGACACCGCTCGAGAGGCGATCCTCCAGCCCTTGGCGAACGCGGTTCCCATTGCCGCCCCACTCCTGATCCCGGGCAATGTGCGCGCCGAAAAGGCCGCGGCTCAGAAGAAGCTGGACGACCTCGTCATCGGCGGGGGCGGAGATGGCGTTGCAGTCGTCGACGATGGCAAGGGCGAGAACAAACCCAAGGCGGTCTACTCCGAACAATCCGGCGAAGTCACCGAGGAGATGAAGCTCGACGACAAGACCATCATCGTCAATGTAGGTCCGACCTACGTCGTCGAGGATGAGGACGCCGTGCCCGAGGGCCAGGAGCTCACCGAAACGGAGGGTGAGGGGAAAGTCACCGCCGAGGTGCGGGTCGACGACGAAGCCGCCGGAGAAGAAGAGAAAGAGGCCGATGTGGTGGTCCAGATGACGACCGAAGAAATCGCCGACCTACCCGAAGACAAGCTTCCTCCTGGATATGGCGCTGTGAGCGTCGAGGGCGAGGCCACCTCGGTGTGGTTGTCCTCCGATCAAGGACGCATCGAACCCGGTCTGGTCCTCGCTGGAAAGTACCGGATCATGGCGACCTTCGAGGGCGTCGGCGAAGTGGGGGCCGGAGAGGTCCACATCCCGGTAGGCAAGAAGGTCACCCTTCGCTGCGACGCCATGTTCCAGAAATGCGTTCGATAAGGGTCGCAAGGGCGTCCAGCCTCTTCATCAGTCTTGGGTGCGCGCTTGCTTGTGGTGGCTTGGGCGGGTCTGACGTCGAGCCCCGGTTCGCAATGCCGGGCAACGCTCCGCCGGACCTGATCCTGTGCGCCGACGGATGGCCTGCCAAGGGCGTGTCGGCGCCGCCAGTCGCTCTCCCATTTCCCGATTGCTCTGTTCCGACATTGACTGTCGACCGAAATGATCGCGCCGATCTAGCCATCTACCTCGCTCTGCCGAATCCAGACCACAAGTTCGTCGCTTGCCCAGATGGGTCGTTCGCCGCTCGCTACTCTGACCAGTGGATCATCACCTCCACCGCGAATGGTGACGTCAAAGGCTTCGCGTACCAGGGGGACTATTGGGAGCAGCGCATGAACGGCCAACGGTCCGATGGTGTGCCGATGGGCTCGTGGAGCTGGAGTTGTGGAGATCAGCGCGATGAGCTGTTCTGCCCTTGCCACGATGCCAGCGGCGGCTTTGAGGGTGGCTTCCGGAGTGGGTCGTGGTCCTGGACCGATCCGGCTGGATGGAAGATCACAGCGCAATTCACCGAAGGAGAGCTCGACGGACAGGCCACTGAGACCAGCGGCTTCGGCCAGCCCACCGTCTGTTCGACCTCCGGCCACTACGTCTTCGGCGGAAAAGAGGGGCTCTGGGAGACCGAGTGCACAGACGTCGCGTCGGGCGAGGTCACCGTCGAGCGCAGCAACTGGGTCGGTGGCGAGGAAACTCGGCTTTGATCGCGACGAGGCCTACGGTCGGTCCCAGCTGATCTGGAACACGTTCCCGTCGACGTCGGCGTAGGTCAGGATGACTTCGTCGTCGAAGATCTCCAGATCGCCCTGGATCGTGACATCCGTGCGCTCGAGGTCGTCGGCGAGAGTGTCGTCGTAGAGATCGACGACCAATACCTCACTGCGAATGGGCTCGGGCTCTGGGCACTCCGCCCCACCACAGGGCCAGAAACATCCACTCCAGAGCACGGACAAGACCGAGACCATGGCTGCGGCACGCATCACTCCACCTCTTCGGCGATCTCGGCGATCTCGGCGTAGTAGTACTCGTCTCCGACGTTGAGAAGGTAGACGGTGCCGTCGCTGTGCGCCTCGATGAACGCGGCGCCGCTCCAGTCGAGGCCCTCGGCGTCCGGATCGCCTTCGAGCACGACGACTGTCGGGGCGGAGAGGTCTTCCATATCGCCGAGGCACATGTAGCTGCAGGCACCGGCGGGAGTCGATGCCGCGGAGAGCGCGAAGGCGGCCCCCAGGGCGAGTGCGGGAAAGAACAACAGATACTTCTTCATAGGGGTCTCCTGCGAGAGGCAGAAAGGGTTGCTAGACCCCAAAGCACAGATCATGCCACCCAGGAACAAGGCGGTTTATCGTTCGTTAGCGTGTTGTTCGGCGCCTCGATCGCGACATCGATGTCAGGCGGCCGCCCGATGCTCCCTGAACATGCGCAGCGCGTGCTGGCCGGCCGGATGAGCGCGGAGCTCGCGGACCAGCTCGGCGGCTTCTTCGGGCACTTCGTCGATCGTCGGTAGGGTGGCGCCGAAGCCCTCTTCTGGGCTGACCAATATCGCGGGCACCACCATGCAGGCCCAGGTCAGATCAGCTGCCGTGAAGGTGTCGCCCACCAGATACTCGCGATCGCCCAGTCGCTCGGCCGTGGCGTCGAATTCGTTGCGGATGTGGCCCTGGGATTTCTCGATGCGCTCGGGCTCGACGCCGAGCCCACCCCGCACCCGGCGGAGAACCAAGGGAAAGAGGGCGCGAAAGACCCTGGCCTGCCGGCGGCTGACATTGGATTCGGCGATTCGGAAGAGCAGCTGGGGATCGTCGAAGGCCACCCCGTAGGCGACGCGGCGGGTGTTCGGCCCGACCCGATCGTGAAAGTGGCGCTCGAGCTCGGTGACTTCGTTGTCGGGGTACAAGTCGAGCCCGGCTTGCGTGGCAGCCCAGCGACAGATCTCCGTGGAATCGTGCAGATGCGTACCGTCGGCCAGGATCAGAAGCGGTGTCGAGTACTTGGTGCTGACCTTGTCATTGGACCCGCCGGCGAAACGAGTGGCCCGCATTACCGCGAGGCTCGAGAACGCCGGCATGTACTTCTCTTCGACGTAGGGGATCCCGCAGATATCCAGTGCCCACCGGGCCTTCTCGTTGTAGTGACTGAAAGTCAGGCTGATCAAACGGTTGTGCATCGAGGTAGGCTCCAAGGAGAGGTCGCCATGAAGAGGGTACTTACTGGGCTGTCGGCCCTGGTGGCGACTTTGCTCATTGGATTTATCGGCGTGGTGACGATTCAGCCCGCAAACCTGCACATCGAACGCAGTGCCACGATTGAAGCGAGCCCCACCGACGTCTTCCCCCTGGTCAACGACTACCAGAACTGGGGCAAATGGGCGCCTTGGTTGGCCCACGAGCAGAAGACGGCGACGTCAGAGAGCGCGGCGGGCGTTGGCGCCTGGACCACCTGGGAGGGCAACCAGACGGTTCGCAAGGGCAAGATGACGATTACAGCATCGGACCAGAACCGGCGGGTGGTTCACGATCTGGAGTGCATGGAACCATTCGCCCTGCACGGCGTGACGACTATTTCCCTGGCCGAGGTCGATGACGGCACGGGCGTTACATGGTCGTTGGAATCCCAACAGGACTTCACGATAAAGATGATGGGCCTCATGATAGACCTGGACGCGCTCCTTGGACGCGATATCGAGCGCGGCCTCGGGCGGCTCGCCGCAGTCGCAGAAGCCTCGACCGAGACCCCACGCTAGATGCTCATCCTCTTGGCATTGCTGGCGTGTGAGGGGGACGAACCGCCGGAGCGGGATCCGACGGATCAGGGGATTCAGGACTACCGCGAGTTGAAGAACCTGCTCGACACCCACCTGGTCGAGATCGCCACGGGCACGTCCACATCCCTCGACCCGTACGGGTGGGAGGGGCGACTGCACGTGTTGGACCGCTCCAGCGGCCCAGTCAACCTCAGCTCTCTGGATGTCGCCACCGATGTGTGGACCGAGTGCGGGGCGATCGTCGGGTCGGTGGTCGTGAACTTCGAGGGGAGCAGCACCCACATCGCCCACTCGGAGCAGAGCAATGGCGATGTGCACTTCTACGAAATCGAGCCCGACTGTGCCGAAGTGGCGCTCATCGACCTGCCCCAGGCGCCGGGCCTCGGACGGTGGCCCTACGCCGTCGAGGGCAGCGAGTTCTACTGGATCGACGAGGAGCCCCTCGAGCTCATCAAGTGGGACGGTTCGATGACGTCGCTGGGCGTTCTCGACGACCTCGGATTGACCAGCGTCGCTTGGTTTCGAAAGCGGGGAAACCACCTCGCAATCAGTGACGGCAGCGACGTGCACCATCTCGATCTTCAGGGTGGAAGCGAATTTACCGGGCATGCCTCGCAGTTCGACGGCAGCCTCTCCATGGGCGACTCCGGCTTTGTGTTTCGCGATCGCGACGCCATCAACTGGTACAGCTACAGCGAGGGGCTTCGGGACCTCACCAACGAGTTGAACTTCGCCAGCTACGCGGTCAACACGGTCTACCAGACGGCCCATCATCCCCACTCGGATGGGTACGCGGTGCTTCTCAACGACTGGGTGGTCTATCGCGGAGTGGACGGGATCTTCGCCTATGACCTGGTCACTGGGACCATCGAGCCGCTGGCACTGAACGAGTACGACACCAACCAGAAATACACCCAGGTCGAGGTCGCCGGCGGTGCGGTCTTCGTCTTGAGCTACTTCGACTTCGACACCACGCTGTACCGCATCGACAACCCGGTTCTACAAACCTCCAGGCGATAGTCACAGCTCACTGAGCCCTTCCTCGGCCTCCCAGTCGATGTCGAGATTCAGGATGCGCTCTCCGTACTCGGCGTCGAATACGGTCGCCTCCAGCCGGCCCTGGAAGTAGTCGATCCAGTTGGTATCGTCGGCGAACAACGTGCCGTTTACGATGCCACCCTGTCGGTAGACCACCCGATAGAGGTAGTCGTCCTCCGCGCCGTCCACCGCCTGCTCGTAGTACGACAGGCCGATGCTCGCGTCGACGCCCGACGAATTGGCGAGATCGAGGACCGGGGTCTCGGAGGCGCCCACGGGCATCGACGCGTTGAACACGTCGACCTGCATGCCCAGCTGAACGTGGATGGGTCCCTCTCCGGCATGTGAGACTCCGAAACTGAGGGGCAGGGGCGGGCCGCCCTGGTCGGGGAGGCTGTAGCCGACGAAGTCGACCAATTCTCCGTCGCGATCGATGGTCCCGCTGATCGAGGCATCCTGGATCTGGGGCCCGCGAACGAATCCGCATCCGATCAGGAAAAATACTGGGAAGACCCTCAATGTGGCCTCCCCAGGAAAAAGATGTAGCCGACGGAGAGCTCCACCACGTCGAGGTTGGTCGGTCCGACGATGACGAACCCCTGATCGGTGGGCAGGGTCGTGGGCTGGGCGTAGTACACGGCCCGCGCCGAGAATCCGAACTGCTTGTGCCGGATCGCCATCCACTCGATCCCACCGCCAAAGCCAAAGCTGGACACCGAGTGGCGAGCGAGGGTGTCGCCGACGGAAAGCTCGTGGAAGCCCGTGACGATGCTGGCTCCGGCGATGAGGTTGAACTGGACCCAGTCGGGGCGCGGCCACAGATTGACCTTGGCGCCGGTGCGGATGGGGGCCAGCCGGAACTCGTCGCGGAGGTTGTCGGAGATGGTGGCCCCGGCCGGAGATCCCACACCGATGATGTTCAGGAGGCCGACCTGGGCGAATCCGCCTGCGCGCTGGGCGACCCAGAATCCGCCGCCGAGCTTGAGATCGACTGCGGGGATGATCTTGCCCCACTCCTTGCTCAGGCCCGGGTGAATGCCTCCGGCGACGTCGAAATCCAAGTAGGCCGGCGACCGCTCCGAGGCACTGGCTGACGTCGCGATGAGCAGGGTCAGCAAGACGAAGGCCCATCTCATCGCTTTCGGTCCCCGTCGTTGGGCTTGGCGTCGCCTCCGCCTCCACCGGTCTTGACCTTCCAGCGAAGATTGACGTTGACTCCGGCATCTCGGAGCTGTAAACGCACGTTCTTCGGGGCCTTTTTGGCCAGGTCGGGACCGGAGAAGGTCAGGCGCGTCTTCTGGGTGAAGTAGTCCTCCTTGGCCTTCACCTCACGGGTCCGCTTCGCGTAGTACTTGGTCTCGCCGCCCCAGTCGTGCACGGCCCGGCCGATCTCGACTTCCTCGGTCAATTGGTAGGTGTACCTGAACGGGGCGTTCTTGACCTTGCCCGGCGATTCGTTCTTGACCTGGGTGGCCCCCTTTCCCGCGCTCAGCCAGATGTAGTACTGGTCGGTATCCAGCCTCCAGCTCTCGGTGCTCGAGATCCACAGGTCGATGGCGACCTTCTTTCCGCTGTAGTCGGCGATCTTCGCCTCGACGACGAAGCGAGCCCGGCCGGAGGTCTTGCTCACCTCCTTGCTCGCGGCGCGAACCGCGGACGCGTCGCCCTTGTCGATCTTCTTCAGGGGGACCTGAGTGGCCCTGTCGATGTGAACGTAGCCTTGAGTGGCCAGAATCGGCGCACAACCGCACATTCCGACGGCGAGGCCGGACCAGACAAACAGGCGCGGGATGGCTTTGGGCGACATCGCTGCCGAGAGTAGCAGCTACAGGTACGTCGATCCTGTCAACCAGGCCGGATCGTCCCAATATTTGAGGAGCAGGGCGCCATCTTCCAGTATGTCGATGATGGCATCATTGACCCGGGGATCGATGGCGGGGCAACCCCAGCTCCGACCCAGGTAGCCGTAGTCATCAACGTAGTCTTGCGTGGCGTAATCGGCCGCGTGCACGACGATGGCCCGCGACCGGTCGTTGTCGTTGAAACCGGCCTCTAGACCGTCCAATCGCAGCGATCTTCCGTTGTTTCCGTAGTATGTCTCGGCGGCCCGCACGAGGCCCATCGAGCTGGCGTGGGAGTTGTTGACGTTGGACAGGTCGGCGGCCATGGTGAGGTCGAGGGGATCCTGCGAGCCGCTGCCGTGCGTTGCGAGCTCGGTGTAGAGCATGCCGCCATAGCGAAGGTCGAGTACGAAGAACCGCGGGACCGTAGAGGGCAGCGTGTAGTCGAAGATGGCGTATTCGAGCTTCCAGGTTTCGCCGTTGGCCCAGGCCTGATCGAACGCCAGGAGGGCTGTCGAGAGCACGTTGGCATTCAGTCCATCGCTCTCGTACTCGCTGTAGGTCGTGTGCACGATATCGAGCGTGTATTCTCCGTCTTGCGCGATTCCGCTGCCGTCCACCCAGCTGTCGACGACCACATAGTAGATACCGGCCGTCAGCAGGGCGCCAGAATCCCAGTGACCGCGGTCGATACAGTTGTCGGGGTCGACATCGCCGAGGATGTGCACATCGACGTCGACGCCCGCGGGCAGGTCCGACAAGCTGGCGGCCACAAAACCGTCATCGAGGAGCTCGATCTGGTACACGACCTCAGGGCCCGATTCGTCGGTGTTCGGCGAGCACAGATAGCTGTCGAACTCCGACGTTGCGCCTGTGGTGCTGTTGGTCTCGACGAACGGGAGTTCAACGATGCAGGTCACGCCCCGTGGGCAGTCGTCGTCGGTGGTCGAGCTCGTCGCAGTCGTCTCGGTCCCACCGGTGGTTCCATTGATCTCGGGAGGACTGGTGTCGGTGGTGTCCGGGGCGTCTGGGGTCCGCAGATCGGGTTGTGGCCCGAGCGGACTGCAGCCGACGAGAAAGAGCAAAAAAGCAGATCGAAACATGACCAAGACCCCAAACAGAACCGAATCGGGTTGCAATTATCACGCCGGAACTTCGATCGGGAGAACCTTCAGAATGCCCTGAAGTGGGACATTAATGCCGCTGATCGAGCGCCAGTTTCCGCTCTACGACCACAGCGACCGGCATCAGGGAGCCGGGGTCAGCTGTGCAGCCGCCTCGAATTCGGGCGCGGTGCGCAGGAAGTACGACGCCGAGGCGACGGCGAGCATCACCAGGGGGGGCAGGGCCGCTGCGAGGCCGTCACCACCGGCGAGGTGGGAGAACGACGCGCCCGTCAAAGTGAAGGCAAAGCCGGCATACGCCCACTCGGTGACCTTTGGGAATCCAGGGGTCACCAGCGCGAGAGCGCCCAGCAACTTCCACGTCCCGAGCAGGGTTGCGAAGTAGACCGGGTAGCCCATGTCGGCGTAGACCTCGGCCATTCCGCCGCTGACGGCTCCGAAGCCCGAAGCAACCATCGCCAGAGAGAAGAGACCCGTTGTAAGCCAGAAAATCGCGGTACGCATGAGATGCTCCTTGTTGGTGTCTTCAATCTAGGCCTGTTACACCAGGCTCACAAGATGGTGATTTCGTGCATCACCTGTCCAAATCCGACACAGGTGGCAAAGTGGACGCAGCGACCGGATTTCAGGAGTTCGTGGCGGTGGTCGAGGCGGGCAGTGTTTCCGCGGCAGCGCGTGAGCTGGGCGTGCCGAGAGCCTCGCTGTCCCGTCGCTTATCGGGACTGGAAGAGCGCCTCGGTGTTCGGCTTCTGCACCGGACGACCCGACGGCTGGCGATGACCGACGCCGGCCAGGAGCTGTTTCGCCGCGCCTCGCGCATCGTCACCCAGACCCGGGATGCGCTCGATGCTGTTCAGCGCCTCGACGGCGTCCCTCGCGGTTTGCTCAAGGTCTCGATTCCGCCGGATCGCGGGGAGCAGTTCTCCGAGTTGATCGCTGGATATGTGACGGCGTTTCCGGAGGTTGAGGTCGAGATTCTCGCCACCACCCGACACGTCGACCTCGTCGCGGAGGGGGTCGACGTGGCCATACGCGCCGGTCGCGTGCGCGACGCCTCATTGATCGGGAGAAAGCTTCAGAGCACCGACATCATCGCCGCTGCCGCTCCGGAGTACATCGAGCGCCACGGCGCGCCCGAGTCTGTCGCGGACCTCGAGAATCACGACTGTATCGTCGGATTCGTACGGGGCGAGAAGACCCAGAGAACCTGGCCCCTGAAGGATGGTGGCTCTATTCCGGTGCACGGTCGCGTCAGCACCAACGGGCTCCCCCTTGCGATTCATCTGGCGCTCCGAGGGGTCGGCATCGCCCTCGTTCCGATGATGGTGGTTCACCGAGAGATCCAGGACGGGAGGCTGATTCCGGTCCTGCGGGAGCTGATTGGAACCCAGGGAACGGTCACCGTCGTCTATCCGGAGAGGGAGTACCTGGATCCCAAGGTCCGCGCGTTTGTGGACCATGTCGTGGCGTGGATTGAGCGTTCCCGTTTGGACTGTCCTAAACTCTGATCCGTGAAGCCCGACCCCGCCGCCCTCGAGCGCCACCTGAGCCGCGAGTCCAATCGCGCGCTGGCTATCGCCGCGACCTGGGCCACGGTCCTGGCCGGCGCCGGTCTCGCTTCGGTCGTGGTGCTCACGTCTCTCGGAATCAACGACCTGCGTTTCCCTGCCCTGTACATCCTCTTGTGCCTGCTGGCGTCTCTCCTGGTGAGATCACTGGCCAATCGCGAGCGCCTCGTGGGCACCAGGGCCTGGGTGGTGTTGCTCTCCTATGTGTCGCTCCCAACCGGATTTTTCCTGCTGAGCCACTTTGCCGCGCCGGCTGGTTCGGCCACCTATCTGCTCGGGCCGCTGTCGCTCCTGTACTTCGTGCTCATCGCACTGACGGGCTGTCGCTTCGACCATCGGCTCTCGTTTGCGGCTGGCGTCGTCGCAGCAGTCGGGTACTTTGCGGGCGCGTGGTTGGCGCACCCGGTCATGAGCCAGATTCAAGTTCCGCATCCGTCGATGTACGACGAGCTCGTGTCACTGCCCATCTACGCGCTGCGCGGCATGTTCATGATCTTCACCGGCCTGGTGGTCGGCGCGCTGGCGATCGTGGCCCGTCGCTTTGCGGTGGGTGTCGCGTCCGAGCAGCTCGAGCGCGAGGAAATGCGGCGCCTCTTCGGTGAATACGTCAGCGACGAGGTCGTAGAGCGGGTTCGCCTCGATGCCTCCCGGCACGGGGAGCGAACTCGCGTGGTCGTGCTCTTCTCGGATCTGCGCGGGTTCACCACGTTCAGTGAGGGGGCCACCCCCGAGGAGATCGTTACTCGCCTGAACGCCTATTTCGACGCCATGGTCACCGCGATCCAGTCCCATGGCGGCATGATCGACAAGTTCATCGGAGACGCGATCATGGCCGTATTCGACGGCCTGCAGCCGCTGGAGAACCCCGCCGAAGCCGCTGTCGACGCTGCCCGCGACATGCGCAAGGCGCTCGATGCCCTCAACGCCCGATGGGAATCCGAGGGCGCAGAACCCTTCCAGCACGGCATCGGAATCCACCTCGGCGACGTCGTCCAGGGGTCCATCGGCAGTGAGACCCGCAAGGACTTCACGATCATCGGCGACGCAGTGAACACGGCCTCGAGAGTGGAGGGCCTCACCAAGGACCGGCCGGGCGCCATCCTCGTCACCGGCGTCGTTCACGAGCGTCTACCGGCGGAACTCCGCGACCGGTGCGAGGCACTCGGCGGGGTGTCCATCCGGGGAAAGGCGGCCGAGATCGCGGTCTATGCCGTGCCGGACTAAAGGCGCTTTGCGGGCGTTTGCCGGTCCCATTCGAACGTCAGAGCGCCCTTGGGTCCCTGCGCGTCGTCTCGGACGATGTAGAAGATCCGGTCCTTCTGACCCGGTGTTTTGACGAATGTGACCCGCATGGCTCTGGCCTAATCGGAGTGCTAGGTTCCAACCCGTGATTCTCCTCCTCTCCCTTTCGGCATTCGCCGGAGTCGTTCAGCCCGGCGTCTGTACCCTCGATGGTGCGGTCGACGAGGTACTCTTTGGGCAATCCGTCGCCGGCTCCGGAGACGTGGATGGAGACGGATACGACGATATCGTCGTCGGTTCACCCGAGACCATCAATCAGCAGGGACGAGTCTCGTGGTTCCGTGGCGGGCCGTCTGGGCCCGAGTTGGTGCCGGCATGGACCTATACGAGCGCCTCGAACGACATGCGCCTCGGTGCTCGCGTCGTGGGCCTTGGAGACATCGATGGCGATGGCTTCGACGAGACGGGGATCAGCGCGGACACCTGGTGGCCTTCCGGAGTGGGTGAGGTTCACTTCGGGAGCGCCGCGGGCCCGACCCCGGCCTGGACCTTCACCACGACTTCCATGGGCGCGGTGTGGATCGCCAGCGCCGGAGATGTGAACGGAGACGGCCATCCGGACGTGCTCGTCGGCGAGCCTGAACACGTCGTCGGCGGCGACTTCACGGGTCAGGCCTCGCTGTTCTACGGTGGGCCAGGCGGGCTCGCGGGGGCGGCAGCGTGGAGCTGGTACACCGGCAACGGCCGCTATGTGGGCGACGAAGTGGCCGGTCTCGGAGATATCGACGGCGACGGATTCGACGACATCGCGGTGGCATCCTCGTATCGACAAGCCGACATGACTGGCGACGTCTACATCTTCCGGGGCTCGGCAGCCGGCCCCGCGGCGTCTCCGGACTGGACGTTCTCTGGAACGGACCTCGATTGGGCCGAACGCGTCCGCGGTCTGGGCGATCTCGACAACGATGGCTTTGACGAGTTCGGAATCTCGGCGCCCATGGGATATGATCCGCAACCTCGATATTCGGGTTTTGTCGAGGTATATCGCGGTGGAGCGGGTGGGCCCACCCCAATGTGGACGTTGGAGAACACCCAGGAGATGGCCTACCTCGGCTCGGGTCTGGCGGGTGGCGACATCGATGGGGACGGCTTCAGCGATCTCATCGTCGGCCGCAGAGGACTCGACGATGGCCAGGCCAACGAGGGAGGGCTCCGACTGCATCGAGGAACGCCTTCTGGCCCGACGATCCTGCCGACCTGGTTTGGCGAATCCGAGCTTGCTGGCAGCTGGTTGGGCCGATCTGTGTCCTTCGCTGGAGATCTCAACGGAGACGGTTTCGGAGACGTTGTCGCCGGCGCGCCTGGGCGCGAGCAAGTCTGGGTCTTCCTTGGAGAAGCCGGCGGATTGCCCTTCGTGCCCGCGAGCTCCGTTCCGCTCGATCCCACCCCGGTTTGGGCCTACGAGGAGCCAACCGACGAAGGCTACGCCAATGTGGTCTCGGGTGGCGGCGACATCGACGGCGACGGGCTCGACGACGCTGTCCTCGGCACCGGCGCTTTCGACTGGTGGGACGACAGCGGGGTCATCCTCCTGCGGGGCGGTATTGGCGGGCCCACGGTGAGTGGTGGCTGGACTGGGGTCGAGGACAGCGCCGGGCGCGCAGTCGACGTCATCGGAGACATCGACGGTGACGGCTTCGCGGACGTGCTCGCGGGTGCGCCCGGCGCCAACGGCGGAACTGGAGAGGTCTACCTACTTCGGGGAAGCGCCGGTGGTCTACTGCCTCCTACCTGGACAACAGTGGGTTCGGGTGGAGGTGACTATGGCCAGTCTGTGGCGACGGCCGGAGACGTTAACGGCGATGGCGACCCGGACTTCGCCATCGGAGAACCCGGCTACGGGGGAGGGCTCGGGAGAGCTCACGTGTGGCATGGCACCGGGGTGGGCGAACCCCAAATCGCCCCCGACTGGACCGCCGAAGGCACCGTGAATCCGATGTACGTGGGCTGGTCGCTTCACGGTGGTGGAGATGTGCACGGCGATGGCTACGACGACCTTCTCGTCGGGGCTCCAATCTTCGCTGGCGCCTCCATGAACGAGGGACAGGCCCAGGTCTACAGCGGGTCGGTATCTGGCTTGGAGGCCTCGCCATCGTGGACTGTACAGGGGAGCCAGTATTTCCAGAATCTCGCCATCGACGTCGCGCTCGTCGGTGACATCGACGGAGACGGCCACGACGATGTGGTGGTCGCGTCTCCCGATTGGGACGGGGTGAGCAATGATGATGGTCGGGTCGATCTCTTCTACGGAAGCCCGACCGGACCGTCAGCAATCCCCGACTTCACCGCATTTGGGCCGGATATTGTCGGTCCGGCTGCGTGGGGTGGTATCGGCGGCATGGTCGCCCCCGCGGGAGACGTCGACCGCGACGGGTTCGACGACTTCCTCATGAGTGGTCACCCCGATGGCGTTTACGTCTTCTTCGGGAGCCTGTCTGGGCCCCGAGACGAGATCTGGAGCACCCACGGTTGGCAGCCGGCACCCGGTGGATCCAACGGGCACGGCGCCGGAGACATCAACGGAGACGGGCTCGGCGACCTGGTTACGGGAGCACCGACCTTCACCAACAACGAGGGTCGCGCCTTCTTGTACCGCGGCTGGGTCGATGCCGATGGAGACCGATCCGGCGCGGCCGAGGACTGCGAC
>Ga0315336_1000714_pt1 | contig 81473 bp, 68 predicted proteins | sample ASW5metaG_FD_204512 | JGI IMG/M metagenome (GOLD analysis project Ga0315336, IMG submission 204512) | Ammonia-oxidizing marine archaeal communities from Monterey Bay, California, United States - ASW #5 | ecosystem: Environmental > Aquatic > Marine > Intertidal zone | place: USA: California... | reverse complement strand
CCATGCTGGATTATCTGGGCGCCATGAACGAGCGAATGGCGGTCAGTGAACGCATGGCGGTCTTCCACACCAAATACGATCTGCTGATCACCCCGACGCTGCCCCTGGGGGCGTTCGACACCAACCGCGAAGTGCCGGTGGACTGGCCCAGCACCCGCTGGCCCACCTGGACCCCGTTTACCTATCCGTTCAACCTTACCGGACAGCCTGCACTGTCAGTGCCCATGGGGCTGGACAGCAACGGTTTGCCCATGGGGCTGCAGATTGTGGGTGCGCGTTTCGATGATGCCCGGGTCCTGGCTGCCGGCCACGCCTTCGAGCAAGCCAAGCCGTTTACCGTGTTGCCACCGTTGCTGCAAAACTAAAAAAAGGTCTTTGCGAGGGGCGTAGTCGACACCTCTACAGAGCAGCGAATCAAAGAGAAGGAGCACATGATGGGCAATATCAATCTGGATACGGATTTCTACGAAAGCGAAGACCCGATCTGGAATCCGGCGCTGCTCACCATTCCGGTGCCGGGCATTCGCCGCATGGTGAATCTGGCGTCGGACCTGGATAACGTGATTCACCTTTCCATTGGCCAACCGGACTTCAAGCCACCTGACCATGTCATCCAGGCCGCCGTGGACGCACTGAACGCAGGGCAAACCGGCTACACCATGGACGCGGGCCTCCCGGAACTGCTCGAAGCCCTGGCCGAATATTACAGCCACCGATACCAACGTCCTTTGGTGCCGGAAAACCTGATGATCACCACTGGCGCCACCGAGGCAATCTATCTGGCGCTCACGGCCACTTCCGCACCCGGACGGGAGTTTATCGTCCCCGACCCGTCGTTCATGCTTTACGGCCCCCTGATCCGCATGAATGGCGGCACTGTAAAGAGCATCGCCACCCGCGCAGAGAACAATCACCAACTGGACCCCCAGGAAGTGATTGATGCCATGGGGCCAAATACCTTTGCCGTGGTACTCAATTCCCCCAGCAACCCCACAGGGACTATCTATCCACGGGAGACCATCGAAGCCATCGTGGAAGAAGCGGCCTACCGGGGCATTCATGTGATCAGCGACGAGGTCTATGACCACCTGATCTATGATGGCCGGGATTATCCCAGCGTGCTGTCATGCTGCTCGGACCTGGACCATGTCATGGTGATCAGCAGTTTTTCGAAGACGTTTTCCATGGCCGGCATGCGCATCGGCTGGCTGATCGGCAGCCAGGGCGCCATCAAGAAACTGCGCCGTTACCACATGTTCACCACTACCGTGGCCAACACTCCCTGTCAGTGGGCCGGAGTCGCCGCCCTGCGCGGCAGCAATGATTTTATTGACGGCATGGTGGCGGAATACCAGCACCGTCGCGACCGGCTGGTGGAACTGGTGGAGCAGACCCCATACCTGACCGGCTACCGACCGGACGGCGCTTTCTACCTGTTCCCGTCCCTGCCGGACGGCGTGGATGGCGCCAACGTGGCCCTGAAACTGCTACGCGAGACCGGCGTCTGCACCATCCCCGGCGACACCTTCGGCGAAGCCGGCAAAAACGCCCTGCGCATCAGCTATTCCACCTCCCTGGACCAGATCGAGGAAGCCTTCGAACGCATCATCCCATGGATGAAAAAACAAAATTTCGGATAATCAAATACCAGACGCAAAAAAGCCGCGACGAATCGCGGCTTTTTTGGTTTTTAGCTATTAACTATTAATTGTTAACTATTCACTGCTTTTAAGGTGTTTCATCCAGTTCTTCCGGTTCCGGAATCAGGAAGTCTTCCTTGTCGACCTTCATCATGAACAGGATGTTGGTCACCACGTAGATGGAGGAATAGGTCCCCACCAGCACACCCACGATCAGCGCTTCAGAAAACGCCTTCATGACTTCGCCACCAAAGAAGAACAATGCCACCAGCACCAGCAACGTCGTCAACGAGGTGTTGATGGTTCGGGTCATGGTCTGGTTCACCGCACCATTAATAATGGCCACTGGATCCGTTTCACGGGTATTGCGGAACTCGTCGCGAATCCGGTCCGCCACCACGATGGAATCGTTCAGTGAGTAACCGATAAGCGCCAGCACCGCCGCCAGCACCGTCAGATCAAACGGCCATTGCAACAATGAAAACAGACCCAGCACAACGATCACGTCATGGAACAGGGCCACTACAGTGGCCACCCCGAACTTGTTGGAAAAGCGGAACCAGACGTAGAGCATCATCAGCCCCAGCGCCAGCAACATGGCCGTACCGGATTCATCGCGGAGCTCATCGCCCACTTGCGGGCCAACAAACTCGACCTTCAGCAATTCCAGATCACCGTTGCCCGCCTTGAGCACGTCAAACACGACATAGCCAATCTTGTCCGCATCGACACTGTCCTTGGGGGCCACCCGAATATTCACTTCCTTGGGCGAACCATAATGCTGAACCACCGCATCACCAAAGCCGGCTTTGGTCAGGTCCGCCCGGGTCTGGGACAGCTCCACATCCACCGGGCTTTTCACCACGATGGTGGTGCCGCCAGTGAAATCCAGGCCCAGGTTCAGACCCCGGGTCACCAACAGAATTACGGAGATGACCACCAGCGCAATGGACAGCATGCCCAGGGGTTTCCGGGCAGCCATGAAATTGATGTTCTTTTCTTCCTTACTCATCGCCATCACCGCCTTAGATACTCAGTTTGGCCGGTGCACGGGCACCGCGACCGTAGATCATTTCCACCATGGCACGGGTGCCAATGATAGACGTGAACATGGAAGTGAGAATGCCGATGAACAGGGTTACCGCGAAGCCCTGTACCGATCCGGTACCGGCAGCAAACAGGATCACCGCCACGATCAGGGTGGTGATATTGGCATCCAGAATGGTGGTAAAGGCTTTGCCGTAGCCTTCTTCAATGGCTTGAAGCGGTTTAAGGCCCCGGCGCAGATCTTCTTTCACCCGCTCGAAAATCAGCACGTTGGCATCCACCGCCATCCCCACGGTCAGCACGATACCGGCGATGCCGGGCAGGGTCAGGGTGGCACCGGGAATCAATGACATGATGCCAACGATGATTACCAGGTTACCCAGCAGCGCCACATTGGCCACCAGCCCGAATACCTTGTACCAGACCGCCATAAAGATCAGCACCAGGGCCAGACCCAGCGCCATGGATTTAAGACCGGCTTCAATATTTTCCGCACCCAGGCTTGGCCCCACGGTACGCTCTTCAACAATACTCACCGGCGCCGCCAGGGACCCGGCGCGCAGCAGCAACGCCAGTTCAGAGGCTTCCGCCGGATTATCCAGGCCGGTGATGCGGAAGCGACTGCCCAGGGTATCCTGAATGGTCGCCACGTTGATCACATACTTCTCCGTGGTGCTGACCATCTTGTCCACGGTATTGCCATCGGCATCGGTAGACGTCTGAACATCGGTTTTGGTTTCGATGAACAGCACACCCATGGGGTTACCCACATTCTTGCCGGTGATGCGCTGCATGCGTTTGGCGCCATCCGCATCCAGCGTCACGTTCACCTCCGGTGACCCGTTCTGCTGATCGAAGCCCATGCGCGCATCAATCACCTGATCGCCGGTCGCAATCTTGGATTTGCTCAACGCCACAATACGGCCTTGCTGACCCTTGAAGGGGAAGAATTCCAGCCCAGGCGGCGCTACACCGGTGCGCAAGCGGGCGGAAGACACACTGTTATCCACCAAACGGAATTCCAGGGTGGCGGTACGACCGAGAATACGGCGAGCCTGGGAGGCATCCTGAATCCCCGGCAACTGCACGACAATGCGATCAGAACCCTGACGCTGCACCACCGCTTCAGCCACACCCAGTTCGTTGACACGCTTGTTCAGGGCGGTGCGGTTCTGATCCACCGCATAGTCCTGCATTTCCTTGAGCGCGGCATCGTTCAATGTCAGCACCACTTCCGGGCTATCACCGGCAGGCTTCATGGAGAAGTTGTCCAGTGCCCGACGCAACGGCGACCGGGCGGCATCGGCTGCCACCTGATCGGCGAAGGTGGCGGTGATGGTAGTGCCATCAACCTCTACACCGCGATAGCGAACCCCGGCATCGCGCAGGGTCAGCTTGGCATTCCCCGCCCAGGCTTCCATGCGGCTGGTCACCACCTCTTCCATATCCACCTGCAGCAGGAAGTGCACTCCGCCACGCAGATCCAGACCCAGATTCATGGGGCTGGCGCCCACGGCACGCAGCCATTGCGGGGTGGTCGCGGCCAGGTTCAGGGCCACCACATAGTTATCACCCAGCAGGTTGGAGGCGATTTCCCGGGCACGCAATTGCGCTTCCGTATCGCTCAGGCGCACCAGCAAAGAGGTGCCGACACTCTCGCCAGGGCCCGGGTTCAGGCCGGCATTATCCAGAGCGCCAAGCACTCGCTGACGTGCCACATCGGTGACTTCGCCACCGGCTTCGGCATGGCTGATCTGAATGGCAGGCGCATCGGGATACAGATTGGGGAGCGCATAAAGGCCGCAGACAATCAGCGCAGCCATTAGCAGGAAAAATTTCCAGCGGGGGTAGCGGGTCATAGTTCTTTCCGGTGTTGCCGGTCCTTTGGGCTGGGCATTGAAAACGCTGAGCTCTCAATCCCTTGGCAATACAGGCATCAACTGGCCTGCAAAAAGCCCCGTACTCGACGGGGCTGACCGTTGTTTTTAGATGGACTTCATGGTGCCTTTGGGCAGGGTCGCCTGGACGCTACCTTTCTGCAGTTTGATTTCCAGGTTGTTGCTGATTTCCACTACCACGAAATCATCGGTGACCTTGGTAATCCGGCCCAGAATGCCACCGCTGGTGACCACTTCATCACCCTTGCTCAGGCTTTCCACCAGGTTCTTGTGTTCCTTGGCACGCTTCTGCTGAGGGCGAATCAGGAAGAAGTAGAACACCACCATCATCACCACCAGCATGATCAGCTCCACACCGCCGGGGCCGGCAGGCGCAGCAGCGTACGCCGGGGAGATCAGGGCCGTGGCCAACAGGGCCAGGATGGAACGCATTGCGATTTTCATTGATTACTCCAGTTTTCAAATAGCTACAACGCGGGGGTTTGTTGGCCTCGCGCTGCGTAGAAGTCGTCCACAAAGGCGGACAATGTACCCCCTTCAATGGCCCCCCGCAATCCAGCCATCAGCCGCTGATAATAACGCAGGTTGTGGATGGTATTGAGCTGGGAGCCCAGCATTTCGTTGCAGCGATCCAGGTGATGCAGATAGCTGCGCGAGAAATGCTGGCAGGTATAGCAGTCACAATCCGACTCCAGGGGAGCCAGATCGTGACGATGCCGGGCGTTGCGGATTTTCACCACGCCTTCGGCAGTAAACAGGTGCCCGTTACGGGCATTACGGGTGGGCATCACACAATCGAACATGTCCACACCGCGCCGGACCGCCTCAACGATGTCGTCTGGCTTGCCCACGCCCATCAGGTAACGGGGACGATCTTCCGGCATATGCGGGGCAATGGCACCCAAGGTGCGCAGCATCTCTTCCTGGGGCTCGCCCACGCTGAGGCCGCCAATGGCATAACCGTCAAAACCGATATCCACCAGCCCGGCCAGGGACTCCTGGCGCAGGTTGTCGTACATGCCACCCTGGACGATGCCGAAACAGGCCGCATCATTACCCTCATGAGCCTCTTTTGAACGCTGGGCCCAGCGCAGGGACAGCTGCATGGAATCCCGGGCCTGCTGCTCGGTGGCAGGGAATGGCGTGCATTCGTCAAAGATCATGCAGATATCGCTGCCCAGGGAACGCTGCACCTGCATGGCCTTTTCCGGCGTCAGCTCCACCCGGTCGCCGTTGATAGGGTTCTTGAACACCACCCCCTGCTCGGAAATCTTGCGCATGTCGCCCAGGCTGAATACCTGAAAACCGCCTGAATCGGTGAGAATCGGCTTGTCCCACTGCATGAAACCATGCAGTGAACCGTGAGCTTCAATCACTTCCGTGCCGGGACGCAGCATCAGGTGGAAGGTATTGCCCAGGCAGATTTCGGCGCCGGTATCGGCCAGATCCCTGGGCAGCATCCCCTTGACGGTGCCATAGGTCCCCACCGGCATGAACGCCGGGGTCTGGATGGTGCCGCGCGGGAAAGTGAGCTGCCCACGTCGCGCGGCGCCATCGGTCTTGTTGAGAGAGAACTGCATTCGAGACATTCAAAGCCCCTCTGCGGGAGGCACAGCCACCCGCTCAATAAACATGGCATCGCCGTAACTGAAGAAACGGTATTGCGCGTCAATGGCCGCCTGGTAAGCCGCCATTACCCGCTCACGACCGGCGAAGGCGCTGATCAGCATCAGCAGGGTGGACTTAGGAAGATGGAAATTGGTCACCAGGCAATCCACCAACCGGAACCGGTAGCCCGGATAGATAAAGATCTCGGTCTCGCCCTGCCCCGCCACCAAACCACCGGTCTGACTGGCCGCTTCCAGGGCGCGCAGCGCAGTGGTACCCACCGCCACAACCCGGCCACCCCGGGCATGGGCCTGCGCCACCTGCTCCACCAGTGAATCGGGAATCTGGTAACGCTCACTGTGCATGTGGTGGTCTTCCACCTTGTCCACCCGCACTGGCTGAAACGTGCCGGCGCCGACATGAAGGGTGACAAACCCGATATCCACCCCGTGCTGCTCCAGAGCCGCCAGCATCTCATCGTCAAAATGCAGGCCGGCGGTAGGGGCCGCTACCGCACCCGGTTCGCGGGCATAGACCGTCTGGTAGCGCTCCATGTCACCAGCTTCATCGGGCCGGTCAATATAAGGTGGCAAGGGTACGTGGCCGATACGCTCCAGTGCCCCCAACAGGGTGTCGCAACCCTGAAACTGGAGGATAAACAGGGCATCACGACGCCCGGTCACCTGCGCTCGCACGCCCTCATCAAATTGCAGCCAGGTACCCGGCTTCGGCGACTTGGAAGCACGCACATGGGCCAGAGCCTCGCGTTCATCCACCACCCGCTCAATCAGCACTTCCACCTTGCCGCCGCTTTCTTTCTGGCCAAACAGGCGGGCCGCAATCACCCGGGTGTCATTGAAAATCAGCAGATCACCAGGGTGCACGTGGGAGAGCAGATCCGGGAATTGCTGGTGCTGGAGGGCATCACGGGTCAGCGCCAACAGGCGGGCATCACGACGCTCGGCGGGAGGATGACGGGCAATCAGCCCGTCAGGAAGATCAAAATCAAAATCGTCGACGTTCACGTACTGTACCGGCACGGAAGCTATAGGGGGAGGCAAGGATACCTGCTCTGCCACGAGGAAAAAACACCCTTCATCAAGACCTCTACGGCGTTGCTGTAGGAGTTCCTCTTGAGGGACGAATCACGCGTCAGCGTGAAAGGGCTTCGCGAATAAAGTGCGAGGGGAAAATCAGCTCTTCTTCGGCTTTTTCGGCAATTCCACCGTGGCAGTGGCGGACAGGCGGTCGTGCAGTGTCTGATGAGGAGCGATCAGCACCACCAGATAACCGGCGCCGAATAGCGCCCAGGAAACACAGCCGCCCAGAAAACGGACCACGGTCTGCCACAACTTGACCGATCCACCCCGGTAATCCTGCACCTGCAACCGCCAGGCACGCATGCCCAGCGTCTGCCCGCCGCGCATCCAGAACCAGGCATAAAACAGCCAGGTCTCCAACAGCAACAGGGGCAATAGAATACCTTTCAGGTAACCGGGCGCCGCACGGGTCACGCCGTTAATGGATTCCTCCGGCAAACCGGTGTGGGGATACACCAGCACAAAGATACCGGCGGTCACGAACCACAGCGCCAGCACCAGAAAACCGTCATAAACCAGCGCCATAAGACGTTTCAACAAACCGGCAGGTTGCAGCTGTTCCATCGGGTCACTCCCATTCAGCGTCGGGCGGTTCTGCACTTGGCAACCAGCCTGTGCATGCTGCGCCCATAAAAAAGCCCGCACTAAGCGGGCTTTTTTATTCGTTTGGTACAGAGGCCGGACTCAAATACCGCCCTAACCCTCTGAATCCAATAAATATTAAAAAGCCTTTTAAGGTGTTGGCCCCGCTGTTGGCCCCACTGAAAATGACCTAAAAATGGGACCCGAACCCCTTGCGGACGGCAGTATAGCGCAGGCATCCAAAACAAGTCATTGAACAGCGAAAAACCATGGGTTCTTCCGCTCTCAGTCTGGCGCTCCATCTTTATCTGACATCGGCTTGGGCCATAGCCTGGCCGTATGCACCAATGTAAGCACCCAAACTGCCTCCTGATAAACCTCATAGACCAGCCGATAATGTTCATGGGGGAACAGTTCCCGCGTGCCAGGCACCTCCCCCTCTCTCCCCATCTCGGGGTGGTCTGCCAGCAATCTTGCCGCCTCCGAGAACCGCATATCCATGTCACCTGCCGCAACCGGATTATTCGCCGCGATATACTCCCAGATTGCGAGACGGTCTTTCTGGGCCTGAGTGGTCCAGATTACCCTCATGCGCCAGCCTTACCGTCACCCACCCCAGCAGCCCTGCGTGCCGCGAAATCAGCCTCCACCTCATCGTTGGAGCGCCCCTCACCAGCCAGCATCTCTGCCCGACCGGCTTCCACCTTGCCCCTCAGAAAATCCTGGTATTCCTGTTCCTGCCGCTTCCGCGAAATGTAGCCACGCATCAATTCACGCACGATTTGCGAAGCCGGCCGATGCTCCGCCTCTGCCACAGCAATAAATTCAGCCCGGAGTTCAGACTCCAGCTTCATTGTGAAAACCGCTTCTTTGCTCATGGCCGACCTCACGACTAGATACTAACAGCGTATATACCTCGTTAGTATTTCAGCTCTGAATGCCAATATAAAGCCCCTGCCGAAGTAAAGGCAGCCAGTATGAACACGACACCAGCCCCTGACTGGCGGCCCACGATTCCAGATTTTTTCAGGCATGTATCACCTCCATGAAGCCAGGAAGGAATGGCCTTCCTGACACCATCTCATGGAGGTTTCATGATCATTCAATGTCCGTCCTGCCGGTCCATCCGCGTTGTCGCCCTGCAGAATGGCCGCAAGGTCGGTGGCTCGGTTGGCACGGTTGCAGGCGCTGCCAGTGGCGTCGCCATGGCCACCAGTGGAGCCCGAGTTGGTGCGACCGTTGGCCTGGCGTTTGGCCCTGCGGGCTCTGCCATCGGCGGCATCGCCGGTGCGGTGCTTGGCGGCCTGGCTGGAGGAGTGGCTGGCGGTGAGGCCGGTGCAGCCCTGGGCGCCAAGCTCGACGATACCTATCTCGACAACCTGGAATGCCTGGATTGCGGACACAGCTTCCGCCTCGATGCCGAGTAAGTCCCACTCTCCCCTTACCACTCACACACCCCTGAAGCCCGCCCAGTGCGGGCTTCTTTATGTCCCTTTGGAGGTCTGAATGGATATTCCCACTTTCGTAAAGAACGAGCAGGGCCTGTACCACGTACAGGGCTGCGTGAAGCCCGAGGAGATTGTCAGTACGGCGGCCACCATACTGCTGGATGACCTGACGAGCCGGGAGGCGCTCACTGCGCCCACCGATGTCGCCCAGTTCCTACAGCTGGCGCTGGCCCAGGAGAAGAACGAAGTCTTCTCCGCCATCTTCCTCAACAACAAACACAAGGTGCTCAGTTTCGAGACCCTGTTCACCGGCACCATTGATGGCGCGGCGGTGTATCCCCGCGTGGTCGTACAGCACGCCTTAGCGTGCAATGCCGCCGCCGTGATCTTTGCCCACAACCACCCCTCCGGCTGCTGTGAGCCCTCACGGGCAGATCAGCAAATCACCAAGCGCCTGTCTGATGCCCTCGCACTGATTGATGTGCGGGTGCTCGACCACTTTGTGGTGTCCCGTTCCGAGTGGGTCAGCCTGGCCGAACGCGGCATGGTTTAACCCCTTCCTTTCTCATCACCCTCTCATTATTCATTGGAGATTCACCATGGCACATCTTGTCGAAAACATGGCCTATGTGGGCCGCACACCCTGGCACGGGCTGGGCAACCAGCTGGCCAGCCAACAACCGCTGGAAGTCTGGATGCGCGAAGCCGGCATGGATTGGGAGATCCGTGAGACCCCGGTGCGCTTTATCAGTAGCGAGGCAGGCACTCTCGGGCAGATTTCTTCCTTCCCGGATCAGAAGGTGCTGTTCCGCTCCGACAATCAGGCACCGCTGTCGGTAGTGAGTAACCGCTTCAAGGTGGTTCAGCCCCGTGAGGTACTGGAGTTCTACCGCGATCTCACCGAGCAATCCGGCTTTGAGCTGGAGACGGCGGGCGTCCTGAAAGGGGGCCGCAAGCTGTGGGCGCTGGCTCGCACTGGGCAAACAGGCTCCTTGGCAGGCAATGACCAAACCAACGGCTACGTGCTGCTGGCCACGGCCTGTGACGGCACCCTGGCGACCACGGCGCAGTTCACCAGTATTCGGGTGGTGTGTAACAACACCCTCGCGGTAGCGCTGAATGGCAACACGCATGCGGTGAAGGTCCGCCACAGCACCACCTTCGATCCGCAAGCGGTCAAGAAGCAGCTGGGGATTTCCGTCTCTGCCTGGGATGACTTCATGTATCGCCTGAAGGCCCTTAGCGAGCGGCGCATCACCCGCAAGACCGCCGAGAAGGTCATGCAGACCATCTTCACGGATACCGGCTATCAGCCACCCGGCATGCCGGTGAAGGCCAACGAACAGGCCATGAAGAAAGCCATGGCCCTGTATGACGGTGCCGGTCGCGGATCAGAGTTGGCGTCTGCCAAGAACACGGCCTACGGCCTGCTCAATGCCGTCACCGAGTTCGTGGACCATGAACGCCGCGCTCGCAGTACCGACAACCGGCTGGACTCTGCCTGGTTCGGCAAGGGTGCCCAGATCAAGCAACGGGCTCTTGAGCAAACCTCACTGCTCGTCGCCTGATACCCGTCCTCCCCGTGACCCACTTCCCTCTATTCCCGTTTAAATAAACTGGAGAACACTATGAACCTGAAATGGCTCTACCGCCTGTTGGCGGTATGGGACTGTCGCCCTATGCCTGCTGAATTGGCAGCGGTGTGGGGCGCGTTCCTGCATGAAGGCCTGATGTGCCACCCCGGCGATCCTGGCCGGCCCCGCCGGATACTGGAAGCCTGGGACAGTGGCTGCATCGAGCTGATCATCGCGTCCTGTGAATACCTGGACCCGCTTTGGCAGACGGTCTCCCACATCTGGTATCAGCCCCGTGGCCGCCCCGGCATCTTCGAGTACGAAGTGGTCAGTGAGTTAGGCGAGTGGCTGGGTGAGCAACTGCTCACTACTGGCCATCTGCCAAGCAACAAACAGGCTGAGCGTTATATCGAAGCGCTAGTGAATGACTTCTTCGAGATGGGCGATGAGTCGCCCTCGTCGTCAGGGCGCGCCGCATGATGTCAGTTTGGCATCTCTCGCATTCCATCCCCTTCCCTTACTTCTAGCCCCGGCCATTGTGCCGGGGCTTTTCTTTGTCAGGAGAACACTCATGGCACAACCGAAAAGCACGATTCCCACCCAGCGCCCTGCCCTGCGCCTGGTTTCCACCAAACGCATGAGCCGCGAAGACTGGCTGAAGATCCGTAAGCAGGGCATCGGTGCCAGTGATGCGGCTGCGGCGGTAGGCATCAGCCCGTACCAGTCCCCGCTGGAACTGTGGATGATCAAGACTGGGCGGGATGCTCTGTTGCCCGCCCCTGATCCCGATGACGTTCAATCCCCCCTGTACTGGGGCACCCTGCTGGAGCCGAAGGTAGCCGAGGCTTACGCCAAGATCACTGGCAACAAAGTACGGCGGGTGAATGCCGTGCTGCAGCATCCGGATGACGACAAGCCCTGGATGCTGGCCAACCTGGATTACGCCGTGGTTGGTAATGACGACGTTCAGATACTGGAATGTAAGACCACCGGCCAGCACGGCGCTAAGCTATGGACGGACGGTGTTCCGGAGTACATCCAGTGCCAGGTACAGCATCAATTGGCAGTTACCGGCAAGCAGGCTGCCGATGTGGCCGTGCTGATTTGCGGTCAGGAGCTACAGATTCACCGTATCGAGCGGGATGAGGCACTGATTGCTCACCTGTACGAGCTGGAGCGGGAGTTCTGGCAGTTGGTGGAAGCGGACACCCCACCGGACCCGGATGGCTCCGACTCTGCCGGCAAGGCCCTGCAAGGACTCTATCCTCGCGATGAAGGCGAAACCCTAGATCTCACGGCCAACCCAGCCATGGAAGGCGACTTCAATGAGCTGCTGGATTTGCGTGACACCCTTGCCCGACTGACTGAGCGAGAATCCACCCTTAAACAACGCATACAGCAGTCCATGGGGCTGGCCAGCAAGGCTACCTTCACTGTTGGCTCCGTGACCTGGAAGCGCAGCAAGGACTCCACCACCCTGGACACCAAGACCCTGCTGCAGGATCAGCCCGATCTGCTCAAGCACTACCCCAAGCACAGGGCGGGCAGTCGCCGGTTCCTGGTGCGCCCCAACACCTAACCCCCCCCTCAAAACGGCATAACAGCCGGGCCAAGCCCGGCTGAGTACATGCATCTGCTATTCATCAGGAGAATCCCATGATTAAAGGACTCGCAATTACCCCACCCGTAATTGGCCGCATCAGCATCGGTCGCGTGGTGGAGAAGAACGGCAAACGTCTGCCCGAGAAAGACGATCAGTTCACCATCACCACCCAGATCCAGACCCGAGATGGCTGGCTACCGCACCCGCTGGATGAGGCCCTGCGCCAGGAGGTACAGGGCAAAAAATTACGAAGCATTCCCGTCACCCTGCCCTTCAATGATCCGGACCTGAATCTGCGGGCCGAATACACCTTCTTCGAGCGCAAGAGCGGCAGGCCGCTGTGTGCCGGTGATGGGGAAGCCTGCCGGCGTCATACCGAGAACGGCCTGGAATCCCTGCCCTGCCCATCGCCGGATTTCTGCGACTACGGTAGCCATGGGCTATGCAAGCCCTATGGTCGGCTGTATGTGCGGATTGGAGAGGAGGATGAGCTGGGCTGCTTTGTGTTCCGGACCACCGGCTACAACAGTATCCGCACCCTGGCCGCACGGCTGCGCTACTTCCACGCCATCAGTGGCGGCAACCTGGCCACCCTGCCTCTGGAGCTGAAGCTGCGCGGCAAAAGCACCACCCAGAGTCACCGGGCACCGATCTACTACGTGGATCTGACCCTACGTGCAGAGCAATCCATGAAAGAGGCTGTCACCCATGCCAGGGAAGAAGCCCAAGCCCAGGTGAATCTGGGTATCAATCAGGCAGAGCTGGACAATGTTGCTCAAGCAGGCCTGCTGAATGCCCGGTTCGAGTATTCAGAGGATGAGGGGCTTCAGGTTACGGAAGAGTTTTATCGCAATGAGGCCAACCAAGACACCAGTGCCTCAAAGCAGTCACACGGCCTGAAAGAGGCACTTTCGGCAAAAGTGAGCGGGGGCGAATAACCCCCGCCTCAACTACCGATAGCGCAGCACCGCCGCATCCAGCTCAGCCCCTATCTCGTCACGAAGTGATGCCGGTGCAAGCACGGCGACCTTGGCACCAAAGCCGAGAATCCACCATTTAAGTTCTTCCGTATGCTCGACATCTACCGTCATTTTAATAACCCCCTCGTCATACTGAGCCAGCTTTTGGCTCTGATTGAGTGGGGTTTCGTAAAGGTGGTCCCCCGCCTGATCGTAAAATAGAAGCTCAAGAGAAATACGCTCTCCGTAAGGGAGATTCATATTGCCATTACGCAGGTAGCTATTGAGATCAAATGCCCGCATGCCCTGCACGGGGTCATCCAAAATTTCAACGCGACTCAAGCGGTGGAGAGCAAGATGACGATAGTTATCATAACCCTCGAAACGGGCGATCAAATAACGAACAGCGCCTCGATCCACTAAAGCCAAAGGGTGAACGCGTTTGGGGCTTTTCCTGTCCTTGTACCAGATATCCATCTGCCGGTTGCGATAAAGCGCGCCATAGACAGCATCCACAATCCCTGCAGGAACCGATGCTTGCTGCAGGGAGAAGCCACGAGGCACATAGGCAACCTTGTCTTTCCAGCTACGCCCGCCTGTCGGTTTGTGCTTTTTGAACCAAGCGTCCACCGCATCGAATATAGGAGTGAGTTTCTGCAAGGCATCACGAGGCATCAACGGTTGTAAATAGCGCTCAACCAGAAACCAGGTCGCCGCCATTTTCTCGTCCATGGCGGGGATGGACAAATATTGATCCGAGCAAATACTCCAGCCATAAGGACGCGCTCTATCATCACACTCAATCAAGTAACCGAACTGCGATTCCAGCAGGAGGTTTAAATCCCTTTCCACCGTGCGCTTATCACACACATACCCCTCGCTTTGTAGCACCTGCTGAAGTTCTTTGGCTTCCATCCTTCTTGGCGCTACCGGAAGCGCATGCAGCAATGCCAGCAAGCGAAATGACTTGTTATCAACAGCAGCGTCAGCGGCCATACATTTCTATCCCCTTTCTCATTCTTATTACCAGTCTCAGCAACCCTGCGACACCCAATGTCGCGCAACACTTCTAACCTTTAACTCTCTAGCACTCATGCCAAGTCGATAAATCCAAAAGGAGAATGCCGTGAAATACCTTCTCACTCTGTTTACATCAGCCACCCTGCTAACCGCCTGTGCAGGGGAGGAGAAACCCGCACACCTTCTACTCTGCGTAGACGGAGACTGCTATCACGCCGATGGCGGCTATATCGGCGATCAACAAACCGTCGTCAGCAAAATCCAGAAACGCAACGGGAAAGGTGTGGAAACCCTTTTCCAGTGCGGCTTCCCCAATCAACCTGAATGCAACTGATACCCCTCAATTCACAGCGTTACCCGGCGTACTTGGGGGCGCCGGCATCACTTTGCCAACAATAAGGAATAGACCATGACAGAAGAAACCATGAACTGGTACTACGCTAACAGCGGCAAACAAATCGGCCCTGTCAGCTTTGACGAAATCGCCGCTCTGGTTAGTAAAGGCTCAGTCAAACCTGACACCAAGGTCTGGAGTGGCCAGGGTGACTGGCAAGCCGCAGAAAACACCGCCCTATCCAGCCTGTTCGCCCAACAGCAGGCAGACAGCAATACGCCACCGCCTCTGGCCGGGACAGATGTCGACAACAAATACATCTGGGCTGTCGTCGCTGTCCCTATTATCGGCTGTCTCATCGAGATCATGGTTGGCACCGAGCTGATCTGGCTCTACATACTGGCCAACATTGCATTTTGCTCCCTGGATGAACGGAGGTTGAAAGCCGCCGGCCACCAATCACCAACCTCCTGGATGATCTTCATTGTTCCTGTTTATCTGTGGAAACGTGCCAGCCTGTTGAAACAGAAGAATTACTATTTCTGGGGCTGGATTGCAGCATTCATTCTGTCAATTGGAATCAGCGTAGGGGCCAATGAAGTTGTTGTTACTGATACGGCCTGTGCCATCGTTACCGACATCATCCGTGAGCAATACTACAGCGACGAAGAGTGCAAAGCGGTGACCATCAACGAAGAAGTCCGCACCGGCTTTTACACCGCCAACGCTATTCTTGATACGGGTGAGCAGATATTCATCACTATTGAGGAAGTGGGGACCGATGAGATATCGGTTGTGATTCCCGAGCAGTGAAGCAAAAGCATCGGGCAGCTTCGAGCTGCCCGATTATCATAGAAATTATCAATCACCTTCTATTGCATCATAAAGTCGTTGACAAACATCATCGAGGGATGAATTTGGCATTGAAGCCATATCCGCAGAAACCAGCTTATCCTCAACGAATTGTTTTTCGTCAGGGGAAAGACCTCCCTCCGCGAACCTAACCAAACTGCCAGCGTCAACGGTATTTAGATACTTTTCAATTCTATCTGCATTAAAAAAATCAGGCGCCATAGCAGATATATTTAATACCCCGCCAACCGTTGATGGCTCCACATCCCACTTTTCTGCCAAGCCAGCAACCCCAAATGCTGAACCCGCAATTTGCTTTTCCAGATTTGACGTTGATTCTGTGAACTCATCGTTCAATTCAATGTTACGCAAGTCTTCTCGGTATGCATCAAAAGAGTCATATTTCTCTCTGACTATACCAATTTCTGCGCCTTGAAGAACCCTATCTCCCATGTCTTGGACATTTTCCCCCTGGTTAAAAACACCAAAAATTTTACCCACCGACTCTACCGCATTGACAATTGCCCCAATACCATTAGGCATTTTCTTTAACACATCTACCGTTGCTGAAAACGCCTTCCCGATCATGGGGCCAACTTTCCCAACCGCAGTAGAGAAAGCACTAGAAACACTGCCAGCAATACTGCCAACAGTACTTACAACACTTGAAGCAAGTGACGCAATTGCACCCCAAACCATTTAACACCTCTTCATCAGTGGTTATCAGAAAAAACTTTAACAGCTTCTTTTACTGCTGCCTTAATAGGTCCATTGCTCAAAACTTTATAAAAATCATCAATATCACCCTCTAGCAATGGATGAATAGCATCTTTTATCCTATGTCTAGCGGACCCACTCTTGGCTACCAAACCATAATCCTCCATAAGAGAGATCACACTCAAAAGCGCCCCACCACTATAAATTTCATTGATCTCACACCCTCTTTTTGAAATATAATTACTCAGCAGAGGGAGTTGATTTTCTTTTTGGTAATCCCCGCCGTTCAAGGCAACATCGAAGGCACGAGAAACCGCCCCAATCGTTTTATCTGATATCCTATAAACTCCCATTAGGTCTTCTTTTTTTACATCCTGAGTTGCTTTGAAAAAACGGGGATACAAACTCCTCACATCACGATTAAACTGCCTAACACCACACTGCCTTATCTCATCTTCACTAATTTCAGCAGAATCTGTCTCAACCATTCTATCCACTAAAGCCCAGACAGCATTGTGCCATCCGCCTTTGTATATCACTGTCTCACCAGGTTGTAATTTTGGAAGAAAGTCACTCTGCTCATCACACAGCCCCATGGCATCGCCCATCGCTTTACGGTCATCAGCAGCAAAAAGGCGATGAACGATTTTCGTGTTCGTGTTTTTTATCACGTCAGGAATTAGCTTGGCGGGAATCTGATCTGCAATAACCAAACCTGCCCCATACTTTCTAACTTCAGCAAGAAGATTGGCAAACATTTCAACTCCGTGCCGTCTTGCTTCAGTATCTGACGAAGCAGGATTACTCAGAAGCCTGTGAGCCTCCTCTATGAGTGTCAAATGCTGAAAGCCAGGATCTTTCTTGTGACGCAAACGCACACAATCCGAGAGACGTGTCAACATCAGCCCCATCAATAGAGCTTTATCTTTCTCATCCTTGAGATCATCCAGCTCAAGAACCACCTTCTTGTCCAGAAAGGCTTCAATATCGATTGATTTTTGGCAATTAAGCATCTTTCCTTTAGTGCCCTTTGTGAGATTACTCAATCGAGAAACCAGAGACCCTTCATACTTTTCTTCAAATTCCTTTCCAAGGCCTTTGGATTTAATAACCTTTCGAAGGCTTTCGATCATTGTAGAAAATGTAGGCCAGGGAGAAGAATCCTCCCCCCATGGATCAGAGACCAAATAGTTTTCTCCGCTATGAACATCCCAGCCTTTCTCTTCATACGCTGCAATAATCGCCTCTTCAACCATATAAGGCATAGATGCCTCCATAGGGAATACAGCTGTCAACGTACTGTTGAGAATTTGAATATGAGAAGACAGGCTTAATGTTGGAGATATCACCTCAAACGGGTTAAATCTAAATATTGACAGATCCTCCCGATTAAGCGAATAGTACTCAATAGGATCCCCACCCTTGGTTGAATAAGCGCTTAAAGCCCGATATTCAGTTTTGGCAGGCTCGATAACAAGAAAATTCAAACCAGATTCAAGAAGAATCTTCATGCATGTTGTTGTTTTTCCCGAGCCAGTCACGCCAGTTACAAAAACATGTGAGCTCAGCACTTTCTTTGGTATAGAAACACTCGAAGACAGACTTCTGCCGTGCTGCTTTATTTTCCCTACTGAAACTCTTCCCTCAAAATCATTACCCCCCTGATCACAGTTCAAACCAAACTCAACCGTCTTTCTGACGGGAATACCGGGCAACTCCTTACTAGGAAACCCAGCCATCAAAGCCATCTCATGGCTATTCATCCAACTTCCAAAAGCGTACTGCTGTTGCGGAAGCAGCGGGATACTGTTAGCCACGAAAAATGGCTTCGGAAGAACATTTCGAGGACTTCGACTCAAAGCAGCAAAGTTTTCCAGCGTTAAATCTGAATTCCCTAAACGCCCTCCAGACAAATGATGGTCTTTTAGCGGCGTCATTGTCGAAACATCACCTTGAAAAATGGAAATCACACCACTCGCCAGGCGCGTATAAACCGCTTTACTCTCTGCGCCAATATACATTGTGGACCGAAACAGTCCCTTTGATGCCCCCAATCGAAAACGCTCCAGAACTGTTTCTGAAAGGTATTTATGCCACTCCGAAACACGCTGATCGGTTTTTTCGTAACTCCTTGACTTACTACTTCCTATACTACTCCCGAAAGTTTCGGTTCGACTTTCATCTTCACTTTTCCCTATTGATTCACTAGTATTATTTGAACTCGATAGAGTTGACCCTGACCTAGTTATATTCTCACCTCTAGTTGTATTCTCGCTTTTTGACTTACTAGAGCTTTTTGACCTACCTTTATCTTCTGATGCATTCTCCCCGAGCTGAAGCGTCTCATTTTTATAAATGGAAAGAGTTGTTGAAAGGTCATAAATTTCTTCGATGATTTCATTGACCTCGTCCGGACTGGCCGCATGCGCACTAATCACAACCTGCCAGTTTTCTCCTGACAAACTATTGGCTAACCTCTCCACCCCCTGATATTCGTTTTCATCCGACGAACTTTCTTTATTAAGCGTAGGGACACCTGTGAACGCACCGAAGAAATGACTTTTTGAGATAGCATCATTTAAACCTGAAAGCTCCCTTTCCGATTCCTCAATGCCCGACAGCTTTGTTCCCATCAAATTGCCTAGAATGGAAGATCTTAGCCTCTCAGCCTTGTCATAAGCTCCATCTTTATGGATAGACTCTACTTTATCTTTTGACCTTGCGCTCTGCTGTACACGCCCTATCGGATGGCCAACAAAGCCACTGAGAGAATCACCCACCCTACTGGATGCCTCGTCCTCTTCGTGGGCAATACCAATATGCAGAGAAAAATGATCCTCATTACCACTAAGAATATAAAGAAAGGTTGTATTGCTGTGAGCGACGCCAGAAAAAACATTCACCATTGCTGAACGATACTCACTTGCCGATGCCTCACTCAGTTCTTTAACCTTGAACAGCACCAGCTTCGTTTTTCGACCACTATCTTCATCAAGAGAAAGCACGAGATCTTTATCGATGGTAGGGTCTCGCCAATCCAATGTCTCAACAAGACTCTCAATGTCAGTCTTCATATCTCCCCTTGTTTGCGAAAATTCCAAACTTTCCTCAGATAGTCTCTCACCAACAGATTTTTCACTAATCCTAGCTTCCTTCGCATTTTTAATGGCACGACGAGCCGGCCTCTTCTTTGCTGGAACCTTTTTCGATGTGCTCATGAGCACCCCCATATCTTTACTGGCAAGTAGAGCCAACTGAGCAACAAAAATCTGTCTCAAATATTTAACATCAGCTATTTGGCTCACCTTCCCACTCCCAATAACGGCGACCACCAACGTCACATACATTAAACGGCTGGCATTTATTTGGCGGTTTCAAGTAATAACTCTCAATAAAGCCGAATTTTCATTTTCCTAACAACTGCATTGAGGACATTAACCCATTCAACCTCTCACTCTTCACTTACTTCCTTAGCTAGCCAAACCAGCCCTGCAGTAACAAGGATGCCAATAGCTTCTTTTGCTAATTTCTTTGCTTCTTCAGACGAGAACAGGGAATCTTTTCCTGAAAATTCATCTATCAACCCCGGAAGGTCATCAACCATTTCCTGCATCGTGTCTGCTGACGCCGTTCCGAATAAACGCCTTACAGACATAACCACCTCAGGATATCTTATTTAAAAATCTCGCGATCACCCCAGCTCTCCTGATTTCAATCTCCTCGCAACCACAGCGCGGGCATTCATCCACCCATTCGCCTGGTGTCAGCACATCGCTTTTTGGACTTACGTCTTTCTTCCAGCCGCATCGCGGGCAATTCAAGACAAAAGGCTCTGGTCGAATCGGCATGTCACTCCCCTTTAGCCTCACCAACTAACCTCGAAATTTACTGCCGGGGTTACTACTGTGGTTCACTCTTCATACACCCCGGCAGGACTGCATTCTGGCCAGAGGGGCCACAAGCCCGCTATTTTGATGCGACACCCTATGCCCGCTATCTATCAAAGTTTTTTAGTTCCGATCTTATTTTTTGATCGACTCCCTATAAGTGCCCCTAGACGACTACCGGTCCAAGGACCGAGTACCGCCATAACTTCACTATTAACATCCTGGATGCTTCGCATGTTATCGGACGGCTTAATGGAATCATCCAACCGACCTCTGTTCTCCGGCTCGTGCTTCACTTGGGCCTGAAGATCTTCACAGCTGAGCTTCTTTTCAGTATTCATGACCAACATTCCTTTCTTGGTATTCCTATCAATGCGACAGCCCGGTTTTGGAAACGTGACTTTCTCGCCGTTCACCTATGAAAATCTACAGCCATACTGCGACAGCATACGTCGCAGCGAACACCTCACCCTTTACCCCGCCTTCACCACCGGAAAACTCGCCTGCCCACACATGGCTCGCGGGCGGCTGCCCCCCTGAGAGCTGACAGATCCCTGTGGAAATTGTCGGATTAACAATCTTCCATAAGGTGTCTGCCAGGCCAATCCTTACCAACCGTTAGGGCAAACAAGCCCCTTCAAGCATCAAATGAAGGGAAAATCACTCCACCTCTTCAGCTCCCTCATAATCTTCCTTGATCTCCTGGTAGCCTGAAAACCTTTCCAAAGACCACCGAAACTCCGCAAATTTCTTGAACGATGCTTCACGAATATTGTTTAACTGATGATGAATATTCAAATAATAGTTCTTAGACTTCCTCTGAAAAACTTTATCAACTTTATTTTTCGCCAAAGAGTAGTCTTTCTTCACGTCTCTAATTTGCTGAAGGTCAGAAGGAGGCTCATTACCCACACCATCAATATAGCGAGGCAGCTTATTCTCTAAATCATTTTTATTTCCCTGAATATTTGTCCTCAGCTCCAGAAGAGCAAAATTCCCAATCCTTTTCTTCTCTTTCTTTGCTTCACGTCCACCACCGATGCCTGATTGATCATTTTCTACTGCCCAGAGATGCTCCACGGAGTAAAAGTCACCAGACTTCCCCTCGCTACGCTTCATTAGGATTTTATCAATGGGTATCGTTTTGTTGGGGCGCAGATAAGCCTCATAATTCATAAGAAAATATCGTAACCCTCCCCATTGGAAGAAATCTTTATTGCCATCGGCATCCATTTCAAAACTCTCAAGAAACCGGGAATCGGCCGCAACATCATAAGCGAACCAAACAAGAAGATACTCCAGAATCGATTCGTCAGAATCAAATTGATCAACATCTAAATCATAATTTTCTTTAGCAAAGGCAGCCAATGTCCCATCATAATAATGTTTGGCATAGGCATATATCTCAGCTTGATTAGAATCATTACGGCTAATCATTCCCCAAGCCATGTACACACGAAAATTAACCACCTCAATCAATTCCAGAAGACGGACAAGCCTGGAAAAATTATGCTCAAGCTTACTTACCAACGCCAGAAACAGCGGCATTATGGATGCATGCCGAACTTGAGCTCGCAATTGATCGAAAACAGGAATTAAATCCTGATTAATTTCACTATGATCACGCCCATAAAGCCGCGCATACCAAACCGAGGATTGGTGAATGAATTCAAGAATATCATCAACCATCTTCACTGAATTATCCCGCTGCTTTTTGTCGCCCAATGCAGCATCGACATCAACTCTTCTCTTTATCATCTCATAGCCTTTTTGGCTATCAGACTTGCTTAGCCCCAACTTCGCAATCAATGCGTAGCGTAAAAACGCCCCCTCATCACCTGACGATGTCTTTGCCGCTTTGTTAAGATTCTTAATAATACCTGCCCACTTAGAATCAATTTTCTTCCTAAGGGTTTTAGCTCCAAGCTTCGAAGAGCAATAAATCAAGTAATTTTTAACCTTCTCTAGCTCACTGAGAGACTTCCCCCTATTATTGATCACCTCAAACATAATCCCGGTCTCCGCATCCTCCTTTGGCGCATACACTAGGAATCCAAGCTTTTTCTCAATAACATCGAGAACATCAGCAGCCGAAATACCATTAGCGCCACTTTCTGACAACCAACGCCTGCAAGCCTGTCGTGCCTCGATAATCCTTTGATCCGCCTCGAGATATAACTTCTTATCCTTGGCGGGTCTGCCATTGATGACATGCTCAACGTAGAGATCATTGCTTTGAGAATTTAGCGAAAGGACCTGAATCTCACTTCCATAATCACCTCTAGAGAAGTAAAGCCCCCTTATTCTCTCTCTTTCATTTTTATCGACATCCTCCATAACAACGGAAATAAGAATCGACAACGTCGTCAATCTCTGTTGACCATCTACTACATGGTAGACCACAGAATCATCCGGCCGGCTTAAAACCAAAGTCCCAGTGAAATGTGTCACGGATTTCCCATCTTTTATCAAATGGCCAATATCCTCTAGGAGATCGCTCACTTGTTTTTTTTGCCATGAGTATCCCCTCTGATAATCTGGGACTCTAAATAAGTTTTCATTGAAAATAGTCGGCAAATCAACCAGCTCAAATCCAATCCCGCTCACAACAAACTCCTTTTCGAATAATTTTATATTTTTAAGGAAAAACAAAATCCGTCACAAATCAGAACTAAACCACCCACTCATCACCCCATACCCAAACACATACGCTAGCTTCCTCGCCCGAGTAAGACTCACATAAACCAGCGCCCGCTCTTCGTTTTCAAGCTGTCTGCGAGTAACTGCATCAGCAGCGGAGTTGACGACAAAGTCCAGGGGAACCACTCCCTTGTTGGCAGACGCAAGGAATACGGCGTCGAATTCCAGCCCCTTCACGCGATGCATGGTGGCGATATTAATCGCGTTTTCTGGTGTGTTGGCACTACGTCCGTCCAAGGTATGGCAGATCTGGTTTCGGCTCTCCAAGGCGGCGCGAATTGCCAAAACTTCTTTACGCGTTCTGGCAATAACACAACAGGCTTCAGGATTAAGACCATGTTCCTTGATGGCAGCAAGCACAGCATCAGCTTGTTGGTCACTGGATTCAAAACACTGCACCACAGGTTCAGGGCCATGCATCAGGGAATGATAGAATTTATGGGTATCCTCACCGCCGTCAAGGTCATCCACCTCTACATTTTCCAGGATACTGACAGCGAGTTTTCGGGTTTCGTCTGTTGTCCGGTAATTCACCTTTAGCCTGGCGCTGCGGCCACGAATATCAATGCCGCACTGGCCCAACACCACCTTGTTCTTACCATAAATCCGCTGGTGGCCATCACCGACAATAAACAGGTCATTGGGGCCTTTTGGCACCAGTGCTCTTAGTAGCAGGAACGCCTGGGTGCCCATATCCTGGGCTTCATCTACCACAATGGAACAGATATCTGGGCGAATCTCCGGGTTAGCTTCCAACAGCTCGCGCGCATCACGATAAGCGTCATCCGTTTCCTTCAGGTGATTGCTTGCCAGGAGGTGCCGAAAGCGCTCAAAAACGGGCCATATTTCGATACGCTGCTTTCGATTCAGACGGGTACCCCGCCCGATACGCGATGCTTTCTTGTACTCATCCACAGAGGAAATAGATTGGGGTTGCACCACACGCGCCCATTCTTCCTGAAAGAAAGCCATGCTCAGGTCGATGCCCGCAGGCTTGTCTGAATACGCCTGGGTCCAGAGATCTCTCTCCTGACGACTGTCCATCAGCAGGCCGTAGTCGTAGCCCCGTTTTTTTAAAAACGCCATGACCCAGGCGTCAAGATTCATAACCTCAATGCTTTCCAGCTCATCCGGCGTGCAGATCTTGTTCAGGTTCTGCTGAATATCCGTGGCCAGATTACGGGTAAAGGTAGTGAAGAGTATTCTGGATCCACCAGTCGCCACGTTTTCAGCCAGCCACTTCGCCCTGTGCATGGCCACCACGGTTTTACCCGTACCCGCACCACCAAGCACACGTACCGCACCATTTTTCTTCCCCATCGCCAATCGGCGCTGAGCTGGATGCAGGAACACCCGCCACTTTTCAATGGACTGATTCAGCACATCTTTGAGCGCTTCTTCATTCTCGGCAACGGCAAAGTGCGCCTGCGTTTCCGGTCGTGACAATGCGGCCGTGAAATCACTGGTATCGACTGTCTCAGGTGCAGCAGGCACTACTTCGTTATAAGCCTCTTCATAGGTAGCACCTGCCATCAGGAGAAAGAGCCCTTCATAGGCGTCTTCAGGTAACTGTTCGTTCACCCTGGCTGTTTCCAGATCCGCCTCGATCTTCATGCTACGAACCAGCTCCAGAGCCTCCTCGGGGACGCCAAGCTGTTCAAGCTGCCTGTCACGAATCTGGTCGAACAGGCCGGGTTGATTAACCGCCCTGGCTTCTGCTGATTTTTTCTCAACAGTACTTTCTTCTACGGTAAACACCTGCACGCTGCCGGTATTGGGGTTGATCTCCACCTTTCGATTCGACGCCCAGTTGTAAGCATCGTCATGGTGACCCACATACAGCATCAGGTAGAGATCTTCCTTCTCTGCTGCCGCCAAAATGATGCGGACATCCTGATTAGCACGGATGGACCGGAGCTTGTCATCCTTGAACGCTGTGAGCTTTTCATAATGCAGGCCACCATGCTGTGGATCCTGCTGAAACAGCATTACCGCCTTGTTCGCCTGGCTCTGCTCATTCGGCGTGAGCTTGAGAAGACTGCTAAAGTATTTTTCAGAAAAGGCAACGCTGGCCATCTCAAACTCCTGTTTTTAACTGGTTGATGGCAGCCACCAACGCATTTATTTCGCTAAATACGGTCCACCCAGCCGCTTCCAGAGCAGGGGCAACCTCAATCTGGTCATCAAGTAGGTAAGCGAGCTTGCTCTGTTCGAAAACCAACTCCGCATTGCCAATAACCGCGCCATCAGCATTCAGTACATCATCGCCGACCAGAGGCATTTCAGGCCATTCCACTGCCATTTCTGCCAGCTGGTCGGCCAGCTCTTCATCCAGTTCTTCATACCACTCGGGTATGGCGGGATCCTCGACGGCGGGACTTTCCTCTCCTGGCCACAGCAACCCGGCAGCGGAGCCGTCATTTTTCGATTGCGGTGTCCATACATAGGCCACAGGCAAAAACTGGATAAAGTTCACCAGCATCCACAATCTTTGCCACTGGTAACGCACCAGTTCATCGCTGAATGAACCTCGATCGTAGCAGACTGTCACCATAGCCTGACGCATATCCACCTGCGTCAGCAGATCCTTTCGAGCCAGGAAGTCCACCTGCAAGGTAGCGTCGCTATTGTCATCACGGATAGTGGTTGCACCTGCCAGCGCAACCGGGTCAGGCTTCAGATCGGTAAATGATGCCGGCAGCCCATGCAGCCGCTCAATGATTTGCTCACGGATTGCCGCATTGGTCATGGACACACCCGGCAGACACTGCAACACAAAGAACAAGGCCTGCTTGGCAAGGAATCCCGCATCCTGATGGGTCAAAAACACCATCAGCAGCTCGAACGTGGTTTTGCCGATATATTCCGCGACATGTTCCACCTTGGCCGCCCTGGCAAGAGCAGTAATCGCAGCATGGTTGCACTCTGGCGACGTCATTCCGCCTGCCAGGGGCACATCGCAGGCCTTGTCTCCCATCACCTGATTCACGTCATACCAGTTCAGCGTCCACACCACGAAGCCCGCACGCATCAGGCTTTGCCGTTTCAGCAAATCTTCCTGAGCCTTGTTGGCATGGTACTGGTAGCCATCCAGGAAAATCGCGACCGGCGTCTTGCCGCCAGCAGACGGCCACAGCACAAAATCCGGTCGACTGGAGAACTGAACGCCCTGCGCCATCCCCAAGTCCACCTGAGGCTCAATCTCGTAAGCCACATCGCCAATCGTCAGTCGATAGCCATGCTTGCCACGCACCACGTCCTGGTACACGCGCACCTTCTGGCTACCCACACAGGACTGCCCGGAAAATCGCGCAAGGGCTTCAGGAAAGCGAGCTTCAAGCTCGCTATCCATCCAGGGATTTCCTGCCAAAGCGCTCAGCGATTCCCCTTCGATCCACTGATGCTCTCCCTCCACAATATCCTTGAGCATTTCCAGGGCCAGCGCCTTGCTGGTGCTTTCCATGCCATAGGCATTGCGATACTCGAGCAAGCAACGGTAACAGCCATCCATGGTATTGCCGTAACAGTCACAACCCTGCATCACTTCATAGGCGATCCTGAAGACCGACTGCATGTTCTCTGCCTTGCTCAACAGCTCATGCAGGTAGCCGGTACCGCCGGGAACCGAATCATAGAGCACCACAAAATAGCGGCGCTCATCGGTTTCACCAATGGGCTCACTCTGCTGAGCAACGCGAAGGTGATCAACCTTGCCACCAAAACGGCGTTTGAGGCCCAGCTGCAAAGCCGCCACAAATGAATTCACCTGCTCCTCAGTGCCCCCGGTAGACAGGCGTGGCAGCAGAATGCGAAGAGCCTCCGATGAAAAGTGACGGTAAAGATACAGACAGTTTTCGATCCCGGAATCCTCCTTGCCTCCCGGCAAGGGCTTGGGACCTTTTGAGAAACTGCAGCTTTTCAGGTGGGCTGCTTCTGCCTTGCCCGACGCCGACTTTCGCGTCTGCACCGAACCGCACTCCCGACAGACAGGGAAACCTGCGCGCTGAAGCTGCTGGCCGGCCACATCGAAGTGCATTTCTTCACCCTGCCGACGACCAAAGTTCACCTCCAGGAAATTGGCAGAACGGATGAACTCAAAACCAAACGGTCGGTCGTCATCATCCAGCACCCAGGTAATCCCGATATCGGCGGGCTTGAAATCAATCAACATCTGCTTATTGAAGAAAGCCGGCTCACGATCATCGGAGGTATCATCCAGCTGTGCATCCTTGGCACTGGTAAAGGCGTACACCTGGGTCATCTTGAGCATCTTGGTGCGAGCACTCTCATCGCCCCACTGAGTGGTATGGCACCGAGGGCAGGTCTTGTCGTTATAGCCTGATCCGGGAATATCCCCCGGTGCGGAATAATGACAACGGGGGCAGAAACGCCAGTCCTGGATGTTCCGTCCCTTCGCCGTTTCAACCCGGGAGATTTTCACCTTCCGGTTACCGGCATAGAAAACGGATTCCGGGGCCAATTCACTCAACGCCGCCTGGGCCGGCCGTTGGTATTCGTATTCCCGTTTGATGAATTCCCGTTCAACACCTTCACCCGCAGCCCCTTTTTCCGCACGGAAAATCACGGAATGCAGGGTTGCACCCTCTTCGGGGAAGGCATAGTTCGGTAGCAGCCCTTCATCGGTAAGAAAGTTCAGGGTCTCACGCCGGTTCAGGCGAATCCGCATACTGCGATAGCCCGCAGCTTCGCGCTCCAGCTCGGCAATCTCGGCCTTGGTGCTCTCGTCCTGGGGCTGTTTCTTCAGCTTCTCCAGCAGCTTTTCCAGCTCCTTGATGGTCGCGGTCATCTGCTGACGTTCGTCGGTGACCAACTTGAGCTGACTGACGACATACAGCTGAAGATGATCATCCTGATGCTCCGGCCCACCAAACAGATATTGACGCAGCAATTCCAGATCATCGCCCTCAATCTCCGAAGCCACATGCACACTGAAGCCATCCCAGATCTCTTGCATGTTGTGCTTGAGATAATTCAGCAGAGTGTAGGGGAAACGATCCTCCTGGGTCTTTTCAACCGCATCCAGCACCGGCTGCATAGTCTTTGGCACCAGATTGTCGCCACTGGATTGATGCGTCCAGCAATCCATGGTGTAGGCCAGCAGCTGGCGACGCAGTACGTGGCGCGCCTTGAGGAATACCGCGGGTGGCTCTACAGGCGTATCCAGCATGCGGCCCGGATCAGCGTAGAACACCAGGTCATGGGGGCGACCATTGGCCACGGTAAGCACAAAGGAGTTGCCATCACGGCGCCCACCCCGGCCGACCCGCTGCAGGTAATTGGCTTGCGCAGGCGGCACCGAACACAGCAACACGCTCGACAGATCACCGATATCGATACCCATTTCCAGCGTTGGTGTGGCCGAGAGCAGGTTATATTCCCAGGGCTTTTCCCCCTTGATAAAACTCTTCTCAACCCGGTCACGCTCGGTAGGTGCCAGCAGGCCGGTATGCTCATGGGCAATAACTCGGTGTATAGCCCCATGGCGGTACAGGTTGCGATACAGTGATTCCCGAACCGGCACGGAATGTTCGTAGGTCAGCGTCGGGCTGGCCGCGCTGATCATCGGCAACCCAATCCAGGCCTGCACCTGCTCCGCTGGCACATGCATCGGGCGATAGCCCGGGCACTCTACACCGTGGACATCGGTCGTCAGCGACAGGTTTTCCGGATTGAGCATCCACACCCGAACACCACGCTCATTCAGCTCCTCGTTCAGCACCCCAGAAGCACACAGGGCTTCAAGGGCTTCAACCAGCACATGCTCCAGTTGCTTCTTGTCCACCAACGTATCCGGGTTCAGACAGTGCAACCAGCGCTCATACCAGCTCTGGCTCCCTGAACTCTGGCCTATTGGCTCATAGCCCTCACCGCTTTTACTGGCAGGAAATTTGGGCCGAGGCGATCCCGGCCCATATTTTGGCAGGAACCCCAAGAGATTCAGCATATAGGCCTTGCCCGCCTTTTCACGGTACACCCGCAAATAATCCAGTCCGAATGCCCCCAGCGACACCATATGCTGGACCAGACCATGCATGAACTTGCCTGCCGCTTCAGCAGAGACACGGTAACCCAGGGTATTGTCCACGGTTTCGGCCCACCTGTTGGCAGCGTCCGTCACCTTGTCCTGTGGCCACTGAATCGCGGCGATACCGAGGCGATTCAATGAGCGGCCCACTTGGGAGCGCCAACCCAGATCTTCCAGCAGTTGCCACTGCATCCGTTTACGGATCAATTCCAGCATCGGGGCAGGGTTGCGCACCTCTCCGGTCAGCTCGAAGTGCTCGAAGTCTTTTGTGAAACGAAGATCCGGCGGCATGAACTCACGCAGGTATTTATCCAGCGACAGCCGCCCCTTGTGGCCTTCATGGTCGAGCCAGAAGGCCTCGAAACGCTCAGATAATGACAACAAAGGCAGGCTGCCGGACTCTTCTCCCAGCAGCTGAGACAGCGCCATACGCACGTTGTTGTGCCAGGTACGGGCGGCGAAGAACCCGGCCCGGTGGGTGGCATCCTGCACCGAATCACTAAAGGTAAGTAGCTTGCGGTCATCGTTATCACGACTGCTGAACAACTGGTGAATCGCTACCGCACTCAGGCTGGCAGCACGGGCACCGAATACCACCAGCGAAGAGCGCGCCGAACACCAGGGGCAATGGCGCTCGTGGACCATCTTTCTGACATTGGCCTGCTGGGTCTCGCGCAGCATGTGCGGCTTGCTGACACGTACCAGTGAATCATTGCCTGCCTGGCAGCTCTTGCAATCCCCCATATAGTCCCGCGCAGCCGTCTTGCCACATTCACGGCATACCTTGAAATGCTCCTGGGGGAAACCACTCTGCGACGTACCCTCTTTCCCCTGCCAGGGCATCAATAGGGACGTTTCGTGATGATTGCTGAAAAATGCCGGGTAGATCTTGCCCAGATCCGTCTCAATCATCTGGTCCGCCGAGTGTCCGGACTCCATACGTGTCAGCCAAGCCGTGCCATGGCATTCCCTGCACTGCACCAGCGGCAACCGGATATGCTGTTGATCCTTGGCAGGGTGATCATCGCCAAAGGATAGTAGCGGCAGTGACGCTTTCTCTGTCGCCCCTGGCGTCTCATCATCAATGCCGTCAGGGGCCTCAGGCTCCTTCAGCGCCCCCACAATACGGCGCAGCTCACGGGACCAAAGCTGCAAACGCAGCTGCACAAACGGCTGGCCGGTTTCGGCACGGGCATGGGCCATGAGGGACAACAGGGCAATCAGTGCCTGCTCGGGTTGCCTCGCAAAGCCAGGTGGGATTTGCCCGGCCAGGCGCTCGACCAGATCGGAAAAGGTGGGGGTAGCGCCGGTCTTGAGCTGGCGCAACAAATTCGCCAGCTGACCATGCTGTTTCAGTTCCCGGCCAAGGGCGATTCGCCCCGCCTTCTCCATCAACGGTGCTTCCGGCTCTTTACTGAAATACAGCTCGTAGGCTTTCGCCAGATACTCAGCAAGCCCCTGCTGCTGGGCCTCGATTAACGACTCCGGACCCACCTCCCGGTTCAATACCAGAAAGCCGATATTATCGAGAAAATCGGAATCCACCTTCCGCTGCTCCGCCACCACCGAGTCACGGTTAAAACGGCTGGAAAAGATATCCGAGGCATAACCCAGCAACGCGTTGAGGCTCTCTTCGCCCCCCAGGGTAGCCGAAGTACCCACACAGAGTAGCTTCTCCTGCGCCATGCCCAGGCGGGCACGCAGGCGACGAATCAACAGGGAGAGATCCGTCCCCTGAGCACCATCAAAGGTGTGCAGCTCATCCACCACCAGATAGCGCAGGGTATCCGGCCCATTGTGTGCCCACAGGGCCTGATCCTGCGGACGCATCAACAGGTAATCGAGCATCTTGTAGTTGGTGAGCAGCACATCGGGCGGGTTGTTGCGCAGGGTTTCCTTGTCCGTAATCACCTGATCCTTGCTCATGGCCTTGGAACCCTGACCATCGCCACCGACAAACAGGCCGACCCGCAGGCCTTTTAAGGCCGCTTGCTCATGAATCACCTCAGCAAACCGCTTGGCCTGATCCGAGGCCAGCGCATTCATGGGGTAAATGACAATGGCCTTGATACCCTTGCCAGCTTCGCGCTGGCAGTGATCAAGAATGGGGTAGAGGAAACATTCGGTCTTACCAGAACCGGTGCCCGTTGCGACAAGCGTATTGGCCGCCTTGCGGTCCGACGCCAGCCGCTTCCAGGCCTGCTCCTGATGCGCATAAGGAGGAAAATCTGTATTGAAGCCGGTGAAGAAATCCCGGCCACTGGTCCCGGAAAGGAACGGCAGGCCCACTTGCACATAAGGCCCCTTGACGAAGGCCTCACCGTTCTGCTGCTCTTCCACCAGCCGGCGGAACTCACCCTTGAACGGCGCCGTTTCGGTTTCGTAACCGGTAACGATAAACTCTTTCAGCGCCGCAGCGACTTCATTGGCCAACAAGCCGGGAATCATAGTCCACCTTTATTATCATTACGTTCCACTCCGGCTCACACTTGCGTCGCAAACCTATGGCTATTCCTTTGAACCCCGTAGAGCACACTATTGCTTCAGCACACTCTCAACAGTCTCACCGCGCCACCCCACAGAAGCCAGAATCTGAAGTTCATTTTCATCATCGACGATGGCGTATTTTTGTCCAGGCCAAGAAAGATGTGGGGTAATGACAATCTCTCCTTTGGCATTCTGAATATCACCATCAACTTCAGGCAAAGCCCGGGTACCCGATCCGCTTAATATCAGACATGAAATCATGATAAACCCACCAATTTCTCTGACAAATCTTTTCGGAAGTTCGCCTTTTCGCTGAGCTCAACAACGTCCAAGGTTCCGCGATACATACCAAGCGATAAGAGCTTGGACATTGGGCTCTCATTTGTTTGGCATAAACAACCTGCATGCCCAAGAATCAACACTGACTCTCTGGCCCTGGAAAGAGCGACATTCAGCCGGTTTTTATCCAGCAGGAATTCGGTTCGTCCGCTACTGCGTGTCATTAGAAGCACCACAATATCTGCTTCACCACCTTGAACCGCATCCACAGTAGAAACGCTAATATTCAGGTTATAATCAGCGGCGGCTATCTCCTCCGAAACAAGACTCCGTTGAGACTCGTAAGGACACACCACCAAGATGCCATACTTACTCGCTGACGAAACGGACATACGCTTGAGAAGCGATCGCAATGCCGCTCGCTCCGTGGCATTTTCAATCGAAGAAGAACCAGAACTCCTGCGATGCTTATAGCTCCTGACCTTGCTGAAATCGACAAATACAACTCGCTTAGAAGTGACATCCCAATTCCCACCAGATCGCGCCGACTCAAGGCGGCCCTCATAGAACAAAGCACTGACAACATCCCCAATGTCTTTGTGCATTCTATACTGCCGAGTAAGCATTCCCTTTGAAGAGGAAGGAAGTTGATCGAAAATAGATTTGAACATATTTTCACGCAACAACGTCTCAACCTCATTCAACGGCAATCTATAGCCAACATCTTCATTCAGCATCTCAGAGGTGACTGTTGGAGGAAGCTGGTTATGGTCGCCCACCATAATTACCCGACGAGCAACAGACGCTGGAATCAATAACTCAGCCCCAAAGGCCTTCCCGGCCTCGTCGACAATGGCAATATCGAAGGAGCGAGACGAAAGCCCATAATCTTTGCGCGCCATTCCGACACAGGTCACAGCATGGATGCGACGGGATCCAATTAGCCACTGGGTAGCGGCTTCTCTTCCCTTACGGGTCTGAAGTAACGACTTCCATCTTTGTGCTGAGGACGTCAACTCTTCAGGTAAATCTCTATCCTCAAACAGACTTGACACGAGATTTTCATGCCAGACCCCTTCGAGTGATGTTCCAAGAACTCTATCTGCAGCACCATACCTGACCACTTCTTCAGCCAAGAAAGGAAGCTTGTCGAGAAGATCAGAGACCAACTTAGTTACAGCGACATGCGTCGGTGCTGTGACAAGAATGCTGGGCCAGGTTTCCTTACGGTCTTGCGGAAAGAGTGTAGACAGCCAGCGGACTAGTAATGTTGTTTTACCTGTCCCTGGCGGCCCCCATACTGCCACAACAGGCTCATCAGAAAGCAAAACTGCTTCAACCTGGTCTCGCCCAAGGTTGACATTCTCGACCGGCTCACCAGACAAGCCCATCAGGGCGGAATGAACGGCACCTGATGTATATTTACCCAAAATAGCGGATTCGAGTGACCGGGAAAGGGTCTGCTGCTGAGATCCCTCGCCGGAAAGTTCAATCCTAGTAATACCTGAGGGGTTTATATCCTTTATCGTGGCCTCTTCCGATACATCCACCTCAATCCGGCAAGTGCCCAGCTCGCGATCTATCCATTCAAATTTCCGCAGGTCCCAGATAACTGAATTGCCAACTGCTCTCGCTCTTCCTCCATAACGCGCAAACGCCAACTGATCGACCCAGTCTGGAATTTCACTAACAGAAAGCAACCCGGCAACTTTACGTCCGCCGTGCTCGATCCATAATTTCACGAAGTCAACAGAAGTGTCCGACTGTAGGAATTCTTCCTGATCCTGATAAATAAGTGACAGCTTTCTGAGCCGAAGCGCAGTTTTGCGCTGTATCAACATGTTCTTTTGACTACCGATCTCCGAATGTATGGCACGCAGAAAGGGAACAAACAAAGACTTATCGTCGCTGGTTGGCTGATCATCCGACCCAGGAATGTAGGCACAAAATTCAGCATCAAACCGTAAAGACACCTCAGGATTAACTGAGCCGAACCGTACCTCATCAAGAATAAATGAGCTCGACTCGTAATCCGGAATCGTAACCAGAGTAACTTTAGATAATGTGAAGCAAATACGACTATCTGTGAGATATAATCTCCACCCAGCCTGACTAGAAGCGCCTCCAATAGCCTCATATGCCTTTATAAGCGAGGGAAGTTTCTCTTCCTCTACTGACAACAATATTGGCGACCAACTTCCGTTACTCCCTTCAATGCGGGGGGTGGTACGAACAAAAAGGGGATTATCAGGACCAGACCTCGATATTTCCTCAATCGTCCATAGCTCAGGATATACTTCCACAACGGTTTCCGGAGTATACGAACCCAAATCGCGCGACTGATATGGCAAAACAAGATGATTTCCCGAATACTCCAGATGAACACCATCGTGTCGTCTTGCACCGACCTTTGCCAGCATTGCACCGCCACCCTCAGTGAGATCCGCCTCAAGCAAAGCCGCGCGTGCCACAGAGAGCTTCGCTCTCTTTCTATTGTGGTCCACACCATGCAGAAAGGATCTTCCGCCAAGCTCTTCAGACCAATCTTGCACCTCAATCTTGTATCCGTATAACAACGCCGGTGGCTTTGCATCAAAATGAACAAGCCCCCCTTCCTTCGGATAGTCTATTGGCAACGCAAGTGAGGCTGGCGTCGGCAAATCTTCTATGTCTCCTGTTTTTCCCGATTCAACAGATCTTTGCAAATATTGAAGGTAGGATCTCTCAGCATTAATTCGACTTAAAGCGAGCTCCAGCTCAAGGACAAGCTGCAGAAATGAATCCTTCTCCTTTGATCCAAACCGTGACTTTAATATTTTCTTTGCTTTAGCGTGACTGGTTGTCAGCTCGGTGGCTATTGCGTCGCGCGACGAAACCTCCAGACTAATCAGCGATTCGAGAGACTCAAGATACTTGACAATCAGAGCCCTACGCTCTTTCGCATCAGCTGCATAAATAGACGCGAGTTCATTTTCAAGACGCTCGATTTCAGCTTCAACTTCAGCCGTGCGCCGCCCATTCCACCAACTAACTGCGGTTGCCGTAAGGCTGATACCTGCAATAACAGCTAAAGCAACAATCACACGACGCCCCTATTTCTTTCTGAGAAGAACCATTCGATCTGACAGTTCGAGCAAGAATTTTCTGGTTTCGGCATTATCGGCCAAGCCTGAATCGCCAGACTTTATCTCAGAATAAAATTCATCAAATAGCTCAAGCAACTTGGAAATAACAGCCCTATCAAGAGCCAGCTCCTCCCTCTTTACATCACCTTGCTCAGAGGAAATAGCCAGGTCAATCCTGGCCTTTTCGACAGCCAACTCTCCCTGTGTAATTCGCCCCTGCCATTCTGCAACCGTAGACTTATATTTATTAAATGACTGCGCCGTTTCCAGAAAGGTAGAAACCATTTTTATGGCCTCTTGGGCCACTGCCAGTTTTGCGGACTCGACCTTGGCGCCAGCATCGATTTCCGCCCGTCTCGTTTTCATCGCCTCCGTTTGAACAACCGAAGAAATATCGCCACCTGAAGAGGGCATCTTAATTCCCTTTGGCAATTTTATATTTTTGTCATCGACAGTCATAAATCCCTCATTATAAAAAGTTATGATTCATAAAAGTTGTACAGCGCACGCTTAAAATCCACCCAAACATCTTCTAGATCTTCCAGCTTATCGTCGAACTGCTGAAAATCTGGCAAATCTGCCTTCCTAATGGCGTACAACTCATCCCATGCAGACCGGACTACTTTTCCGCAAGCCAAGGCCAACAATGCAAGCCTTTTCTGAATTTCCACTTTATCGCCAATCTGCTCTTGAGCCAGGGATATCTGCTCAAGCAACTCTTCACGCTCGAGCCGCAACCTCTCGCTTTCTAAAGGAATAAAATCCTGAAGCCCGTCGCGACGAGCACGAGCATTCTTGAGTTTAAGGTATGAATTAACTGCATCCGCAACCGATATGGCGGCCTCTATCACCATAAAGGCTGGATTCACTTTTCCCGCGGCCTTTGTTGCAGCTTTTTTCAGCCCATATTTTCCCGCCATACTCGCTGTGTGCGCCATAAAGATTATTGCTTTTGTTGGAACTTTAGATGCCACGCTCTAATTTCCCCTGACAACGCACCAGAATTCTGGCTCTAACTGGACAATACAATCAATGGAATCGCTGGAACCCATTTCTTTCACGACATTGAAGGTCTCCGGGAATCTTCTACCACCAACCTTATGCACTCTCAGCCCATTTTTCTTTCCATCAGAATTACCAGACTTTAGTTTCCATAGGGTGCGTGTATTTGGCTCATATAACACTTTCCCTTGAGTAGCATCACTTTCACCACTATATGCACACTGAATCATCAGAAATGTAGAACACCTATCTCGCCTTGGCGCAGGACGATAAGGGGCTCCGAAGGCTGCGTCGAACAGTCGCCACAACCCATCAAAAAACCAATCTTTTTCCACGTCGATGTAAACGGGCTCCCACGACCTCTTCCCATCCTTGCGCAAGAAAACACTGATTTTTCTATTTTCCTTGAGCTTCCTGATTAGCGGCCGCAGCTCCTCGGGAACCAACCGCTCAACCATTACCTCTGGAAGCTCATCGTCCGCAGCCCTGGAAAACTCAGACTCGCTTCGTCGATCAAATGCTGGCCTGGCCCAACCGCTTGGGTACTCTCGCCCCCCCTCTCCTTTGTCAACCGCCAAAAGCCTTTTTTCCAAAGGCGCTGCACTAGCGAATCGTCCTTTAACTGGCGCCTCGTGCAGTTCACGCGCCAAATCAATGGCCGCCACGAGATCATTCCCCGAATTAGAGACTTCACCCGAACGCAGCAGCCCCTCTGTAGACAGACACTCCTTAATCCCGTCAATTGCTGACTTAGTAAGTCCTGTAATCTGAACAACATCATCAAGCGATTGTCCATTCACAAGTTCTTCCAGAACATATAGCGAAACTGGATCACAGTTTATTGGGGCGCGAACAGCCGCCCAAAGCATGAATGGCATTACACTAAAGGCAACCGGGATTATTTCTGATTCAGGCCTGGGAGAACATTCCCTAATGCTTGCCACGGCTCGCGCATTGCGCGCCCGCCGATCCTTCAACCAATCGCCTTGGCATTCAATGCGTGAAATCTTTACCTCAACCATTTGCCCAAGCGAAACCTCATCCCCGGGATGGTCAATCCATTGCCATGATATTTCTGAAAGTGGAACCCATATTGAAAAATTTTTAGCTTCCAGGATAACACCACGGTTATGAAGCTCTTTTACTTTGGCGTTTAAAACCTGCCCTTCTTCAATTTTTTCAAGCGCTATACGCGCCTTCGCTTCAGCTACAGCTCGTATACTTGCTTTCCAGCCCTTATGGTCCTCGTGCAATAAAACAAACTCTAATTCCTGACCTTCTGTCAGAATTGACGCTGGGTCTTCAATATAGTGATCTGCCATTTCAGACAGAAACACAATGGCTTCGACTTCTGAAGCCTCCAGTTTTGCGAACTTGGCGCCTACAAATGCCACTTTTCCTTTATATACTTTTCCAGCTTTCGCGCCTCGCGAAGAAGAAGATCGAGAACGAGAACGCCCACTTCCCGTATTAACCGACGTTGTCGAGGAATTCGTTGACTCCCCAAAAAGTGCGCCGAGTATGTCCAGCCATCCCATGCCATTCATTTCCTTAATGTAAATAAGCTGCCAGATGCTTCAGTTTTTTCCGGCACGCCATAATTCATCAGTCAGCTGAAGCTGCCTCAAATATCTCCCAGGCCACCCGGTAATCCTCTTCCCGATCCGGTTTGAAGAAGGGGGCGTGGTACTGGATGGTGCGTTCTATTGGGCCGTCGGGGGAGCCTTCAGCCGGTGGAAGGGTGTTATCCATGAAGGTTTTGCTGACGGTGCCTTCGGTTAGGTGCTGGATGTCTTCCCAGCCGAGCGCGATGCCGGCTTCCTCGCGGTCGGGGGTGTGGAGAGCGTAGTGGGTGCCTTCCTTGAGTTCCTTTTTGCTGGCCTTGCGGGGCAGGCCGACGCCGACCAGGCCCTTGCTGGGGGTGAAGACGATGCGGCCGGTCTGGTCGTAGACCGTTTCGGCTTCGTACTGGCGCATGACGGGGAACTGCACGCGGTAGATGGTGAGCAGTTCTTCCAGGCTGAGGCCCAGGGCCTGGGCGACGAGGACGTCGATTTCTACCAGGGCCTGGCGGCGGGCGTAGTCGGTGCGCAGGGCGTTGTTGCGTTGCCACTCGGGGGTGAGGTTGGCGAAGAAGTCCTGCGGCAGGGCGGCGATGGGTTCGCGGGTGGCCCAGTGTTGTTGGCGGAAATTGTCTTGCCAGTTGGATTGCCAGAGGTCGGCGTAGTGGTCTGAAATACATAGCAAGCCAAGAGCACGAACCCGCGCCGGAGGAACGTCCAACAATGGGAATGTTGCCAAAAGCTGGCCGTACAAATCTGACTTACCTGTTGATTTCAGAAAGAAGTCATACGCGACAGAGAAAGTTGCGGCCGCAAAGTTCACCAACTGCTTTTCATCCCTTATGACGGTGCTGACTGCGGTATTGATGTGGCCCGCCCCCTTCGGCATCACCGTGCTGATGAATGAACGCTCAGACGATGCACCGAACATGCGCCGGTTTACGAACCGATAATACTCCGTCACCAATCGCTCTCGATGCTCGCCCTCCTCCACCCAGGGCACGCGGGGGGTGCGGTCGCGGTAGGTGGCGGGGTCGCAGGCGGGGACGTAGTTGGTGCGCGGCAGGTAGTCGTTCGGCAGGGTTTGCAGGTCGAGGATGTCATAGTCACTATTTTTGGTGCATTCTGCTCGCGGGGTTTTGTAGAACGGGCTGCCGACGAAGAAATGGGGGCCCGAGAGCACCCATTGTTCCGGGGTTTCCGGGAAGCGGGTTTCCCGTTTGATGGTGTTGTCTTTCTGGGCGTTGGTTTCATGCCACATTTCCAGTGACAGGTACTGCCCTTTCAAATCCCCCAACCGCCGGGGCTGGGCAGCGAATTTTTCCAGTACCTTGATCAACTGCCGGGCGTGCAGGGCCGGCAGGCGGGCTTCCAGGGCATCGGTGCCCGCTTCGTCGTAGAGCTGGGCGAACAGGGCCAGCTCGTGCTGGCTGATTTCGATAATGCGGTCGCGGTGGCCGTTGGTGTTCCAAAGAACCTTGCTACCACCAGCTTCTTCACTGGACTCATGCTTAATTCCAGGAACCTCCCCTATCCCAGAGTGAGCAAAAGATTCATCGATGGTTTTTGGTAAAAATACATTAGATATAGACGCGAAGTCGGGTACGTCTAACGTTGGACCATAGACATTGATCCCGAACCTAGTTTGATCGTGCACTTCCGCAAACAGAAAGAATGCGTTCGCGAACTGAAAGTGTCCCCGCAACCGTCTATACACCTCCCGCCGGAATCTCCCACCCTTGGGGTCATCGTAAATCCCTTCCGGATGCAAGAACCCACTCACGCCTTGCCCGTTCACATTGGCCCAGGCCCGGGGCAGGAAACATTTGTACAGATTGGTCTGTACGCCCTTGAGCTGCGGGTAGTTCTGCATGCCATTGAGAAACGCCTGTGAGCCTTCCGCTTCCGCCAGCTCCGCAAACCAGGCCTGCCCCAGTGCCAGGCTACGTTCAAAGGCGGCTTCCCGTTCTTCGGTCAGCTGCTTGGCACTAAGGTTATGCAGCACAAAGGCCGGGTTGTAATCGCCCAACACACCCCCTTCCTGCCATTCCACCTTGCGCCAGGGCGGGTTCCCCAGGGTGATGTCGAAGCCGCCGCGGGTGGCAAACAAGTCCGCAAAGGCCAGTTCCCAGTGGAAGAACCGGAAGTGTTCGCCCAGTTCATTGGCCATTTTCAGGGTGGCGAAGACCGGGTTTTTGAACAGCTTTTCCAGGTTGAGTTCGCCCCGAGGGGTGCTAACGGCCTGGGCGGCGCGGGTTTCTTCGCGCAGGGTTTGTTGGGGAGCTTCTGAGGCGAAGAGGTCTTCGACTGGTTTTTCAAACAACCCCTCTCCCTCAATCCCTCTCCCCTGAGGGGAGAGGGAAGCTTTCTCTTCGCCCTCTGGTAATAAACTTTCCTGTTCGGCGGCGAACTGGAAGGTGCCGGCGCTGTTGAGGATGGTGTTCAGGTCGAACAGCCATTTCTGCCGGTCCGGCAGTTCGTCCACCTTGTCCAGAGGCCAGAACCAGAGGGCGCACCAGTAGTCCATGGCCAGTTTCAGGCGGCGATATGGGGAGGCAATGCGGGCGTTGCTGTTGAAGATGCCGGTGGTGCGGATATCGTCTTTTTCGCGGGTGCTGGTGTGGTGTGCCTGCACCTGTTCCTGGCCCCAGAGGGGGTAGCTGTCTTCGGTGCGTTTTCTGTCCTGGGTGAGCATTTGGGTGTGCTCACGCCAGAGGCGGTCTACGGCGGTGCTGAGGCCCTGGAGGATGCGGATTTCGCTGTCGTCCAGGGGGGCGCAGAAGTCTTTTTTCCAGGCTTTGATTTTTTTGAAGGCGTCAGGGCGCAGTTGTTTGGCGACCTTGTCGTTGTAGCCGACCATGCCGGGGTCGGGGAGGAGGAAGTGGTAGATTTCGTTTTCTTTTCTTGGGCCGCTGTCTTCTTTGTTCGGCTCGCCTTCGGCATTGCCGGGTTTCGCTTGCAGGCAAGCTCCTACGGCGGGGGTGGTTCCCATTGGGGTGTTTGTTCCCACAGAGGAGTCTGCGTTGAGGGACTCGGGTGAGAGGCGTCTTGGGGCGTTGTTGTACCAGAGGCCTTCTTTGGGTTGTTTCTTGAGGGCGAGGGTGGAATAGACTTCGCGGCGGGCGCCGATGAGGCTGTTGCCGGTGAAGAGCTGGTAGCCGAACCAGGGCACGGTGTGGCCGCCGCTGAGGGCGTTGAGCCAGAGGGAGACTTCGGCCAGTTCCACGGCGATGGGGTTGAGGTCGACGCCGTAGACGTTGTGGTCGGCGATGTGCATTTTCACCCGCTGGAGTTCCTGCTGGTAATTCTCGTGGGGGATGCGCTGGCCGAGCTCCTGCTGTTTGCGGGTGAGATAGGCTTCACTGAGCTGGTTGACGGCTTCGTTCAGGAAGGCGGCACTGCCCATGGCCGGCTCGCAGACGGTGAGGTTAAGGATGTCGTCGGCGGTGAGATCGTCGGTGAGGCGCTCTTTGAGGGTGTATTTCACCAGGCTCTTGGTGAGCACTTCCGGGGTGTAGTAACTGGCGGATTTTTCCCGGTCGCGCCCGGCCATGCGGTAGATGAATTTGCCTTTGGGGTGTAGGCGCAGGCTTTTGCGGCCATCACTGTCTCTGTCGTAGACCCTTTCCTGGTCGTCGAATTCGTCCAGTTGTTCGCGGGTGACGAAGTAGCCGGTGTCCAGTTCGTCCGGGTTGATGTTGTGGCCTTTGAGGGCGACTTCGTAGAGGTCTTCGGTGGCGAAGAAGCCTCGGTAGCTGAGCAGGGCTTCGTAGACGGCACCAAGCTGGTTGATGCCCAGCTGGGTGTAGCTGACGCGGCCTCTTCTCTTCTTCCCCTTTTGCGGGCGGGTGAGCGACATGGCGCGCACCACGCCTTGCAGGGTGGCATTGCTGAACACCACCTTGTTGAGCAGGGGCGTTTTGGCCGGGTCGAACAGGTGGCTGTCGAGGCCCTGCAGGGTGAAGGCGTTGCCGGTGCTTTCGTGGTACTGGTCGGCCTGACGGCGGATCTGGTGGCCGTTGTAGATGAGGCCGAACATGCGCTGCAGGCTATCGTGAAAGTAGCGGCCCTGCTGGCTGGCTTCGGTGGTTAGGCGCACCATTTCCAGATCGCGCAGGCTGTCGAGGCTATAACCCTGTCGCCAGGTGTCGTCATCGGGCAGGTAGCCCAGCTCCGGGCGGGCTTCGATGTAGAACAGGAACAGGATGCGGTACATGTAGCGCAGGCATTCCCGGGAGAGCTGGGCCGCATCGAGGGCGTTGGCGCCCGTATAGATACCTTCCTTGCGTTCCTGGGCCTGCTTTATGAGCTGGGTGGCAGCTTCGTTGCCGAGCTGTTCGATGGCCTGGCGCAGGGCGTATTTCAGGTCGTCGGAGACGGCGAAGGCGTGCTTGTGGCTGTTTTCATCGAGGCTGTCCAGGCGGCTCTGGCCTTCGCGGGGGGCCAGGCTGTCGCGGTGCAGGAGCACGGCGGTGGCTTTGATGGTCTTGTCGTCGCGGCGGCCGAGAATTTCTTCCCAGTCGAAGCGCAGCATGCGGTTCTGGGACCATTTGTAGCGGTCGATGAGGATGCCCTGGCGGTCGCTGATGAGCAGCACCCAGCGGGGTGGGGTCTCGTTGTGCGGGTTCTGCCGGAAGACCACCTCGTTGAGGATGCTGTACCAGTCGCTGCCCTTGAGTTTGTCGTGATGGGGGCCGGCGCCGACGAACTGGCTTTTGTGCAGGGTGAGGGAGAGCGGGTCTTCGCCTTCGTTGTTCTGATCCAAGGCGCCGAGCACCCAGAGCTGCTCGCCCAGGGCGGAGAGCACCGGCAGTTCGGTGTTAGGGGCCAGTTCGCGGTTTTCCGGGTGGTAGCTGATGCCGAGGACGGTGAGCAGCTCTTTGAAAAAATCCCGCTGCAGCAAGATGCGCTGTTCGGCACTGCGCTCGGTTTTGAGTTTGTGGCGCAGGGCGAAGTAGCTCTGGTTCAGGTTGCGCAGGGCACGGTGGGGACTGCTGAAGGTAAAGCCACCGGCGGCTTCATTGAGGGTTTTGCCCTGGGCTTCGGCTTTTTCCCGTTGGGCCTGGCGGGCGGCCTCTTCTTCGCTGTCCCAGGCCTTGATGGTGTCGGCAAAGTCACCCTGGAAAACTTCAGCGAGATAATGGGCGCTGAAGAATTCGTTGTCGTTGGTCAGGCCAATAAAGGTGGCGGCGCTGTCTTGTACTGCCATGGGGCGTTTCCTGTTTAACCTGTTCGTTAACCGTGCGCGCGGGTGAAGGCGGCAATGATCTGGATGTAGGGCACCGGCTCGATGGTGAGGGTGTCGCTGACCCAGGCCTGGTACTCATTGAAGACGCGGTCGATGCGGCTGATGCGTTCTTCGCGTTTGGCGGCCTTGAAGTGTTCTGCCTGCTGGGAGCCTTGCAGTTGCAGGTCCAGCTGGGTGACCTGGCGCGCCTTGAGGGCGGCCAGCTCTGCCAGCTTTTCATCCAGTGTGGGCTGGGTGGCTTCGGTAAAGGCCTGCTGGCGCTGCTGCATTTCGCTGCTCGCGGCATTGATGACCGGCTGGCGCAGGGTTTCCAGTTCGGTGAGGTTCACCGGCTGGGCGCGGTTGGGCAGTTTGCTGTCCAGTTGCAGGGGCTGTAGCCAGTCCCGGGCGGGCAACACTTCTGTGACCGCACCGCCCTGGCAGCGAACGGCGAACCATTCCCAGATGACCGGATGGGCCTTGCGGTTGGGGATCAGGCCGCTGACCAGGAAGACGCTTTCCTCCGGCTGGAGCTGCTGCTTCACGGCGTCGGTATCCGGCAAGGCCAGCACCGGGGCGCTGTGGCGGGCCACCTGGGCGAGCAGTTTATCCTGCAGCCATTGGATGGCGGGGTGTTGGGGCCACAGGTAGTGAAGCTTGGGCCAGGCGTTTTCGTCCTGGCGGCTGCGGCGGATTTCCTGCTCGAAGCGGACCTTGTCGGCGGTGAGCTCCAGGAGGCCGTTGTCCGGGCTGATTTCCGGGGGCAGGAAACGGAAGCGGTATTTGAGGTCGTCCGGCGGGGTGATGGTGAGGGTCTGGCGCTCGTTGTTGGCGCTGACGCTGACCTGGTTGCGCTCGCGATTGATGGCATCGAGGGCCTGGCGAGCGAACTCGTAATCGCTGGCGAACAGGCTGTAGTCGTCGACGGTGTGCTGTTCGGCCTGTTCCGGGGTTGTCGGCTGGCAGGCCTCCGGGTTGTGGAACAGGGACAAAATCTGATCGCCCTCGCTTGCAGCGTCGGGTTGATACTTCTGATCGAAATCAGTGGCGGACATATTCTCAGCCATGGCCTCTGCCGTAAGCCCCTCTTCTTCCCCGGAGTCATGCTTGTCCATGAAGGTGGCCGGGTCGCCAATGTTCTTGTAGGCCTGCTCGTCCTTTTCCTTGAGGATTTCCAGAATGCGCTGATCCCCTTTGACGGTGGGGTTGTCACTCTGGTTGATCAGGTAGGTGATGATGGGCGACTTTTCCTGGCCATAGCGGTCCACCCGGCCATTGCGCTGCTGGAAGACCATGAGTGACCAGGGCAGATCAAAGTGGACCAGGCGGTGGGACAGGTAATGCAGGTTGATGCCTTCGGAGGCCACGTCGGAGCAGAGCAGCACGCGCAGTTTGGATTCGGGCTTGCCGAACTCTTCCACGATGCTTTGCTGCTCCACGTCGCTCATGCCGCCATGGAGGATCTGCACGGCGTCGGCTTTCAGTTTCATGTCGCCGGCAAGCTGGTCGTTGAGCCACTTGAGGGTTTCGATACGCTCACTGAAGATCACCAGGCGATCTTCGCTGTCGGTTTTCTTCCAGCCGAAGTCGCTGCTTTTGAGCAGCTTGAGCAGGGACTGGTATTTGTTGAAGGCGGCCGGGGTAACGTTACGCAAGGCCAGTGCCAGTGACTTGAGGCTCTGGATTTCCCGTTGTTCGTCTTCCGAGACCTGGGCTTTCTTTTCCAGCTTGGCAATGCGCTGCTGCACGGACACGTCTGCCGCCGCAGGCGAGCTGAAGATGGATTTTTGCAGGCCGATGCGGACCAGCTGGCCGTTCTTTGTCTGGCTGTGTTCGCCCCGGTAGGTGAAGGGCACATCCAACAGGGCCTGGTAGGCGGCTTCCTCTTCCGGGGAGGCGTCCATATAGATGTCGTTGACCACGCGCTCCTTGAATTCCTGCTGGACCTGGTCGCGGATGTCTTTCTTGAAGCGGCGGATCACCAGCCCCTTGTCGCTGAAATCATCCTTGGCGTAGTCGTCCGGGTCGCTGATGGCAGTAGGGTCGAGCATGTTCATCAGGCTGGCGAAGGAGCGCGCCTTGCCGTCGTGGGGGGTGGCGGACAGCATGATGAGGGTGTCCGACCGTCCCGCCAGTAGCTGGGCCAGCTTGGCACGCTGGGAGCTGCTGCCCCGCTCGGCCACGTTGTGGCATTCGTCGATGACGATGATGTCCCAGTAGGCCTGCTCCAGGTGGCGGCGGTATTCGTTGTCCTGCTTGAGGGTGTCGATGGAGATGATCGACTTGTCGTAATAGTAGAAGGGGTTATGGTTGCCGGGGATGTTGTTGCGCACCCGCTGCAGGCCCTGGGAGTCCAGGCGGGTGAGCGGGATGGTAAAGCGGTTCCACATTTCCTTCTGGAACTGGGTCATCATGCTCTTGAGGGTGAGCACGAGGATGCGCTTGCCCCGACCCCGGCGCATGAGCTCGGTCATGAGGATGCCGGCTTCCAGGGTTTTCCCCAGGCCGACGGCATCGGCGATGAGAATGCGCTGGCGATGCTGGTTCAGCGCCTGCAGGGCGGGATCGAGCTGGTAGGGCACCGGGTCCATAGCGGCCTTGTGGCCAAGATGGATGCGCTGGTCCGCCGGGGTTATCTGGCGCAGCTGGGCTTCGATGAACAGGCGGCTTTTCTCGAAACCTGGGCTCATGTCCTGCTCGAAGCGGGTTTCCGCCGGGTCCAGCACCTGAATGGCATCCGCCTCTTCTTCAAGGCAGGTAAGAAAGCGCGCACTCTTGCCGTTGACCAGTTCGGACAGGCCATCCACGGTGAGGATGTAACCGCCATCGTCACTGGGATCTGCCCGGCGGACAATCCATTCGCAATCGCGGATGACGACGCGGGCGCCGGGGGCGTAGAGGGTACTGCTCATTCGTTGTTGTCCTTTGCTATAGCGCGCGGTGCGATTCTCTGTTGTTTACTGGCATCAAACGTCTGCACGTTCATTTCATTCCGTCCCTTGCGGTTTACCCTTCCAGCCTGCCGTGATCCATTGCATCTGGTCCGGCAGCAGGGTCTGAGAGCATTGCTCAACAAGGTATTTTTCGACGCAGGTGTTGGCCAGCTTGAGCGCAGCCTTACGCTGTTCCTTGTCCGTGTCGACCAGCTGTGACGGTGAGCATGGCTGCATTAGCCAATGGCTGATCCAGGGGGGATTGAGGGTAGCTGTGCCGTTATCCAGTGCCACCATGGCCAGCTCCTGACGGGCACGCCGGCCACGATCATTCTGCCAGCGGGCCACGGCAACAATGATGGATTCTGACTGGTAGCCCGCGCCCATTACTGAAGTGCCGCCAAAATCATACTTGCGTGCCTGCTTGATGAGACTTTTGAAGAACCAGTTGTCCATGTTCATGGGTAGCAGGTCAGGCTTTTTGGCAGCCAGCTTTCGATCAAAGCTCAGGCCGAAGCGGCTGCGTGAAACGCCCATGGACTGCATGGCAGCTTCGCTAAGCCTGATTTGCCAGATGAGCCCGTTGTGGGTTTTTTCCAGAATCTCAAATCCGGCAATACTTGCCATACCCTCTATGAAGGCCTGCAGGTGATCCAGGGTGATGGCCAGCTCTCCAGATACTTCCTTGCTATCCAGATTCACGGCATGCTTGAAAAGATCATGCTGTTCTGCAGCGGCATTCTTTGCACGATCAAGGGCTTCGTTGATTCGCTCACTAGTGCGTTCCATCTTGTCACTGGCGGCTTGTGCCAGCACTTCTTCTATGTCGACCAGGTCCGCCAGCTCACCGAGAACATCCTCCTTGATAGCATCGTTGAATTCATGCTTCTGGACACTTGCCATATCCTGGGCCACGGCTTCCAGCCTGTCATAGAGGATGCTGAGCACCTGCTCGTCCGCACTGTCTGACTGATGAACATTGAAGACCACGACCCGCTTCTTCTGGCCGTAGCGATAAAGGCGCCCCACACGCTGCACCAACCGCATTGGGTTCCAGGGCAGATCGTAGTTCACCATGATGTGGCAACGGTGCTGAAGGTTGATGCCTTCGCCGCCCGCTTCGGTGGAAACAAGGAACTGGGCACCGCCCTCTTCTTCAAAGGTGGCAATAGCATCCCGACGCTCCTGCATGTCCATGCCGCCATGGATAAGAACACAGCTGCCGGGACCAAAGCGATCATCCAGTGCCGCCTTGATCCACTGCTGGGTACTCCGATACTCAGTAAAAACGAGGATTTTTTCCTGGGGATTTTCCTTGATAACGGTTTCCACCAAACCATCCATAAAGGCTCGACGCTTGGCGTCATTGGCTTCCAGGTCCGCAGCTTTCTCGATTAGCTCTGCAAGGATTTTCTCTTCCCCAGGAAAGAAAGGTGATGCCTCCGTCTTGCGGGTCGCCGCTTCTTCCTGCTCACCCTGATAACGCTCGTCATCATAGGGACGATCCATACTCGCCTCTTCACCTTTCAGACGCTCAAGTCGTCTCACCAAAGCGGTGTGAATCGCCGCCACGCTGGACGCGGCCAGTTTTCGGTAGACCGTCATAACAAAGCCGATGGCGCGACTCTTGGGTTTACCCTCCTTCTCCTGAGCGGCATAGCCTTTGCGAAGGTAGGTGCGCAACTGTTTGTCAAATTCGACCGCGTCTTCAGACAGAGGAACATCAATCTGGCGAACCGTTTTGCCATGAAAGAGAAAATTCCCATCCATATCAGTTACATCCGCCTTGTAATTGCGGATGATCATTTCACCGATGAGTTCCGGGTTAATCTTAAGGGTTCGGATCTCGCTTTTTCTTTCCGGGGCCAGAAGTTCCAGCAAGGCTCCAAAGCTGTCCTGCTTTCCCTGATGGGGTGTGGCAGTCAACAGCAATACATTCTTGGAGCGTTGCCGCAATTTCTGGAGCATGCTGTAGCGCTGACTGGCATCAAGTTTGTTACCAAACTCTCTCCTGCTCAATCTGTGCGCTTCATCAACGATGATCAGATCCCAGTTATCCGCTTGCAGAAGCGTATTCAGATGTTGATCCTGCTTGAGGCGGTCCATGGATCCGATAACGTGATCTTCCTTTTTCCAGTCTCGCGGGTCGTGAATCTGAAATTCATCGCCGTAAATTCTGAAACGCTCGAAACCGAACTTCCCATACAGCTCTTCCTTCCACTGGCGTGTTAGGCCCGCCGGGGTGATGATGAGGATGCGTTCAGCTTCCCCTTTTGCCATGGCCGCATGAAGCAGAAGCCCTACTTCAATGGTCTTACCCAGCCCTACATCATCTGCGATTAACCAATTGTAGTGACCCGAAATCATGATGTGCTGAACCAAATGGATCTGATGAGGAAGCGGATCTACATCGAACGTTGCCAGCGCCCCGGTATTTTCATTCCACAGCTGGATAGCCCAGGAGAGCAAGCGAAGACGCTGGCGCTCTTCATCACCGGTTACGTTGAACTTCCCCAGCGTGAAACCATGCAGGGCGCCACGGACTTGCCTTAATCGCTGCCAGGGCAGCCAGATACGGTGGTTGTTTTCCTGAAATTCGACCAGCACTTGAGTATGGCCGGCAACCTTTCGGGTTGTACGAACGATGCCGATTCCCAGAGAATCCTGGGCAACTCTCACAGGGCGATGCTCTACCTCGGTTCCACGCAGTAGTCCGGATACAAGATCGCTTTCCGGGTGCATGACATCTGTCTTGCGCTGGACCCAGAACACCTTGACCCTTGCTGGAATGTCGGCGGACACTTTCTTGACTATGCCAATGTCTCTTTCGTCCTGGCTTTCCTTGTGCCGGACAACTGCCCCCTCCACTATCGGGATTACCATTGACTGTCCTCTGACTCTCGATAGATGTTGAAATTAAAGGGCTCAGGCCTGTGCCATTGCTCCCATCCATCATCATCTTTCTCAAAAAAATCGTATTCGATGTAGGCCGGCGGGGCCTGACCACAGCGCAGGGCCATTTCTTCCATGTGGTCGAGAATGTGTTGCAGGTAGTACGAGAAGATCGGGAATGCAGCGATTTTTTCAGCGGATGCATTCCAATCCTGGAAGCAGTCTTCGACAAACAGTAACACCTCGACTGCGTCATCGGCCTTGACGGCTCTAGTTAAATCCAGAGCCAGGCGCCAGGAAACATTGGGCCAACCATCTTCCGCCTGCTGCTTCCTGTAGGTTCGATTATACCCTCCCGAACCCCATATCTTTCTCAGTTCATGCAGTACATGCAGCTCTGAGGGGGTTACCTGTTTTTTAATCAGCAGTTCTCGCAGGGCTGACTGGGTCTTGCCATGGCTGCGATGATGGGCAAGGACATCAACCAGTATGCCCATGTCTTTTTTTAACCACTCGCCCTCAACAGCAAGCCCTGCAGCGATCCCTTCGGCTTTTTCCCGATGAGTCAGCCGTTCTGGCAGCTCCTCCGGTTCATCGTCCTGGCCCAGTTCTTCCGGGTCCAATTCGATATAGAAGCTGTCGAGGTCGTCATCGACTTCTTCGTCCGCCTCTTCAAACAGATCGAGGATACCCTGGCCAAGCTCCTCATCGTCCTCCATTGCGATGACCTCTTCATCTTCCAGGTCACCCATAAATACAGTGTCAGTGGGCTCTTCGGCTTCAAGCTCCGGAGTGTCCGCCAGCTCACCGGCGGCGTCCAGCTCCTCATCATCTTCAATACTCTCGATGAGATCCTCAGCAGGCTGACCACTTTCTACTGCTTTGAAAAGTTTACGTTCTTCTGCAGCCCCTTCCGGCTCTGTCAATGTCGCTTCTGGCAACTCACTGTCGATACAGGATGAAATATCTTCCAGAATGTCGGCAGCTTCTGACCCCTCTGTAGATTCACCAATAAATGCGTGTGAGCTCTGCCCTTGATGCCGCGATTCGTCATCATTGGCAGCGCGCGAATGAACGGCCGGGACCCCATACTCGTAATCCAGCTCCAGAGCGGGCTCTTCTTCAGCGGAATCCGCCAGGTAAACCGCATCCTCTTCATCAAAATCCGGTGAGACTTCGCGGTGTTGTAAGGAGTAACGCAACCAATAGGCGGCTTTTTCAGGCTGTTTAAGGCCCCGGTAAATACGGCCAAGGGCTGCCGCAACCTTCATGTCTCGTGGCTGGCCAGCCATATGGGCTTCCAGCAACTCTGCCGCCTGTTCAAGACTGCCACCCCTGAACAGGGTTTGGGCACGCAGCAGCACTTCCATCACTAACTCCGCACCACCGGATAACTTGCTTCCCCCCAGAGGGTAGTCGGGCTATCCATCATGATTTCGATTACCGCCGGTACCAATTCGCCCATAATGTTGACGCAATCGCGGATCTGGTCACGGTTGATGCTGCTGTTCCAAGTGGCGCCACCGTGGACGAGCTGGTTGCGCAGGGTATAGATGCGACTGAGGACGATGGCCAGCAGGCGCGGGGTGTCCTGCTGGGCCAGGGCGTGGTTGGCGGCTTTTTTGGCAGATTCGAAGCTTTGCTTCCACTGCTCTTCGGTTTTCTGGCCTTTCTGGTGATCCCAGAAGCAGGAAAACACGTAGGGGTTATCCAGCAGTACGCGGATGGCGTTGGGGTAAGCGTTCCACACCAGCTTGTTCAGGCGTTGGTTGCTGTCCAGTGACTGGAGCTTTTCCAGGAAGGCATTGAAGGTGCGCTGTTCGCTAAGGCCTTCGCGATCATCGATGTCGGTGGCGTAGGCGGCGTTGAAGGCGACCCACAGGAAGATGAAGCGGCTGTCGGAGTCGGCTTCCTGTTCGGCGCGGTGGAGCCAGCTGAGGGCGCGGTGGACGCGCAGGCCCAAGTTGTCCGGGTAGCTGTCGCGTTCCTGGCGTTGCCGGGCTTTGAGTGTGCTGTAGTTTATCCCCATGTTTCTTCCCTTCCCCTGAATGACATCATTTTGATATCAATTCGGCCATCCTGGCACACTGTGAAACCTGTTCATTTTTGCTGTGAACACTATCACATTCTGCCGAGGGGTCTAGTGCCTTTTGGTACTTTTTCATGAGCAAGTCCGTCCGGTTGCAGGATCGCCTGCAGGCATACCCTAAAGGGCACGGAGGGCTCCTACGGGAGCTTCGCGGCTCACCAAGCGAAGCGCAGGAACGTCGAAGACGGCCCCGAAGGGGTGAGCGCAGCGAATAACCGCCGCTCCTACAGGTCAGGATCCTGCCTCGAACTGGCGAGCATCCTGTTCCAGGGGAGCCTGGTGGTAGCCGAACTTCATCACCTGTTCGAGATACACCTCCATGAAGGCGCCGATGGAACCGAGCACTTCGTATTGGTGGATGTGGCGGAATTCATGGCTGTAGAGCCGGGCGGATTCATAGCCTTTGACGATGTAGAGGGCATGGCCAAGGGTGAGCCCCGTGACCTGGCCACTTAGCATGCCGACGCTTTTCGCCAAGCTGAAGACTACCGGATCTTCCTGGAAGGGAATGTTGTCCACCAGCATGACGCGGATACGCTCAGGCTCTGCCACACCGACGCTTCTGGCCAGTTCCATACCCTCTTCATTGAGCTCGGAGCCCAGCTCCTGAATCAGGTCGTGATGTTTCTTTGCCCACAGAACAACCAGGGGGAGATAGGCGTTTAGATCTTTCATACTCTCTCCTCACTGCCGGTCGATGTGGTTCATCAATGTCTGCGCTTCGCGCACCAGGTCTGGTTTAACACTGCCAAAGACCAGCTCGCATGCAGTGAAGGGGTCAGATGTGGTTTTACCGGTACGGTACAGGTCAAGAAATACCCCCGAGCTGACTTTTCCCAGCGGGATGGTTTCGCCAAGTTGCCCAGCCATGCCTACCTGACAGGTACGGCAGTACACCAATATTCGCCCTGCTCCCGCAGCTTCCCGATAGGGGATGGTCACCAGACTCAGGTCTTCGCGGTTTCCGCAGCGGGAACAGTTCACCATTTGGAATCATCCTTGTTGGTTAAGGTCGGCAGGGCGTTATGGCTACCTTTGCGTTTCCTGTGTCTCATTACGGGGTCAAACGGCATCAATGAAAACAGGATAAACGTCCAATGAGTAAGGCGTTGCCTGGCTCTGTGTCAGAGCGAGTTGATTCGCCAGTCTTCGCCTCAGATTCTGCAGCAAACGCTGACAGGCAGGCAGGTCTCGTTCGTCATGCCCGGTCTTGAGCGAGGCATCGTAGAGAACACGGTTAATGCTGGCCTGCATGGATTCCGGCAATGCCGCCGCCTCAAGGCATTCAAATGCCTCGGGAAAACTTCGCCGCGCCTCGGCGACCAAATCCTCGGCAATGCACTCCTGAAGGTAGCTGACTTCGTGGAGCAGGCTAGTCAGTGCGTAGACATTCAGAGCCATGACCGGCTGCTGCTCATCCATTGCAATAGAGGCAACCGTAATCATGCCATTGTCCCGACTTTCAATATCCTCACGCGTGTCAGGGTCCAACCCGCCTGCCGGATGAAAGCTATTACTAGACCAGAACTCAAAACTGGTGCCATCTTCAAAACAGAGAATCAATTGATGCTGGGGGCCGCCCTTCCCAGCACTATCACGAAGGAGCACATCCTCGATACGTTTCCCTTTTAGCTTTGCCGGAATGGGTTTCATGGACGGCCTCCTCCATTAGCTGATTTTTAACCTGGCGCAGATAACCTCGTCAGGAGCACACTCAGATTATTCAACCGGTATTGTCATGTCGATACTGACTACATGAACATGTCGCCTTTCCGCATGTGTCGCTTTTTCGCTCACGTTTTTATGAGTCAGGCGCTATCTGTGTCCCGCCCATGCTCCCTCAGTAACCACGGGGTCCGGATCATTGGCCAGTGATGGCGCCCAATCCACGCCCCTCCACTTTTCTGCCCTGGGATCAAAGGGGTTTGCGGAGTCCTGCCGTGGCCTCTTTCTGTTGTACATAAAGAAAGTGGTTTTCGTACTCATGAGACGAACGTAAAGCGACGAGGCTTCAGCAGTGTTCATCCGGTACTGCTCGTTAAAGATCAACATTTCTCCATCCACGGGAGCCCCCTCCCAGAATATCCACCAGTCGTACTTGTAGTGTTCAGGCACCGGGTGAATATTGTTGCCGTACATCCACCAGCACAACGCCACATTGCTCATCTGCTCATACCGCTCAATGTCAGAAAACCTGACGACCCAGCGCAGCCAACTGTCGCGACCTAACATGTCCCATCTCCATTACCCTTCCCTCCTTGCGAGGGACGGACCGGACCACTTAGGCCCATAACGGCCTTAAAGCCATTGACCAGCTTATTAGGGCAAGTTGATTCAGGGGCATTGCCGGACAAACAGGATCGACAGGTTGTCCGGCACCCCCGCCTCAATCACCGCTTGCCGCCACCGGTCCACCTGATCCGCTGCTGACAGGCCCGCTTGATACAGTTCGCGGATCTTCCCATCGCCGATGGCATCATGCAGGCCATCGCTGCAGAGCAGCAGGCCGGCGCCTTTATCAAATTCTGACTCCTTAAAATGCAGCGCAAAGCCGTACTCTTCGGCATCGGCCGTCAGGCAATGTGCCAGCCCCTGATACATCTGGGCGTATTCGACGCCTTCTTCGGGAATGACTTCTCCGCTGGCAATCAGGGCATTGAGGATGGTGTGATCCTCGCTTAGCTGGCGGCATTCACCCTCGGGGCTAAAGAGATAGGCGCGGCTATCGCCCACGTTGACGATCTCGCAGCGGTTCTCCGTGACTCTGGCGGCCACCAGGGTTGAGGACGAGCCATGGGTGTCACCACCAGCATATTTGTCTGCCAACTTAGCCTGGATTTCACGAACCTGCTTGCCAATAAGGCGTTCGTGGCATGCATAGCGTGACAGGGCCTCGACCACAAAGCGGCTGGCCCGGGCGGGTCGAGTGCTGGCCGCCACCCCATCGGCCACGGCCAGCAACACAGGGGCTTCGCCAGTATGGCTGCGGACCTGGACATTACGGGTTTGCAAGATGGACTGCCCGGTCCAGATGGCGTCTTGCTGCTGACGGGACGCTCCGCCGCTATGCTGGGTGTAGGCGATATCTAACATGGACTCTCCATCACAGTGAACCAGAAGAATGCAAGGCGACAGCGTCACTGCACTTAATGCAGCGACGCCATGAACCCAATGGACTGCGAAGGCTGCTTCTTGTAGCGCAGGCAATCGCGCAGCATATCCACTAGCCCCGCCGCATCTGGCGGCTCCCTGAGTACCCGGATGCGGCGATAGATGGCGGCGAAGTCCCCCGGGGTGAGCTGCTCCATGCCTTCCAACATTTCCCGCTGAGCTTTTTGACTTGGCAGTTTGATGCCGTAGGCTTCCGCCAGATCCTTGAGCAACAACAGAACGCCATCCCCATCCAGACAGTCAAAGCGCACGACAAAATCGAAGCGGCGCATTGCGGCTTCATCCACCCGCTCCAGCAGGTTGGTGGTGGCGACAAAGATGCCATTGAACTGCTCCAGGGACGCCAGGAACTGGTTGACGTGAGAGACTTCCCAGCTGTGCTGCGCGTTATGGCGGCTACCGATGAAGCTGTCGGCCTCATCGATTAGTAGTACCGCGCCTTCCCGCTCGGCCTGTTCGAAGGCCCTGGCAATCCGCTTTTCCGTTTGCCCCAAATACATATCCAGCAGGTCTGATGCCTGGCGAACGATCAGCGGGCGCTGGATACGCTCGGCCAGCTCCCGCCCCCAGGCTGTCTTGCCGGTACCCGGTGCACCATGCAGACAAAACCGCACCGGGACTTCCGGGTTGATCTGGTCGATGAGGCTTGCCACATCTTCAGAGGCGCGCAAGCACCCCCCTCGCCAGGGCAGCCCCTTGTGCTTTTCCACTTTTAAACGCTCAGACACGCCCATGGCCTGGAAGCGGGCATTGAGGTTATGTGTGACCAGGCTTTCTGTATCCTGGTGCTCGCCCGCAACCAGCCGAGAAAAGTGAAGGCTGCTGTGCAGGATCGCGGGAGACAGGGGTTCCAGTTTGCAGGCTTCTTCAATAAACGCTTCGGAGACCGGCTCACCCGCCATGGCTTCGCGCACCAGGCGCTCGCGTTGGGACGGCCCCGGGTTATCCATGTGCACCACATGGGTGAAGCGGCGCAGGAAAGCCGGGTCCATATCCACCCGGTTGGAAATCCAGATGGTGGGGCGCGGATTGTTTTCCAGCACCCGGGTCATGCTGGATTTTTCTGTCTGGCGCCGGGAGGGCATGAAGGGGCTGAACTGGTTGTCACACAGGCAATCTTCCGCCTCATCAAAGACCATCAGGGTGTGCGGATCATTGGCAATGGCTCTCTGGCAGCCGATGTAACGCCCCATTCGCCCCCTGACTGACAGCGCGTCACCCTCACCGTCTTCCTCGGGCACAAATGCCATGCTCATGTTCAGTGACTCGCCGATGACACAGGCCAGCTCACTCTTGCCGGTGCCCGGCGGGCCATAGAAGAGCACATTGATCCCCTTCAGCCCCTCTTTCACCGACCGCATCAGTAAACGGGACAGCATGGCAATTTCGTCTGCCAATTCGCCATAGTCCTGCAGGCTCAGGCAGGCCTTGTCTGCCTTCCGGTAAAACAGGCTGACCAGATGCTCATCGCTGGCATCGGGCACATGCAGGCTTTCCTGCAGTTCATCCTGAACATTGAGCATGGAGGCCAGGTCATTGTTCCGAAAGCCGGAGGTCACACTGAGGGTAATCAGCTGAGTGGCGCGCAGAACTCCAGCCGGCTTCAGGGCTTGCTGCACTTCCCGCTCGGGCAGGTTGATGATGCCAGCGAGCACACCGGCCAGTTGTCGCATGGAGCAACCCTTCACGAGACAACAGGCCTCATTGAGCAACTCACTGGAATCCTTGTAGCTGGTAAAGACCAGCAACCTGCGCTCCGCTTCCGTCAGGGAAAGGCGCTCACCCAACGTGACCATGTTCTGGTAAAGATCATCCCGGGCCAGCAGATCTTCGATTGCATGCTCGGCGATCACGTTTTCCAGCGCCTGAGACGGACGGCGCAAGCGGGCCTCACGAGATGGCAGGAAGCCGAGAAGATCAAGAATGTCTTCATTTTCGAAGCGCTTCTCATGGCGGCACCAGCCCGCACGCCAAGCCGAAGAATACGCCATAATCCGGGCAACCCAGTGGCGAATCAGCGCCGTGTTTTCCATTGCACCAGTGACCGCCTCGCGGCCGTTATCCAGTTTGAAGTGCATCCCTTTCTCCCCACATCACGAAATCTTGACGTGCCTATTATGGGATATCAGTGCGACAGCTATTGTCGCGCACAAGATCACAATGAAGATATCCGGAAATATCAGGATCCAAACGTGGGGAACGAATAAGCAATACAGGCTCTTCAACGAGGCAAGATTCTCATCACCGGGATATGCGATAACGCTATCAAGGCGGCCATGGCTCTTGAACAGGCTTACGATAGGCACGAACCGCCGTGGAATGACGATTATTGTCCCTTTGATTTCTGTGTGGACATGGACGAATTAAAGGAAAAAGTGCTCATCCACAGCGGTCGCTTTATTGAGCTTTCCAGCTGAATTAACGCTCATGACTTCAATCCTCTGGATGAGATTGCGGCCATCAGGCATGAAGAATCAGGCCTTCCCGAACATGAGCAAAGCAGCCCTGTACACTGCGGTTTCTCGGCAGGCTGATCTTTCAGTGGAACGAAGCATCTGGTGGCCGACATAAAGATCATGAAGGGGTTCTGCCATCTATGCAGGGAAGCATTGACGAATTGGTTTCCCTGTCTGATTACCCGTTCTTGATACTACCGCTTTCACTAAAACCACTTTCAATCAAGGGGGAAATGACCCAGTCATGACACCCTTAATTGACTGTCCATTAACCGTCATATCGCCCCAATCCGTTTTGGAGCTCCTTTATCATCTCTCCTCTTAGTTTTAACGGTTTGACGACCTCCACATTCGCACCCAGCCCCAGAATCCACCATTTCAGCTCCTCGGTGTTCTGCACCTCCACACGCAACTCGGTTACACCATCCTCAACTTCCTTCAAGGTCTGGGTATCGTTGACCGGGGTTTCGTAGAGATGATCTGCTGCACGCCCATACAGGCGCATCACCAACTTGATTGCATTTCCGTAGGGAAGGTTCATGTTGCCGTCTTTGAGGTAGGCCTCCAGATCAAAGTCAGAAGCTCGCTCCACCTCATCATCCAGCACACTCACCTTGCTCAGGCGATGCAGGGCAAGATGCCGATAATCCTCGTAATTCCAGAAGCGCACGATCAGATAGCGCACCGCGCCACGATCCACCAGGGCGTAGGGATGCACGCGGCTGGGTTCTGATTTTCCCTTGTACCAGATATCCATCTGCCGGTTGCGATACAGGGCATCGTAGACCTGGTCGGCAATGCCGGTAGGGACCCTGGCCGGCTGAAGATGAAAACCACGGGGAACATAGGCGACCTTGTCAGACCAGTAGCGCTTGCCCATAGGGCGGTGCCGTTCAAACCAGCGCCGGGCTTCGCTGAAGACCGGATCCAGTTTCGCCAGTACATCCTTCGCCATCAGTGGCATAAGGTAGCGGTGTACCAGATCCCAGGTGGCCGCCATCTGGGCGTCCATGCCGGGAATGGAAAGGTTCTGTTTCTGCGCCACAGACCAGCCATAGGGCGTGGACTGGTCATCACAATGGATCAGCGCGCCAAAGGTATCGGATTCAGACAATTCCTTGAGGTAGCGCTCGATGGAGCGGCGCGAGATGTCGTGGCCTTCACTGGTCAACCGCTGATGGAGCTCATGACTGGTGGCTTTTTGTGGTGACCGCGGCAATGCCTGCAACAACGCAATGATGCGATAGGTCTTGTTATCAATACTGGCGCCTGCTGCCATCCCTTCCTCCCTGACTGTGATTTTTATTATCCCGAGCATTACGACAGAAACTGACGCCCCCATCAAGATAATGCATATACCCGGCAGGAACCCGGGCATCAAATGAATAAACAGGAGTGAGTATTATGGGGAACAAGTTTTTCCGCATTGTGGGGGTGGCAAGCTATATCCTTGCCGCGATAGCGCTGGCTGTCGCCATCTTTGCGACGATTGCCAGCGGTAGTGCCTGGCTGACCGGAGTTGATGAGAACATTAGCCAACCCGAAATTAGCATGGATGATTACCGGGAATCCCTGAATCCCGAATCAGAGACTGAGGAATCACTGCCAGTTGGTGACCTTGCTCCGGAAGACTACGAGGAGCAAAAAAGTGAGATCCAGGAACGGATCAACAATCTGACAGTGCTGATCAATAAGTATGGCCGCCTGACCAGCCAACCGGGCGCCAACAAGGAAGGGCTCGGCAACTGGCTGCGTTCGCAGACCGACCGCCTGTCACACCAGGATTACGTGCGTTTCCTGGATAGCCTGATTGACACCTTTGAGCATGAATTGGTCGAGCCTGCTGAAAGTGAAGATCCGTCTCTGCTGGTCACCAATATCCCTGGCCTCGAAAACGCCGACACCACCCACGTCAACTGGGAAAAGTACTTGGGATGGTTTGCCTGGGAGTACATGTCACTTTACCAGAGCGAATTGGCCCGCATTGAGCAGGAGAAGATGGAACAGGCCCAAGCCAAGGCGGGATCTATTGCCACCTTGATCATCGCCGGCAGCGCTTTCGCGATCTTCGTGTTTGCAACGGTGATTTTGCTTCTGGTACGGATTGAGAGCAATACGCGAGGTTAAGCCTGACTCAGCCCGCCATGACGTGGCGGGCTTTTCCCAACCGCAGCCCCAGGACAGGGATATAATCATGTTCAAGCTACCGCCCGTTAATTCTCATCTGCAAATAACCAGCAACTCACATTTAACAAGACCTCCAGTACAAAACCTGGTGTTTCATGATGATGAAGCCTCTACAAAAATCGTTTATACCGGTGGCAGCGGAGATTCTGCTCTTGAGTCTTCACTCGCTCACATCGCCAGCCCTTCACCTTTTATCAGGATCAATCCTGACGATGAAATCCTCATGCCAGATCCTGAATATTGGATGAGTCCCTCCGTGCAAATAAACCAGGCCATCAGCAATCTGTGCCGACTGACATTGGAACCGGCGATGGTAGGCATAGATTACGCTGATATCAAAACCATACTACGTCACTCAGGGCAAGGAGCCTCTGTGTTTGGTCACTCTACCCATTCAACCAGGCAGGCTGCGTACAGATCGTTTGAGTCTCTGATGCGAATGTCGCCGCCGACCAGGGTTCGTACTCCAAGTTTTCTGGCAATAATTAGGGGCTACAATTTTGATCTGGAAGACTTTGCGGGTGCCGTAGATGTCGTCTCTGCCATTCCATTATTGGATGATGATACGGATGTGCTGATCGGCGTCATCAGAGACAAACGGCTGAATGACAACATCGAAGTGAATATTATGGCGATTTGGCAGGAAGGTGGCATTGTTAACGTTTAATCTTGCCTGCCAATTCACCTTGTTCATTTAATAAAATTACTCGCCCCAAAATCCGATGCATGCGCTCTCAAGAGAACCAACAAAACTCCAGTTTCTAACCAAAAATGATTCAGCACCTGCAATCGGTCTATCAATATGATGTCGATTTAACGCAGGCGCATGACAAAAAATCAAAATTGACTCTACTTTTTGTATCACTGAATCCGGGAGATCAAGGGGCCCAAAGTGAACGGAAAGGTTGGTATGATTGAAGAACCTGCCTCTCTCATTCAGATGTTCCGCCAATCTTTTACTAAAGCTCCGTGACTTACCATCCGCCTTTGTCTCACCAATGTAGAGCAACACATCTTTCCCATAGACAGGATGCCTGCCGTAAATCTGGTAAATTCCCGAGGACAACAGCAATTCAGAAGGTATCTGATCAAGCAGATAGCAATCATCGGCTCTATCATAAGTTATTGAGAATGGTCCCTCCCAATCTATATCAACTACATCAAGGCTTAATTTTTTCATTCTCTTCTCCCCAATTATTCTTTTACTTTTCCCATACAAAAATTACGGATGCATAGTTAGCATTTTTTCTAAGCGCGAAGCCATAAAGGCTGCCGCTAGCTCAAATTATTTCTTATTAACCCAGCGCCTCAATGACCCGAGGCGGATCAATGGCAAAGCCATCACCTTCCCAGGTGGCTTCCGATTCTGTCAGCCGGTAACTGTCACCCTGGTTCCAGGTGCTGGCAACAATTTCTTCGATGACATCGGCCAGATAGACTCGATCCCCGTTGTTCAGTGTCGGCGGGACCAGGTAGGCCGCCAGCGGGGAGGGGTGGCGGTCTCTGTCATGCCAAATCATTGTCTCTATACACTCGTCTGATTCGCCACCGGTAATGCCTGTGGGTTGCCTGAAATCCCTATAGTTCATGACATATTTCTGTTGCGGCCAGCAGACTATACCGAACTTGGATTTCACCCTGCCTTGAGGTTCAGTGGAAACAAACAGCGGGCGATATCCCCTTCTGACGCCATCTTCCAGGGCCGCCAAGGTCCGAGCGGTCTGTATGATGGGCAGCCCCCGACGGCTGACGCCCTCATAGCCGCAGGCCCGGCTATCTTCTTCAGCTTCCGCGTTGACGACTGTCAGCTCGGGGTGATTCAGCCGCAGATGGATACAGGCTCGCTTATCCACTTCACAGACGGCCTGTATCTGCGCTTCGGTGTAGCTATTCACGTCAATAACGCATTTCTGGCATGAACCGCAGTATTTTTTTCTTGCGGGCACAGGCTCCGGTGGCTGCAGGCCCCTCTCTTCAAGCTGGGCCCAGGAATACCATTCCCCTCCCAGCTCCAAACCTGACGGGTTTTGCCCGATGCTCTGCGCCCAGTCGTCGGCCCAGGGCATCAGCTGGTCCCACTTTTTGGATAGCGGGCACGATATCTCTTTGATGAGTTCGCCAGCATCGGTTTCCAGGCGTTGCGTTTTAGGGTCATATCGCATCATTCGTTCCTTCGCGCCTTATCGTGTTGACCCCTTGTTAGCGGGACACCCAGATGTAGTTATCTTTTGTCAGGGGGCGCTCATCCCAGCGGTAAGCAACCAACTTTCCCTGTCGGGCGCTAACCACGCTGTAATCCAGGCAGGCAATGTTGTCTGCCAGTGGCTCAGGCGTACCAGTGAGCCAGTAGTGCCCAACGAATACCGGCTTGTGGTTGTCATAACCGGGCAGAATGTCGGCGGGCACTGGCTGATGCGGAATTCTCTCAATGACATCTGGCGGCACGATAGCCAGATCGCGATAGGTATAGGACCCTTGCACCCACCACTGGGTGCGGATATTGGTGCGAGGGTTGTTGTCTTTGTCGTGAAAAAGCATGCCATCCGGCAAGGGTATCTCCAGTCCTTTTAGCACGGTCTCGACAGCCTCGTAGATGGGATGTCCTTTCTCGCAGACCTGTCGCCAGGCCTCAGGCTTAAGTCGTTGCTGCTCATCCAATGCCGGCTGAAGGGCTTCCAGCTGGTCTGGATGCCAGCAGGCATGGACCGCCCTAAACCCGGGAAGCTCGATATACAACGGCAGAGTCTTGAACCAGGCGATGATGTCCGCATGGAGCGGGGAACCTTCCCCTACCTGAGAGAGAAATTCCTGGTGCTGCTTGCGGTTCTTGTCGCTATGGGGACGGAGATACTCTCCTGGCCTGGCAGGGTCCGCAGAGGCATAGGCAACGGCATTGAATTCATGATTCCCCATGATGGCCAGAGCCTGGCCTGCTTCCACCATGGAGCGGGCTATCTGTACGACCTCAATCTGCTCTGGCCCACGATCAACAAAGTCACCCAGAAACAGGACTTTACGCTCTTGATGGCGCCATACGCCCTGCAACTCCCGATAACCCAGCTTGGTGAGAAGATGCCGCAGGGGTTCGGCGTACCCGTGTATATCCCCAATAATGTCGTACATATCACCTCTTATTTTTTCCATTATCACTGGCTGACCACTGCCTAGTGCCACCGCTTCTGCTAGGAACAGGCCCTTCGCACTCCCCAATAATTTCTCCGGTAACTCCCAGTAAATAGGCCCAGTCTCTCGAATGGAAGAACCAGTATTGCTGCACCCGCCCCCATACCGGCAAATCTCCACCTGTACTTTCCATGTGCTCGCGGATGCGCTGGCCCGCCCGAGCGATCTGCTCATGCAACGGCAAACGCCAGAATGTGGGCTCGAAATCAAGATACCGGAACTGCTCAAGGGCGGCTAACGCGAACAACGGCTGGTTTTTACGGGTAAAGCCGGTATCAACCCAAAGATAGGGTTTGAATGCTGCTACCTGGCATTCATGCTCTCTGAGAATGGCAGCAATCTCTACATCGACAAGCGCTTCGTCCACTCCCAGTGCAGAACATAACGCGCGCAAGAATTCCTCATCGCTATAGCGTAAATCGTAGGCACCATCATTCAGCCCCAGGTGTCTGTCAGCCAACACCTTGTCTAACCGCGCCAGGTTGCGCTCTGTCGGCTGGGGATAGCCCATACTCTTCAATATGTCGACACGATTGCATTCCGACATACGAAGGGAGAGCGAGCTTCGCAACTTTCCTATCATGCCAATGCCTCCCGTAAGGCACGCTCCGCAAGCTCCAGGCTCATGGATGCGGCTAACTCTTCACCAAAATACTCGGCAAATACTTGCCTGATCGCTGAATGCAGGGCGATCCCCTCTCCTAAAAGCTTATCGAGCGCACCGGCAATACCATCATATTCATCAAAGCAATCATTTTCCTTGCAGCAGGTGTGCATGGGATCCGTTTTATACAAGGCCTGTGATAGACGCTTCCAGCGCTCAATCGTCTCCATTTAGTCTCCTTTTCCCGGACAGGCTTCAGTGGACAGCAGCTCAGCACCCGTCCTTCCTTGATCATCTGGCCAGAGACGCTGGGCTGACTATTGGCAAGCATGGGACTTGTAACTGCCCCCAGGCACCGCCATTGCGGCGGAGCGAAAACCAAGGCTATGGCGCTCAAGGAGTTTCGTGGTGCGACTCGCGGGATTTCATTTTTTGTTCCCGCGCCCTTATGACCCTGGCCTGCCGCAGTATCTGGTTGGCGCTCAAGCTATCGAGCCCGGTACGCACTTGTTCTGCCGCTGCGGCCAGTTCCTCTGGGCTGGTAGCCGCCACATATTCCTGGCCAATTTGACTGAACGCCACCAGCATCAGGGCCTCGTTGAATTGGCTGTGCAGATCCTCCGGCAGAGACGCTCTTACTTGGTCGATCGTTTGCACAAGGCTCTCTTCGCTCGTACCGTCAATCCTTGGCCCGGCACAGCCAGCGAGCCATAGTGTCGCCATCATGAACAGCAGCCTGACGCATCCTTTCATCCTTTTCCCTTTCTATGCTCTTGGGTAACGCTTCCTTGCCACACCGCATCATTATTGCCGCTGCGGATCTACCAACACATTGCCTTCAACTTCGTACCAATCCCGACCATAGATGAAGGGGATATAGAACCACTTGCGTGTGATGACGCCATCCACTAACGCCACACCGCCGGGCTGGCTCTCAATGGCATTGTCCATGGCATTCTTTGCATCGGGATACAGGCCAGTGGGGATCAAGCTGATGATGTGGATGCTGTCCTCCCCCTTCGCCCTCGTACTGACGCGCTCATAATCCCCCATCCGTGACAGCTCCACATTCTTCGAAGAGATCACGGTAAAATCCGTCAACCGTGTTGCGCAGCCAGTCAGCATTAGTAGCGCCACGACGGGCACAAAAGCGCTAGGTATTGTCTTCATCCTGTCATTCCCTCATCAGCCAGTGTTGAAATAAAAAACAGCATCCTTGCTGTAAAGGCCCATCCCTACTGGTTTGCAGATGCCACAAAACAGCCACACCTTGTATTCACCAGATTACGCCTTATTATCTACATGACAATACTGGCGACTCGTACACGTCGCCTTTTGGCATATATCGCTTTTTGGAGCACATCCATGGCAAGGGTTGCGGGCAAAAACGCAGCGGACTGGCCTCTGCGCTGGGATCTGTTATTGCGCTATCGGTTGATTGAGGTGATCGCCCTCTGGGAGGGGCGACTGACGACCAACCATCTTCAGCGGGCATTCGGTATTGGCAGGCAGCAGGCCAGCAAGGACATTAACCACTATCTTGCTGAATATGCGCCGGGCAATCTGGAATACGACCGCTCCCTGAAGGGGTACAAGCCCGCCAGCACCTTCAAGCCCGTATTCACACGGGCCGTGGCGGATGAATACCTTCAGATGATGCATGCCCGGGAGGACCTCAGTTGTGCCTTTGAGGCCCTGGATGTGCGCGAACTCAATACCGAAGTGCTACTTCCTCCTTCTCGTGACCTGCGCCCAAGTGTGTTGCGCCCGATCCTCCAGGCGTGCCGGGACAAACTACGCGTGGAAATCCAGTACGCTTCCTTGAGTAACCCGGAGCCTGAGTACCGCGTTATCCAGCCCCACACAGTGGTGCACAGTGGCATGCGCTGGCATGTCCGTGCCTGGTGCGAGAAGAGTAGCGGCTACCGGGATTTCGTATTAAGCCGGATTCAGGATGAACCCGAGCTGACGCTTCCAGGCGAGCACCACGCTGAACAGGATGATGCCTGGCAAGAGCGGCTTACTCTGCAGGTCACTCCAGACCCTCGTCTTTCTGCGTCTCAGCAGGAAGTGATTGCGCTGGATTACGGCATGACCGATGGGGCGCTGACTATTGAGTGCCGGGCCGCCATGGCCAATTACATTGTGCAGCTGCTTAGGCTGGATGGGCCGCACCACCGAGACCCCGAGGCCCAGCAGGTGGTGCTAGCTAACAGGGAGGAGGTCAAAGGGTGGCTTTGGGGGGCTGGCTAGCGACCAGTCCGTTTGGCATCCACCCTTTCATAATGGCTCGTAATCAGGGAAATAGGCCTCACTGCCGGGAACCCGGCTAGACCCGTAACAGTCGGCTCCTGCTCGATAGTCTTTTGTGCGAATTTTCGCCATGTAGCTCAGACGTCCGAACAGATCTGCAAACGCAAAGGGAAAGTCGACATCATGTGCATCCAGGTGGTATTGAGCATTTTCTGGGTATTCCACTAATCCCGCCCCCTTCACCTCAACAATCCCCAGCGCCGTAGCCCAGGCCCTAGTTAAGCGGTGATGGAGCGAACCTGCGCGAGATCTCCCCGGAGCAAAGAAATCATAACTTCCAATGCACCACTGTAGCTTATAGTTGCCAATTGAATTGTACACATCTCGATTCAGGAAGATCGCGACGTGGAAATGATAGTTCTCTGACTTACCCTTTTCCCTCGCCCACAGAAAGGTAACGTCACTTTGGAGCCGCCGCCCCGAATCATTGGATCGAGCACTCAGATCAGCCCGGACCTGTGCCTTAAAGGATTTCGTAAACCTGCTGATCAAGCCATTGACAGGAATATTATAGCCATTAGGAAGACGAAGAATGAACAACACCGCAAAACTACGCCGATGTCTCTCTATGGCACTCCTCATAACATTCAAATTGACTTCAAGATAGCGCTCGCCATACGGAGCTTGCTTCCCTAGAGGAAGGCCTCTCCATTCATCTCCATAGATGAGCTTCAGGTTTGGGTAATCGCGATGACGTGACATTTAGCATTTCCTATTTTGGTTTCACCATAGGAAATGCTTGGCTGTAATTTTATATTTGTGGGCTGGAGGGAGATTGGGTTTATTTGATTTTAACTATTAAAAAAACACCACCCATACCACACCACCCATACCACATATCTATTACCGGGAGAGACAGGAACCTCGATCCCACTCGAAAGCCAGGGACCACAATGAAACTGGTGCTGCAAACACGGAATGTGCCACTGTCCAAATAAATAGGTAGATGTGCGGGTGAAGAAGAGAAAATGCGACTTTCTGAATCAAAAAAACTGCGATTCCCGCTTCGCGTCGCGGGAATCGCAGGAAATCTCCGTCAGTGATATCCGTTTACGAGCCACATTGGCCGCTGAAGATCAGGACAGAGATCCAAGCACTGAGCATTATTCCCGTCAACATAATCGCTGATAACCCCTTCACGCAGCAGAACATCCAAAGCCCGGAAGAAGCGCCCTCCGGTCCGTTGAGCATTCGGGCAGCGCTTGTTCAGGTAAGTCTTACGGATGAACCGCAGACCATCATCCTGGATCCGCTCAATAAGCTTATTCAGCTCTAATGCATCTATGATCTCTTCCGGTGGAGGAACGAACAATTCCAGAAAATCATCCGAACATTCCATGCAGATACTCTCTGCAACCTTTAAAGTTTCCCGCGAAATTTCTCCACGCCCCGTCTCGAAGTAATGGAGCAATGCCGACACCCTGGCAATATTCTCACCCAGTTTGGACGCATGATCCGAAGCATTTTCGAACCGGCCTCCAGAGAGAATTCCTTCCTCAATATTATCGGCCAGCTTGTACCATTCCGCTGCAGCCTCCTCCGAGAACCGGATCTCCTCACGTTCAAAATCCCCTACTACTCGAGCCATCCTTGCCCTGCTCAAGATTCCTCGTATCCGCCGATCAAACGCTTCCAGATGCTCCCATGAATTAGCCTGGCGAGTAGATAAACGAGTCCCTTGAGTCGACTCCGGATAGAACACTAAGTATCGAGCCCAATGCCCCGAACCACGTATTTTTTCCCCTTTTTTCCCTGTATATGGACTAAAGATTTCTGGCTGAAGCATAATAGACACATCAAGGCGGGCATTACTGATATTTAGCGAGGGCTTTCCCACTCGGGCAAGTGATACTTTGTCGTCGCTCCAAAGTGAATTCAAATATGGCACAGCATCAAAGGATTTCCCATCCACAATAATCGCGCCTTCGCTTGAAACTAAGGTCCCGACCCCTGTTTCATTCAAAGCAATCAACATTGCCATCGGAGAGATATCTTCATAGACCAACTTCGCTGGCTGGGGCTTGGTTGGTTCGGAGGCCAATAGCTCACGCAACTCCTCTCGAGTTTCCATCAATACCTGGTCATCACCGCCTGATTTGACCAGCTGCTTTTCAAGTTGCTTTTTTTGGCTCTTCCATTCCAGCATTTTTACTTTGTAATCAGCCAAACTGATGCTCAGCTCCTCCTCAAGGTTGTCGTCGAGCGACTTGATCTCCTTCATGAATCGGCGTTCAACTGTCGATTTACGTTCACCGGAAGGTGCTACCACTAACTGGTAAAGGCTGGTCGGCACTTTTGTACCGTATGGCATAACCACATCAGCCAAGGACTGGACGGCTGACGATAATGCTGCCAGCCCTCCCATCAAACAAAGTCGGTAGGGTGCTTGATAATTCTGATGGGCCTGCCGCACAGCCTCCCCCAAGAGAGGGCAGGATTGGCAGAATGCGGCGGGATTAATCTCACCTTTCATGTGATATGCCATGATCAAGCCCCCCATGCCGCAAATGTTGACCGGGACTCAACCCATTCGATGACTTCATGCCGGTACCAACCCACCGATCTAGGTCCAAGAGTCACTTTCTTGGGCCAGGTCTCGTCAAAGTACCGTGAGTTGGGGTCCATCTTGGCGTAGATGGTTGACCGAGATAGGCCAGTCAGGGTTTCAACGTCTCTTCGCCTGATGATCTGGACATCTTCGGAAGCGGGTCGCTGCGGTTTTCTCTGGATCGTATACATTGAAGTCTCCATTTACCTTTATTGGTCCGGAAAACTTAATGTGAGATAGAACCAAGGAGTCCCAATTGCCAAACATGAAGCAGATTTGGCAGAGAACCATGCGCAACCCACTGTTTTAAAATGTTTTTTTATTTTTATTCATTTCGAGATTCTTGACACTGAGCATCTTAGTCAAAAGGGGGTGAACCTTAGAATTTGGCCATTTCTGAGCAAGCCATTGACTCAGTGTTATTCTAGGTTTTGGTTTTCGGCCATTTTTTATGTACCTGTAAGTGATCCAACCATCAATCAACAGTTCAGCCTTTGTTCCTTTCCATGGGTCACTGCTCTCCGGCCTCTTTGCAGGATTTTTTTGAGACTTCTCCTGTCTTAGCTGGGCAGCCAGGTTATATGCCATGTCGGCAGAAACCCCGTTGACAGCCCGTAACCAGTTTCCAACTATTGTGCTATTAAGTTCATTCTTATCCTTCATCATCCAAGCGAGAACAATAATTGAGATTATATCTCGTAACTGACCATCAACCTGATCACTCACTGGCTCCTTAGCTTTTTCATCAAACCAAGCGCTAGCATACCTTTGAGCGGTCTCAAACTTTGGTTCTTTCGTATAATCCACCTCGCACTTTTCGATTTTAACCGAGTCAGAAGCATGAAGCTCTTTCAGCTCCATGACATCATTTACCAAAAGCCTAAGGTCTTTCTGCTCAACCTTTAGTTCTATCGGCTGCTCTACTACCAACTTCCTCTCATCCACTAAAAACCCTTCACTCGAAAAGGGATAAACACAAAACCCATGCTCAAAAACAGATCTTTCGACGCTATCATTCACAGCCGAATCCCAATTCCTTCTTTCAATTTCATTTTTCATCGGGACTATTCCAGCAAAGTGCATTGCTTTTTTCTGGGAGGACAATATCGGCTTACGCCGTTTAAAAATTAATCGAGCACGACTTAAATCCATTGAAAATACTCTCGTCACCCTCAAACTTTCTGATCTAGATGAGATATCTACCCCCTCCCTCCCAAAGGGACGCTCAATTTTCACATAAGGCCACCACCACTCCCTGTCTCTAACTTTAATTGATCGAATGTAACCTTCGAGTGAAGCAGCGTTAACAAATTCATCAAAATCAAAAAAAGAGGTATTGCCAGGAAAATCATAGCCAACAAAACTATCCTCTAGTCTGCTCCCCAAAATGAAGACGCCCCCTTCATGAACTTGCTGTTCAATATCAGCGATAATTCCATTTATTATTATGTTGAATTTTTCGCGGCGCCCCACCGATTTTCCCAATTTTTTATAACCTTCAAAAGCTTCAGCTGACCCAACGCTAGCAATAAACAACTCCTCTCTAAGACCGGGAAGATAATTCCTACTAACTACACCTATTTTTTCAACCCCTCCCTCTCCTTCCCTAAGAGCATATTTAAAATAGGTTTGCGAAAAATATGCATCTTGTTCCATCTGCTTCAGCTGCCCAGCTGACAATCCAAAGGCAAACACTTCTGGCAATTGAACTGGTTGAAACAAATAATGATGATCACTAAATATCGGCTCACCCGTTGCGAATTTGGTTATTACCGAAAACACGCGAGGATTCACGAGCGATACATAAGCTCGAATCTCTCCCTCCAAAGCTTTTCCCATCAAGTCCTTAGCATTAAGACCCGACATTTGTGCAGCTTTTTCGAACGAAACTAGTTTTCCGAGCATCTCTTCCCTCTTTTCAAAGAATCCAGATAATCCGCCCACTGCTGCATCATCCCTGAACGACCCTCCAGGTGCGAAGTACGGTTATAGGCCCGACCATTGGCGTCCCTGACGGAGTGAGCGAGCTGGTGCTCGATCCAGTCCACACGGACGTCCAGGACTTCATCAAGCAGGGTACGGGCAATGGCGCGCCATCCGTGCTGGGTCATCCTTCCCTTGTAGCCAAGGGTTTTCAGTAGCTTGTTGAGGGTGTTGTCACTGATCGGCTCTCCGGGCTTGGTACCTTCGAAAACATAGCGGCAATTCCCGGTGAGCGGTTGGATTTCCTGGAGGATCGCGACAGCCTGGCGAGACAGGGGGACTACGTGGGGCTCCCGCATCTTCATTTTCTCTGCAGGAATGCTCCAAAGGGCCTTCTTCAGGTCAATTTCTGACCATTCGGCATGACGCAATTCGCCAGGCCGGACGAATACCAGCGGAGCCAACCGGGCAGCGGCTTTGGTGGTGGCTGCTGCCTGACAGGCATCAATGGCCCGAAGCATCTTGCCGACTTCCTCTGGCTCCAGAATCGCCAGGCGGTGCTTTTCTTTCTTAACGGCAATCTGCCCCTGAAGAGGCAAGGCGGGATTGTTCTCGGCACGACCGGTTGCCATAGCGAAGTTGAAGATCTCGGAGGCCATGCCTCTCAAGCGGTTGGCGGTATAGCCACTGGTCTTTTGGGTACGCTGCAGCACATTCCACAGCTCAGCTGTAGTGATTTCAGAGATGGGTCGACTGCCCAGGAATGGAAGAAGGCCATTACTCAGCCAGATGCGCCGCTTCCGCTCCGTTGTCGGCGTCCACTTCTCGCTGCTCACCTTGTTCTGTGCCCACTCTTCCGCCACCCCGGCAAAGGTATTACGCAAGGCGGTCTCTGTGGCCATCTTTTCGGCTTTGCGCTGATCACCCGGGTCAACGCCAGAAGCCAGCAGCTCTCGAGCTTGTTGCCGTTTGTCTCGGGCAGCTTTCAGGCTTGTGCTGGGGTAGGTGCCAAGGGAGAGTCGCTTTTGCTTACCGTTGAAGCGGTATTTGAAGCGCCACCATTTGCCGCCTTTGGGAGAGATCTCCAGGAACATCCCCTCTCCATCGGAGATGCTGTAGAGCTTGTCTTGGGGCTTTGCTGCGCGGATTTTGACGTCGCTGAGTTTGTTGGTTTCCATGGCTTTCGCCGGCTTTGGGCTGTGGAGTTGGCCCCAAAGTTGGCCCCAGGTGGGGCCAGATGTCAACAAACCTTGTCGGACGGCAGCGGAAGAGACTCATCGATAACTTGCTGTTTTTAAAGCTTTCGAGGAGCTCTTCGGATGCTGCCGGACCGTCATTTGGTACCAGAGGCCGGACTTGAACCGGCACGCCCGTGAAGGCAACGGATTTTGAATCCGTCGTGTCTACCAATTCCACCACTCTGGCAGTGGGGCGCGAGTATACCAGCAGATGACGGCTTTGCCAGCCTCAGAAAGATATTTGTCTATTCGCCGTGGCCAACGGCGGACACTTTTACCGCTGTCACATTATCCTTGCTGCCGGCATTGAGCGCAGCCTTGAGGATGAGGGATTCGCTGGCGCCCTCTGCCATCAACTGCCCCAGCTGGTCCACTGTGAGCGCCGAATGTACACCGTCGGAGGTCAGCAGAAACTGCTGCTGGGCGGAAATATCGAAACGGGCCTGCTCCAGCTCCAGCTTGTCACCATTGCCGATGGCCTGGTAAATCACATGGGCTCGGGGGTGCGTCATGGCCTGGCGTTCATCAATCTCACCCGCGTCTACCAGGGCCTGCACCGGGGTATGGTCGCGAGTCAGCAAGACGGCGCCCTGATCGGTATGGCGGTAAAGCCTGGCGTCGCCGGCCCACAGCACCGCGGCCTCATCCCGGTAAATCAACAGCACCACCACGGTGGCCCCCATGGGCTTGCTGCGCAGATGCAGGGCAGCGTGATGGCGAATGGCGTGATTGGCGGTAAGCAGGGCAGATTCCACGGCCAATAGCCGGTGGGCGATACTGCCCCCCAACGTCACAGCGTCCAGGGACTCACGAATAATGGTCGCCGCCAGATCACCGGCATCATGGCCGCCCATGCCATCGATCACTGCCCACAGGCCGTCACCATCCCGGCACACCAGAGTGTCCTCATTGGCAGGCCGTCGCCCTTTATGGGTGCGTCCCTGCCCCCTCCAGATTGTCATTATTATCGTACCCGCTGCAGCAACCAGATACCCAGGATCAGGCACAGCGCCGGCGGCACCACGGCAGCCATCAGTGGGTCGGTGTGAAACACCAGGGACAGTTGACCAAAAAACTGCTGGCCATAATGGAAAATCAGACCTGCCACGATCCCCGCCGTCAGGCGCAGGCCCATGGTCACTTCGCGCAAGGGGCCAAAGACAAAGGAAATGGCGATCAACACCATGCCGATAGTAGCCAGTGGCATGAACAGTTTCTGCCAGAAACTGAGCATGTAATCGGCGGTCTCCAGCCCTTGTCGCTTCAGGTAATCGGTGTACTCCAGCAACTTGGCCATGGCCAGATGATCCGGCTCCAGCACCACGATGCTGAGCAATTGCGGGGTCAGCTTGGTTTGCCACTGGGCGTTGTCACGGCTGAAGACTTCGGTGCCTTGGTCGGAAAGCCGGGTTCCCTTGATGCCCTCCAGCGACCAGAAATCCCCCTGGTAGATGGCTCTCTGCACAAACTGGGTTTCCGTCAGCTTGTGGTTATCATCAAAACGATAGCGGGTCAGACCGTAGAGCACGCCGTTGGGCTGGACCGCATTGATATGGATAAATTCCGGACCTTCCCGGTGCCAGTAACCGTATTTGGAACGCAACGCCTCACCGCCGCCTTCGGCCATGGAACGGTTACTCTGCGCCACCTGTTCCGAGTAAGGGGTCAGATACTCGCCGAGAGGGATGGACAGCAGAATAAGCAGGAAAACCGGACGCAATACCAGCCAGCTCACCTTCAGCGTGGACACACCGGAAGCCCGAATCACCGACAATTCACCACTGTTGGCAAGCAGGCCCAGGCCAATCAGGGTGCCCAGCAAGATCGCCATCGGCAGGTATTCGTGCACCCGGCGCGGCGTTGTCGTAAGGATAAACTGCAGAGCCTGCATGGCCTGGTAATCGCCGCGCAGGCCTTCCAGTTCATAGATAAAGCCGAACAGACAATCAAGGCCAACGATAATGCCCAGGATGGCCAGTGTGGGTATCAACACCGCCCGCCAGAAGTAGCGTCTCAATAATCTCACGCCCGCCTCCTGCGGCGGAAAATCCGCCCACCGAAATACAACAGAAACACCACCACCACGGCCATCAGATGCACCCAGCCGGTATGCAGATACCAGGGCAGAACGCCATCATGATCTTCGATGGCACTACGGGTCACCAACAGCATGCCTACATAAAGCATGTAGCCGAGCACCGCCGGGATCAGGCGATAAAAGCGCCCCTGACGCGGGTTGACCCGGGCCAGCGGAATCGCCGCCAGAGCCATGATTGGCACAGTAAGAATCAGGGCAATACGCCACTGCAATTCGGCCATGGCATCGCGGTTACTGTCGCGCTCGTCGATCAGCTCCGGGGTGGGACGGCCGCGCACCTTGGGGGGGCGACTGTCGGTCCGTTCCTTGCCGATCCGTACCCGCGCTTCCTGGAAGCCGATTTCCTTGTAGTCACTCTGACCCGGCTTGCCCTGGTACTGGAAACCCTCGGTCAGCAGCAAATAGCTGATGCCCTCTTCCTGTACCAGCTTGCCGCTCTTGGCCCACACCGTCAGCAACCGATCTGCTTCACCCCGGGCCTGGAAACGGGCATCAGCCACGAACACATTTTCCAGTACCCCTTTTTCCCGATTCATCTGTTCCGCATAGGTGGCGCGCTGGGTATTGCTTGAGCCCTTTACATGGAAGCGTCCGGGAGTGAGGAGCTCCAGCACCGAACGGTCTTTCTGCTCTTCAAAGATGCGGTTCACTTCCGCATCGCCACGCGGGGTCACATAGAGGGAAAACATGGCCACCAGGGTGGTGGCCATGAGAATCGGCATGATCAGCGAACGAACAATCCGTCCATGGCCCTGCCCGCCCGCCTGCAGCACCACCATCTCGTTATCCATGTGCATGCGCCCAAGCACCAGCAACAAACCGATATAGAGGCTCAGGGGAACGATCATCTGCAGGAATTCCGGCATCCGGAACGCCATCACCAGAAACAAGGCATCGGCGGCGATTTCACCGGCAGCGGCCTCGGCGAGATATTTGATAAAGCGCCCACTGACCAGCACCATCACCAGAATAAAGGTGACCATGACGGTGGTCAGGAAAACTTGCCGGTTAATATAACGATGAAGAATCAAGGGCTGGCCCACTCATCCTTGTCTGCAAAAAGGCACCGACACCTGATAAAGGCAGCGCATGAAAGCCTGCGGTGACGATACATACCGCGCGGGCAACCGGACCTGCAGGCGCCTGCGGCAGCAGTGAATGGGCCCTAGTGTAACCGACTGGCCGGCCAAGGTGATAATGATGCGCAGCGAAATACCCGTTACCCCGGTGGTTTCAACAGAAAAATGATCTACCTTACCGCCCCGGGTCGATTGCGTTTGACCGCCGAACAGCCCAATATTTCCCTGTTTTCCGCACCGGCAAGCCTTTTTGCCGCGTGCCATACCTTGATCGATATGGAGACAGCATGGACTTCGCAGTGAGCAACAGGCCCCTGGACAAATTCAAAGCCGACGCACTGATTCTGGTGCTGGGCAAGAACGGCGATCTCCCCGAGACGCTGCCGGAGAGCACCCGCGACCAGCTTACCCGTTTCATCAAGGCCGGCGATTTTGACGGCAGCAAGGGCCAGATGAGCTGGCTACATCAACCGGAAGGTCTGACCGCCGCACGCCTGCTGCTGGTCGGCCGGGGCGACAAGCCGCTTTCCGACCAGCAGTGGCAGGACCTGCTTCGCAGCACCGTGAAAACGGTCAGCAAGGCACCGGTCAAACACGCACTCTGGCTGCTCGACGGCGATCTGCCACAGAGCCTGGAATGGCAGGCCCGGGAAGGCACTCGCGTGGCGGAAGAAAGCACCTACCGCTTCGACCAGTACCGCAGCAAACCGGCGCCGGCCAGCAAACTGAACAAATGGACCTTCTGGCATGCGCAAAAGGATGCCGCCCTGAGCAAGGCCAGCAAGATCGGCAAGGGCGTGGCCGATGGCGTCAACCTGGCCCGCGACCTTGGCAACCTGCCCCCCAACGACTGCTACCCCGAATACCTGAGCGGCGTGGCCCGGGATCTGGGCAAGCAATATGAAAAACTCACCGTCAAGGTGATCAGCCAGGCCCAGGCAGAGAAGATGGGCATGGGCGCCTTCGTTGCCGTGGCCAAGGGCTCCGAGCGTCAGGGACAGATCATCGTCATGGAATACAAGGGTGCCAAACCCACCAAACAGGGTCCTGTCGCCCTGGTTGGCAAGGGCATCACCTTTGATACCGGCGGCATTTCCCTGAAGCCCGGCGCCAACATGGACGAGATGAAATACGACATGGGCGGCGCGTCCAGCGTGTTTGGCAGCGTCAAGACCGTGTGCGAGCTGGATCTGCCCATCCACCTGGTAGCCGTGGTAGCGGCAGCGGAAAATATGCCTGACGGCCGCGCGTCCCGTCCCGGGGATATCGTCAAGACCCTGTCCGGGCAGACCGTGGAAATCCTCAACACCGATGCTGAAGGCCGGCTGGTGCTGTGCGACGCCCTCACCTATGTGCAACAGAAACACAAACCGCACACCGTCATCGACGTTGCCACCCTCACAGGTGCCTGCGTGGTCGCTCTGGGCGCCCATGCCCAGGCGGTCTATGCCAACGACGACGGCCTGAGTCAGGCGCTGCTGGCTGCCGGCCAGGAAACCGGCGACCGGGGCTGGCCCATGCCCCTGTGGGATGAGTATCAGGGCCAGCTGGACAGCCCCTTCGCTGACATGCAGAACATCGGCGGCCCCAAAGCCGGCTCCATCACCGCCGCCTGCTTCCTGTCCCGCTTTGCCAAGGACGTGAAATGGGCTCACCTGGATATCGCTGGCACCGCCTGGATCAGCGGCGGCATGAGCAAAGGGGCCACCGGTCGCCCGGTACCCATGCTCACCCGTTTTCTGATGGATCAGTGCTGATACGCCCACGCATGACTGCACGCCTTCGGGCGTGCTGCATGCTGCGTGATGCCTGCGAGTGTTTTAATGACTGAAGTTACCTTCTACCTGAGCAACAAGGCCGGCGATGGTGTCCGTCAGGCACTGGCCTGGCGCATTGCCGACAAGGCCCAGAAACAGGGCCGGCTGGTCTACATTCATTGCCGGGATGCGGACCATGCACGACAACTGGACGACCAGTTCTGGCAAGCTCCTGCTACCGGTTTCCTTCCCCATGCCATTCAGCAGGAGGGCCAGGCGCCGGTCATCCTGGGCCATGGTGGCGATCCTGGCGATCACCACGATGTGCTGATCAACCTGACCGATCAGGTGCCGGATTTCGCCTCCCGTTTCCAGCGGGTTGCGGAGATGATCAGTGGGGCCGAGAATGAAAGACAGGCTGGGCGCGAACGATTCCGCTTCTACCGTGAGCGAGGCTTCCCGGTCACCACCCACGAACTGGGCTGAAGAACCCACGGACACCACAATGAGCGACCGGGAGTCACGCAAAAAAGAGCTTCTCAAGGAGCTTGGCGATGTGCAGTCCCTGCTGGACGACGCCGACACACCACCACAACGCTCCCCCTCCGAGAGCGACATCCTGGACCGGATGCAGATCCGCAAGCTGGCCAGCGAAAGAAGCAACCCTTTTCTGGGTACGCCGCCACCCTCACCCCAGGGAAACCCAGCTCCTGCTGTCACGACACCAACCCCCTCGACTGCTCGCCCTTCTCTGAGCAACGCCGACATTGATGCCGTTATCGATGAACTGGTGGCGGAAGCCCTGCCGAAACTGGAAAAATCCCTGCGCCTGAGGCTGCGCGCCGCGCTGCGCAAGAAATCATAACGATCCCTCTCGCGGTCTCAGGCAGGTGCAGCGAGAGGCTATTCACTACAGCGGCCTGGCAACCCAGCACAGCGTCCTCTCGATCAGACTCTCCAGGCCAGACAGCCACCTCCCACCACCAGTAGTCTCCGTCCTCGCGTTTTTCCCGCAACCCGCGACGCAGCGGCCCCGCTCCGCTATAATTCGCCCTCATTTTTTACTGGTTTAGAAGCGGACTCATGGACAAGACTTATCAACCCGATCGCATCGAACAGGCCTGGTATGAAAACTGGGAAAAAGCCGGTTATTTCAAGCCTTCCGGCCAGGGTGATTCCTTTTGCATCATGATTCCGCCGCCCAATGTGACCGGCAGCCTGCACATGGGCCATGCCTTCCAGGACACCATCATGGACACCCTCGTGCGCTACCGCCGCATGCAGGGACGCAACACCCTGTGGCAGGTAGGCACCGATCATGCCGGTATCGCCACCCAGATGGTGGTGGAACGTAAGCTGGCAGGAGAAGGCACTACCCGCCACGAACTGGGCCGTGACAAGTTCCTGGAGAAAGTCTGGGAATGGAAAGGCGAGTCCGGCGGCACCATTACCCGTCAGCTGCGCCGCATGGGCGCCAGCGTGGACTGGACCCGTGAACGTTTCACCATGGACGATGGCCTGTCCAACGCGGTACAAGAAGTCTTTGTGCGCCTGCACAAGGAAGGCCTGATCTACCGTGGCAAACGTCTGGTCAACTGGGACCCGACCCTGCACACCGCCATTTCCGATCTGGAAGTGGAGAACGTGGAAGAGCAGGGCCACATGTGGCACTTCCGCTATCCCCTGTCCGACGGTTCCGGGCACCTGGTGGTCGCCACTACCCGCCCGGAAACCATGCTCGGCGATACTGCCGTGGCGGTGCACCCGGAAGACCCGCGCTACAAGGACATGATCGGCAAGACCATCCGCCTGCCGCTGGCAGATCGTGATATCCCCATCATCGCCGACGATTACGTGGACCCTGACTTCGGCTCCGGCTGTGTGAAGATTACCCCGGCCCACGATTTCAACGACTACGAAGTGGGCAAGCGCCACGACCTGCCGATGATCAACATCCTGACCATCGACGCGGCCCTGAATGACGAAGTACCGGAACCCTACCGAGGCATGGACCGGGTCGACGCCCGCAAGAAGGTGGTGGATGACCTGGATGCTCTGGGTCTGCTGGAAAAAGTGGCCGACCACACCCTGCAGGTACCCCGTGGCGACCGCTCCGGTGTGGTAATCGAACCCTACCTGACCGACCAGTGGTTCGTGGCCGTGGAAGAGCTGGCCAAGCCGGCCATTGCCGCCGTGGAAAACGGTGATATCCAGTTCGTGCCCAAGAACTACGAGAACATGTATTTCTCCTGGATGCGCGACCTGCAGGACTGGTGCATCTCCCGGCAGCTGTGGTGGGGCCACCGCATCCCGGCCTGGTATGACAACGACGGCAACGTCTATGTGGGCCGCAACGAAGAAGAAGTGCGCGCGGCACATGATCTTGGCGACATCCCCCTGAGCCAGGACGACGATGTTCTGGACACCTGGTTCAGTTCCGCCCTGTGGACCTTCTCCACCCTGGGCTGGCCGGAAGACACCGACGCCCTGCGCACCTTCCACCCCACCGATGTACTAGTCACCGGCTTCGACATCATCTTCTTCTGGGTGGCGCGGATGATCATGATGACACTGAAGTTCACCGACCAGGTGCCCTTCAAGAAAGTCTATGTGCATGGTCTGGTGCGCGATAATGACGGCCAGAAAATGTCCAAATCCAAGGGCAATGTGCTCGACCCGCTGGACATGATCGACGGTATCACTCTGGATGCTCTGGTCGACAAGCGCACCAAGGGGCTGATGCAGCCGCAGAAAGAAAAGCAGATTGCCAAGCGCACCCACAAGGATTTCCCGGACGGCATCAACCCCTACGGCACCGATGCACTGCGCTTCACCTTCCTGTCGCTGGCCTCCACCGGTCGTGATATCAAGTGGGACATGGGCCGGATTGAAGGCTACCGGAACTTCTGCAACAAGATCTGGAATGCCGCCCGCTACGTGATGATGAACACCGAAGGTGAAGACTGTGGTCTGAACGGTGAAGTTGAATTGTCCCTGGCAGACCGCTGGATCATTTCCGCACTGCAGCGCGCGGAACAGGAAGTCAGTGAAGCCCTGGACAGCTTCCGTTTCGACGTAGCCAGCCACGCCGCCTACGAGTTTATCTGGAACGAGTACTGCGACTGGTATCTGGAACTGTCCAAGCCGGTGCTGTGGGGTGACGATTACTCCGAGGCCCAGAAACGCGGCACACGCCGTACCCTGGTCACCGTGCTGGAAGCCATACTGCGCCTGGCCCACCCCTTCATGCCCTTCATCACCGAAGAAATCTGGCAGAAAATTGGCCCCATGGCAGGCAAAGCGCCTGCGGCGGGTGAAGGTGAAAAGAGCGACACCATCATGCTGCAGCCTTTCCCGGCCAGCGACGCCGGCAAGATTGATGAAGAGGCGGAAACCGGCGCGGAATGGGTCAAGGCTGTCATCACTGCGGTGCGTAATATCCGCGGCGAAATGGGTATCCCCATGGGCAAGGCCCTGCCCCTTTTCCTGCATAACGGCAAGGACAGTGACAAGGCCCTGCTGGATGCCAACCGTACCTTCCTGAGCAAGCTGGCCAAGCTGGAATCCATTACCTGGCTGAATGCGGAGGATTCCGCCCCGGCCTCCGCTACCGCGCTGGTGGGAGACATGGAAATTCTGGTGCCCATGGCCGGCCTGATCGACAAGGACGCAGAAATCGAGCGACTGTCCAAGGAAATCGATAAACTGCGCAAGGAAGTGGGGCGCGCCGAAGTCAAACTGAAGAACCCCAAGTTTGTGGACAAGGCGCCCCAGGCTGTCGTAGACAAGGAAAAGGCCAAACTGGATGACTACCGCTCCCAGCAGGCCAAGCTCGAAGAACAGCTGGAAAAAATCAAATACCTGTAAGGGGTAACGGAACCTTTCATGGATGATCCCCGCCGCGCCCGCATTCTGACCTGCGCCCAGGAAGTCTTCGCCAGCGAAGGCTTCCGCAGCGCCGAGGTGAAAACCATCGCGGTGCAGGCGGGGGTGGGCAAGGCCACCATCTACAAATTTTTTCCCTCCAAAGACGCCCTGCTTCTGACCATCGTGGAAGAAAATCTCAACACCATCCGCGACATCATCTTCACTGATCTGATGAGCACAGAGCCACCACTGCAGCGATTGGAAAGCCTTTGCCGCAATGTGGCCCGCTACCTGGAACAGAACCAGGATTTTTCCCGGGTGCTGATCCAGGAAGCCGGGGATTTCATGGGCGATATCCAGCGCCAGTATCTGGCCCTGATGGAGCAAAACCTGCCAGTGGCCGAAGCCTTCTTCAAGGAGTTACGCAAAGACGGTTACTTCGTGGCCTTGCCAACCCGCGACACCATCCTGATGATGGTAAATCTGGTGGTGGGCACCACTTATACCTGGGCGCTCACCGGCGAAGGCAGCCTCGAACAACAAGCCGCTGATTACATGAAGGTGTTGATTCGCGGCCTACGATAGGACGAGATCATGCGTATTCTGATTGCCCTGGCAGCATTGCTGTCGTTTTCCCTGGCACAAGCCACCTCCCTCGACGATATCCTTGCCGCGCCCCACCGCAACGCTGAAGAGAAAGCGCGCGACCCCTATCGCCATCCGGCACAGACTCTGGATTTTTTCGGGGTAGAAAAGGACATGACCGTGGCGGAGATCTGGCCCGGTGCCAAAGGCTGGTACACCGCGGTTCTGGCACCTTACCTTCGCGAGGAAGGCACCTTCTACGCGGCCCAGTTTCCGCCGGATAGCGACATCAGTTTCTACACCCGCTCACTCACCCTGTTCAAGGCGCATCTGGCGAAATACCCGGCTCTCTACGACCAGGTTCGCATCACCCATCTCTATCCTCCGGTCTACAGCGATATTGCCCCCGCTGGTACCGTGGATCGGGTGCTGACGTTTCGCAATGTGCACAACTGGGCCAAAGCCGGCAAGGCAGAAGCCGTGTTTGCCAGCTTCTTCAAGGCCCTGAAACCCGGCGGCATTCTTGGGGTAGTGGAACATCGGGCGCCGGAAGGGCGCTCCCTCGAAGAGCAGATTGAAAGCGGCTATATGACTGAAAGTTATGTGATCGCCCAGGCAGAAAAGGCCGGATTCCGGCTGGCAAAACAGTCGGAAATCAACGCCAACCCACAGGACAGCGCCGACCATCCCGCCGGGGTATGGACGCTGCCGCCGTCATTACGGTTGGGCGATCAAGACAGAGAGAAATATCTGGCGATCGGAGAAAGTGATCGCATGACACTGAAGTTCGTGAAGCCGGAGTAAACCCGGCAACACATTCAGAGGTTCAGGATACCGGGCGTTCCAGCATGCCCGGTGTCACCTCTCCCAGCACCAGGGATTCGGCGATGCCGATGGCAACTTTCTCGCACAGGTCCAGTCGTTCCTGGGAAAAACCACCGTCCTCGAAGATATACAGGGAGTAGTTTTCCAGCATCCACAGCATGGTGCGGAACACCAGGGGTTCATAGCTCTTGCCGGTGTAACGGCTGATCTGGGACGTGAGCACCTCGGAGGCAATGTCCTGAGCCCGCACCCGGTGCGGCGCCAACGCAGAGGTGGAGGAGCGCGCCTCCTCCATCATCAGCCTGATGATCGGCCCCATGCTCACGTGGTAATCGAAATACACCTTGGTGGTGTTACGGATAATGTCCCGGGCCGAGGAGGCCTGCTTCACTTCCTTGTGGAAGTGCAGCAGCATGTTGTCCACAAAGATACGATAGATGCTTTCCAGCACGTCCATCTTGTTGCGGAAATATTTGTAGAAGGTGCGTCGAGACACATCGGAGGCGTCCAGCAGGTGCTGCACCGTGGTCCGCTGCAGGCCCCGCTGGGCAAACACCTGCATGGAGTGGATCAGAATTTCCGAACGGGCCTGGGAGCGCTGGCCACCCTCTTCCCGGGCGTGCACTTCCAGTACCTGATTCACCACCTGGCGGATCGCATCGATGTCACTGCTTGAATTCTGCACCTGACAAATACCCCTCAGAATGTATACTTGTGCGCTAGCTTAACCAACGGCCATGGCAGAGTAAACACTGAGTTTATCCTACGCCATGACCGTTCCGCTCACGGCCCCAGCATGGGCCCGTCGTTTCCAGATTTTCTCGTGAAAATGGTAGGCCACCGTATTCACGCAGGGCTCCACCAGCGCTGTCGCACCGCCAATCCGCCAATCGCCGGTCATCGCCCAGACGACCAGAAATGCCACGGCAATGTGCATCGCACCGAAGCTGAATGTCTTTATCATGGGACACCTCCTTGGCTCTTATCATCACTGCCAAGGAAACAATAAAAAAATACGATTCCTTTAT
>Ga0315336_1000712_pt1 | contig 81558 bp, 77 predicted proteins | sample ASW5metaG_FD_204512 | JGI IMG/M metagenome (GOLD analysis project Ga0315336, IMG submission 204512) | Ammonia-oxidizing marine archaeal communities from Monterey Bay, California, United States - ASW #5 | ecosystem: Environmental > Aquatic > Marine > Intertidal zone | place: USA: California... | reverse complement strand
TGGCGACGCCGGCGGTTTCGACGAGGTCCCAGCCGTCAGGGATGGCGGGCCAGTTGGGATTGACTTGGTAGTCAGCGGAAAGCAATGCTCCCTTTGGTTTCATTGGGTCCTTTATCGCGTGGACACGAGCTAGTCAGAAAAAAAATCCGCCGGTTGCGTTCGCAAAACGTGAATCTCGCCGGAGCGGGTCTCGAGCGGGAGAACGAGCTTCGATGACGACACGGCGAACTTGGTCAGATAGTAGAGCTCGGGCATCCCGAAAGAGCGGTCTTCGAAAGATGTGATCTGAATCGCGTCTGCGTTGATGACGGAGCGCATCCAGATGTTGTAGGAACCGCTTCGATTCGAAGAGAAGTAGACGCGCCGGCCGTCGGCCGACCAGGCCGAAAAGACGTCGTCGAACGGGCTTTCAACGAACGGCTCCGGCGTGCCGCCGGGGAAGGCGGTCGTCCAGATGTTTTTGACACCGCCCTTGCTCGACATGAAGCTGAGGAACTTGCCGTCGCGGGACCAGGAGGGGCAACGTTCGTCGGAGTCGTCCCAATCGACGAGTGGCTCGGGCGCGCCGCCGTTGCTGAGACCACGCTGCCAGATGCCCCAGTTGCCCGACCGCAGCGTGTCGAAGGCGACTAACGCGTTTCCCGGCACTGGGTGCCACGCAGGGAAGCCTGGGTCGTCGCGCGGGCGCTTGGCATCAGTGAGCCGCACGGGGATTCCACCAGGCGCCTGAAGATGCCAAAGGCGGTAGGCGCCTCCCGATGTCGATGAGTAGATGACTTGCGAACCATCCGGCGCAAAGGTTCCGCCGATCTCGCGGTTTACCCAATCGGGCGTGACTTTCTCGGGCGTCGCGCCGGGGCGCAATGACAGACGATAGAGCAGGCCGCGGCTGATGTCCTGTTTGGTCCAGAGCAGTTCATTGCCGTCGGCTGAGAGGCTGGGATAGTAGTTACGTTGGCCGCCGGTCTGGATACGAATGGGTTCTCCGGTGGCTCGCCCGGCCGCGTCGAGACTGATGCTGTAGAGATTCCTCCGTGTTTCGAGAGCCGTGAATGAGATGTCGTTTCCATTGGCGGAAACACGCACATCCTGCAACTCGTACGGATACGACGTCAAGCGGGTCGGCTGACTGACGGGCTCGGCGCTGTCGGGATCGATCTGAACCTTCCAAAGGTCTTTGTTGCCGCCGAATTCGCCTTGGCTGAAATAGAGAAACCGGCCGTCGGGCGAGACCGCGAGGCCGGCGACTTCGTTCCCGGTGGATACGAGGTTGAGCGGGACCGTCTCTTTGTCGTCAAGTGAAAAGGTGTAGATATCGAACTTGTTGAAGTTCCAAAACAACAGGTGCTTTCCATTGGCGGCCCAGGTTGCGTGGACGTCCGCGCCGATTTGTTCGAAGAGCATTTCGGGCTGCGAGCCTTGCGCGGGCGGATAGGGAATGAGAAAGGTGGCGCCCTGATCCTGGTAGACAAGTTGATCGCCTTTGGGCGACCACAGCGGCTGGACTCCTTTGGCGACGTAGGAAGTGGGCGTTCCACCGCCGGGGTTAATCAGGAAGATGCCGCCCTGGCGCCCTCCGGATGAGTAGGCGATGACGTCTTCGCTTGGATGCCAGACGGGGTGCTCATCGGGGGCCTCGCTATTCGTAATCCTCTTGGCCTCGCCGCCGGGTAGGGTCATCGTCCAGATGTCGAGGTTGCCTTCGCGGTCGGACGAGAAGACGATGGACTTACCATTGGGCGACCAACTTGCCTGCTGCGAGACGCCCTCCCACTCGGTGAGCTGGATGAGCTGTGTGTTCGTGGGAGGTGCGGGAGGCGGTGCGAGCACCGAACTTCGGACGCCGATGAACCAGCCGATGCCGAGGCCCAAAGCGAGCCCGGCGGCGGCGAGGGCCTGGGTCCGCACCCCGGACGTGGGCGCTACCGGAATCGATGCGCGCGTGCGGGCCGCACGGGTATGGCCTCCGATAGAGCTGTCAGCAATGTTACGGCGCACCCTGCGCAGTTCAGACACCATGTCCTCGGCTGTCTGGTAACGGTCCTCCGGGGCCTTCTGGATCGCCCGGTCACAGATGCGTTCGATGTCGGCCGGAACGCCGGTACGGAGGGCGGTGAGCGGTTCGGGCTGTTCGCGGAGGATCGAGTAGATGACGGCCTGTTCGTAGTCGCCATGAAAAGGGCGCTGACCGCTGATCATTTCGTACAGCACGACCCCGAGCGACCAGAGGTCCGTGCGGTGGTCGGTCCCCCGGCCTTCGGCCTGCTCGGGCGACATGTAGGCGGCGGTACCGATGGCTTGGTTGACACGCGTGAGGCGCGAGCGGTCGGAGAGCTGGGCGAGGCCGAAATCCATGATCGTGACCCGCCCGTCGGGGCCGATGATGATGTTGCCCGGCTTGACGTCGCGATGGAAGATACCCTTGGCGTGGGCGGCTTGCAGGCCCTTGGCGGTCTGAATTGCGACGTCGAGTGCCTCCTCGAGCTTCATTGGACCGGCGACGATCCTTTCGTAGAGGCTTACCCCCTCGATGAAGGCCATCGCGATGAAGGTCTTGCCCTCGACCTCATCGATTTCGTAGACATGGCAGACGTTGGGGTGGTTGAGCGCGGCCGAGGCCTCGGCTTCGCGCCGGAAGCGGGCCTTGATGTCGGCGTCGCCGAGCAGATGAGCAGCGAGAAACTTCAGGGCGACCGGCCGTTTGAGATTGATGTCCTCGGCTTTGTAGACGACACCCATCCCGCCCTCGCCGAGTTTTTCGAGGATCTTGTAACGGGAGATGGTTTTGCCGACCATGGGCCTACGGGGGAAGCTTGGACGATTGTACTCCACCGTTTGTGATGCTGGACCGCTACCTCGCGGTCATGGCGCGGTTTGGATGCGGCGAGGAGTATCGTAGACGTTGGAGGTGTGACGCGGCGTGAGTGAGTCCGGCTATTTAGCGTTTGAAACGGGGGGGACGAAGCTGGTCGCTGGTGTAGCGGGGGCGGGCCTTCAGTTGATCGAAACGCGGACGTTGTATCGGAAGTCGGACGATACGGCGGCGGAGAGTTTTCGCGGATTGATCGAACTGGGCCGGGCGCTCAAGGCGGACCATGTGGCGAAAGGGCTCGTGTTCCGTGGCTGTGGTCTGGGCTTCGGGGGTTATGTGCGGCGCTCGGAGCGGCGGCCATTGGCGAACCTCCACGAGCCGGGCTGGGATGAGATGGCTGTCGCAGGAACGCTGGAGGACGAATTCGGTGTTCCGGTTCGGGTAGAGAACGACTGCAAGGTCGCCGCGCTGGCCGAGGCTCATTTTGGGGCGGGGCGGGGCAACAAGACGGTCTTCTACATGACGATCGGGACCGGCGTGGGCGGAGGGATCGTCCGGGACGGGCGGATCGTCGAGATGAGCGACGTGGGCGAGGCTGAGATCGGTCATATGGTGGTGCTGCCGGATGGGCCGCTTTGCGCGTGTGGGAATAGCGGGTGTGTGGAAGCGGTGTGTTCCGGGCCTGGGCTCTCGCGATTGGCCGCCTGGATGTCAGAGCGTGAACCGGAGCTTTGGGAAGGCAGCGAGGTGGTCTCGATGGGCAGTGCCTCCGTTCCCGGCAAGGATCTGATGGCGGCTTGGGGCCGAGAGGATGAGTTCGCCAAGGTAGTTGTCGAGAAGGCGGCGGCGTGTCTGGCGTCGGCGGTGAGTGCTGCGATCAACTTACTGGCCCCTGAGGTGTTCGTCGTGGGTGGCGGCGTGGGGTCGGGCAATCCGGGGTTCGTGGAGCTCGTGCGTAAGAAGACGGAGCCTCTTGTTGCCCCCTGCTTTCGGGGACGGTACCGTATTGCTTCGTCGGAGTTGGGAGAGCAGGTTGTGGCGCAAGGAGCGGCGATTCTAGCGGCTCAGGCGAAGTAGCAAGCGGTGGAGTGGACGGTGGAGCACATACGGGCGTACCTGATGTTGTGCGGGCTGTGCTAGGTTTTGGAGGAGGTGTTCTCGGTCCTTTGATGGAGATAGCTAATGACCGACACTGGCCTCGAAACTCCCGGAACTCAAGCTGTCAGATGCCCAACTTAGTCTCTGCCGAGTTCTCAAGGAAGCGATCCCGTACTGGGGCCGGTATCCCATCCCCAGAAGGCACGGCAATCTAACGATGGAGGTGCCTCTCACGGACGTTTTGCGTCAGGACTTTCTGGAGCTGTTGCACCATCTTGGCCACATGCTGTATTGGAAAATACGAGACGGGTGGGACTCAGGGGTAGGCCCGCAGACGATCAAGGTTCGTAGTCTGAGATACGGCGACACGATCGATCCAGAGGAGCCGTTGTTTTGAGACTGGGGTGTACGTTCGTTGACAAGACGTGAGTTGCTTGGCGGAGCCGTTGCCGGTGTCGCCGGAACGTCGGCCTCCTGCTGACGCCGCGAAAACTCGGCCTCCTGCTGACGCCGCGAAAACTCGGCCTCCTCCAATAGCAAGGGAGAGCGCTTCCTTGAGATCGTCTAGGTCCGCGTGCATCCCATCAAGATGCGGCGCATCTACCGTACCCGTCTGGCCGAGAATGACCCCGCATTCAAGGATGCGTCTCTCTACCTAGTGCTCGAATTAATCACCGCCGACGGCACGCGCGGCATCGGCGAACTGTCTGATGTTGAGCCGGCATGGAATGCGCCCCCACCGGACGAGTTCAAGCGCGTTCTCATCGAACTGCTCACTGGCGCCGACGCATCGGACCGCCATCGCTTGAGCGTCAAGGTTGCCGAAGCGATTCCCGCGAACTGGCACGTGGAGCTGCGGCGGATGCTTTGGGCTGCCATCGACATCGCGCAGAAAGTCGCCGAAGGCTTTCGCGCCTTCAAGCTCAAAGTCGGCGCTGATGTTGTGGCCGATTGCGAGAACGTCTCTGCCATCCGCAAGATCGCCGGTCCCGAGGCGTACATCAAGGTCGACCCGAGCGGCACATGGAACGAGGAGCAGGCGATCGAGAACATCCGCAAGATGGCCGAAGTAGGCGTCGATGCGGTAGAGACGCCCGTTGATGCCGCTTCACGTGACATCGCGAAGAACCGCCCCGAGGTTGTCAATGACAATCCCGACGAAGCGGCTCTGGCGCTCGCCCGTGTGCGCCGAGCGGTCCCCGTCAAGATCATCGAGCATGTCGGCGACTATGCCGACGTGTTCGCGACCGCCTTGGTGCGGCACCGCGCGGTCGACATCTTCAACGTCATCCCCAGCCAGACCGGCAGTCTCAACCGCGCCCGCCGCCTTACCGAGATTGCGGAAGCAGCCGGCCTGAAGGTGTTGCTGGGCAGCACGGTCGAAATGGGCGTCGGGACGGCGGCGGCGCTGCACCTCGGTGTGGCGTCCAATGCCGTGACCGCGCCATCGGACTTGATCGGGCCGGGTCATCTCGAAGCCGACATTATCAACCCCGTCTTCACCTACGAAGCTGGTGGGCAACTCCGCGTCCCCGAAGGCCCCGGCCTAGGCGTAATCCTCGACGAAGCTCAGATGGAAAAGCACCGCGCTTAGCTGTCTGCTCCGACGTTCCAATTTTCTTGGGTACGTACTGCGAAGCTTTGCCAAGACACAATCTAAGAACGCTTTCGCGCACTCTTGCGCACCGGACGGAGATCGACAGTCGCTCCGGCATCCGGTTACGGGGCAGCCTTCTCGAAACCAAGTAATCTAGAGACACCATGTCACTATTGAACCGCCGCCTCGTCTTGAAGATGCTGACCACACCCGTTGCTGGTCTTGCTGGGGGGACGCCTCTGTGGGGTCAGGCCCGCTATCTTCAGCAAGCTCCGATCCGCCAGCCTCGGATTACTGACATTCAGGTATGAATTTGGAGGCCTACGAGATACTCTGTACTACATTGTCGTCGTTGAATCCTCAGACAGATCGGTTGAAGTCTTAGCGAATCAGCTAATCGAACCTAGGTTTTTCTACGACGAAGGTCACGACGTCGTCCAACTAGATTTGAAGAAATAGCCTCAGCCCGGACGGATCTTGCGGGCCTTGGGGTCGTGGACCATGCGGCGGCCCTGGATCATACTCTCGTCGGACATGATGACGGCCACGGAGTGGGTGTAGCCGGCTTCGATGGGAGCTTTGGGAGTCTCACGTGACCGCAGGCATTGCAGGAAGTTGAGCATGTGCGGCGTGTTCTCCGTCGCGGGAATGAAGGCGTCGGGTAGGATACGGTTTTCCTCTTGCGAGCGCGCACCGCTGATGAGATAGGGCGCCGACCAGCTGGAGCTGTCCATGACACCTCGCGGGCCGAAGAATTTCATGTAGCTGTTATCGGCGATCCCGTACATGGTGCAGTAGCGGACCAGAAAACCCTTGTCGGGATATTCGAGAACGGTCTCGACGGAGTCGGGCGCGGTGCGGGCGTCTTTCCAGCGGTAGGTGCCGCCCATGGTCACGACGCGCGTGGGCGCGGTCGCGTCGGTGATGTAGTGGACAAGATCGATGAAGTGCACCATCAGGTTGCTGTGCGGTCCGCGTGAGAAGTCGCGGTAGCCGAACCAGGCGGTGTACTGGTCGGGGTCCCAGGGCCGGTTCTTGCGGTGCGCCAGAAACTCGCGCCACTTGGTGTCGGACTCGGCAATCGTGCGCTCGCCCTTGCGGTGCCAGTACGGTTTGTAGCCGTTGCGCGACTGCTCGATTTTGAAGACATCGCCGAGCCCACCCGACTGGATGAAGTCGCGTGCGCCCTTGGCCGGCCCCGAGCTGCGCACCTGCGTACCCATTTGGACGACCCTCCCGGACTTCTTGACCGCGTCGACCGCTTTGTTGAGTTCTTTCATATCCATCGCGAGCGGCTTCTCGACATAGACGTCTTTGCCCGCCTCGACGGCGGCGATGAGATGTGTGCAGTGCAGATGGTCGGGCGTAGCGATGACAACGGCGTCGATATCAGGCATTGCGAGCAGGTCGTGGTACATCTCGATCTGCTTCGGGTCGTTAGCACGCGCCGACGTGACCTGAGCCGCGGCGGTCTCGCGCTGCTGCCGCCAGATGTCACAGACAGCGCGGACCTCGACATTCGTCTCTTCGGCAAACCGGAGCACGTCTCGCAACAGAGCTCGGCGGCCGCGCTGGCCGCAGCCGATCAGGCCGATGCCGATGCGGTCGTTGGCGCCTTTGACACGCTGGGCTTTGAGCTGTCCGGCGGCGGAAAGGGCAACGGATGTGGTGACGAAAGAGCGGCGTGTCATGGTGAGGCCATCGTAGCACCGGACTTAGACGAATTGCTGCTCGTGTTCGACGAGTTCGCGGGTCAGGTCGCGGGCCATTTGGTCCATGGCTTGTGCTCGGTCGGGCTCGGCGGCGATAAGGTTGTTGTGCTCGGTGGGATCGTCCTTGGTGTTGTAGAGCTCGGGGCCGTCCTTGGTGAGCTTGCTACCTGGTTTCTGCTTGGCATCGCCGTCGAGGAAGTAGTGGTAGCTCCAGTCGTCGTGGCGGACATTAAGTGACTTGCCGTAGTGGCAGCAGACGGCGAAGTCCCGGATCTTCTCTTCCTTCCCGAGAATGAGCGGTATGAGGCTGCGCGAAGTCATTTGCGGTGGCGAAGCGATGCCGAGGTGGTCAAGGATCGTGGCCGTAAGGTCAGTGAGCTGCACGTAGGAGTTGACTTGCTGGACGCCCTGTCCGCCGGGCTCGCGAATCATCAGGAAGGTGTGAGCCAACTCCTCGTAGGCCCAGGGGCGGATCTTGCGGACGATGTCGTGGTCGCCAAAAGGCTCGCCGTGATCGGTGGCGATGACGATCATGGTGTCGTCGTAAAGGCCCATCCTCTTGATCTCATTGAGGAAGTTGCCGACGCAATGGTCAACAAAAGCGACGACGGCGGCGTAGAGTGACTGGATGTTGGTCACCTCAGCGGCATCGAGGTAACCCTCGGCATCGCCGGGCGTGGGAAGGATGAGCTTCTTTCCGCTGAAGGCCGGGGCGACTTGCTTGAGGAAGCGGTCCGGTGGGTCCCAGGGCTCGTGGGGGCAGAAGGAATCGACCCACAGGAACAGGTTCTCTTTGCGATCCTGGCGCTTGAGCCAGTCGAGGGCGTGGCCCATGACGCGTGGGGTGAACTGGTCGTCTTCGGTCTGCCAGTCGTGGCGATTGGTTAGGTACTGGCGGATCTGGTCGGCTTCTTTGGGCTCGCCGGTGCGTGACTTATAGAACGGTTCGATGTCCACTTTGATGCGCGGGTCGCGGATGTAGGGGTCGCCCTCTTGTCCGCGAAGCCAGACGAGGTCGTCGAAGCCTCGGCTGAATCCGTAACCGGGCTTGTGCATGTGATAGGTGTCGGAGACCAAGCCGAAACGGAACCCCTCGCTCCACAAGATTTCTGCGAGTAGCGGGTGGTCCTAGGGGTGGAGGGCTTGCCAGGTCCGGAATGGATACGTGAACTTGCCGGTGAAAAGGCTGGTGCGGACGGGTATGGTGGGCAGTCCTTCGGGGTAGCAGCGTGTGAAGAGCGTGGACTCGGAGGCGAACTGGTCTAGATTGGGCGTGAGTCCCTTCGATCCGCCGAGCGCGCCGAGATGATCGGCCCGAAAGCTGTCGAGCATGATGACAATGACATTCTTCGCGTCCCAGTTCGCGCGAACGGACGGGCCCCAGTTAGGCGGCCGCCGATAGTCATCGCGGCCGGGGAGATTGACCGGCGAATGCGGGTCGTCGTAGAGGGAATCGAGCTTGGGCTTGGATGGCTCGTCCGATTGAGGCCCGCAGCCGGAGAGGAGCGCCCCGGACGCGACGGTCGAGGCAGCGGCTTTCTTAACGAAGGCGCGGCGGGTGGGCTTTGGGTTGTCGGGGAGATTCTTCATGACTTGCCTATGGTAGTTGGTCGCACACGTAGGATGTCATCGGGGATGTTTCTTATCGACGACGTATCGGAATTGACACGCGGCAGAGTCGGGCGTACCATACCGGTAGTTTCGTCCGCCTTGGAGGCCCGCTTATGAAGCGCGCTGGAAGTGTATTTGTGTGTGTCCTGTTGGCAGCCTTGACGCTGTCTGCTCAGGACAAAGGTGAACCCCGAGAGGCTCGCCCCGAAGTACTTTCCCCCGAGAAGTTTTCTGAAACGCATGGCTCGTTGTTCGACCGTCCGAAGTCGAACGCAGCGGCGGAGCTGACGGATCGGCTGCTGGGTTCGGAACCAGGTGCGGGGTCCGGCCAAGTTGCGCGGCGGAACTTCATCGACGACTACATCTTCGGCAAGATGGAGCGCGACGGCGTGCCACACGCGCCCCCGGCGTCGGACATGGAGTTTCTGCGGCGTGTCACGCTCGACTTGACGGGGCGCATCCCGGCGCGGACCGAAGTGCGCGAGTTCCTGGCGGATGACGATCCGAACAAGCGCGACAAACTGATCGACCGGTTGGTGGATAGCGAAGAGTATGTCGAGAAGTGGTCCTACCACTTCATGGACCTGTTCCGCGCCAATGGCAAGATGGGGCGCGGGCGGCATCTCTTCCACTATTGGATGAAGCAGAACCTGCGCGCCGACCGTCCGTACGACGCAGTCGCGCAGGACATCATCGCAGCGTCGGCGAAGAGCAATCACGTCGTAGCGGCGTCGAATGTGATCGCGCGCGAGCACATTCAGGGTGCGCCGCAGCCGAAGGATGGTGATGACCTGAGCATGGTGCATCAGCTCGATACCCATGACGAGTTGGCGATCCACTACGCGAAGGTTTTCATGGGGCTGAATCTGTCGTGTATCTCGTGCCACGACGGTCAGGCCCACCTCGAGCAGGTCAACGTCTGGCTCAGCACGAAGACGCGGGCGGAGTTCTTCCAGTTGGCGTCGTTCATGGGCCGCAGCCGTTATCTGATGTATTTCGAGAACGGCAAGCCGCAGTCGGGCGAATTCCTGCTGGATGACGGCAACGACGGCTATGACAGCGAAGGCTCCAGTATGGTGCGCGTCGCGCGGCTGGGCGGGCCGGAGAACCCGGCGTTTCTGCTGACGGGAGAAGAACCGCAGCCGGGCGAGGAGCCGCGTGTGGCATTAGGACGGATGCTGACGGCGCACCCGCAGTTTGCGCGCGGTACGGTAAACCGCTTCTGGGCCAGATTGATGGGCTTCGGGATCGTGGAGCCGTTTGACGAGTTTGATCTGCTAAGGCAGGATGCGAACGACGTACCGGAAGGTTGGCAGTTGCAACCGTCGCATCCTGAACTGCTGGACGAGTTGGCGAAGAGCTTCCGCGAGAGTGATTACAGCATCAAGGAGTTGATGCGCACGATCACAAAGTCGAGCACGTATCAGTTGTCGGCACGGTTCCAGGGCGAATGGAAAGAGTCGTACGCGACGTATTTCGCCCGGAAGTTCGCGCGGCGGCTGAGTGCGGAAGAGTTGCACGACGCGATCGCACTAGCGACGGACCAGCCGGGCGACTTTAAGTTCGGTGACGACAAGGTGGGCATGACGATGAAGCTGACGGGACCTCCCGGGGGCCGCGACATCAAGACGTTCCTGCGGACATTCGGGCAGTCGGATCGCAACACGCCGCCGCAGGAAATGCCCGGATCGTTGTTGCATCCGTTGGCACTGATGCAGTCGCCGATTGTGACGCACAGGGTGATCGCGAAGGAAGATAGCCGCGTAAAGAATCTACTCGATAGCTACGACAATGATCGCGTGGTTGACGAGATGTTTATGGGGACGCTTTCGCGTCCGCCGTCGGGCGAGGAGAAAGAAGTCGCCGTGGCGGCCTTGAACACGAACCGGGTTGCCGGGGCCGAGAACTTGCAGTGGGCTTTGATTAACAGCGTGGAGTTTTTCTTTAACTACTAGCGGCGGAGAGATGCAGAGCGGGGCACGGCATGCCGTGCCCCTACATTGGCAGTACGGAGGCGTTCTGATGGCGGAGCCTAGAAAAGTCGGGGATCTGTTGGGATCGCGGCGTGACCTGCTGCGGATCGGCGGGCTCGGTCTGCTCGGGGCCTCGGTGGACGGTGTATGGCCGCTGCAAGTGTCGGCGAAACAGACGGACGCCAGGATACAGCCGCGCGGCACGGCTCGGAACGTTCTCTTCTATGAGATGTCGGGCGCGATCAGCCACGTCGAGTCTTACGACTTCAAAGAGACCAAAGGAACGCCGAAGGATCTCGCAATGACGCAGTTGGCGCCGGACCTACATATGTCGCAGCTCTTGTTGCCGAAGATGACCAAGTACATGGACAAGATGGCCATCGTGCGGTCGCTGAAGAGTCATGAAGAGGTTCACTTCCGGGCGCAGTATTACTTGCAGACGGGCCGGCAGATGAACCTGGCGTTCGCGCGTGAGATTCCGGCGATCGGTTCGGTGATCGCAGCGGAATTGGAAGAGCGGCGGCGGTCGAACGACACGTTCCCGACTTACATGTCGTTCAACCTGGAAAAGGGTTCGGCTGGGGCGCTTTCGACGGGATTCTTGCCGGCGCGCTTCTCGGTCGTGGACATCAATACCGACGCGGCAACGGATTCGCCGGCGCTCGATCAGAAAGCGGTCGAGTTGCTGGAGGAGCGTTGGCAGTTGCTGAGCAAACTGCGCGACGTGGAGCACAAGCGGCTTTCCGGGTTTGGCCGGAAGATGTCGAGTTACGACGATTTCTACAGCGCCGCGCATCGTTTGCTTTCAGACGAACGCTGGCCCGCGGCTTTCCAGATCACCGAAGAAGACAAGGAGCGCTACGGGACGCATCGGGCGGGGATCTCGTCGATCCTGGCGCGCAATGTGTTGGCACAAGATGCCGGTACGCACTACATCCACATCTGTCATCCGGGTTGGGATCACCACGTTTACATTTGGGATCGCTCGAAGGCAGCGAATCACTACAAGCTCTGCGCTGAGTACGATCAGGCGTTCTCAGCCTTGCTTGAGGATCTCGCCAAGATTCCGTCGAAGACGAATCCGGAGAAGACGCTACTGGATGAGACATTGGTCGTGAACATGAGCGAGTTTGGGCGGACGCCGGGCGCGCTGAACAATATGGCGGGGCGGGATCACCACAACCCGGTTTATCCGGCGCTGTTCGCGGGCGCGGGTGTGAAGGGCGGCGTGCGGTATGGCGCGTCGGATGCCGATGGCGCGACCTGCGCGGATACGGGTTGGGATCACAAGCAACAGCCGCGCAACGAAAATGTGCTGGCGACGATGTATTCGGCGCTGGGGATTGACTGGGCGAAGGAGATCCGCAATACTCCTTCGGGACGTCCGTATGTTTATGTTGATCCGCTGGGTGCGAACGGCCTTATCCCGACGGATGAGATTTCGGAAATCTACGGTTAGCTTGAGGGTTGGTTTCCGGCAGGCGTTTCTTCTCGTTGTACTCGTAGCCTTTCCAGCTCTGTGTGCAGAGCCGGGGATGGTGTTTATCCCTGGTGGGGCGTTTCTGCGCGGGCGGTCGCATCCTCTTCCTGATGATGATGTGAAGTGGCGTCCGACGCTGCTCAAGGATGATCGGCCTGCGAAGATCATCCACATCGATCCGTTCTACCTCGATGCACACGAGGTAACGAACGAGGCGTATCTGCGGTTCCTCGAAGCGACGGGGCGCGAGCGGCCGTTTTATTGGATTAACGGCAAGATCGCGAAGGGTGAAGAGTCGCATCCGGTTGTGAATGTGAATTGGCATGAGGCGACGGCCTATTGCGAGTCGCTGGGCAAACGTCTCCCGACTGAGGCCGAGTGGGAGCGCGCCGCGCGTGGGTTGGCGGAGGGAACGAAGTTTCCCTGGGGAGACGAAGAGCCGACGAAGGGCGAGCATGCGCACTTCAACGTTCTCGACGGTACTCGGCCGGTTTGTCAGTTTCCAAAGAATGGGTTCAGGCTTTGTGACATGGCGGGGAATGTGTGGGAATGGTGCTTCGACCACTATGACCGGACTTACTACGAGAGGTCGCCTGAAAAGAATCCGAGGGGGCCGGATGAGGGGATGTACCGGATGTTGCGTGGGGGCTCTTGGGTGGACGCGGCTAAGTATTTAACTAGCCCGTATCGGAGCTTTGCGCGGCCTCGCGAGCGGAGCCCGAATATCGGGTTCCGCTGCGCTAAGAATTTCTCGCAAAGGCGCTAAGTACCGCAGAGCCCGCTAAGAAGAACTGAAAAACCCGAAGTGGAGGTCAGTTCTTGGAACGGCGTGCCACCAGGATTGAAAGTTGTCCCGTGCGTGTGTGCCGGGAGCTAGCACGCGGGCGCGGAGGTGGATGGGGAGAGGGTCTTGGTCGAACGGGTAGGGGTCGATAACGATTTGACCTTCGCCGGCGGGGCGGACGGTTAGGGAGACTCGATCGTCCCAGTTTTCGCGTGGACTGTCGTGGAGGGTGCGTGCTTTGTCACCGCCGAAGCAGAGGTGGAGCGAGAGGGCGTCGCAGAGTTGCAGCAGGCGCGTGTGGGGACGAAGGTGCCAAGGTTCGCCGGCGGCGGCCCATTCGGGAGCGATCCTGATGCGGCCGGCGAGCAACTCCTGGATAACGTGCTGCTCGCCGACGAATTGCTTGGCTTCCTCGAGTTCTTCACCTTTGGGCGCGGGCCAGTCACCGGGACCACCGAAGAGTGGATGGAGAAACGCGGGCGTGTCCTCGGCGCCGATACGCGGCGCGTGCAGCCAGTAGGCATGCAGACTGATGAGGAGTGCGACGTAGGGGTGAGTTTCGCGGAATCGGGGAACGCCTAAGCGCCAGCGCGCAAGTCCATCGGATTGTTTGAGGCCGGTGAGACCCAGAGGCAGACCATCGGCAGGGTCGATCTGTGGGTCGGCTTCCCATTCCCACCAGCCGTTATCGTGCTCGGCAATAGCGAGGACCGTTTCAGATCGCAGACGCTCGGGGTCAGGGAAGGGTGCATAGTGGCCGGGACGCGCGAACTCGTCGTTGCCCCAGTGGGCGGCCAGGTAGCCGGCGACTACGACGTGGTCCGGTTGGGTGATGCACCAAAGTTCATCGCCGACGATGCGTTTGAGCATTGTTTGTCTCTCGCAAAGACACTAAGTACCGCAAAGACCGCCAAGAAAAACCAAACTGTTTAGCCGAAGACGCGGCCTTTGTGCTGCCCGATCAGAACCTGGAAGAGCCGGTGGGGGATGAGTTCATGGAGGCTCAACAGTTCCTGGTTGGCGGCAACGATGTCGTCGGCGCTCCCGGCGCCGGAGGCCCCGCCACCGGCTTTCAGAGCCTCGGTGGCTTCTTTGATGACTGGGTCCTCGATCGCTTCGCCGGCAATCTCCCACAGTGTGATGAAGCGGTCAACGGCGGTCGGGAAGCTGATCTTGTACACGCCGTGGTTGCTGGTGGTGCGCGGCGGCTTGAAGTCGAGATTGAACGGTCCTTCGTAGTTGTGCGACCGCAGCAGGATGAGAACGTTGAGCCAGTCGAGAGGATTGACCAATCCGACGCCGAGGTCAACATCGTGCTTGAGAGGATAGCCGTCGTTGATGTCGAAGTGCCACAGTTTGCCGCACAGCAGGGCGCGGGCAAGCGCGGCACGGCAAGCGGCCCCCCACATCAACTCATGCAGGTACTCAGGGTTAAGCCCGACCATCTCGGGATGCGTGAGCAGGCCGCTGCTGATGAAGGCCAGCATGGCGTCGGACGTTGGGAGGATGATCTGACTGACGGGCTCGAAAGGTTTTGCTTCGAGGCAGTGCTTCAGGGTGTCGCGGCCTCGCTCCTTCGCGACGACGATGTCGCGTTCACAGGCGGCGTTGATCCCGTCGGCGAACCAGCTAAGGGTCTGTGTTTCGTCGATCGCGCCCTGGATCATATAGCCGAGAGTCCCGGGCCAGTAGACGGCGAAGTTCGCGCCGAGGTCGTGTCCGATGTCGACGGTGTTCGTCAGGCGGCGGGCAGCGTACTCGCGGACCTCGGGCGCTTCGGCCGCGGCGCTGGCGGCGAAGACCGGGTGATGGAACGTCTCGCAGGTGACCATCGAGCAGCGCACGTCGTTCGCTTCGAGCGCTGACTTAATCGCCGCGACCGTCTCGGCCTGTCGGTCGGTCATGAGGTCATCGGTGGGGATGACGTCGGTGTCGTGCGTGGTCCAGCAAGAGATACCAATCTCACCGAGGGCGCGGATGACTTCTTCAAAAGGAACCGGGCGGCGCGTCGCGGCGTGGAACAGCGCGTGGCCTTCGTAGGCGTAGGCCCATTGCGGTCCGCTGATGTAGTATTTGCGGCGGGTCTCGGGCGAGTAGCTGCCACCGGAGAGTTCGGTCAGGCGATCAACGAGAGGAATTTGCTGGTCGGCGGGGATGGGCATCCCATCAAGTAAAACGCCCCCGGGGGGCGAGCGTCAAGGCTTCGTAGTGGGTTAGTTTGAACATACCTTGAGGATTTCGCCGGTTCTGTTGAGGTGTCTAAAGCCCGTGCAGGAAAGGACGCTGAAGCGCCCTGCGGCGGAGGCAGAAAGACGAGTAACCGGCCCTAAAGGACCGGCCTACACGTGCTTCGCGCGGAAACCGCCTGAAAGCGGTTGAGGTGCTTGGCGCTATGTGTGTTTCCTGATTGGAATGGCACTTTCGGGTCACACTGACGTCTTCAGTCATTCGAGCTGACCCACTGCCCAAGGCTTCCCTCAAAGCCGCCCAGTACCGCAAAGCTCGCCAAGAAGGGCTAGGACAAGGCTAGCGATTGAGTTCGAGGGTGCTGAAGAAGTAGGCGAGTTCGACGGCCGCGGTTTCGGGGGCGTCGGAGCCGTGAATGGCGTTGCGCTCGATGTTGGTACCGAACTTGCCGCGAATCGTTTCAGCCGGTGCTTCGGAAGCATTCGTGGGACCCATCAATTCCCGCAGAGCGCTGATCCCGTTCTCACGCTCGAGAGCAATGGGAACGATCTCGCCTTCGGTCATGAAGGTAACGAGTGACTCGAAGAAGGGCCTCTCGCGGTGGACGGCGTAGAAGCCTTCCGCCTGCGCGCGGCTGAGCTGCAGTTTGCGGATCGCGAGAATGTTGAAACCCGCGCGTTCAAGCTCGGTGATGATCTCGCCGATGTGCGAAGTGCCGGCGGCGTCTGGTTTGATGATGGCGAGAGTACGTTCGATAGCCATAGTGATTCAATTCCTTGGGTGTGCCGCGTTGCGTCCCCGGGGGCAGTCTACAGCAGACCGGCGAGTGTTGTGCCCATGTCGCCGGGTGTGGGTGCGACAGCGATACCGGCGTCTTCCAGAGCGGCGACTTTCTCGCTCGCCGTTCCTTTGCCGCCGGAGATGATTGCACCGGCGTGGCCCATGCGGCGTCCCGGAGGCGCCGTGCGGCCGGCAATGAAAGCGGCGACGGGCTTGGTGAAATGTTCCTTGATGAAGGCCGCGGCTTCTTCTTCGGCGGTGCCGCCGATCTCACCGATCATGATGACGGCGTGCGTATCGGGGTCTTCTTTATAGAGCTTCAGCGCGTCGATGAACTTGGTTCCGATGATCGGATCGCCACCGATGCCCACGCACGTGGACTGGCCGATGCCGAGCGCCGAGAGCTGTCCGACAGCTTCGTAGGTCAGCGTTCCGGAGCGCGAGACGACGCCGACGTGGCCCTGCTTGTGAATGTAGCCGGGCATGATGCCGAGCTTGGACTTGCCCGGGGAAATGAGTCCGGGGCAGTTGGGTCCGAGCAGGCGCGTCTTGCTTCCCTCGAGCGCGAAGCTGACCTTGACGAGGTCCTGCGTCGGGATTCCTTCCGTGATGCAGACGACGAGTTCCAGACCACCGTCGGCGGCCTCAATGATCGCGTCCGCCGCACCGGAGGCGGGCACGAAGACGATCGAAGCCGTCGGCTGCACGGCGTCCACCGCTTCACGCATGGTGTTGAAAATCGGTGTGCCGTTTTGTTCCGTGCCGCCCTTGCCGGGATGCACGGCACCGACGATCTTCGCTCCGTAGTCCTTACACTGCTGAGCGTGGAAGGAGCCCGCGCGGCCGAAGCCTTGCACAACAATCCGAGTGGTTTCGTCTAGAAGGATGCTCATGGTCGGTTTAGCTCGAAAGAGCGACCACCTTCTCGGCGGCTTCTTTCATGTTCGGGGCGACGGTGAAGTTCATCCCGGAATCGGCGAGGATCTTCTTGCCCTGGTCGACATTCGTTCCCTCAAGGCGCGCGACGATCGGGACTTTGATATCGAGTTCCTTGGCTGCGGCGACGACGCCCTCGGCGAGCACATCGACGCGCAGGATCCCACCAAAAATATTGATAAATATGGCCTTGACGTTCGGGTCCGACAAGATGATGCGGAAGCCGTTCTTGATCTGGTCGGCGTTGGCTCCGCCGCCCACGTCGAGGAAGTTCGCTGGGCTGCCGCCGGCGTGCTGGATGATGTCCATCGTGGCCATCGCGAGCCCCGCGCCGTTGACCATGCAGCCGACGCTGCCGTCGAGTTTGATGTAGTTCAAGCTGAAGTTCGAGGCATCGGTTTCGAGAGGATCTTCCTCGTCGAGGTCCCGCAACTCCGTGAGGTCGGGGTGACGGAACAGGCCGTTGTCATCGAAATCCATCTTGGCGTCGAGTGCGACGGCCCGGTTGTCTTTCGTAATGACGAAGGGGTTGATCTCGAGCAGATTGGCGTCGGTGGCCTCGTAGGCCTTGGCGAGCGCCATAATCGCGGCAACAACGCCCTTGACCGCTTCGCCTTTAACACCCATGCCGAACGCCAAACGCCGCGCTTGGTAAGGCATCAAGCCGATACCGGGCTCGATGACCTCTTTGAGGATCAACTCCGGCGTCTTGGCGGCAACCTCTTCGATGTCCATCCCGCCCTCGGATGAGGCCATCAAAACGGGCCGTTCGCGTTTGCGGTCGAGGACGATACCGAGATAGAGCTCGCGGTCGATCGGAAGTGTTTCCTCGACAAGCACGCGCTTGACGAGCCGTCCTTCGGGGCCGGTCTGATGGGTGACGAGGGTCATCCCAATGATCTGCGCGGCGAGCTTGGCGGCGTCGTCGGCATTGTCGGCGAGTTTGACGCCGCCGCCTTTGCCGCGGCCACCCGCGTGGATCTGTGCTTTGACGACGACGCGGCCACCGAGCTTTTCAGCAATCTGGCGGGCTTCGTCGGAGGTGAAGGCGACTTCGCCTCGGGGGACGGGGACGTTGTACTGGCGCAGGACGCCCTTTGCCTGATACTCGTGAATTTTCATGCGGTCAATCGACGCGTGATAGGATTTCGGGGGGAACTACGTGGGAAGGCCGAAGAACCTCATCATAAGAGATTGATTCAGGGGAGCGCAAACTTGAGATCGACTGTGCGCGAAGCACTGCACAGAGTGGTTCGGCGGGAGGACCTGTCCGAAGACGAGGCCGTGTCGGTGATGGGCGAGATCCTGGCCGGTGAATCGTCGCCGGCACTGATCGGATCGCTACTGACCGCGCTCGTGATGAAGGGCGAGACGGTGAACGAGATTGTGGGTTTCGCCCGGGCCATGCGGGCCGCGGCGACACCGATTCCCTGCAATACTCCGGGCTCGGCGCTGGTCGACACCTGCGGTACGGGCGGCGACGGCTCGCAGACGTTCAACATCTCGACAGTGAGCGCGTTTGTGGTCGCGGGAGCCGGTGTCTCAGTGGCGAAGCACGGGAATCGGGCGGTCTCGAGCCGTTGCGGCAGCGCCGATGTGCTGGAGGCGTCGGGCGTGAATGTCGCGCTGACGCCGGAACGGATGGCGCAGTCGATTGACGAGGTGGGGATTGGATTCCTATTCGCTCCGACGATTCACAGGGCGATGAAGCACGCCGGACCTGTTCGCGCGGACCTCAAGATGCGGACGGTGTTCAATCTTCTGGGACCGCTCACGAATCCGGCCGGCGCGGCGGCTCAGGTGATTGGGGTATTCGATGGCGGGCGTGTTGCACAGATCGCAAAGGCGTTGGCGCGGCTAGAAGTGTCACGAGCGTTTGTGGTTCACGGGCACGATGGCTTGGATGAAATCACGACGACCGGTACGACGCGCGTAGCTGAAGTTCGCGACGGAGAGGTGACGGAGCGTGAAGTCGGTCCGGAAGAGTTTGGACTCCCCAGGGCTTCGAAGGCGGATCTTGCTGGAGGTGACCACGATCAGAATGCGGCAATCCTCAAGGCGATTCTGTCGGGTGAGGCGGGCCCTAAACGCGACATCGTCCTCGCGAACGCGGCGGCGGCGCTGGTGGCGTCCGGGAGAGCAGCCGGGTTCGCGGACGCGGCTCAAGTGGCGGCGGAGTCGATCGATAGCGGCAGCGCTCGGGAGAAGCTGGAAGCGTTGATTCGATTCACGAACCAATGACGATGTCTACTTAAAGGTTGCCTAGGATCTCAGGTAGGCCGCTCGAGAAGGCGCCTCGCGTTAGAACGGCGTCGCAGCCTGCTTGTTGGGCTCCTACAATCAAGTCAGCGCATTCGTGATTGACGAAGGCAGTGATCGGGACCTTCGCCAAATTCGGGTCACTCTTGAGGTCACGAATGAGCGCCACCGGATCGAGCAGCTTGAGATTCAGGTCCAAAATGATGAGTGCGGGCGTTGCGGCGGCCTTGCGAAGAAGCGCCTCCTGAGAGCCGGCAAAGCCAACTGATACACCAACGTGGCGTGCTGTTTCGGAAATCTTTGAGGTGAAGATCAGGTCGGATACGCCTGCGATCACTTGTGGTGCGGTGTTTTCGGACATAGGGACGCTTCAGGGGTAGGCTGGGAATGGGTTTCTGGATGTTCGTGATCGGTCTGCTACATTAGCAGATAAGCCCAATTTCGACCGGGCGGACGCCATCCTGAGGCTGCGGCGCTGGTGGGTCCGAAAGCTGTAGAGTTTTCTACCCACTGATTCTACCAACGGCTAAAGGCGCCAAAAAAAGCGGCGCGGGCCTAACAAATCATATGGATTCTCCCCTGAAGAATATAACCGTGGCACACAGTCCCGACGCGGACGATGCCTTCATGTTCTATGGCTTGGCAACGGGAAAAGTGCGGTCGTCGTCGGTTCTATTCGAGCATCAGCTCAGCGACATCCAGACGCTGAATGATGAGGCGAAACGAGGCCGTTACGAGATGACGGCGATCTCATACCACGCCTATCCGTACGTCGCGGACAAGTACATTTTGACCGCCTCCGGATCGAGTGTGGGCGACGGTTACGGGCCGTTGGTCGTGGCGAAGCGAGGGATGTCCCCTGACGAGATCAAGGGCAAAAAGGTGGCTATTCCCGGCCTTCAGACGACGGCCTATTTGGCCCTGCGGCTCTACCAGCCGGATTTTGAGCCGGTGGTTGTTCCCTTCGACCAAATCCTGGAGCGTGTGCAAGACGGTAGTGTTGATGCGGGGTTGATCATCCACGAAGGGCAGTTGATGTACGACCGGAGCGGGTTGCAGCTGGTCGTGGATTTGGGTGCGTGGTGGAAAGAAGAGTACAACCTGCCGCTCCCGCTGGGCGCGAACGTGATCTTGCGCAGCTTGACACCCGAAATCCAGAAAGAATGTGTCGACTGCCTACGCGCCAGCATCGTCTATGCTCTTGAAAACCGGGACGAGGCGTTGAGCTACGCGATGGAGTTCTCGCGGGGCCTCGACTTGGCGACCGCCGAGAGGTTCGTCGGGATGTATGTGAACCACCACACAACCGACATGGCGCCGGAAGTGATGGAGTCGGCGCGGAAGCTGCTCCAGATGGGGTTCGATGCCGGCTTGATCTCGAAGAGAGTAGAACTCGAATACGTATAATAAGGGCCGCGTTCGCACTCTACATGCGGACTCTGATTTCGCCAGACACCCCGAATAGGAGGTTTTCAGCCCATGAAGCAACTCGAGTTGTTCCGGCTTAGTGCCCTTCTCGTTCTTCCGTTCATCACGCTTGGCCTCTCGGCGCAGGTGGCGCTGCTGAAGGATTCCGACCCGAAGGCGCGCGCCAAGGCTGCCGCCAAGGTGGGCAAGGAGGGCACGTCGGACGATATCCCCGCGCTTGCCAAATTGCTGGACGATCCGGTAACCGACGTGAGGGCGGAAGCCGTCGGAGCGATCCTACGTCTCGACACGCGGCATAGTTTAGAACCACTGATGCGCGCGACACGAGATTCGACGCCCGCGATCCAGATCATGGCGACGGACGGGCTGGTGAACTTCTACTATCCGGGCTACGTGAAGACCGGATGGACGGCCGCACTGAATTCGCTCGGATCGAACATCAAGGGGCGCTTCTCCGAACCGGAACCGAAAGTTGTTGACGCCTATGTGCAGAGCCAGGTATCCCGCGATGTCGTACGGGCGATTAGCCGGTTGATTACGGGCGGCACGAGCACTGAGTCGCGGGCGAACGCGGCGCGAGCCATTGGCGTATTGCGCGGTAAGGAAGGCATGCCGCAGCTCGTCGAGGGATTGCGCGAGCGAGCGAGCACGATCATCATCGAGTGCGTTCGAACGATTCGCAAGATCGGCCAGACGGACGTAGGGCCCGATTTGGTCTTCCTGCTGCGTGACCTGGACGAAGACGTGCAGTTTGAGACGGCCCGCACGATGGGTCAACTGCAGGTGGACGAGGGGATTCCCGAACTACTCAATCTGCTCGAAAGGAGCAAGGAGAAGAAGATTCGCAGGGAAGCCCTGATCGCAATCGCCAAGATGCGCGATCAAGAGCAGCGCCAGCTGTTTCAGCGATACCTGCGGGATAAGGACAAGCAACTCCGTGCGGCCGCGGCCGAGGGTCTCGGGAGACTGGGCAATTCGGAAGACCTGCAGTCAATCCTCGACGCCTTCTCAAGGGAGAAGAGCGAGTCAGCACGGTTGTCGATGGCGTTTGGCGCGGCCGGCCTGGGCGATATGAGTTTCCTGACCTACCTCTACGACGGTTTGAACTCGAGCTTTCACCGCCTTGAAGCGCGGCCGTTCCTTACCGAGCTATCACGCGACGAAAAGATACTACAGCAACTCTACAAGCCGCTGGCCACCGGATCCAACGATCAGAAGAAGCACATTGCCTACGTAATCTCGATCAACGGGAACAAGGAGAGTATGGCCCATCTGGAGAAGCTGACCCACGATTCGGACACGAACGTGGCGCAGGAAGCCATTCGCGCCCTAAAGAACTTACAGGCGCGGCTCTAGAAACAGGCTTGCTTCGGTAGTGAAGGGAAAGCGGGTCGTTACTTCCGCTTCTGCTTCTGCTGACCGACGCGAATCTTGTTCTGGGACGCCTTCATTTCTTCCCACGCCTTCCAGTCAAAGCGCTGGGTAGCATCCTTGAGGTAGGCATTGATATTGGTACCCTTGGGAAGCACCGCTACCACCGTGGCGTGGTCGGCGCCGTTGGGGCTCGTGATTCTGTATCGTTTCGTGTTCGCGATAGCCATAGATTTCTCACTCTAGCATAGGGTTCGTTGAGGCGGCCTTGACTCGAATCTGTGTGTAAAGAGGCGTCAAGCGCTTGGGGAAGCTTCCACGATGGATTCCCGGATGCCCGTATAATGACCTCCGAGTCTCGTTAGGAGTGTGACGTGAAGTTGAACCGGGAATGTTTCATCGCACTATTGCTCTGCCTGCTGGGTTTTGTCTGGGAAGCCGCGCGGCTTGACGCGGGTACGCGACCCCTGATAATGGGGACGCGCGCGGCCGTTGTATCCGGACATCACCAAGCCAGCGACGCCGGCTTAACGATGCTCAAGAAGGGTGGCAACGCGATTGACGCCGGCGTGGCGACCGTGTTCGCACAGGCGGTCGTCGAGTTCGACCGCTTCGGCATCGGCGGGGAAGTGCCGTTGCTGATCTATCTCGCCGACGAGAAAAGAGTCGTCTCGATTAGCGGACAAGGAACCGCCTCCGCGCGCGGCGACGATTGAGTGGTTTCGGAGCCGCGATATCGATTTGGTGCCGATGGATGGGTTTCTGCCGGCAACCGTTCCGTCCGTCGTCGATACGCTGATTCTGGCGCTCGATCAGTATGGCCCGATGTCTCTTGGCGAAGTCCTGGCCCCGGCCATTGACTTGGCTGAGCGCGGGTTTGCTGTGCATCCCGAGTTCAAGATGCATATCGAGGAGCAGGAGCAACGGTTTCGCTCAGAGTGGACTACATCGGGTAAGATCTTCCTTCCCAATGGCAAGGTGCCCGAGATCGGGGATCTCTTCGTTCAAGCCGACCTTGCGCGGACCCTTAGGAGGCTGGTCGGAGCGGAAGCCGCGCACCAGGAGGGAGGCAGATCCGCCGGACTCAAAGCGGCTTGCGATCTTTTTTACACGGGTGAGATGGCGGAAGAAATAGTCGCCTTCCAGAAGAGCTTCAAATCGCAGGATGCTAACGGCTTCGAATCGGCGGGGTTACTCGAAGTCGAGGACCTAGCGGGCTTTCACTCGCGAATCGAGGAGCCGACGCGAACCACATACCGAGGCATCGATGTCTACAAAGCGGGTTTCTGGACGCAGGGCCCTGTCCTGCTACAGGCTCTGAACATAGTGGAAGGCTATGACCTGCAAGCGTTGGGACACAACTCGCCTGGGTACATCCATCTACTCGCCGAGGCCATGAAGCTCGCCTTTGCCGACCGCGAGTGGTACTACGCCGACCCGGATTTCGTCGGCGTTCCCCAGCAAGGGTTGCTGTCGAAAGAATACGCGGCCAAGCGCCGTGACTTGATTGATCTCGAACACGCCTCGACTACACTCAGACCGGGCAACCCCTATCCGTTCCAACCGCAACAGGCCGAGCACCGCCCGATCCCTAAGGCGATCGACTTCCGTCCCGGTGAAGTGGGTACCACCGGCACACGAGTGGCCGACGCCGAAGGGAACGTGTTTTAGGCAACACCCAGCGGTGGTTGGTTCCGTCACTCGCCGATCATCGAAGGGTTGGGCTTTGTGCTGGGAACGCGTGGGCAGATCTTCTGGCTCGACGAGGGCAAGGCCAACGGGCTGGAGCCCGGTAAGCGGCCACGATCGACCCTGACGCCGAGACTGGCGCTGAAGGATGGTAAACCGTTCCTAGCTTGGGGCACCCCTGGCGGAGACGTGTAAGACCAGGTGAATCTGCAGTTCCTCGTCAACGTCGTCGACTTCGGGATGGACATTCAGGAAGCGATCGACGCGCCGGTCGTCGAGAAACTCATGGAGTTGGGTCACCAGACGCGCCCGGCCGGCGACTGGTCTCTGGGGGACACGACGGCGTTGATGGTTGATCCGAAACGGGGCATGCTATTCGGCGCGGCGAGTCCTCGGCGGGATAAATCCTACGCGCTTGCTTGGTGAGCGAGGAGCGCGGCTCTCAGCCGGCGACCGTTCCCGCCATTGCCGGCAGGATGACACCGATTTCCCCGTGCATGACCAAGTCGGCGGCCGCGTCGACAGGTGTCTCTTCGCGATTGATGATGATGAGCTTCGCGCCCGCCCGTTTCGCGAGGATCGGCAAGCCGGCCGCCGGCTGCACGCCCAAAGAGGAACCGACTGCCAGGAACAGGTCGCAGTATTTGGCGGCTTGTTGCGCGGCGAACATGACTTGTTGCGGCATCGGCTGGCCGAAGGAGACGGTGGCGGGTTTTAGCAGGCCACGGCATTTGCTGCATTTCGGAGCTTTTTCGCCTCCCTGGACACGCGCTACAGCTTCGTTCATGTCGATGCGGTCGCCGCAGGTCAGGCACATGGCTTCGGTTGTGGTTCCGTGGAGTTCTAACACCATCTCGTCTGGTAGCCCGGAGCGCTGGTGAAGACGCTCGATATTCTGGGTGATCATGGCGCTGAGCTTACCCGCGCGCTGGAGTTCCAAGAAGGCCTTGTGTCCCGCATTCGGCTGTGCGTCGCGCATCTCGGGCCAACTCTCGACCTTCTGTCGCCAAGCGTCGATCCGGTCGTCTTCGTTACTTACGAATTCGTGAAAGTAGACCGTCCGATTGCGAGCCCAGACCCCGTCCGGACTTCGGAAATCAGCGATGCCTGATTCGGTCGAGATGCCGGCGCCGGTGAAGCCGACGATTTTCGACGCTTGCTCGATCCACCTGCGACCTCGTTCGATCTGCTCGTCAGACATGAGTTCCCCCAATGACGATTCAACATTATCACTCTACTCTTTCCGAGCCTGAGGAGGACGGGAGCGTGAGAAATGAGACATTACAGGCTTGGATCCACCACCACTGGGGATAAGATAGGGACGCGGTACGACGTATGAGGCGAACGCTGGTGATATTAGCACTCATGGTGGTCCCAGTTGGGGCGCCTGCCTCGGAGCTTGCTGTGCGGGAGTCGCCGAAAACCTACGGGCACTCGTGCGCTGTGGATGGAGCGGTTATCGGAGTGGACTATCTGCGGCGCAGCTTGCCCACCCCGCGCGGGATGCAGCACATTCCCGGGGTCTTAATCTTTGAGGTGGGCGTGTTTCCGCGGCCGGGTCGGAGGCTGACGTTGCCGGCCGGCGCCTTCGATCTCGAGTGGAGCGGCCTTGACAGACCTGAAACACCCGCCGAGCCCCAGCTTGTCGTTGCCCAGCTATTGCACGAGGAGTGGGCGCGGGGAAGCCACTACCCACACGTCGAAGCCTCGGCTGGGACGATTGACCGGCACGGCCGATCCGGCGGCGTGATCTTTGGTCGGCCGAGCCGCGAGCCGCGGTTTCCGGGAGATCCGACCACGGATCCGCAAGACGACCGCCCCGAGCCGCGCTCTCCGGCACCGAATATTCCCCGCAGCGAACCGCACCCGGATGAACTACCGGAGCGGATTATACCACTCCATGCGCTTGAGACAACTGCAATCGGGAATCCCAGCGCCGGGTTTGTCTACTTCCTGTACCGGGGTAAGCTCAAGAAACTCAAGAAGCTCGTCTTGCGCTTGCAGGTCGGGCAAGCTACTTGCGTTCTCAAAATCCGAGGGTGAGATGTTCGCGTGTGATCGGGGTGCCTGACGGGGAATGACTCAAACAAACTAGGAGGCCGCAGCCTGGTCCGCGAGGCTGGTCACCTTCGAGAAAATAACGATGATGTCTGTTGCAAGAGGAGGGAACGTTGCCGCAGCGGCCACAGCTATAAATCCCGCCAGCAGCGCATACTCCACCATATCCTGTCCTCGTGTATCCCGCCACACACTCAATCGACGTAGCCAATCCAAGGGCTTCAGTGCTTTTCCTCGTCGCGGGCGCTCTTTTCTACGAGTACATGTCAACGTACCAACCGCCCAAAAGGTCGCCAATTCGTAGAACCCCTTAGCTGCATGGGACTATAGGGCCTACTACTCTTCTACCGAGCTCTCCGCCAAAGAGGTGTCAGGTTCAGCGCGGTAACGATACGATGGAGAGTCTTGAGTATCCGGTAGAAGCCGATGTTTCCCTTTCGAGGCGTGGATTTTATTGGTGTGGACGGCCTGCTCTCCGAGGAGGAGAAGCTCGTCCGGCGAACGGCTCGGCGATTCGTGGACGAGCGCGTATTGCCGGTCATCAAGGAGTGCTTCCGCGAAAGCCGCTTCCCGCTGGACCTGATCCCGCACCTGGGTGAACTAGGCTTCCTGGGTGCGAGCCTTGAGGGATACGGCTGCGCGGGGATGGAGGATGTGGAATACGGCCTGCTGATGCAGGAGTTGGAGCGGGGCGACAGCGGGTTGCGGAGCTTTGTCTCCGTACAGAGCGCCCTGGTGATGTGGCCGATCCACGAGTACGGCAGCGAAGAACAAAAGAAGCGCTGGTTACCGGAGTTGCGAAGTGGTGGGAAGGTCGGATGTTTCGGCCTGACGGAGCCGGATTTCGGATCAAATCCCAGTGGCATGCGAACGCAGGCGGTACAAGACGGTGATTCATTCCTGCTGAACGGCGAGAAGACCTGGATCACGAACGGAACGCTGGCGGATGTGGCAGTGGTGTGGGCCCGTGAGGGAGAGCAGATCCGCGGCTTCCTCGTCGAGAAGGGCGCGCCGGGATTCACCACAACGGACATCCACGGCAAATGGTCGATGCGGGCGTCGGTGACATCGAGCTTGTCGTTCGCGGACTGCCGGATTCCCGCGGAGAATGCTCTGCCTGGGGCCTTGGGCCTGAAGACGGCCCTCGCTTGTCTGTCACAGGCCCGCTATGGAATCGGCTGGGGATGCATCGGAGCGGCAATGGATTGCTATGAAACAGCCAGGCAGTACACGATGTTGCGGAAGCAGTTCGGTGACCGGCCGTTGGCGTCACATCAGCTTGTGCAGAACGAGTTGGCCTGGATGATCACCGAGATCAGCAAGGCACAGTTGCTGGCGTTGCACGCGGCCCGGCTCCGGTCGAAGGGGCGGCTCAAGCACTTTCACATTTCGATGCTGAAGAGGAACAATGCCTGGATGGCTCTCGAAGTTGCGAGGAGGGCGCGCGACCTACTGGGCGCGAATGGCATTACGGATGAATACCCCGTGTTTCGCCATATGGCGAACCTTGAAACGGTGAAAACCTACGAGGGGACGGACAACATTCACGGCCTCGTCATTGGTCAGCAGGCGACGGGTTTGGCGGCATTCTCCTAGAGAGGCGATGGTGCGCTGGACTTTCTCCGTTCTATTTGGAGCCTTCGTGGCGGCGGCGGTACTGGCTCCGGTGCTGGCATCGGAAAACCGCGCGGAGGCTGCTGTGCTCTACGCCGCGTTTCGTCCTTTCTGTCATCAGCAAGTGGAGCGTGTATGGTCGTTGGCGGGAGAGCCGTTGGCGGTTTGTGTGCGGTGCCTCGGTGTCTACTGGGGTATGGTGGCAGGGGGGCTCGCGGCGCCGGGACTCGGTTCGCGCCGTGCGATGGCTGGGGCCGCGGCGGTGTGTCTGGCGAGTTGGGGTCTGGAAGCGGCGGGAGTGACCGCGTTACCCGCGGGGTGGCGGTTCATCACGGGGTTGGCGGTGGGGCTGACCGTCGGCCGCGCGCTTGCCTCGGGCCTGGCGGAGACAACACCGGTCAGGCCGGAAGTAGTGCGCTAGTTATGGGACGGATTTAGGGCAAGGAAAGATTGAATGAGTTCTATTTGCACCTGCGGCACACCGCTTCCGGAAGATTCACAGTTTTGCCCGATGTGCGGGCGGCCGTTTAGTCAGGAAGCGAAGGAAGCAGAACTAGCGCAAGCTAAGGGCGCCCAGGAGCGCGCCCGTCTGGAGCAGGCGACCCACGAGAAGCGTACCCAGCCGATCAGCTTCCGTAACTCGCACGCGCTCCGTGCGAGCTACTTCGGCGGGTTGCTGGCGGCCTTTTTGTCGAACGTACCGTTCCTGAACTTGTTGTGCTTCGTGTGGTATCCGGCCAGCGCCTTCCTTTCTGTTTACCTTTATCGGCGTAAGTCGGGTGCAAGGCCGACACCGGCTCAGGGCGCCCGGTTAGGGGTGATGACCGGGATTCTGACGTTTGCGATCACAATCGTCTTTACCGCCATCACTTGGGTGATGGCCGGCGATGGCAGTGGTTTTAGCGAGGCGTTCCGGAAGCAGATCGAAGAAACGCCGGGGCAGGAAGAAGTGAAGCAACAGGTGCTTGCCCTGCTCGACAATCCGGCTGCTTTGGGCTTTCTCGTACTCATGAGTTTGATCATGATGCTTGTTGTCATGGTGGGCTTCGGCGCCGCGGGCGGTGTGCTCGGGGCTAAAGTGCTGGACGACGATTAAGGGATTCGAGCCGACTTGGCCGTGCGTGTCTGATATTGCTGTTTGCCCCGCGCCCGAGTGCGCATTGACACCCGTGGGACCGGCTGCAAGAATACTCGATATGGGGCCGCTACCGAGCGGCTCCTTATCGTCTGTGCGCAAGTGGCGGAATTGGCAGACGCGCTAGGTTCAGGTCCTAGTCCGGGTTACACCGGGTGGAGGTTCAAGTCCTCTCTTGCGCACCACACTCCCCTTCCGGGCTCCGGTTGAGAATGGTAACTTTGTTCTTTGGCCACTGAGTCCGATCGACTTGTCCCCTCCTTCCTAGGTTCCCTCCCGCGCCTTGCCTGGCTCGCGGTCCAGTACCTGCTCGTCGCGGCGATTGTGTACGTATTCCACTTGGAGAGCGCGGGCTTTCTGCGTCTTCTTGCTCTTTGCGGCGTCGGGTTTGTCGTCCATCACCTCCTGCCCGCACGCTTTCGAATGCCGTTCTTCGTGCTGCTCTCGGTGGCTGTGATGCCGGTTGTCTTCACGCGGCTGATCGCGTTTTGGATCGTCGCGGGCGGCGGGCTACTGATCTTGCTGTGTCACCTACCGATCCGGTTTGGGGTAAGGGTGATGTTGATCTTCGTTGTGGCGGGAATGCTGGCGGCCGCTCGGGGCGAATGGCTGTCGCTGCCGATTCCGAAGCCTGCTTTTCCAGTACTGGCATCGCTGTTCATGTTTCGGTTGGCGGTGTATCTCTACGATCTCAAGCACCGCACGGCCCCGTTCGGATTCTGGCGCACCGGCGCTTACTTCTTCATGGCGCCGAACCTGTTCTTTCCGCTGTTTCCCGTCGTGGACTACAAAACGTTCTGCCGGACCTACTACAACGGTGAAGCGTTTGCGATCTACCAGAAGGGAATCGACTGGATGTTTCGCGGCACCATCCACCTGCTGGGCTACCGTTGGGTCTACCAGAACCTGGTGATCGGGTTACCCGAGGTCGTGGACGCGGGCAGTGCGGCGCGGTACGTTGTCGCAATGTTTCTGCTGTATCTGAAGGTCTCGGGCACGTTTCATCTTGCGATCGGGATGCTTCACTTGTTCGGCTTCCAGCTTCCCGAGACGCATCATCGGTACCTGCTCGCGTCGAGCTTCCTCGATTTCTGGCGGCGCATCAACATCTACTGGAAAGACTTCATTCAGAAGGTGATTTTCTACCCGGTCTATTTCCGAGTGAAGGCTTGGGGGCAAACCGCGGCGCTGGTGACCGCCACGTGTGTTGCTTTCATCTCGACCTGGCTGCTGCATTCCTATCAGACTTTCTGGCTGGTTGGTGAGTTTCCGTTGCGGGCGCAGGATGTCGTCTTCTGGTCGGCCCTGGCCGTGTTGGTCTTGGCGAACATGGTTTGGGACGCCAGAGCCGGCAAGCAGCGAAGCCTGACCAAGCGAGCGCTTGGGTGGACGGAGGAGGCGGGGCGCGCCGGGCGAACAGTTGGAACCTTCGTACTGATTGTTCTGCTGTGGTCGTTGTGGACTTCGGAAACGTTTGAGCACTGGTGGCTGGTGATCTCTGCCTTCGCCAACGTCTCGGCGAGGGACGCGCTCGTGATCGCAGCGGGCCTATGCGCGCTCGGCGCGGCGGCGATCTGGTTCGGCCGCACGTCCGGGGAACGAACGGCGGACGCTACCGACGGCCCGGACCGTAGCATGTCGGGCACGTTCTTCCGCCCGGCATGGCGGACAGCGTTGCCGGCGGCACTGATCTTGGTGGTGGGGCTGTTTCCGGCAGTGCTCGCGGTCTCTCCCTCGTTGGCACGGAACGTACGCGAACTGAGGAATTTTCAACTCAACGCTCGTGACTTGGAAACCATGCAGCGTGGTTACTACGAGAAGTTGACGCACGACGTGCGCTTCAGTCCTGAACTTTGGCAACTCCATCGTGAGAAGCCCGCCGACTGGGTGGATAGCACGAACACCGAACTCCTCCGGAGATCTCGGACTTTCGCCGGTGTGGAATTGGTCCCATCCGCGAGCGAGATCTATCAGGGCGCTCTGCTCACAACCAACCGCTGGGGGATGCGCGATCGCGACTACGAGAAGAAGAAAGAACCCGGCGTCTACCGCATCGCACTGTTAGGCGCGTCGCGGTCGGTTGGTGGAGGCGTCGAGGATCATCAAACCTTCGAGGCGTTGATCGAAGAGCGGCTGAACCGCGACCGGCGCGGCCCGACCGACTATCGCTACGAGATCCTCAATTTCTCGGTGATGAGCCACGGCCCGCTCCGCAAGCTCAACGTTCTCGAGAAGGTGGCGTGGGACTTCGAGCCGGACGCGGTGCTGTTTGAAGCACAGGTTGGTGAGCCGATGTTTGCGGCTATGGACCTCGCCCGCAGCCTTGATTCCGCCCAGCAAGAGTATCCGGAGTTGTACGCGATCGCCGAGCGGGCCGGTGTTGACACCGACACCGAGAGGGCGGCGATCCGGCTGCGTCTCTTGCCCTATCGAGACGAGTTGCTGGACTGGGGTTTAGAGCGCATGGCACGGCTGTGCGACGAAGCGGGAGTTCCCGTCATTCTTGTCGTCACCCCGGACTTTGGCGAGCCGCCAGGCGGCCGTAGGAATGTGCACTCTGTCATCGATTTCGGCAGGAAGCACCGTTTTGAGGTCATCAATCTGTATGAGAGTCTGCGCGACTTCCCGGACACGAGGGCCCTGAAGCTTGCTCCGTGGGATAATCACCCCAACGTTCGCGGTCATCGTTTGATCGCGGACGAGACGTATCGCAGACTGCGGCCACTCCTTCCGTACCGCCCCTGAACTGAGTCGGCGAGTGGGCCGCGTCGTGAGAATTCGATCGCGTAGACTTGTCATGGACAAACCCTTGAATGCCAAGCCCTTGAATCAGGGCAATCGTAGGACGTTTCTGAAGTTGCCCTTGGCGGCCGGCGCTTTGGCGCTCCCAACCGCGGCGCGCACCGCCATCGACGAGCATGACCCCTCGAACATCAAGCTCTGCCGACGGCTGCGGTCCGACATTGCCGACGACGATCTGCTGTTTCTCAAGCAACTCGGATTGCGCTGGGCGCGCGTCAACTTTCAGGGTCGCGCCGACCTCGATTACCTAGCGGAAACACAGAAGCGCTACGAGAGTCACGGCATCAAGATCTTCTCGGGCGTTCACTATGCGTACCGTGAGGTTGAGTTGCAACTCGGCCAGCCGGGCCGCGACAAGCATATCGAGACGTACCAGGGTTTCCTACGTAACTTGGGCAAACTGGGTATCCCAGTTTCCTGCTACGACTTCCACCCCGCGAACACCTATACGACTGACATGATCGACACCCCGCGCGGCTACCGGGCGCGCGAGTTCAGCATCGAAGATTTTCGCAACAAAGTAGAGAAGCAGAAGTTTGACCGCGAATACTCGGCGGAGGAGATCTGGGACGCCTACACGTACATGATGAAGGCCATTCTTCCGACGGCGAAGGAAGCCGGTGTGAAGTTGGCGCTCCACCCCGATGATCCGCCGCTGGCGAAGATGAACGGCGTCGCGAAGGTGCTGGTGCACTACGACGGATACCGGCGCGCCGAAGAGATATCCGAGTCGATCGAGGGGCCGGGCAGCCCGCACTGGGGACTGACCTTCTGCGTCGGCACATGGTCGGAAGGCGGCGACCAGATGGGCAAGGACGTCTACGGGATGATCCGCGACTTCGGCCGCCGGGGAAAGATCCTCGGGATTCACTTCCGCAATGTCAACTCACCGCTTCCGCGTTTCTACGAGACGTTCCCTGACGAAGGGTACATGGATATGTACCAGGTGATGAAGGCGCTACGGGAAGTGGGGTACGAGAACACCGTTGTGCCGGACCACGTCCCTGGTCTCATGGGCGATGAGGGGATCCGCCGCGCCGGGACGGCCTATTGCATCGCGTATATGCGAGCGCTGCTTGAGCGGGCGAACCAGGAAGTGGGTTAGCGAATCAGCGTGGGTCGCTCGGCCTGAGAACTTCGCCGGCTAGCTCGCCTGTGGGGTGGCCGTTGGCTACGACGGTTTGTCCGTTGACGAAGACGTAGTCGACGCCTTCGGAATACTGGTGGGGCTCGAAGAACGTAGCTTTGTCGGCGAGGTTCGCGAGATCGAGCACGACCAGGTCGGCGTGGAAACCTTCACGGACCAGGCCTCTGTCGCGGAGCCCGAGAATCTGCGCCGGAAGCGACGTGGCGGAGCGCACCGCATCTTCGAGCGAGAGGACGCCTTCGTCGATCACGTAGCGGCGTAGCTTCCGAGGATAGGATCCGTAGAAGCGCGCGTGCACCGGGCGGTCGCTGGTAAGCGTGATGCCCGCGTCGGTCGACGTAGCGACCCAGGGCAGTTTCATCAGTGTCTTGAGGTCCTCTTCCCAAACGGAGAAGCCACGCAGGCGCGCACCGCCGATGCGGTCACGGTAGCCCTCATATTGGAGTTCAAGCGCCATGCGGATGGGGTCGATGCCGCGGGCTTGCGCAAGTTGATCGAGGGTCTTTCCGACGAATGTCGAGTCGGGATGATCGAACACGACGATGTTCTCCGGTCCGCCGCGTCGTGACATCTCGTGCGTCATGTCACGGCGGACATCGGCGGCCTTTTCCGGGTCGTCCATGGTTTGGCGAAGCGCGGAGGCATAGTCTTTCTTACCTTCGGTCGCGGCCTCGTCAAGCACGTTCTCGCCGACGGCCCAGTCGGGGATCAGTACCATCGTGCCGTCGCCGCCAGTTGAGTGATACGGGTATTGATCGGCCCACACGTCAACGCCTCGCGAGCGAGCGCGAGCGATAAGGCGGATCGCCGCTGCCACCGAACCCCAATAGTGCGCGCCCATCGCCTTCAAGTGCGAGGACACGACGCGCGCGCCGGTGCGCTCACCGATCTCGATGGTTTCCTGGACCGCGTCGACCATCGAGGGCAGACCCTTGGGGTCCTGGCTCGCCAAGTACCAGTCGGGTTCGGTGGATTCACTGCGTTGATGCACGATGTAGACGCCGCCGAACGGAGCGATCTCTCCGACTAGCGAGACCAGTTCTTCGGTGTCACTCCAAATGCCGGGAACGTATTCGAGGCCGGCGGTCATGCCGAATGCGCCATGTCCCATGCCCTCGCGGACCATGGTTTTCATGCGTTGGATTTCTTGCTGAGTCGCGGTGCGCTTGTAGTCGTCTCCCAACGCGCGGCGGCGGATAGCGTTGTGGCCGACCATGAGAACCGCATTGAGGCCGATGCCGAGGCGGCTCAGTGTGGCGCGTTGCTCGTTAAGCGGCCAAGGGCCGCCGCCGTCGGAGTTCAGGACAACGGTTGTAATGCCTTGCGTGACGAGATTAGGTGCCGCCCGGCGTTGCGCTTCGTCCGAAGACAGCCCGCGCGCGGCGTGCGAGTGGAGATCGACGAAGCCGGGGACGATCAACTTACCATGGGCGTCGATTGTTTTTGCCGCAGCCGCGCCTCCTAACTGGCCGACGGCAACGATCTTGCCGTCACGGATAGCAACGTCTACTGGGAAGGCAGGGTTTCCCGTGCCGTCCATAACATGCCCATTGGTGAGAACGAGGTCGTAGGTTTGCGCGAAGCCAACGGACACAACACAAAGCAGTAGGTACGCAAGTCGCTCGGGGAAACGCAGGCGCTTTCGACTGCGGGCTTGGGTCGGCCCTATTCGTGGATCCATTCGGTTTATCACTCCTATTTCACATCGCCCATGAGACGCTTGACAAAGGGGCTCACGATAGCAGCCACGACTCCGACACCGCCGGTAATGAGCGCCACGTTCCAGAACAGGTCCGTCGGCGTGAGTTGCTCCAGCCGACCGGCGACGAGACCAGCGATCAAGTTCCCTAGGGCAGCCGCAATGAACCAGACGCCCATCATTTGGCCGACACGACCTTTGGGCGCCAGCTTCGTCATCGAAGACAGCCCGACGGGGGAGAGGCACAGCTCGCCGACCGTGTGGAAGAAGTAGGTCATCACCAGCCAGACCATCGAAACCCGACTTGTCTCGGTCGCGTTAGCCGCACCCCACGCAAGGACGAAGAACCCGGCGGCCAGCCCGAAGAGTCCGATGGCGAACTTCATCGGAGTTGACGGATTCGCGCGTCTGATCGCCAACCAGGTCCACAGCCAACCAAAGATCGGCGCGAAGATCACAATGAAGCTCGGGTTTACGTTTTGTAGCCAACTCGCGGGCAACTCCCAACCGGCAACGTGGCGGTCAGTGAGGTCCCGCGCAAAAATGTTCATCGACGAACCAGCCTGCTCGAACCCCGACCAGAACATCGCGGCCAGGATATAGAGCCACACGATCACGACGAGCCGTTTCTTCTCAATCGGCGTCAGGCCGCCGGCCACAAAGAGGTACGCGAAGAAAAGGCCGCTCATGATGAGAATGCCGTAGCCAAGCCATTCCGCCGTTTGCTGGATGGTGACGTCGATCGCGCCGCTTGTCGCGAGAAACGTGAACAAGGTGAGCGCGGCACCGGCCGCCGCGATCGACTGGTAGAAATTGCGGCTTTTCCGGTTCTGGACCTCCGGCGGGTCATCGCTCTTGAGGCGGCCGGCGGTTCCGAGACGTTTCGCACCGAGCTTGTACTGGATCAACCCGGCAACCATGCCAATCCCGGCCAGAGAGAAGCCCCAGTGGAAGCTGTAGCCCTCGCCGATAAACCCGCAGAGGATCGTGCCGAGCAAGGCGCCCAGGTTGATGCCCATGTAAAAGACTGAGAAGCCGGCGTCCCGGCGGGCGCCACCTTCTGGATAGAGGTCCGCCACCATGGTGCTGACATTGGGCTTGAGTAACCCGGTGCCGAGAGCGATCAGCGTGAGGCCGGCGTAGAAGGTCGGGACCATCGGAATCGCCATCGAAAAGTGGCCGGCGGCGATGATGCAGCCACCGACGAACACCGCCTTACGCTGTCCCCAGAGGTTGTCAGCCAGCCAGCCGCCCGGCAGAGACAACAGGTAGACCATCGATGTATAGAGACCGTAGATCGCGGACGACTTCGCGACGTCGAATCCAAGTCCTGCGTTGTCCTGGGCTAGGGGCGCCGTCATGAACAGCACCAGCAGGGCCCGCATTCCGTAGTAGCTGAAGCGTTCCCACATCTCCGTGAAGAAGAGCGTGGTCAAGCCGCGCGGGTGGCCTCCGATGCCGCCTGTGTCGACGGGAATGTCAGCAGTTGTGTCAGTCGTCATGAAATGTCCTGATGGTGGGTTCGAGAGCCCTCCGATTATATCCCCGCTTGAAGCGGCGACCATCGCAAGCGCCTAAGAAATGTAGCCATCAAGGGCCGCATGACCCTGACCGATGGCGGCGGCCAATGTGCGAAGATGAATCTCCCTTTCGCGCCCAACCCGTTCGCGGGTAGGCGTTCCCCTTCAGCCAAAGCCCTGGATGGCCGACCTGTCTCCGAAAACTGCGTCTGCATCGGTGGAGCCCGCCGCGCCTCCGCCTGGAGTCCTGCGCCGCACTTTCCAGGCGTTTCACTACCCGAACTTCCGCTTGATGTGGTTCGGCGCTTTCACATCGACAACCGGATACTTTGTTCAGGAAGTCGCCCAGAGCTGGCTTGTCTTCGACATCACCAACAGCGAGTTCTACCTCGGGTTGACGGCGACGTTGAACGGAGCCCCGATCCTGTTCCTGTCGCTGTTCGGCGGTGTCGCGGCGGACCGCATGGACCGCCGCAAGCTGCTACTGGCGTCGCAGTACGTCCAGATGTCCAGCGCCTTCACCCTGGCAATCCTCGTCGGTCTCGACATGATTCAGGTCTGGCACATCATGGCGGCGGCGTTCGTTAATGGCGTGGGCCAAGCCTTCGGGGGACCGGCGTACCAGGCCTTGATTCCGTCGCTGGTCGACAAGAAGGACCTGCCGAACGCCATCGCGCTGTTGTCGATTCAGTTCACATTGGCGCGCGTTGTGGGCGCGATCATCGGGGGTGTTGCGTTCACAACGCTGGGAGGAACCGCCTGCTTTACCATCAACGGCCTTTCGTTCCTTGCCGTGATCGCGGCCCTGTACTTCGTCCACGTGAGCTTCGTGCCGAAGAAACCGGATGTTCATGTCCTCCACAGTTTGAAAGAAGGACTTGTCTCCGTTTATCGGCACCGGGTGATTCTGGCGCTCGTCTTTCTAGCGCCGACGGCGGCGTTTCTCGGGACGCCTCTTGTCACCCTGCTGCCGGCGTTTGCGCGTGAGACGTACATGCTTGGCCCCAAGGGCTACTCAATGATGATGGCTTTCTGGGGGACGGGAGCGGTGATCGGCGCTCTCAACGTTGCCTTCCAAGGCAATGCGCCGCATAAGGGGCGGCGTTCGCTGCTGATGCAGATTGCACTCGGTGGCACATTCATTGCGTTCGCCGCGAGCGCGAACGTTTGGGTTGCCAGTGTGATGCTCTTGTTCTCAGGCTGGGCGATTCTTGGTGTTTTCGCGCTCGTTAACTCTCTCGTGCAGGTCAACGCCGAAGAAGAGATGCGGGGCCGTATTATGAGCGTCTACAACACGGCGTTCCGTGGCGCCATGCCGCTAGGTAACTTCATGGCGGGATTCTTTGCGGACAAGTTCGGTGCGCCGATGATCGTGATGGTGAATGGCGTATTGCTGATCTTGGTAGCGCTCGCGTACTTCGTGCGCAAAGACGAAGTCACTCGCTTATAACGCGGGCGCGATGGACTACGACGGCATCATCATCGGCACGGGGCACAACGCCCTTATCCTGCAAGCGTACTTGGGACAAGCCGGGCTCAAGACGCTCAGCATTGATCGACTTCCCGTAGCGGGCGGCGGGTTGGTCACCGTCGAAAACCCACGCCTGCCGGGGTTCCTGCACAACACCCATTCGTTCTTCCACCGCAACGTGACAGGGCTCCCCTGGTATCGCGACCTGCGGCTTGCCGAACGCGGTGCGGAGTACATCGAGCCTGACCTTAACGTCGTGATGGTGCTGAAGGATGGCCGGACGCTTGAGTGGTGGGCGGACATCGACAAGACGGTGGTGTCGTTCCGAGAGTTCAGCGCCAAGGACGCCGACTCCCTGCGAAGATGGCGGGACGCATTCGAGCCGATCCTTGAAACGATTCTGGGCCCCGAGAGCCAATCCGCGCCGATTCCGCCGGAACGGCGTCGCGAACTTCTCGAGAAGACCGCCGAGGGCCGCTTCCTGTTGGAAGTCAGCACGCTGTCGCCGCTGGAGTTCGTGCAGCGCGAGTTTGAGAACCCAGCCATCCAAGGCGCATTGCTCTTCTTCAACGGCCTGCGCGAGGTGGACTTGCACTGCCGCGGATTCGGTCATCACATCCCCGCCTTGCTGGCGGCCAAGGGCCGCGCGCAGATGTGCCGTGGCGGCTCGCAAGGTCTGGCGAAGGCCCTCGTTGCGGCCGTCACCGAGAGCGGCGGGGAGATTCGACTAGATACGACACCTCGGGAAATCGCCGTCGAGAACGGGCGTGTTTCGGGTGTCGTGATGGATGAAGGCGAGTTGATCCGCGCGAGGCATTTCGTCGTGTCCGGGCTGAATCCGCAGCAGACGTTTCTGGAGCTGTTTGATGAACGGCACGTGCCGAACGAGTGGCGAGACCGGGCAGCGGCTTTCGAGTACAACTTGCTAGCTCCGTTGTTCGCCGTGAATCTGGCCCTCAGTGAAGCGCCTGTCTACCGCGCGGCCGAACAGAACCCCCAACTTTCAGAAGCGCTGATGGTGATCTTGGGGTTGGAGGATGTTTCAGCGTTTCCGGAGATCGTCCGGCACCATGAGGCTGGGACGATTCCGCCGACGGTCATGTGGGGCGCGACGCCGACCGTGTTCGATCCCACGCAAGCCCCGGAAGGCAGGCACACGGCGTTCATGTGGGAGAAACTGCCGTATCGTCTGCATGGCGACCCGCTCCACTGGGACTGCGAAAAGGATCAGCACGGCGAGCAAATGATCGACCTGTGGAACGAGTACGCGCCGAATGTAAGAGACTCGATTGAGGACTCGTTCGTCCGCAGCGCCCTCGATACGGAACGCACGTTCCCCAATATGTGTGAGGGCGATCTCCTGGTGGGAGCGTTTACGAATGGGCAAGTGGGCTACGACCGTCCGTTCACGGGCGCGGGGCATTACCGCGGACATTTGCCGGGGCTCTACCTCTGCGGGTCATGCTGCCATCCCGGAGGCAATGTCACGGGATTGCCGGGCTACAACTCGGCGCAGGTCATCCTCGCTGACCAGCACATCCGTGCCGATTGGATGCCGGAACCCGCCGAGCAGCGCTTGTCTCGGCTGTAAGGCACGCGCCCCTCTTTCTTTTCCCTGCCCTGTCATATAGGGCACCCCTCCCGACGACCAAGTGACTGACAATGGCGAGTGACGGGAATAGCGGCTGACGGTTGCCGCGCGATGGAAGACGAGGAACTTCGGTCGGAGTTGGAGAAGCACCATCCGGTGGCATACGGATGAGCTCTGCATTGTTGCGGCCGGAACCCTGGCGAAGAGGAAGATGTTCTCCAGACGGCCTATCTGCGAATACTCGGCGGCAAAGCCCGCTTCAACGGGAGTTCGTCATTTCGGACCTGGCTGTTCGCTGTTGTCCGTAATACGGCCGCCGATCGGCAGCGGTCATGGTGGCGGCGGCTTGTGCGCTAGTCCGGTTGGTCGGCCGAACAGCAGACTCGCTCGGGAGCACATCGTGCCGATGGTGGCGGTTCTGTCGAGTTGGAGAGCGCAATGACACAGTTGAGCGAGCGTCAACGCGAGGCCCTACACCTGACGTTCTACCAAGGCATGACCGTCGAAGAGGCAGCGGAAGTGATGTCGGTATCGGTTGGCTCGGCGCGAACGCACTACGAACGCGGCAAGGCGCGTTTGCGGAGTCTGCTGAACGGAGCGTTGCGATGAACGACGACGAACGACTGCGCGATCTGTTCCGACACGCGCGGAGCAAGGATGCCACGCGACTACCCGACTTCGAGACGGTGGTAGCGCGCCGGCAAGGTCCGGGGCTGCCAGGTTCGAGTGCCACGGTGATTCTCCTGGTCCTGGGGGCGTTGGTGACGTTCTCGACGGCGGTGCCGCCGCAACCTGTGGTGTCCATTGCCGAGTGGCGCTCGCCGACCGCGTTCTTGCTTGAAACCGCGGACGACACGCTTCTGCGTGACCTGCCGGATATCGGATTGAGTTACCGAGAGGACATTCCATGAAAAGACTACTGATAGTTTTGTTTTGCGCGTGCGTGATCGCACCGGCCCAGGATGATCCCGTGGCGGATCACTTTGTTCCGCCGGAACAGATCATGCGGCACCAGAGTGAGTTGCGTATCACGGCGACCCAGCGCGAGGAGATCAAGCAGCAAGTGCGGAATGCACAGATGCGGTTCACTGAGCTTCAGTGGGATTTGCAGGCCGACATGGAAGCGTTGTCCAAGCTGCTTGAGAACCGAAACGTCAGCGAATTGGCGGTGATCGAGCAGCTCGACAATGTGCTTGCAGTCGAGGCTGACATCAAACGGACGCAGGTTTCGATGCTGATTGCTTTGCGCAAGGTGCTCACCGAAAAACAGCTTGAAGAGGCGCGGGCTTTGACCCATCGCGGTTACCCGGCGAGAAGACAGATGCGCGAGCTTGAGCGACAGATGGCTTTGGCAGCTAGGGAAAAAGCTAAGGCGATGGAGCGGAAGCTCCGAAGAGAGTTGGCTACACCGGGCACCGTCACCCGCACCACCGGCGCCACCGACACCGACCAGAAACTAGCCAGCGAGCCGTTCTAACGCCACGAGGTTCAGCATCAGCGCTCGGAGGCGGTGGTAGTTATCCTGCCGGGTGGAGGAGGCTGGTGCGGTAGCCGCGCGGTCGGCGAACAGAACGTACGTGGGCTGGCCCGCCTTGGCCTTCATCGAAAACTTCTCGTCAATGAGTTGCTGCGTTCGATCAAAGAAGTCGCGTGCCCACGGAGCGCCTGTCCGCTCATGGATGAGCAGCGTCGCGGTGAGGATTTCGTCGAGGGCCCAAAACGTTTTCGTGTGGTTGTACTCGCCTACCGCCCGAAACTCTAGATCCGTTCCCGGAACACCTTCGACGGGCCATTCGTAGCCGCCGTGGTCAACGTTAATCCACATCGCGAGACCACCGTAGATCCAATCCCAGCCGACGTTCAGGTGATGCTGAATACGCTCGGCGCAGGTTTCCCAAAGCCCGTCGTCGCCGCGCCGGCGGGCTTCTTCCATCACCATCCAGAGGGTCTCGATGCTGTGCCCGAAGTTGCACTTGGTTGCTTCCTCGGGAAGGCGGGTGAAATCGCGGTTGAGCCGTTCATTGTTTAACCCGAACTCGGGGTTGTAGTGCTTGTGAATGACCGCGTCAATAGCGCGATCGGTAATCTCGGTGATTTCCGGGTCGGACTCACGCTCGAGAATCTGCCGGGCGATGTTGACATTGACCATCCAGAAACCTTGGGTGATGACGCCTGATGCATCGGGTGCGGTTTCGCGGCGGAAGAGTTCTTTGAACATGCCGAGCGCGGTTTGGCGGGCCTGCTCGTCGCCGGCGGCCTGGCTGTATTCGAGTAAACCTTCGATGGCAAAGTAGCGGCCGTAGAAATCGGCCTCGGGCGCGAGCGGTGCACCCTCTCGCGATAGCTTCGACGCCCACGAGCCGTCGGGCTGGGGCACGTGAGCGATCAGGAAATCCTTGGTCTTTCGGGCGACTTCCAGATATTCAGAAGAAGCATCCAGGTGGTTGTAGAGGTAGCTATAGACCCACAACCCGCGGCCCTGGAACCACGTGAACTTCTCGTTGTTGACACACCGCCCGTCGTAGTCGAGCGAGCAGCAGAAGCCGCCGTACTCATGGTCAATCCCGAAACGGTGCCAGAAGGGAAGTTGCTCTTCGAAGAGCTCGCGGTGATAGCGATCCCGCAGTTGTTCAAACGAAGCCGGCGCTTCGGAGTTCGACATCAATCCAGGATAGCGGGATCAGGATGTCGTTCCGCCGCAACTGGACCCGGCGCCGGCTGTACAGCCGTAGCAGTGCTGTCCGGTAACGATCCGGCGCGTGTCGAGGCGGTCGTGCACGAAGTCGCGAATGTGAAGGGGTGCGCCGAATGAGACGGGCAGGTCGAGCATCTGATTGAAATCGCAATCGTAGAGTGTTCCGTCCCAGCCGACGGACAGCGTATTGCGGCACATCACACCCGCCGCGGCCGACGGGTTATAGGCCTCGACAAGCTTCCGCATATAGCCATCGTAGTTGTTCGTTCTCAGCAGGAACTCAAGGAACCGGCTGATCGGCATGTTCGTGATCGCGTACAGCGAATTGAACACGACGTCGTGGCGAGCGAGGAGTTCGCGCTTGAAGTCCTTTTCGATCGAGGCTTGTAGCGGCGGCAGAAACGCGCCGACAGGATTGTAAACGAGATTCAGCTCCAGTCCGGAACCTTCCTGTCCGTAGCCCAGGCTGTTGAGCAGCCGCATCGCATCGATCGATTTGTCGAACACGCCTTCGCCGCGTTGCGCATCGGTATTCGCGGCCATGTAGTAGGGCAGGCTGGCGACAACCTCGACCTCGTGATGCGCGAGGAACTCGCCGAGATCTTTCTGGGAGGGGAGCAGCAGGACGCTGAGGTTGCAGCGGTCCATCACGTGCCGGCCGAGGCGTCTGGCCTCGGTGACGAGCCGGCGAAACTGCGGGTTCAGCTCGGGGGCACCTCCGGTAATATCCACAGTGGGGATCTCCGTCCGCCCCAGCGCCGAGATGCAAAGGTCGGCGGTCTCACGCGTCATCACCTCGATGCGGTCCGGTCCGGCATCAACGTGGCAATGCTTGCACGTTTGGTTGCAGAGCTTGCCGACATTGACCTGGAGAATCTCGATGCCTGTCGAAGCGAGCGGGGGCAACCCGGAACTCGCGATCGCGTCGTCGAACGGGCGATGCGCGAGCGCGGGGTTATTGAGCACGCGAAGCTGCTCACCCGCGGAAGCGAGCACATGTTGGCGACCGAGAAGACTTTGCGTCAAGCGGGCCTCACATACTCAGCTTTTCGGCCACATTGCGCATCTGTAATCCGTGGACGAGACTCGCCCCGCCGCGAATGGCGGACGCGACATAAACGGCCTCCGTCATTTGATCGAGATTCGATCCCTTCTGGAGGCAATCTTGCGTGTAGGCATCGATGCAGTAAGGGCATTGAACGGCGTGCGACACAGCCAACGCGATGAGGCTCTTTTCTCTTTGACTGAGCGCGCCTTCCTCGAAAACCGCGCCGTACCAGGCCTGGAACTTCTCCCAAAGCTCTGGGGCGTTCTTGCCCATATCCCCGAACCTGGCAAGATCGTCCTCATGATAGTAACTCGACATGCTTTCTCCTTCGACGTGAATCAGGGCTCGCTAGTGGGAGCCGCGTCACATTGTAGGGCGATCGCCACGCCGCGCGGAGGAATTCTGCAAGAGACTAGTTCGCGGCGGACTGTGAATCCGTTACGCCTTAGAGCAAGTTCATCGGGTCGACGTCGGTGACGAGGGCGGTGGCGGGCCAGCGGTTTTCTTGGGCGAACGACTTTGCGCGGCGCAAGGTCCGCGCGAGAGCCTTGCGATTCTGGGCCTTCAGCAGAAATAGGTAACGGAACTCTGACTTGAGCTTTGCCAGCGGCGCGGCGGCCGGCCCCTGGATGCGGACTCCGGACGATCTGTCTTTCAAGTGCTGCCCCAACCGGCCGCTCAGAGTCAGCGCTTCCTCCAGTTTGCGGCTGCGAATCGTAAGAGTCGCGGCGGCCACGAAGGGCGGATAGTGGAGCATGCGGCGAAAGTGCAGCTCCTTCTCATAAAACCCGTCGTAGTCCTGCGCGGCGGCAAACCGAATCGCATAGTGATCGGGATTCCAAGTTTGGACGAAGACTTCCCCGGCTCGATCCCCACGGCCGGCGCGACCCGCGACCTGTGTAAGGATCTGAAACGTCCGTTCCGCCGCCCGAAAGTCGGGCATGCCCAACCCGATGTCGGCCGAGACCACGCCGACGAGCGTTACGTTCGGGATATCGTGGCCCTTAGCGACCATCTGCGTACCGGTGAGGATGTCGTAGTCCCCTTCGCGGAAACCATTGAGAATCGCCTCGTACTGGCCGCGTCCGCGCACGCTGTCTCGGTCGAGCCGCGCGATACGCGCCTTCGGGAAGCGTTCGCGCAAGTGGTCCTCGACCTTCTCCGAGCCACTGCCCACGAAGTAGAGATATTCGCTCTTGCAGTCCGGACATGCAGTTGGAATGGGCTGCGCGTAGTCGCAGTAGTGGCAAAGGAGTTTCCCGTGGCGGCGGTGATGGGTCAGCGTGACCGAGCAGTTTTGGCACTCGATCCGCTCGCCGCAACTACGGCAGGTCACGAATGACGAAAAGCCGCGCCGGTTCAGCAGCAAGATGACCTGTTCCCGCTTCTCCAAGCGTGTCTCGATCGCTTCCTCAAGGGCCCGGGAAAACAGATCCTGCCGGCGCGTCTCGAGAAATTCAGCGCGCATGTCGACGACCTGGACCTTCGGAAGGGGCCGCTTCTCGACGCGTTCGGGGAGTTGCAAGAGTTCGTACTTGCCGCGCTCGACGTTGTAGCGGGATTCGAGACTCGGCGTCGCTGAGCCCAGGACGACCGTCGCACCCGCCGCGCGTGCCCGCACGATCGCGACATCGCGTCCGTGGTAGCGGGGCGCTTCGTCTTGCTTGTAGCCCCCTTCGTGCTCTTCATCGACAACGACGAGCGCCAAGTTGGCGACCGGGGCGAAGATGCTGGAGCGCGTCCCCACCACGACACGGGCCTTGCCTTCACGCACCCGCCGCCACTGTCCGGAGCGTTCGGGGTCGGTGAAGGCGCTGTGCAAGATCGCTACCTGCTCGCCAAAGCGCCCGAAAAACTCCGACGCCGCCGCCGGAGTGAGCGAAATTTCCGGCACGAGAAAGAGGCAGCTCTTGCCTTGACTCAGCACTGTCTCAATCGACCGGAGATAAACCTCTGTCTTGCCTGACCCGGTGATGCCATGCAGCAAGAGCGTGCGGAACTTGCCGGCGGCGAGCGACGCACTGATGGCGTCGACCGCGGTCTGTTGCGCCTCGGTGAGCTGGCGAGCCGACTTCGCCTCGGTCGGAAAGGGAGCGATGTTGAGCGCACCGTTGCCCGCACTCGTCGATTTCCGGTCAGCGATGACGTCGTCGACCACCAGCCAGCCCTTCTTGCGAAGTGTTTCGATCACGGTGCCCGAGCCCGGCAGCTTACGCTTGAGGTAGGCCTGGTTGAGCGGCTTCTTCGCGAGAGCCCGCAGCACTTGCACGGTTGGGTCGGTTGGTTTGGCTACGTTCGCGAACTGCTGGGCGCGCAGCAGCCCCTTCGGCGTCAGGCCCACTGTCTTGGTTTTGTGAGACTCGCCCGCAAGCGGGAGCATCGTCTTGAGCACTTCGCCGATCGGTGCGCAGTAGTAGTTGGCGAGCCAGCGGCCCAGGTCAAGAAGCTCGCGGCTGAGTGCGGGCTCATCATCCAGTAGCCTTGTGATGTCGCGGGTTTGCGGTCCCGGCTTGTCGGTGCTGTCACCGAGCACGATCCCGGTCAACTTGCGGGAACCGAGCGGTACCACGACCCGACAACCGGGGTCGATCCGGCCCTCGAGTTCCGGCGGGACGCGATAGGCGAAAGACTGGTCGAGCGGTACGGGAAGGGCTACCTGGACGAGCGGGGAAGGGAAGGATGCCATCCGAGTTTCGATTCTAACGTTTAGCGCCACAGAGCCTTAGGGGGAAACTGCCAGATCGCCGATTACTACCTTGGTTTCTCTGACGCGTACTGGCGGAATGGAAACCCTGATACGCTCGAATTTTGATGGATCGAACACGATACCCCCTTTGGGCCGGTCTACTCTGTCTGCTTGGCGTCTTGTCGCCGGCGTTGGCTCAAGTCACGCTCGTTTCATCGGCCTCTTTCGCCGAGGAAGTAGCGCCGGGGTCGCTGGCGACAGTCTTTGTCGCCGGGGCGACTGACGAGGAAGTGCAGGCAACCCCTGGCCCCGCCGGGCGGCTGCCGACCGAACTCGGTGGTGTCACCGTGGACGTGGACGGGCGTCGCGCGGGGATCTGGTACGATTCGCCCACGCAGATCAATCTGGTGGTTCCGCTGGACGGAAGCGGCACCGGCCCGGGCGCGATCCTTAACGGTGTCACCTATCTCGGCGGGCCATTCTTTATTCTGACCGTCGAGAACGCCGACTGTGACAAGCGTACGCGCCTTGCCGCCTTCGCGACCGGAATTCGCAACGCCGGCACCGTTCAACTTACGATCGAGGACGCAGGCGGCGCGGTAACGAGCGTCGACGCTGAGTTCGCCGGTGGAACCGAAGCGTTCCTCGGTCTCGACCAAGTCAACTTTCCGCTGGCCTCGGATCTCGACGGCGGCGGTGAGTACCTTCTCCGCGTGAGCGGCGGCGGCATGGAGTCCAATGCCGTAGCTTTCACGGTAGGGACCTTCGATGGAGAACCGCCGATGTGCGTAAACGGTGGCCGGATGCTTTCCTACAACACGGTCGCTGACCTGCTCGCGGGCGATCTGTGGGACGTTGCCAGTCCGGCGCAAGTCGCGTCGGATCTGCTGACCGTGCCCGGTGACTGGTCGATCATGGGCGTCGGTACGACGGCGGAGATGGCGCACAACGGCGAAGTCATTGCCTTCGGCACTGCGATGGCTCCTGAGTTGGTATGGTCCGACCCGGCGTTCCCTCCGACGGTGCGGTTGCTGTCGTCGGAGGCGATTCCGTTTCTGGGGGTCGCCGCGGGCAATCCAGCGGAAGTAATCACCGCCGAGGCGGAAGCCGGATTACCCATCCATCAACAGGTCGTTGAGTTCGCTCAAGCCAGCGGATTGGCGTTCGCGGGTGTGCGCGTCTCGGGCCGTGTTTCCGACGTAAACTACAGCGTCGCGCACAACCTGCTCAAGGAAGGCACGCCCCTTACCGACCCCACTGTAGACAAAGCGCCATATCAGTTGTTCTTCACGGTTGATGACGACGTGATGTGGGAGCTATTGGGCTTCTATGCGGCGGGGGCGGCGGTCCAGGGCATCGTGTCCGTACCCGGCGCGCCGGTACACCTGCATGGGTTCCAACTCGATCGCTCCCGCGCGGGACACGTCGGATCCGCCATCGCCAAGCAAGTGGAAATTCGCCTCTACCCGCTCGGTGCGCCAGAAGTTAGGGACTCCGACCTCACGCTGAGAAACGTCACGGCCAATACGGGAGCACTGGCTTTCGAGGTCGTCAACCAAGTGGCAAACACCGTTGCCTACGCCACGGTACAGGTGCTTACTGGAGAAGCGATCGTTGCACAGGCTCAGCTTTCTTCCTTACGCAGCGGCGAGCCTCAGTTCATCAGCACGTCAATACCAACTTCGGTTGATGTTGACGCGCTGAAACTAGTCGTCGATCCGTTCAACGACGTCTTGGAGTTCGGCGAGGCGAACAACACCGTGCTTTGCCCTTGCGGAAAGGCCCCTTAACCGCGGACTATCAAGCCAACGCAAGTGACGGCCTAGCCATAATCTCATCCGACGCAAACTCACCCCGCCGAAATGCCGGATAAGCCGCCGCCGCGATCATCGCCGCGTTGTCCGTCGAAAGCGAAAGACTAGGGAAGTAGAGTGGCAGCGGAGTCCTCGCGAACGCCTTCCGCAAGCCGGAGTTAGCCGCCACGCCGCCGGAGACAATCAGCGAACAAACGTCATGTCCTTCGGTGGCTTTCAAGGCACGGCGGAGTAACTCCTCAATCACCGTCGCCTGAAAGGCCGCAATCAAATCACGAGTCGTCTGCGGTGTGACCTCAAGGATCGGATCGAGCGAAGCCGGGCGGCCTTCCACAAAAAGCTTACGCCGCTCTAAGATTTCGTCCTCCATGTCCGCCGCCCGCACGTGACGCAACACCGCTGTCTTCAATCCGCTGAAGCTGAGATCAAGTTGGTTGCCCTTCATCCGCGAGAGAGGCAACTTGACTTTCGAGGCGTCTCCGTAGGGCGCCAATTTATCGATCAGCGGCCCGCCGGGATAGCCGAACCCGAGCAGCTTCGCAACTTTGTCAAAAGCCTCACCCGCCGCGTCGTCGCGCGTCTTCCCCAGCAGCCGATAGCGATAGTCGCCTTCCTCCGGGCACTCCACCACGAACAGATGGCTGTGGCCGCCACTCACCACTAATGCCAGCGCGGGTAGTTCAATCTCACCGCCCCGTTGTTTCTCTTCCAGGAACACGGCGTGAATGTGACCTTCGATGTGGTTCACCGCAATGAGCGGAATGCCGAGCGAGAACGTGAGTCCCTTGGCGAAGGTCAAGCCTACGAGCAACGAACCGACGAGCCCCGGTCCTTGTGTGACGGCAACCGCGGTGAGGTCACGGTAATCCAGATCAGCATCTTCGAGAGCCTGGCGGACCACGGGAACAATCGCGCGCAGGTGCTCGCGCGAAGCCAACTCCGGAACGACGCCGCCGTACTTATAGTGCGTCTTCAACTGCGACGCGACGACGTTCGAGCGGAGATGCTCGCCGTCTTCAACAACAGCAGCGGCCGTTTCGTCGCAGGAACTTTCGATGCCGAGAAGGTACATGGATCAAACGGGAACGCAAGGGGAGAAGAGCCTAAAGACAACACCCCCGGGAGGGTTCGCCTCCCGGGGGTGATCTTGCCGGCCGCGGGACAAGCGCCCGCTACATCGTAAATGTAAAGCCAATTTGTGAGGTGGCCGGTCCACAGGAATCACGACCCGATCACTGGGTCCGGGCATCTGCACGTTCGAGCAGTCGCTTCAGCTATCGACCACCTCGCAAAGACTACTACCTGGTTCACTCATAGAGCTCAATCACCTCCTTTCGCCAGTGTTACACCCATGCTAATGTCGAGGAATCGCGAAGTCAATGCTCCCTTCCTCAGCGACCAACGGTCAGCCCACAGACCCATCGTCCGAAGCAATCCGCATCGAGGGTCTCTCGAAACGGTTCGGCGAAACGGTCGCGCTCGACGGCCTTAGCTTGTCCGTGCCCAGCGGCAGCTTCTTCGGCTTTCTCGGCCCAAACGGCGCCGGCAAGACGACAACTATTCAGAAGCTCACCGGCCTGCTGGAAGCGGACACGGGAAAGGTTGAAGTGTTCGGTCTCCCGATTCCAGAGCAGGCCCATGCCGTTAAGCAAGCGATCGGTGTTGTGCCCGACGAATAGGTCTTGTTCGACCGGCTCCGGGGCCTTGAGTTTCTTGAGTTCGTAGGCCGCATGTATGGGCTCGAAGGGGCTATGGCCCTCAGCAGGGGCCGCGAGTTGATGGAGCTGTTCGAGTTGGATACCGAAACCTCCACGCTCATTGCCGGTTACTCCAAGGGAATGCAAAAGCGATTGGCTCTCGCCGCGGCGCTGATTCACCGGCCGCAACTGTTCCTTCTCGATGAGCCGTTCGAAGGTGTCGACCCGGTGGGCGCCCGTTTGATGAAAGACATCCTCGTGCAGCAGGTCGAACAAGGGGCTACCGTCTTCCTGACCTCGCACGTGCTGGAAGTCGTTGAACGCCTTTGTGACCGGGTAGCGATCATCGACCACGGCCGCGTTGTCGTCGAGGGTTCCATCGCGGAACTGAGCACCGTCGAAGAAACGCTGGAAGACTTGTTTGTCCGACTGGTCGGGGGTGGCCGGGAGGCTCTTCAGTTGGACTGGCTGTGACGTCTGGACATCAAATCAAAGCCTTGGTGCAGGTGCAATTGCGCTCGGTGTGGCATTCGTTGCGCACATCGAAGGCGCTTCGGCCGCGGCGTGCGCGTCTCGGTGGCGCTCGCCCTGCTGTGGTATGGCTTTTGGGGGGCGATCGGCCTGTTATTCGCCGTGATACCTAACTTGATCGGGAGTGAAGACCTGGAAACGGCGCTTCCCGGTATGTTCCTGTTCATCATGGGCTACTGGCAGCTCACGCCCTTGCTGACTCTCTCGTTGGGTGTATCGCTCGACATGCGCCGCACCCGCGTCTACCCCGTATCGACCGCCACGCTGTTCACCGTGGAGTGCGGCCTGCGATTGGGAACGGGTGCCGAGATGCTGCTGATTCTGGCGGGCCTTTGGGCAGGCTTCGCTACCGCCGGATCGATGTCGCTATCGGCTCTGACAGCGGGATTTACCCTGTTCATCCTATTCAACATGTTTCTATCCGCGGCCATTCGGAACTTTGTCGAGCGGCTGTTCCGACAGCGACACCTCCGAGAAGTGGTTGTTGTCGTGATGGTGTGCTTCCTGCTCGCGCCGCAGGCGTTGATCTGGAGTCAGACTCTCCGCCAGATCGCGCGGGACGTGCTGTTGGCGAGCCGCGACATCCCTCACCGAGCGCTTCCCTCCGGGTTAGCGGCGCAAGTTGTCGTGGGAGAAGCCGGCGCTCAGCAGATGATCGCGCTCGTGGCGATGATCGGGATTGCCGCCCTGCTCGCGTACTGGCAGTTTCATTCTTCGATCACTCGTCTCGGTGGCCCGTCCGCGTCCCGGCGGAGTGCGGCCGGGACGATCGGAGACAAGGTGTTGCGGGCCGTTACGAGTTGGACGGGGGACCCAATCGCGGCTCTGGTCGAAAAGGAGATCCGTTCGCTGTGGCGGAGCCCTCGTTTCCGGTTGCCGATCCTCGGCTTTCTGAACGAACCTGAATCGGCCCACTGGACGGCGAACCACGCCATCACCTTCATCAGTCTGTATTCGTTTCTATTGCTCGGCCCCGTGATGTTTCTCAATCGATTTGGCTTTGACCGCGCCGCGGCACAAGCTTACTTCTGGTACCCGGTCAGCTTGGAGCGGCTGCTGTTGGCAAAGAACCTGGCCGCTTGCTTCTACGCTCTGCTGCAGGTGCTGTTCATCGGCGTCATCAGCGGCTGGTTCGGGATGATCGGCACATCGCTGGCGATTGGCGAGGCTCTGGTCATTGCGGGGATCGGAATGCTCTACTTGCTGTCGGTGGGGAACTACATTTCGGTGCGGTTCCCGATCGCGAGCAATCCGGACCGTATTTCGCGAGGAGGCACCGGCCATGGAATTCGTTCCGCGGCCCAGTTTCTGCTGTTTCCGCTGGCGTTGGCGCCGGTCTTGGCGGTTGTCGCCGCAGCGGAGTTGAGCGACAACCTAGCCGCGACGATGGGCGGAGTTTTCGTGGTCACGGCGGGGGGTATTCTCCTCTACATCGTCACGCTGACGAACGCGGCGCGCACGATGGGGCGGACCCGCGAGCACTTCGTCAGTCAGTTGGTACAGAGCGAAGGGCCGCTAGCGACGGAATGAGTTCAACGATCGGCTTGCGGTGGACGGCGCTCCCCATCCCATCCCGCGGCCGCGATCACCTGCTCGATGCTGCCTTCGGAGGTGATCTTGCCGTGCTCGAAGTAGACAGCCCGTGACGCCAACTGCCGCGCCAAAGTAAGATCATGCGTCACCACGATCTTGGCCTGATCCAGGCTGTGTAGGATCTCGACCAGTGACGACCTCGCCGGTGGATCGAGAAAGGTCGACGGCTCGTCGAGCAGAATGATCTCGGGGTTCATCGCCAAGACGCCGGCAAGAGCGACACGCCGTTTCTCACCCGCGCTCAGATGGTAAGGCGGCCGGCCGGCCACGTGTTCCATGCCGACTTCACATAGCGCCTCGCTCACGCGGCTGCGTAACTCATCGGCGGCGAGCCCCATGTTCAACGGACCGAACGCAACGTCCTCTTCGACCGTCGGCATGAAGAGCTGGTCGTCGGAGTCCTGGAACAGCATGCCGATCTTCCGGCGCACCTGAGCGAAGGTTCGCTTCTCGACCGGCATACCGCACACGATCACCTCGCCTTCACTTTGCCCCTCGACCAACCCGAGCAGATGCAGCAGAAAGGTAGTCTTGCCCGATCCGTTCGATCCCAGCATCGCGACCGTTTCTCCCGGTTCGAGCTGAAAGTCCACGCCGGCGAGAGCCACGTTTCCATCCGGATAGGAGTACCGCAGGTTAGTGACCTGAATGACGGATTCCGCTGACATAGGCGCTAAATCGGCCAGAACCGTGCCATGAGTTGAATCGCAACGGCTAAGGTAATCGTGGCAACCAGCCACAACCATTCACGTTGCGGCGTGGATGCCTCGGCGAGCACGGGGAAGTGGCCTTGGAACCCCCGTGCCAACATGGCGTGATGAATCCGCTCAGCGCGGCCGTAGCTCCGTGCGAACAGCACCGCCAGCGCTCCCGCCGAGGCCTTCCACAATGAGGTTCTACCTCGAGGCTGTGGCGCCCGGCAGCGGCGGGCCCGCATCATTGCCTGTGCTTGGTCGACAAGCAGAAACAGGTAGCGATAGACGAAGTGCAACACCATCAGCAGGAACGGCGGTACTCCTAGACGTTCCAACCCCCTCAGCAGTGCCGGAAAGGGCGTTGTCGATAGCAACGCGATCGCCGTATAAGCCGAGAGCAGACTTCGCAGTAGAAGCAGGACTGCCCGCGATGGGTCACCACCCCACAGATTCAGGATGGCGATTCCCGCAACGAACGGTAGCACGATCAACGTGCGCAACAGGCTCCCGCCCAGCGGGATGCCGGCGGCCACCAATATGAACGCCACCAGGAAGAAGTAACCGGCAAACGCCGTGGCGGACTCCCAGCCCGTTGCTGCAAGGCCGAGCAGAATGGCCAATGCGGCCAGCAGCTTGATGCGTGCGTCGAGTAGGTGGATTCGCGATCCGCCCGCGCTCCAATCTTCGAAAGTGAGCGTCCGCACGTCAGCCGCCCCGTCCACGGCGGACGAGACGACCGAACACGATGCCAAAGCCGTACATTAAGGCGACACCGAGCAACCCAGCCGTGACCTGCGCCGGCCACGACGAGTCGATCAGCCTAAACTCGTAATCGGCGAACGGGCTGTACGGCTCGCCCTCCACGGCCCGATCCGAAAAGCCGAGCGATTCGGCAACCGCCTCTAATCCGTCCGGCGAAGACGAAGCGACCAAGACACCGAGCAATACCAAGGTCAACGTAAGGCCGCCGAGGAAGAGGATGACTCGCTTCATGCCGCCTCGCTAGGCAGAACGAACGATCGATTGAGACGCTGGATGGCGGTGAGCGTTACGGCCGTAATCAGACCCTCCGCAACACCGGTCACCGCATGAATGCCCAGCATCGAGGCGAACAGCGGTCCGCTCGGCGCCATGTCGGATAAACTCAGCTCCACCGCAGCGAGTAGAGCCGCTGCCATCAGCGACAACCAACCACCCAGGAAGGCTGCGAAACCTCTCAGATTCGGCCCCCGCCCGCCGAGGAGCTTCATCGGCACATAGCCCACCCACACGCCGACGACGGCCATGTTGATCACGTTGGCGCCCAAGGCGAGGAGTCCGCCGTCCTGGAAAACGAGGGCCTGCACGAGCAGAATGGCCGTCATTACGACGGTGGCCGCGCTCGGTCCCAGCGTGAAGGCTAGTAGGGCCCCGCCAATTAAATGTCCCGAGGTCCCAGCCACCACGGGGAAATTGATCATCTGAGCGGCGAAGACAAATGAGCCCAGCACACCCAGTAGAGGGATACGGGAGTCCTCGAAGCTCCGCTGCGTCCGGCGCACGAAGTACCCGACGCTGGGGATTGCTGCCAGGTCCAGAGCGGCCCAAACGGGTACAGACAGGAATCCGTCAGGTATATGCATAGGCGAAACCGATACACGTTAGCACGAATTCGAGATTCGTGTCACGAGTGTTGTCCGCGAAGCAGGAGTGTACGCCCAGGGGCCTAACAATCCGCGAGTTCGCGGTGAACACCGGGAAAGTGGTGTAAGAGGAGTTTTTTCAACCACTTCTCGGCGGCTTCGCGACGCGCGAAGGTATTTGCAAGGCGCAGGCCGCCACCCCACAGGAAGGCATTCCAGCGCTGTTTCGACGACTGGCGCAAGACCACGGTGTGAATCTCGTCGCCATCAAGCCGGAAAGTGCGGTCGAGGGTGGTCATCCTGTCTGAAGGGGCTCTCATTAGTAGATATCGGTCCGGAGCAAGAAAGGTTCCACTATTCTATCCACCGTCGCTTTTGTTCGGCACTACGCTACTCCCATTGGCTCTGCTAAGTCGGCGCGATTCTCCCATGCGAGAGCTCCCAGCCATGCCAGCAGAACGAGGCTCGGAACAACCGGCCAAGGCGTATCCAGCAGCGAGCAGAAGAAGAGCAAGGGAACGGCCACAATGGCCGCCAGCACTCGGCTTGGGCCGCTCTCCGCGTGGGCCGTAACCAGCCATACAGCGAGCAGCAGCATCGCCCGCCGCACAGCCACGAACATGATCATAACCACGAGCCCAATGAGACCCGCCGAGATGACCGGTTGGTCAATCCCGAAGTTGGCGGTGACACTGTGGATGTTGACCATCAAGTCCGGCGATGGCGAGAGCCGCCGTAGATCCTTTGCTTGCAGTAGATGCACGTAGCTAAGCATCCCGGTCCAACCGCCCGTGATCGCGGAAACCGCCACAAGCCCCGCTGCCGTGGCGCAATACGCCCCCCAACATCCACCACCTTTTCTGAATGATCATCCCCACTGGGATCAGGAACGTGATGTGGAACTTCATCAGGGCCAGCGCGGCAACGGCTCCCGCCGCTTGGTCGCGTCCTTTCGATGCCAGGACATACGCGGCGATCACGACAGCGAGCATGAACACGCCGTCCTGCCCGTGCGCGATACCGAGCGGGGTGGGCAGATACAGTGCGCCAAAGATCAAAGCGTTAGGTCCGAACCGCCGCGCCGCCCAGATCCAACAACCGACCAGCACCGCGGCGTGCAATCCAATCCACAGCCACAACGCCGTGTCCAACGAGAACAGCGCGAGCGGCGAGAGCAGCAATGCCTAAAAGTGTGGGCGAACGAACGGCACCAGCTCCTCTGTTGTGGGTATGAGCCGCTGTTCGAGTTGAAGTTGAACGTCCTGATCATAGATCTCGGCGAACCGGCCCGAGGCCGCCAGTGTGCCGCCGACATAGAGATTCAGGAAGTCGTGACCACGAGCGGCCGGGACGACATTGGAGCCAATCACCGCCCAGAAAATGGACAGGATGATCGCGATGCCGATGGCGCTGGCGAGGGAATCACGAGTCCGCTTGGCGCTAGGCGTCGGGGACGTTTGTGTTGTTGCGCTAAGAGCCACGGGCAAGGCGACCCTAGGCTATCACGGGCTGCGTTTTCCGCCCTTAAGTGAAACAACTGGGATTGCGAGACGGCGGTCGGCCGGTCAATGGGCGCAGTAGCTAGGGTGACAGCACGATCTTCGCCGCGTTAGAGGACGGACCGCACACTCCGCCCACGACAGCTGCCGCGGCATAGCCTGCGTTCCGTAGGGCTGCCATACAGTCATTCGCCTGCTTGGCAGGGATCCCCGCCAGGAGGCCGCCGGCCGTCTGCGGATCAAACAACAGCGGATATTCCGCCTCACTCCGGTGCTTCACGTGATCCCGGACGACCTGCTCCGACCGCAGGTTCTGGGGATGAAGGGAGCTCAGAATCCCATCTGCGGCCGTTTCAATAGCACCGTCGAGGAAAGGAATGGCGGCCGGCGATATCTCAACCTCGACACCCGACGCCTCGGTCATTTCATTCAAATGTCCAAGCAGTCCGAACCCAGTCACATCCGTGCACGCCGTCGCGCCGTGCTCTTTGAGAATGTCAGCGGCAAGACGGTTTGGTTGCATCATCGAGTCCAGCGCCGCGGTGATCCAACGGCCCCTGGCCTTGCCACGCATCCCGGCGGCGCAAAGAGTCCCCGTCCCAAGCGCCTTCGTGAGGATGAGTTTGTCGCCGGCCTGGAGTCCTTGTTTGCGGAGGATCTCTTCCGGGCTCGCCAGACCCGTCACGGTGAACCCGAGCGCAAGTTCGTCGCCTTCGGTGGTGTGGCCGCCAACAAGCACCGCTCCGGCGTCAGAAAGGATCTCCTGCGCGCCCAACAGCAATTCAACGAGGAGTTCCTCCGTCTTTTCGTCGGATGCGGCCGGTAGTGTCACAATGGCTAACGCCGATTGCGCCGCCGCCCCCATCGCGAAGATGTCTCCAAGGCAGTGGTTGGCGGTGATCTTGCCGAAGACATAGGCGTCGTCAACGATCGCGCGGAAGAAGTCGACCGACTGCACGGCAACCTTCCCGTCGGGTACTCGAATAACGGCGGCATCGTCAGGGTGGCTAAGCCCCGTGATGACGTCAGGATGATCCAACCGCGGGAGACGCGACAACGCCCGTTCCAACACTGCCGCGCCAATCTTCGAACCGCAGCCGGTGCAAAGCATTCGCGGAACTTCACTTTCAGTGCCAGTGCCAGTCCGCGGCTCGGCCTCTTCCGCATCCATCTCCGGCAGCTTGTTGTACTTGTCCATGAAGCGCCGATCGATCCAGTCCTTCCACGTCCAAGCCCATGTCCCTTCGAGCGCCCAGAACGAGCGCGAAGCTACCGCGTATTTGTCACCCGTGCTGATCAGGCTCAAGAACTTGCTTTGCGGCCGGAAAGGCTCAGGTTCTTTACCAAGCAACAAACGCCGCAAGTTCGCTTCAAGAGGCGGGCCCTGTCGCACCGCGAACACACCTGCCTTCTCGCGTGGATGGTCCACCATCGTCGCCACATCACCTACCGCGAAGACCTCTGGATGCGAGAGCGTTTGCAACGTCTCGCGCACCAGAATGAAGCCCTTCTCGTTGACGTCGAGCCCACACTCGCGCGGCCACTCGGGGGCAGACGCGTTCGTGACCCAAAGGATCTCGTCCAATTCGTGCAGAGTGCCGTCGCTGAGGCGCAGGCCTTGGTCGGTCACTTCAGTGACTCGCGTCGATCGATGGACACTCACCCCGCGCTCCGCCAGGATACGTTTGAACTTGCGTTGCACGCGTGCATTGTGAGTGCCCAGCACCGTCGGGTCGCTGCCAAACAAGTGGAACTCCGGCTCGGTGCCTCCCAACGTGCGGAGACGTTTTTGCAGGCTGAACTGCGCGGCAAGCGTAAGCTCGACGCCGCCCGCACCGGTTCCCACGACGCCGATGCGCGGTGCCCGGGTGAGCGCCAGCACGCGCTCCACAAAGCCCGTCCAGCGAGTAATGAAGTTATTGATCGGCTTGACGGGAACGACCCGGCCTTCAGCGCCCGGTACGTTCAAACCCGGCGTGGACCCGGTATTGATAGACACGAGGTCGTAGGCGAGATCCGGCCGATTCTCGAAACGCAGTCTACGGTTGGCGAGGTCGATGCCGGTGACTTCATCGTGGATGAAACGGGCACCCGCGAATCGGACTAGGGGTAGAAGGTCGATGTGGGCATCGTCGTAGTCGTAGTGACCCGCGACGAACCCTGGCAGCATGCCGGAGTAGGGCGTGTGGACGTCCCGACAGACTACCGTCACACGCACCCCCGGAATCGGCTGCATACCAAACCGCTTGATCACGCTGACATGGCTATGGCCTCCGCCCACAAGGACGAGGTCTTTCGAGATGGGTGTGTTCGACGAGCGCATCACGAGGAGAACCCATTTTGGCACGCGGGCTTCTGCAACAACGATGCAGAACCCTATGACGGGTCCCAAACAGGTTCAAACAACGGGAAGGAAACGCCGTTCAGCGGCCCAGGGCCAGCCGCTCTGCCAACACTACCGGCAGGCCCGCCCCGCGGATCTTCCGCTGTGCCTTGGCCAAGTCGTACTCGCAGCGGCGGAACTCAAGTAGCTTCTTCTCGGAATCGTAAAGCGCATACGCCGCTAGCCAGTTCAAGTCGCGGGGTTGCCCCACCGACCCCGGATTCAGTAACTGGCCCCGGTCCGGCCTGACTTGCAGCGCTGCCCCATCCGGATGCAACGCCGCCGGCTCTGCTTTCTGGCCCGCCTGCCAGAGCATGAAGCCCCCCTGTACGTGCGTATGCCCGAAGAACACCGGCTTGCCGTCAGCGTTCACAAACTGGAGCAGCGTGTCTCGCGGATCGAGCAGGTACTCATCCTCATCGAGCACCGAGCCGTGCACCATCAGAAACCCGTCCACGGCGGCCGGACCCTTGGGAAGCGCGGCGAGGTACTTGCGGTTCTCCGCGGTCAGTTCCTCATAAGTCCACAAGGCCGCGGTCTTGGCGATCGGATTGAACAACTCGGGGCTTTCGAGCCCACAGCAAACCTTGTCGTGGTTCCCCCGGATCACCGTGGCGACGTTGTCACGCATCCACTCCGTCACCGCATTCGGGTCGGCCCCGTAACCAACCATGTCGCCTAGGCACAGGATCGTCTCGTACGCACCCTCGGCGTCGGCAAGCACCGCTTGGAGAGCTTCCCAGTTCGCGTGAATGTCGCTGAGGACGAGGTATCGCATGTCCACCGCCGGTCCCCGGGCCGGTCAAGCGCGGCGCAGGCGCAGCAAGGTCACCTCGGGCAACGCACCGATGCGTATCGGCAGGTTCACCGTACCGATACCGCGGCTGACGTAGAGGGCCGAATCGCCGATCCAGTACTCACCTGCTACGAAGGGCGTCAGAAAACGGCCTGGGTTCGCCCACTGCTCGACGATCTCGACCGTGATCTGGCCGCCGTGCGTATGCCCGGAGACCACAAGATCATATCCCAGATTGGCCGCCACCGGGAACACGTCCGGGTTATGCGACAGCAACAGGTTCAGTGCGTCGTCCCGCATCAACTTCTCGGCCCCCCGCAAATAGGGGCTTCCCTTGCGCTGATAGTCCACTCCGGCTAGATTGAGCCGAGCCTGCCCGAAGCGTAGCTCCTCCGACTCACCGCGCAGGAACCGAATGCCACGCGCCCCGGCGTACTTCGTCGCACGGTGCTCACAAAGCGAGTACCGCTCGTGGTTGCCGAGGCAGCCCCACACGCCTGAGTCCGCCTTCAACCCGGCTAGAACGTCGATGCAAGGCTCGAGCGGGTCTTCGGGTGTTGTGATCAGATCACCCGTCACCAGGGCCACGTGCGGACGCGTCTCATTGACCATTGCGACGACTCGTTCGACATCCGCCGGACTGAGATAGCGGCTGCAATGGAGATCCGTTATCTGGGCCAGCCGCAGCCCGTCCAGGTCTTCGGCGAGACCCGGAATCACCATGTCGATCTCGCGCAGGTCGAACTGCTTCCGGCCGGAGAAGGTCCCGTATCCGGCCACAATGAACGGCGTGGCGGCGGCGGTAACGAAGGCGCGCCGCGTGATCGGGCCGGCGGGTTCCGGGTTGTCGGATATCAGCGCCGGGCGGAGATCCGGGGACCCGAGTCGTGCGAACCGTCGAAGCCTGCGCCAACCGTCATAGCCCAGACACAGGATGTAAGCCCCGAAGACGCCTGCGACCCAGACCGTTCCGACCAGTTGCCATGGCACCGGAGCTTGCACGCCAAACAGCAACTGGTCCCAATCCAACAGGTCCGATGGTCCTCCCAAACAAGCCGCCACAAGCAGTCCAATGCCGATGCCGGCCGTGCGGACTCGCGCGTGTCCGTAGCGGTGCAGCACCCATGCGGCGAAGTGCAGGTGCGCCACGACGACCACGACCCTGATCGCGGTCAACGTGATCTCAAAACTCGGAGGGCCTGATTGCATGCTGCTGGTAATAACGTTCCTGCCCCTATGGTCGGGCAAGGATGATCGGTTGACTATAGAGGGAAAGGCTCAGATACCGCCTTCGGAACGCCGCAGGCGGCCCGCCGAGCCATGGAAACGGGCGCACGGCCTGAACCGGCGCACCCTCTCCCAATCGTAGGGCACTTGGCCTCCGCAATCGAGGCTGAGGCCCTGATCGCTCACAAACCCGCCCCCTCTGCGCATCCCTGTCGCAGTCGAGCGACCACTACAAGCCCTTATAGGCACCTATAGGCAGGGAGTTGATAGCAAGGGACTTGGCGTCGCCCACCGCGCCTATGCAAGCAACGTCGTGTGTGGGCGGATGCCACAGGTCCGTGTCGTATAGATCCTAGGAGCGGTGGCGCACCTGACTGATGATCGAGAGTGCCACAACCGCCGCGGTCTCACAGCGCAGAATCAGCGCACCCATCCCCGCCTGCCGATAGCCCGCTGTGAGGGCGGCGGAAACCTCGTCATCTGTCCAGCCGCCCTCAGGGCCCACGAGAAGCTGAATCGGCCCCTCCGCGGAAGAGGCCAAGATGTCGCCGAGCGGGTCTCCATCCGGGTGTAGGATCAGCCTCGTTTCCTTGCCGTTCGCGACCGCTTCCTCGAACGAAACCGCTTCCTCGATCGCCGGTGCGCTCATGCGGCGGGATTGCTGTGCCGCCTGCTCGGCGATGCGCCTCCAACGCTCCATCCGCTTTGGGACCGCCTTGACCAAGTGCGTCTCACTCCGGTCTGCCACCACAGGCACGACCCGAGTGACACCTAGTTCCGTCGCCTTCTCTAGCGCCCATTCCAAGCGCGAAAACTGGAACACGGCAACCTGTAGGGTTACGTCCGGGCCCGAGGCGGGGGCCGCCGTCTCTTCCTCGATGGTAAACTCCACTCGGCGCGAATCCGCCTTGGCTACCCGCGCCCGGAAGAGCCGTCGTCCGTCCGACAGCTCAACCTCTTCCCCCTCGCGAAGCCGAACGACACGAGCGAGATGATGTGCCGCCGGCCCCTCTACGTGAGCTTCGCCGTCGCCCACGCGATCCACGAATACCCGTCGCAGCGCCATAGCAGGTCATCATACCCGGATGCTTGACAGGCTTTTCGAACCACCGCGATAATTCGGTCTCCGGTTCCCTGCCGTTGCTGTCTGTATGATTGCCTCTCTTCGCGGAAAACTACTCGAAAAGCATCCCAACGCCGTCGTCATTGAAGCGGGCGGTGTCGGATATGCCGTCACCGTACCAATCTCGACGTTCTCGCACATCGGCGAAACCGGCGAAGAAGTTCGGCTGCTGATTCATACTCACGTCCGAGAGGACGCGCTCTCGCTCTATGGCTTCTCCGGTGGCCGCGAGAAGGAACTGTTCGAGAAGCTCATCGCGATCAGTGGCATTGGCCCCCGCTTGGCTATTACGATTCTCTCGGGATTGCCAACCGACGAACTCATCGATGCCATTCGCGCCGGGGATGCGAAGCGACTAACCCGGATTCCGGGCGTCGGCCGCAAGACCGGCGAGCGTATCGTGCTGGAACTGCGCGAGAAACTCGAACCCTTGAGTGAACAGGAACTTTCCGGCGGGTCCTCGCTGCCCGGCGCCATGCAGCACGATGTCGTATCCGCGCTTGAGAACCTTGGCTGCAATCGTGACGCAGCCGATAAGGCGGTTCGCAAAGCGGTCGCGGAGGGCGTAGCGGCCGAGTTTGAGCTGCTGTTTCGCCGCTCGATGGAATTGATGAGCCGTCAAGGTTAAGCTGAATAGCGATGTCGGATCAGCGTATCGTCTCGCCCGAGCCGGAAGACGAAGACTGCCAGTTTGACCTTACACTGCGGCCAAAAACACTGGCTGAGTTCGTCGGGCAGTCGAAGCTGAAAGAGAACCTCTCGATTGCCATCGAAGCCGCTCGTGGCCGCGGCGAGGCTCTTGACCACGTTTTGCTCTACGGCCCGCCGGGCCTCGGCAAGACGACGCTCGCAAACATCATCTCGAACGAGCTAGGGGTCCGCGTCGACCTGACGTCCGGACCCGTCCTTCAAAAGAAACTCGATCTCACCGGCGCTCTCACGGCGATGGAGCCACGCCAAGTCTTCTTCGTTGACGAAATCCACCGGCTGCTTCCCGACGTGGAAGAAATGCTCTACGCCGCACTGGAAGATTTTAGGGTCGACCTGATGGTCGGGACCGGCCCGGGGGCCCGTACACACTCCATCCCGCTGCCGCCCTTCACCGCGATCGGAGCGACCACGCGAGCCGGTCTACTCTCCGGACCTTTGCGGAGCCGATTTGGTCTGACGTTGCGGTTGAATCCCTACGACGTTCCCGATCTGACTAAGATCGTCTTCCGCTCGGCCGGGATGTTGGGTGTCGATATTGATGACGAAGGGGCGGAGGAGATCGCGCGAAGAAGTCGCGGAACACCGCGCATCGCCAATCGGCTGCTGCGCCGGGTCCGGGACTATTCCCAAGTGCGTGGGGATGGTTCGATCGTCCGCAAGATAGCCCGTACGGCCCTCGATCTGCTCGAAGTCGACCCTCATGGCCTTGACGAGATCGACCAGAAGGTCATGCGCACGATCCTCGGTAAGTACGCCGGTGGGCCGGTTGGGCTGAATACGATCGCCGCCTCGGTGGGCGAGGATGCCAACACGATCGAGGAGGTCTACGAGCCCTATCTGATGCAACTCGGCTTTCTCGACCGCACACCCCGTGGCCGCGTCGGTACGTTGCTCGCCTTCCAGTACTTCAAGATGGAGATCCCGCGCGGACCTCAAGCAAACCTGAGCTTCTGACAGAGCATGATGGGATCACCGCCCATGAGGCCGAAATGAATGCGCTCGACGGCGACCCCCGAGGCTGTGAAATAATCTAGAGTTCGTTGCCCGCTCCTCGGAGCGTGGCGCTCGCCAGAGTTTCGTCCTCGACGACGGTTCTTGCGTTTTGAGAGAGGCCGCCAAGTGCGGTTCATTGGATGAGTCCGGCTCGCTACATCGCGATCGAAGGCCCGCTTCGAGTGGGTAAGTCAAGTCTCGCCCAGGCGCTGGCGGAGCGGATCCACGCCAATACCCTACTCGACTCAGAGGAGAATCCTTTCCTGAAGGATTTCTACCGCGGTCAACACGGCTCAGCCTTCCGGGCACAGATGTATTTCCTGGCGAATCGTTTTCGGCAGTTGTCCGCGATTGATCCGAGCCGCTCACAGACGCCGGTCGTCGCCGACTATCTGTTCGAGAAAGACAAGCTGTTCGCATACATCAACCTCAACGACGACGAAGTGGCCGTGTACGACCAGTACTACCGGCATTTCAAAGAGCAATTAGCATCCCCGGACCTGGTCGTCTATCTGAAGGCGACGCCGCAGGTCCTGCGCGAACGTATCGTCCGAAAGAACGTCGCTTCGGAAGCGCAAATCTCGGACGAGTATCTCGCCGAGGTCACCCGTGCCTACGAGCACTTTTTCGCGCACTACAAAGCGTCGGACGTCTTGGTGGTTGACACCACCCAGGTCGACTTCGTTCAGAAGGAAAGCGACTTGAAAGAGTTGCTGGAAGAGCTAAGCCGCCCTGTCCGCGGGACCCAGTACTTCCTCCCGCTAGGCACCTAGCTCAACAACCTCACGGCGCGAACGTACCCCCAGAGCCGCAGGTCCCAGCCTGTGTGAAAAGGCATGATGGAAACGTAGGGGCACGGCATGCCGTGCCCGCCAATCCTCGGGCCTGAAGTTGCCTACCTGAACGATTGCACCACCTAGCTCCCGCAGTTTTGTATACTCTCTGTCTCGGTAGTTCGTTGTCCCGCCCGGTCTCTCGGTGGCCGAGGCGCAGGGAGGCAGAGAATGAACAGCAAGGCACTAACAGCAGAGTTCGTCGGAACCTTCGCACTGATTTTCATCGGAGCCGGGGCGGGCGCAATTAGCGGCAGCATCGTTGCCGTCGCGTTTGCTCACGGCTTGGTCGTTTTGGGCTTCGCGTACGCGTACGGTTCAATTTCCGGCACACATATCAATCCCGCAGTGACAATCGGCTTGCTTGTTGGCGGACAAATTAATTTCGCGAAGGCGGCGGGGTACATCGTTGTCCAGTTGCTTGGGGGCATCGCGGGTGCAGCGGCCTTGAACTTCGTTCTAGGGGCCCAAGCCGGCACACTTGGCGCGACGGTTCCGGCGGCGGGTGTCAGCGTCGCGCAGACCTTCGTCCTCGAAGTCATCCTGACTTTCTTCCTTGTCAACGCAATCTACTTCACGGCGGTCAGCGGCAAGGCGGGTGATTTCGCGCCGATCGCGATTGGCCTAACGCTGACGTTCTGCATCCTGATGGGCGGCCCGTTGACCGGCGCCTCGCTCAACCCGGCTCGCACGCTCGGACCGGCGCTGTTCAGCAGCGCACCGAACGCTCTTTCGACGGCCTGGATTTACTTCCTGGCTTGTCCGTTAGGTGGTGTATTGGCGGCTCTCCTCTACGGAGCGCTGAAAGACAAGTAACCGAAGTTTCACGGCATTGAAGAAGACCTGAAGCTGCTGGTGTTCTTCTCATCGACGAAGGCCTAACAGCCGGCTGCGGCGGTGCCATGGCCCCGCCGTGATGCATTTCGAAAATGGCGGGCACAATCTATCTGGTAGCCACGCCCTTGGGCAATCTCGAAGACATCACTCTGCGCGCTCTGCGTGTCCTGCGTGAAGTCGATCGAATCGCCTGCGAGGACACCCGCCACACCGGCAAACTCCTCAAGCACTTCGAGATCAGTAAGCCGCTGCTGAGCCTGCACGAACACAACGAGACCGAGCGTGCTCACGACGTTGTCGAACGGGCGAGGCAAGGAGAATCGATCGCAGTCGTATCGGACGCCGGCATGCCGGGCATTTCCGATCCCGGCTATCGAGTCGTTCAGGAAGCGATCGCAGCCGAAATTACGGTCGTGCCCTTGCCCGGTCCCGTGGCTCTCGAAACAGCGTTAGCCGCTTCAGGGCTCCCCACGGACGCTTTTCGTTTCGGCGGCTTCCTGCCCGCTAAAACGACGCAGCGGCGCAAGGTCCTGCAGGCACTCGTCGACGACCCCGCTACGTTAGTCTTCTACGAGGCGCCACACCGGATCGTTAGAACTTTGCAGGACGCACTCGAAGTCCTCGGCGACCGCCCGGCAGTTCTTGCCCGCGAATTGACGAAGATGCACGAAGAGTTCCTGCGAGGGCCGGTTTCGACACTACTCGCCACCCTCACCGCTCGCGATTCGGTCAAAGGGGAGATCACCTTGTTGATCGGCCGGGGTGCTCCTCCCGCCGTCCCGGAGGGCACAATGGCGCAACGTGTGGAAGAACTCATCGGCCAGGGCAGCGGGCGAATGGACGCCATTAAGCAGGTCGCCAAGGAGCGCGGACTATCGAAGCGTGAGGTCTACCGGTTGCTGGAAGAACAGCGTTAACGCTAGGATGGCGAAGCAAGCGTTCCTTTTTGCCTTGATTCTCACTGGAGTCTGAAACTGCTATGAAGTCCTCATCCGTTGTCTCTTTCCGCACCATCGCCCTATTGGCGGTCCTCATGATGCTCACAACGAGCCTCGCTTTCTCGCAAGAGAACAATCCCCGCAAGTTGCAACCTGGCTGGGTCCAGCTCTTTAACGGCAAGGACTTCACAAACTGGCGAAAAGTCGGTGCCGAGAAGTGGATTGTCGACGAGAACGGTGCGATCTACGGCGAAGGGATTTCCGATAAGTACGGTTATCTCGCCACCGAGAAATCCTACCGTGACTTTCATCTATCGTTACGCTACAAGTGCGAGGCCGAGGGCAATAGCGGCGTCTACATCCACACCAAGTTCGAGGGCGACACGCCTAAGATCATCGCCGGACGGCAGGTCGAGATCGACCAAACGATCGGCAACAATTCGCCGACCGGCGGCATCTATGGCGATAGCCGTAAATGGGTTGCCTGGCCTGCGCCCGAGTTCGCGGCTGTGCAGCGCCCCTACGACTGGAACGACATGTTGATTCAGGTCGAGGGCAACCGCTACATCGTGCACTTGAACGGCATTGAGATTCTCGACTTTACGTACCCGAACCCCATCGCCGAAGAGGGCGTGATCGCGCTGCAGCTTCACTCCGGCGGCAAAGGACGCATGCGCTTCCGCGACATCTACATCCGGGATCTAACGAATCCTTAGGTACGCAACCATGGAAACTCAGCGCTTGTAATCAGCAAGCAACCAGGAGTATGCTTGGCGGGGCTGGGACAGTGCGGGTTCTAATTGCAGCTTTTTGTGTTGTAACGACATATGGCTTGTCTGCGGCAGACTGGCCGCGGTTCCGCGGTCCGGGTGCGCTTGGGCTGGCCGACTCCGCGGATGTCCCTTCAGAGTTAGGGCCTGACCAAAACCTGGTTTGGAGAGCCCCGCTCCACCAGGCAAATCATCGCCGGTCATCTTCGGGGATCACATCTATCTGACCGGCGCGGAGAACGACGATCTCTTCACGGACGCGTATGAGCGAGGGTCGGGGAAACGGCTTTGGCGCTCCACTGTCAGCGGGCGCTTCGAACATCGAACACACGAGTTGAATCATCGGGCGGCGCCCACGCCGGTTGCTGATGAAAATGGCGTGTATGTCTTCTTCCCCACGTTCGGTCTCATCGCCTTTGATACCGATGGTAAAGAGCGGTGGCGAGTTCCACTCGGCCCGGTCGAGAGCGAGCATGGCGTATCGACGTCCCCAATCCTATTTAAAGACAAGGTCATCCTCGTGCTCGACCACATGCGCGATTCCTGGATCGCCGCGTACAGCGCAACTCATGGAAAGCAGATATGTAAGACTGAGCGCGAAAGCGGCATTGGAGCCTACTCAACGCCGACGGTGGGCCGCTCGAAAGAAGGGCGGACGGAAATCGTCGTTTCGGGCCCCTACCGTGTGATGGCGTATGCACCCGAAACCGGCCGCGAACTTTGGCGTGTCGTTGGAGCAGGACGTGCTCCGAAAGCGACTCCCGTTGTTGTCAACGGCGTGGCCTTCGTGTGGGGTGGGGGCGGCCGATCGTCGGGCGGCGCGTTTCCAATGGATAGATTCATGGCGCGCTTTGACGAGAACAAGGACGGAGTCATGAGCGTCGCCGAGCTTCCCTATCCAATGGGACGGTCGTTCCAGGCAATGGACATTCGCTACGGAAATGGAGACGGCATCATCGAGCCGGGGGAACTCGATGACCTGCCAACCGCGAGAGCAGTAACGTTAGCGATCCGACTTGGAGGCAACGGGGATGTCACCAATACGCACGAGGTGTGGAGTTGGGAGAAGGGTCTCACGGAAGTACCTACGCCCTTGGTTTACGACGGAGTCGTCTACATGATGCACACGGGTGGCATCCTGCGTACATTGAGCCAGGAAACAGGTGAACTGCTCCATGAGGGCCGACTCCCGGATCATCTCGACAAGTTCTTCGCGTCAACGGTCGCCGCTAACGGAAGAATCTACGCGGCTACTGAATTGGGCAAGGTATCTGTCTTCGAGGCTGGAGCCGAGTGGAAGCATCTCGCGACTAACGACTTGGCTGAGGAGATCTACGCCACGCCGGCCATTGTCGATAGCAGGATTTACATACGCACGAACAAAGCACTTTACTGCTTTGGCTCGAGCAAGTAACATACATACCCCCATACCCCGAGAAACGCACGAGCAACAGACGTTCCGCAGCCTCGCGGATGCGCTCGGCCGCACGTAGGTGACCTTCTGAAACGAACGGACTAGGTCAAGTCCATCGGGAAGCGATCCAGGGCGGTGACTCCTTCAGTGGTCACTAAGTAGTTGTGCTCGAGCCGGATACCACCCTGCATGGCGTCCGCGTAAAGCCCCGGTTCGCAGGCGAGCACTTCGCGATCCAGGATCGTCTCTTTGCCCCCGGGAGTGAGCCAGGGTAGCTCCCAACCATTGAGCCCAACGCCATGGCCGGCGTGATGCCAGAACGAACCCTCGGCGGCCTCAAACTTGTCGAGGTGTGTCTTGATCGTCTCGTACACCTCTTTCGCCGGGACGCCCGGCTTGATGGTGCGGCGTGCGATCTCGTGGGCTTCCATCACGTGTCCCCAGGCGTCCTGCTGGATCTGCGTAGGGCGACCGACGACGAACGTGCGCGTGAAGTCGCACATATAACCCTGGAAGATCGGGAACGTGTCGAAGATGTACAGGTCTCCCATGTTCACGCGGCGGGGTGTCGGCGGGCCGCCGCCCTTGATGCAACGCAGTCCTGTCGCGAAATCGCCCGCGAGTACGACGGACGTGCCGGCGTTCGCCACCATCGCTTCGTAGTAGATCGAGTAGGCGCGAAACTCGGTCATGCCTGGCTCGAGGCGCGCTTTGACGGCGGCGAGTCCGGCTTCGACAAGGTTCACGGCGCGCCGCATGCACTGGATTTCGTCCGGGTCTTTTTGGCGGCGCATCTGGTCGAGGGCGGGCGTGAGATTCTTCGGCCCTCCACGAGCCACTTCGCGGGCTGCTTCGCTTACTGCGAAAGGGGCCGAGTCGAATTCAAGGCCCAGCATGCCGCCCGAGGGCAGAAACTCCTGTCCGGCGGTTTTGAGCATCGCGGCAACGTCTTGTGACCAGTTCGTCGCGACGTTCTCGCGCTCCATGCTGTGGAAGCGGTACGTCTCGACATTGTCGGCGGCCGCCTTGGGCTTCTCGTCGGGCTCGATTACGGGCGCGTCGGTGAGCAACGCCGTCTTGCCGGACGAATCAAGGAGCAAGGCGTGCGGCAGGGCGGGATTCACAAGAACACCCGAAAAGTAGTACACCGTTTTCGGGTTCGTGATGACCGCCAGGTCGATCTGGTCCTCTTCCATGACCTTGAGCAGCCGTTGTTGCCGCTCGCGGCAGTTATCGAGGTTGAGCATAAGGTCCGATTCTAGCAAGGGGCCGAGGGAATCTCCCGCTCATGGGCACATCCTCGGCTACCGCCGGCCCTGCGCTAGAATCCAAGAGCCATGCCGTTCGACGAAATGATCTCTGAAGACGCCAAGGTCATGAAGCCCTCGCTGATCCGGCAGTTGACCGGATTGGTGAACCAGCCGGACGTCATTTCCTTCGCCACCGGCTCGCCCAATGCGGAAATGTTTCCGCACGAGCAACTAGCGGAGATCTTCAACGATCTCGTCGAGGCCGAGAAGGGCAAGCTCTTCCAATACAGCGTGACGCGCGGCAACGCCGAACTCATCGAGGCCGTCCGCGAGCGCAACGGTCGTGTTCACGGCATCGAGGCGGAGACGGAAGAGACCATTCTCGTCAGTGGGTCCCAGCAAGGGCTCGATTTCATCGCTCGCGTCCTGCTCGATCCGGGTGACGCGGTCTTTGTTGAACTACCCAACTACATCGGCGCAACGGCTTCGTTCGAGAACTATCGGGCGCGCATGATGGGAGTCAAGAAGACGTCGGCCGGAATGGATCTCGACGATCTCCGCGCAAAGATCTGGCAGGCGCGCTCAGAGGGCTCAACGCCAAAGCTGATCTACGTCATCCCGAACTTTCAAAACCCCTCGGGACATACCTGGGACCTACCGACCCGCGAAGCCCTCATCGAAGTGGCTCGCGAAGAGAGCGTGCTGATCGTCGAAGACGATGCCTACGGCGAGGTCTATTTCTCCGGCGACGATCCCGAGATTCTCAAGCCAATCAAGTCCCACGACGGTGCTGAGAACGTCATCTACATGTCAACGTTCTCGAAGGTTCTCGCACCGGGACTCCGCGTTGCCTGGATCGTCGGGCCGAAAGAAATCGTCCGGCGTATCGAACTAGCCAAAGAGACGCACATCTCGCCGAAGTACGCGGGTTCTACGAGACCAAAAGCGTCCTGATGCAGGCGGTGCTCGAACATCACATGTCAGAGCTCGCCAAGTGGAGTCGCCCGCAAGGCGGGCTCTTCCTGTGGGTCGAATTACTGGAGCAAATCGACACGCTGCCGCTCCTCCGCCAAGCGGTCGAGGAGGAAAGAGTCGCATTCATTCCGGGACAGCCATTCTTCGTCGACGGCAGCGGCTCGAACACGCTGCGGCTTTCTTTTTCAAACGTCAGCGACGACAATATAGAGTTGGGCCTAGAGAAGATCAGCCGCCTGATTGCCCAGGCTGCTCGATAACCCTCCAACAAAGCAGTTCAGCGGTTCCGGAGCAGCGAGTCCGCCAAGCGAGTTGCGGCGTCGGATCGGGCGGGGTTCTTTCTTCTCGATCCGCCGATCCGGGACGCACTGTCAGCCATGAAGCAATACCCCGTCGATCTCGCCGATCAGTTCCGCCAGGAAATTGAGGGTGAAGTTCGCTTCGATACGTATTCGAAGATTCTCTACAGCACCGACGCCAGCGTCTGGCAGATGGAGCCTATCGGTGTTGTCATCCCCAAGCACGCCGAGGACGTCGCGGCCATCGGGCGAGTCGTAGCGAAGAACAAAGTCCCTGTCCTTCCGCGCGGTGGGGCCACGAGTCTTTCCGGCCAGACCGTCGGCCACGCCGTCCACATCGACTTCGCCAAGTACATGCACCATGTGCTTGAGCTGAATACCGAAGAGCAGTGGGTCCGCGTGCAGCCGGGTGTCATCCAAGACCACCTGAACAACTATCTACGTCCGCACGGGTTCGGACTGGGTCCCGACACATCGAGCAGCAGCCGGGCCACGCTCGGCGGCATGACAGGCAACAATTCGGCGGGCTCGCATTCGATCGTTCACGGCAAAATGATCGACCACGTGATCGAGGTCAAGACGGTCCTTTCCGATGGTTCTGAAGCGGCGTTTGGGCCGGTCGAGGGCGGGCGTCTCGAAAGTTTGTGCCGCGGCGATCGTTTGGAGAACCGTCTCTACCGCGAGGCCCTCAGCCTCGGCGAGACATATCGCGACGAAATCCTCGCACGATTCCCGAAGATCATCCGGCGCGTCAGCGGCTATAACCTCGACGAGCTCATCAAGAACAATGGGCACTTCGGTGCGGGCTATTCCAGCAAGCCTGGCCCGTTCAGCCTGGCACGGCTTTTGGTAGGTAGCGAGGGCACGCTGGCGGTCGTCAGCGAAGCAAAGATCCGTATCGTCCCACTGCCGAAGAAGAAAGCCATTCTCCTCGTCCATTTCAACTCGCTGCTCGAAGCGGTGGAGTCGGTGGAAGAGATCATTCAATTCAAGCCGGCTGCCGCCGAGCTGATGGACGACTTCAACCTCAAGCAGGCCTTCGCCAAGCCCGAGTTCGCCGGGCAGATGAGCTTCGTCGATCGTGCCGCGAACGCACTGATGATCGTCGAGTTCTACGGCGACACCGAGCCCGAGGTCGCGTCAAAGATGGATGCGCTTAAGTCGAAGCTTGAAGAAAAGCGTATCGGCTTCGGCTACGTCCCGGTCGTCGATCCCGTACAGCAAGCCAACATCTGGAACACGCGCAAGATGGCCCTGGGGCTGCTGATGAGTGTGTCGGGCGACAAGAAGCCGATCGCGTTCGTCGAAGATCCGGCGGTGCCGATCGACAAGATGCCGTCCTTCCTGCGCGGCTTTCAGGAGATCCTCGAAACGCACGATGCACACGGCGGTTACTACGGCCACGCCTCCGTTGGCTGCCTGCATGTGCGCCCGATGATCAACCTCAAGAAGGCATCCGAGGTCGCTAAGATGGGCCAGATCCTCGATGAAGTATCGGCGCTCGTCAGTGAGTACGGCGGCTCAATGAGCGGCGAGCATGGTGACGGCATCGCACGCGGCAAGTACAACAAACACCTCTTCGGTCCTGAGATCTACGGAGCGTTCAAGAAGGTAAAAGCCCTCTTCGATCCCGACAACATCATGAACCCCGGCAAGGTCGTCGACGCACCAGAGCCCACCGAAAGCCTGCGCTGGGGAGCGGACTACGAGACGATCCAGATCGACACCAAGCTCAGCTTCGAACGCGAGGGCGGATTTGCCCGGTTGATTGAGAATTGCAACGGCATGGGCGTTTGCCGCAAGCGCGACGTAGGGACGATGTGCCCGTCGTATCACGCAACGCTTGACGAAGAACACTCGACCCGTGGCCGCGCGAATGCCCTCCGAGCCGCTCTCTCGGGGCGCCTGCCTGCATCGGAGCTGACGTCGAAGCGCATGTACGACGTGCTCGATCTTTGTCTGGAATGCAAAGGCTGCAAGCGCGAATGTCCGACCAACGTCGACATGGCGAAGATCAAGTACGAGTTTCTCTCGCACTACTACGCCGAGCACGGTACCCCGTTGCGCGCACGGATGTTTGCCGGCATTGAAACGCTCAACAAATGGGGCAGTCGCTTCCCATCGCTTGCGAACTTCACAATGGGCCTCCCGCCCGTGAAATGGGCGTTCGATAAGTTCATCGGGATTGACTGCCGGCGTGAGATGCCGCCCTTCGCGTCCGAGACATTCGAGGTCTGGCACCGCCGCCGCAACGCCGGAACTGCTTCAAGCGGCAAGCCACAAGTCGCCCTCTTCCACGACTGCTTCATGAACTACAACTACCCGGAAGTCGGGCATGCCGCGACGGAAGTTCTGGAGAAAGCAGGCTACGAGGTCATCCTCGCGGACAAGAAATGCTGTGGCCGCCCGATGATCTCAAAAGGCCTGATCGAGGACGCCCGGGCCAACGCCGAGTACAATGTACGCACCCTTGCGCCTTATGCCGACCAAGGCATCCCGGTCGTCGGCTGCGAGCCAAGCTGCCTGCTCACGCTACGGGATGACTACCTCGATTTGACCTCCGGTCCGGAAGTCGAGAAGGTTGCCGCGAACGCCTGGATGCTTGATGAATTTCTAGTCCGGCTGGAGAAGTCCGGCAAACTAAAACTCAACTTCAAGGATGAACCCAAGCAAGTTCTCTTCCATGGCCATTGCCATCAAAAAGCTCACATTGGCAGCGAGCCCAGCCTCGACGCTCTCCGGCTCGTTCCGGGCCTTGAAGTCAAAGAAATCAACTCAGGTTGTTGCGGTATGGCCGGCTCCTTCGGTTTTGAGAAGGAGCATTACGAGATCTCCGAAACCATCGGCCGGCAACGGTTGATGCCGGCGGTTGACGCGGCGACTTCCGATACCGAAATCGCTGTTACCGGCGTTTCGTGCCGACAACAGATCAGTCATTTCTCGGCGCGCCGGCCGCGTCACGTGGCCGAAATCCTCCGAGACGCAGTCGCCGACTAGCGGCCTCGGCCTCGTAAATTGGCGGCCTGAGCGCTAGTCCGTCTCATTTGCATGTCGCGAACAAGAACAGTCAACCGCCTTACCCTCGGCGGTGCCATAGCGGCCTTAGCGATCTCGGTCGTCTGGGGCGGCAACGTCGTTGCGCTGAAGATCGGCCTGGAGACATTCGCGCCTTTCTGGAGTGCGTTCTGGCGCATGGTGGCCGGCGTGACGGTTGTCGCGCTCTGGGGCCGGAGCCAGGGGATCCCTCTTGTTCCGCCACGGGGTGAACGGCGGCTGCTGGCGGCGTTAGGACTCCTGTTCGTTGTGCAGATCTCAGCAATGAATCACGGTGTCAGTTGGACCTCACCAGGCTACGCCGTGGTGTTGCTCAACGCGCATCCGGTCTTCGCCAACTTCATCGGACATTTCTTCGTACCCGAAGACCGTTTGTCGTGGGCCCGCGTGCTCGGCCTTACGCTGGCGTTTGGTGGCATCTGCGTTGTATTCCTCGGCAGACCTGACACGGCCCTTGGTGCGAAACCGATTCTCGGCAACCTGCTGGTAACGTTCTCCGGCTCTCTACTCGGCGCACGCACCGTCTACACGCAACGGCTTGTTCAGACGATCGACCCTGTTCGCCCCATTCTGTGGATGATGATCTTTTCTCTGCCGGTCTTCCTGTTCCTCGCCGTGACACTTGAAGAGCCGCTGCTGCAGCCGATCAACACCGCGGCGGTCTCGGCCGTTCTGTTTCAGGGAGTCGTCATCGCGGGTCTCTGCTTCATTGTCTGGACCACCTTGCTTAAGACCATCAGCCCCGGCACACTCTCAATGTTCGCGTTTTGCACGCCCATCTTCGGCGTGCTGCTGAGTGGGGTGGTCTATGGCGAGGCCATTACGCCGAGGCTGCTCTTCGGTGTTCTTGCCGTCACGGCGGGCATCGTGATTGCCACCCGCCGATGGGTCAAGCCGCCGTCGCCCGTCGCCGTCAGTGAGCCCGCGCGATGAGAGCCCTGCTCAAGGGATGGCAGGAGCGTGCCTTCCCGGCGGTAACTCCCTCGCCGCCGCTCGAGATGGGCGACGACGCGCCGCGCCGCGACAAATCGGTCGGGCTGGGGGTCGCCTCAGCCGCGCTCGCTATCTCTCTCTTCTGGGGCGCGAACATCGTCGCGCTCAAAATCGGCCTATCTGCTTTCCCGCCTTCGTGGGGCGCGTTCTGGCGCATGGGTGTCGGTGCGGTCATCATCGGGATGTGGGCTCGCGGTGAAGGAGTTCGTCTCTGGCCCAACCGCGACGAATGGGGCGGCTTGTTCGCGCTCGGCGTCTTCTGCTTTATCCAGATTTCACTGTTGAACCACGGTGTCAATCTCACTTCGGCCGCCTACGCCGTGGTGCTCATCAACGCGCACCCCATCTTTACGAACCTGCTTGCCCACTACTTCGTGCCCGGTGACCGTGTCTCGGGGATGCGCCTCGTGGGGTTGATGATTGCGTTTGCCGGCATTTCGTTCATCTTCCTCGGCAAGCCCGACGCGCATCTAGCCCCTTCGCCGTATTGGGGCAACGTGATCTCCGTCGTATCGGCATTCTTTGTCGCCGTCCGGTCCATCACGACGAAGCGGGTCGTCCAACGGGTTGACGCGACGCGAGCGATCTTTTGGACGCTGATCATCGCTGAACCGTTCTTCCTCGGCACAGCCTTGGCTTTTGAACCGCTCACGGTCGCTCCCGTGACGTGGGTGCCCGTCGCGGCTCTGGCTTATCAAGGCGTGATCGTGGCGGGCTTTTGCTTCATCGCCTGGACGCGGCTCTTACGCGACTATTCGCCCGGGATCATTTCTGTTTTCGCCTTCCCTACGCCGCTGTTCGGTGTCCTTTTCAGTGCCTTTGTGTTCTCCGAGACGCTGCCGCTCTCGTTCATCGCGGGCGCCGCTGGGGTCATCGCCGGCATCATTATTGTCGCCCGTCATCAACCCCGTCCCGCAGCCGAAACAGGCGAGACCGGCCGGGCCGAGCCCGCTGAACGTGCCGCTTAGCGGTTCCAGCCGGTAGCGGGACATTGCTATGCTGGGCTGCCTGTGTCTTCACGATTGCAGGCGATCGGCTGGACAACCGCCCTCATCGCCCTAGGCGTATGTTTCCTGCGAGGCGGTAATCAGGTCTCCCTTAAGTTTGGACTCACCGGGTTTGCTCCATTCCCGACCGCCTTCCTTCGCATGTTGGTCGGCGCGGCCGCGGTGGGCCTGTGGGGTCTGCTGCGCGGCGCCGATCTTCGAGTGCTGCCGGACGAGCGGCGCCCCCTCGCTCAGCTCACACTGCTCTTCCTCGTTCAGATCAGTATCCTGCACATCGGCGCGGACTATACCTCCCCGGCTTACGCCACGATCCTGATCAACGCGAACCCCATCTTCGCCAACCTGATTGCCCACTTTGTTGTTCCCGAGGACCGGCTGTCGCCCGTAAGGGTGCTCGGACTGGCCTGTGCCTTCACGGGCGTCGTGATCGTTTCGCTAGGCCGCCCGGATGTCGATCTGGCAAGCAACCCCGTCTTAGGTAACGTGGCTGTCCTGGTTTCCGCCGTCCTCGTCGCCGCTCGGCTGGTCTACACGCAGCGGCTCGTGCAGCGAATCGAGCCCACCAAACTGGTCTTCTGGCAAATGGTTCTTTCCCTGCCCGGTTTCGCCCTCGCGGCCTGGGTTGCGGGCGAAGCTGTGCGAGGCGCCGTGACGTGGCCGGCGGTGGCGGGGGTAGTCTATCAGGGTGCTATTGTCTCGGGACTGACCTTCATGGCGTGGGCCACCCTGCTGCAGAAGCACAGTCCGGGATCACTCTCTGTCTTTTCGTTCACTGTGCCCCTCTTCGGCGTCTTGTTGAGTTCGTGGCTCTTCGGGGAAGCGCTCACGCCGAGGCTGCTACTCGGGGTCCTGGCTGTAACCGGTGGCATCACCTTTGCGACGCGCGCAGGCCGCAAAGCCGTCTTCGACGCTGAACAGAACTCGTAGCGGGCCCCCCGATTTCGGGGTCCGCGGCTTCCTTTCGCTACGTGCTTTGCAGGGCCGTGGTCGCGGCGACGTAGTAAATATCGTCGGCCGAACAACCACGTGAGAGATCATTGGCAGGTTTCGTCAACCCTTGGAGAAACGGTCCTAGCGACTTCGCCTCGCCAAGGCGTTCGGCAAGTTTGTAGCCGATATTAGCCGAGTTGAGGTCGGGAAAGATCAGCACATTGGCGCGCCCAGCTACCGAGGAACCCGGCGCTTTGCGTTGCGCCACACTTTCAACCAGTGCGGCATCGGCCTGTAGCTCGCCGTCGACCGACAAGTCTGGTGCGCGCTCCCGGATGATCCGGTAAGCCTCGGCCACCTTCTCGACCAGCGGATGTTGCGCGCTGCCTTTCGTCGAAAAAGATAACAATGCCAGCCGGGGCTCGTCGACAAGGAATCGGCGGCTGTTCTCCGCCGTCGCGATGGCGATATCGGCTAGCTGACTCGCGTTGGGATCGGGAACGACCGCGGCATCGGCAAAGACCAGTACACCACGGCTGCCGTGATGTTGCTCGGGATGCACCAGTAGCATGAAGCTCGACACCAGACGGTATTCCGGCTTCAACCCCAAGCACTGGATCGCCGCCCGCAACGTGCCCGCCGTGGTGTTGTTCGCACCACCGACCATGCCATCCACATCGCCGCTGGCCAGCATGAGCGACGCAAAGTACAGCGGCTGCCGGGAGGTCATTTGGGCTTCCTGCCGTGTGACACCTTTCGCTTTTCTGAGGTCGTGGTAGAGGTTAGCGTAGGCCTGGAGTTTGGGGCTCGACTCCGGGTCCACCCACTCGATGCCTGCTGTCGCTCCTGAAGGGCGCCCTACGACGACGGGAGTCACGACGGAGTCCCGAGCCAACCGCTCGGCAGCGTGAATCACGCGTTCGTCGTCCCCTTCCGGAAAGACGATACGCTTCTTGGCGAGCCGTGCCCGCGCTACGAGATCGTTGAGGAAAACTCTCATGACTACTTACCGCGTCGAGAGGACCGAGTTTGCATTTCCTTCTATTGGGCGATCCAGCCGCCGTCGATCACGATGTCCGTCCCGGTGATGAATCCGGCATCTTCCGAGCACAAGTAAACCGCCAACGAACCGATCTCCTCGAGTTTGCCCCAACGGCCGGCCGGAATCCGCGAAAGAAACTGTGCGTTGCGCTCGAGGTCATCGAGAATCGGCTTATTCATCTCGGTGGCAAAGGGCCCCGGGCTGATGCCGTTCGCCGTAATTTTGTGGGACGCGAGTTCCAAGGCCAACGCTTTCGTCATCCCGAGAAGGCCGGCCTTCGTCGCGCTGTAACCGGTACGAAGGGGGAGCGACACATGCGACATGATCGACGTCATGTTAATGATTCGGCCCCAGTTCTTTTCCTTCATCCCTGGCACGCATGCGCGGCACATCAAGAACGGCGCGGTTAAGTTAATGCCGACGATCTCGTTCCATTCCTTCGTCGTGAATTCGTCAACCGCTTTGCGGTTGTTGATACCGGCGTTGTTGATCAGAATGTCGCACGTCCCGAGAACCTCTGGTACGCGTTCGGCCACATCGGCCACCGCCACGTCATCGCTCACATCGGCGACAATCGCCGTTGCCTTACCACCCTTGGCCGTGATGCTCTCGACAACTTCATCCAACAGATTCTTGCTCCGCGCGACGACCGCTACGCTTGCTCCGGCCGCGGCCAATGATTCCGCCATTTGCCGGCCCAGCCCCTTGCTCGCGCCGGTGATAACCGCTACATGTCCTTCGAGAGAGGTTGAACTCACACTCGCTCCTTGCTGATGATTCGAACGGATAGACTCTACCATAGCCCGTTACGGCAAATAGACGCTCTTCGCCGCTAATATCACCATCCCGAGCAGGAATCCCACGAGCGCCTGATACTCACGATTGCGCGTGTAGAGCCCCGGTTGAAACGGTCCCGCCGACTGGTATCGCGGACGTAGTGACGGCCACAAACGCGGGACGCGCTCGCGGTACTCTCGATAGCCCGGAAACTTCTCTACGAGATAGCTCTCTTCCTCTTCGATCACGGGCAAATAGAAGAGCACGAAGAACGCCACCAACACGATCCCGATCCCAATATGGGCGCCCGCCACGGCGAACCCAACGCCGACCAGCAGCGTCCCTAGGTAGAGTGGGTTCCGGGTGTAGGCAAAAGGTCCAGAGATCGCCAGGCTCTCATATTTTGCCAAGTGCCCCGCTGCCCAGGCGCGCAGCGCCATACCGGCGCAACCAATCGCAAGTCCCGCAATCAGCGAGACGCACGTTGGGCGCGCCAAATAGAGGAACAGCGCGGCCACGGCGAATCCGAAGGCGACACGCCAACGCGCCGCGAACTCCGCATAGCCTTTCGGAAAAACCATCGTCCGATCAGTCTAGCGTCTGCGGGCGCACGTGCTCAGAAAACGACCGCGATCAATTCCCCGCGCGCGTCGCGGTCCTTGAAGATCGGCTTATAGACCACGTTCACTTCCCGACCCTCTGCATCCCAGCTATTCACATCGCAGGGCAGCGGTCGCCAACCCTTTGGAGGCGAGTGCAACTCAGCCGGCGCACCAGCGGGTTCGCGCAAGCGCATCCGCCAGCGCGGCGTTCTCACGGTCACGATCTTTCCGCTCGCGCCACATTCCACTTTCACAATGTGGCCGTACATCAGCATCGTTCCCGGGGGCGGCCACACGGGCGGTTTCTTCGGAGGAGGAGGCGGTTGCGCAACCGGCCTCGGCTCGGGTTGCAGAAAGGCTACGTCAAGTCTCGCTTCCTGATGACCGATGTGGGGTTGCGGCATGTTCAGCACGTGCCGTCGCTGTCTCAACATCAGCACTTCGAAGTCATCACCCGCGCGTTCACGCCATTGCGGATGAGCAGCGAGTTGCCCAAGCCGGTCCGCCGCCGCCGACCATTCGCCGACCACGCCCAGCGCCTGAGCCTGCGTTAGCAGATAAGCCGGCTCGTCCGGCTCGCGGTCGAGAGCTTTGCCTGCGTGGTCGCGAGCCAGCGCCGCCCGCTGTCGCGCGGTCTTCGCTCCGCCCTCAACCGGCCGCAGAAGCATCAGGGCATAGCGATGATGGGTTCGCGGATTGCTTGACCCTTTGGCAATCGCGCGCGCCAGAGTTTCTTCCGCGCCCGTGTAGTCATAACGGTCCATCAGCAGCGCCCCGAGAATCTCACTGGGCTCTGGCCTCTGTGGATAGTCCCTCTCCAGGCGTCGCAACTCGTCTTCCGCCGTTTCCCACGCCTGCGCCTCACGCCACACGTCGCCGAGATAGTACGACCATTCCCACTCATCAAGCACGCGCACATGGAATGAAGCGCGGTCAGCCGGCACGAAACTCACCGTGGTTGCCGCCGGCGGATCGACAAGTAAGCTCTCCAGATGTTCCCGCAGTCGCGTCTCCAGGTTCGCGTTGCCCTCGTCCGCGAGCCGCCTCTCCAGATTCTCGTAGCGCGGCAACTCCGCCGGACCAAACTCCGATGCATGCCAGTGCATCATCAACCAGCACTGCGCATAGAACGTCGGATGCGCGATCATCTCGGACTCACGCTTCACGGAGAGCAGCCGCGGAAGTGGAATCCACTCCTCGTTCTGAAGCTCCTGCAGGAAACTGGCTACGGGCGTACCGAAAACCGCGCCATTCTTCAACGGGAGCGAGCGCGAGAAGTACTCGGCCAGTCCCTCGCGATACCACAGTGGCTTGTCCTGATCCTGGAAGATCCAATGCACGTATTCGTGCGCGAGAGCAATGCGCGCCGTCTTCGGTGGATCCAAGGAAAGGACGATGTAGTCGCGGTCCGTTCCCGGCCGGAAGAAGCCGCGAGCAAACCCGGGGATAGAGATGGGGGCAGGGAACAACGATTCAAGCTGGTCTCGATCGCGAACCAGCAGCACCGGAATCTGCTCGTAACCGACCGCCGCCGCGTGGACGCCCAGGGCTTTCAGCGAGGCATGGGCGCGTTCGAGATCATCAGCGGCCTGGAGCGCCGTCTCAGCGGGCATTTCCGTGACGACCTGAAACCGCGGCGTCAACACCTCGACGCCGGCCTCCATCGGAAGCGTCGTCAGCGAAAACAACAGCAGTGCGCGAAAGCGCAACATCGATCAGCCTGTTGCCCGCACCATAGCACCGTACAATGGCGACGCGGTGTCACGTAAACTACTCTGCGAAACGCTCCTGGAACACCGCGATATCGGGCAGGCGCACCGCCGTCAACGATCCGCCCCATACGCAACCGCTGTCAGTCCCGATGATGCCCGGCTCGATGTGCAGTCCTAAAGCCGCCCAATGTCCGAAAACGATCGTGTGCAAATCCCGATCGGGAGTCGGCAGAGCGAACCACGGTTTCTCGCCTTTGGGAGCATCCTCGGGTGGGCCGTTGTATTCGTAGGAAGGCATACCATCCTTGGTGCACATCCGCATCCGTGTGAAGACATCGGTCAAGCCGCGCCAGCGGGCCACACCGCGAAGACCCTCCTCCCAAACGACTTCCAACTTGAGCGCCTCTCTCATCACCTCCGCATAGTCAGCGCTTCGCAAGACCTTCGCGGCTTCACGGGCATAGCCACGTGCCTCCTTCATCGACCAAGTGGGCAGCAGGCCGGCATGGACGAGTATGATTGGTCCTTCCTCGAACAGGAACGGCTGCCGGCGCAGCCAATCGACCAGCTCGCTTCGGTCCGATGCCTTGAGCAGATCGTCAAGCGTGTCGCGCCGCCTCGGCTCCGACACTCCGGCGTCGCATGCGATCAGCTTCAGATCGTGATTGCCAAGTACCGTCTGGACCACATCACGATGTTTGAACACCCATCGCAAAGTTTCGAGCGATCGAGGTCCGCGGTTAACAAGGTCCCCCACCAGCCAAAGGCGATCCTTCGTGGCGTCGAATTCAATTTTCCTGAGTAGTTTGCGAAACGTGCGGTAGCAGCCTTGGATGTCGCCGATTACGTATGTCACCATTGGATGCGCGGCCACAAACGGGCCCTATGCTTGTTAGGGTACTATCGTCCTTCGAAGTCGCGGCGACCCTGGTGTAGGCTAGATCCCTCACCGGCTTGGGCAGGCCCAGCGAAAAGGCGCATCAAGGAGAGAAGAAGGAGCTATGTCAGAATCGCTTCGCATGGCGGCCGTCGGCCTCGGGCGCATCGGACGCATCCACGCCCAGCACGTGCATGAACTGGCGTCCGAGCAGCCGGGCCTTTGTGAGTTGACGGCGTTAGTCGACAATGACCGTGAGCGAGCGGAGGCGCTCGCCCAGGAATTCGGTGGTGATCTCCAGATCTTCGCGACGGTCGAGGAGCTGATCGCCGCCAATTGCAGTGAAGCGAGCTTCATCTGTACGCCGACCGAAACCCATCGCGAGACCGCGGGCACACTGATCCGATCTGGGCAGCGTGTGCTGCTCGAAAAGCCTCTTACCGACTCCCTTGAAGAAGACCGTGAGTTCGTTGCGGAGCTGAACGCGAGCCATCCGCATTCGATCATGCTGGCGTTTCAACGCCGCTTCGACGCCCCGCTCCAATATGCGAAAGAACTCCTCGAAGCCGGCACGATCGGCCGTGCTTTTAAGATCGTCTCGGCGCTCGAGGACTCCGGCCCCCCGCACGCCGCGTATCGCAGCGGCGGATTGCTCGTCGACATGTCCGTGCACAACGTCGACGAAATCCTGTGGATGACCGGCAAGTTTCCCCAATCCGCCGGCAGCATGGGTTCGCTCATCTACTCCCAGGACTTCTCACCGGTCAAGGAAGACTTCGACGACGGGTTCATTCGCCTATGGTTCGACGACCGCATGATCGCGCAGATCGAGGTCAGCCGGAATCATGTCTCCGGTTACCGCGTCGAGACCTGGATCTTCGGCGAGAAGGGACAGATCCACATAGGCCGCTTCGAGCAGAAGCCCCTGGAAGTGGTCGTCGAAACCTACGGCCCGGACAAGCCGATTGACCGCAAGGCATTCCACATGCGCGACTACGGACGGCTCGTGCCGGAGTTCGTCGACCGTTTTGGCCCGGCCTATCGCGCGGAACTGGCCCATTTCGTCGAGCAATGCCGGAAAGGCGAACCGTTCGCGGTTGATCACAACGACGGCCTGCGAGCGATGGAAGTGATCGATGCCGCGCTTCGCTCGAAATGGGAGCCCGTCCCTGTCCAGTCAGCCAAAACGGCGCCGGCGTGACCTCGTACATCGTTTCATCGGAGAGAACCGCGGAACGTCTGCCTAACTCCCCGAGTTGACCTGCCCCCTGAAAACGAATCCGAATCTTGAGAGAGAATCGAAGGATTCGGGTGTGTGTAAGGAGGCAGGAAATGACGAGGAAGCGATACACGAGCGAACAGATTATCCACAAGCTGAGGG
>Ga0315336_1000711_pt1 | contig 81644 bp, 65 predicted proteins | sample ASW5metaG_FD_204512 | JGI IMG/M metagenome (GOLD analysis project Ga0315336, IMG submission 204512) | Ammonia-oxidizing marine archaeal communities from Monterey Bay, California, United States - ASW #5 | ecosystem: Environmental > Aquatic > Marine > Intertidal zone | place: USA: California... | reverse complement strand
GGCCGAAGGTCATCCGCGAGGCCGGCCTGCCCGGCAAGCCAGTCCCACCCGTGACAACCCTGAGCGACTACCCACCCGCAATCCAGGCACGCCTGCTCGCCAACGCCGACCGCTGGCAGCTCAAGCCCGGCAAGCGGCCGGCGAAAAAACCACGCAAGCGCTCTGCACCTCAACAGGCCAACGAAAGTGACTGATCAAACTGCACCCAGCGCGCGGGTACATTTGCGACACCTTCACTTCATCGGCAGCCAGTTGCAGCACGATGCAAAGCCATCATCCCATGACCGCTTCCCGTAGTCCGCCCATGTAGTGCTCCAGGCGACTACGCAGCCAACGCTCGGCCGGGTCGCTGTCGGTGGTGCTCAACCAGACCATGGCCAGCTCCAGTGCAGCAGTCTCGAACGGCAGCGTCTCGGCCTGCAGGTTGCCCCAGCGTTCCATACCCTGTGCGGCATAGTCCGGGCAACAGGCCAGCAGGTCGGTACCGGCCAGAATCGCCGGCAGCGAACTGAACTGCGGCACCGACAACACCACCTTGCGTTCACGGCCGATGTCTTTCAACCAGTCATCGACCACACCCTGGGTGTTGGCGGTTGGCGAAACCTGGACATGCGGGCGTTGGCAAAACTCATCCAGTGAAAGCGGCGTGCTGGACTTGTCGGCCCGCACTACCCTGGCTTGCAGGGTGCGTAGCACCTTGCGTTTGGCATTGGCGGGCAGGCCCTTGGTCTGGCTGATACCCACCGTCACATCGCCCGCCGCCAGCAGGTCCGGAATGCGCCAATAGTCCACATGCTGCACGACCACCACCACGTTCGGCGCCTCCACCCGCAGCGCCCGCAACAGCGGCGGCAGCAGGCCCGACTCGACATCATCGGACAAGCCGATGCGGAAGGTCATCTTGCTGGTCAGCGGGTCGAAATCATGGGTCATGCTGAGGGCGACAGACATCGCATCCAAGGCTGGCGTGAGGTACTTGATCACCTCTTCGGCCCTGGCCGAGGGCTCCATGCGGTTGCCCACTCGAACCAGCAACGGGTCGTTGAACATCACACGCAACCTGGCCAGCGCGGCGCTGACCGTGGGCTGGGCGACGAACAGCTTCTCCGCGGCACGGGTGAGGTTGCGTTCCTGCATCAGCGCTTCGAACACCACCATCAGGTTGATATCGGCTTTGCGCAGTTCGTTGCGGTTCATGGGTGCTCCCGGGCCGTGCTTGTTGTTCGGGTTCAATTCCGGCATCGACATGCATCCTAGCCGAGTCGAAACCTGCACTGCACCCTATGCGATCGCCATTGCCCCCTACTGCGCGACCGGGGTAATCTTCCGCGCTCTTCCCTTCCGGCCTCCCCTGCCGTGCACCGCCCAGGCGTTGACTCGCGAAGCGGTCATTCATGATGCCGACACTTGCATGGCCGCCGCTCACTGGCGCGCCCATCCGCCATCAATACACTCAGGATGACACCATGATCATTCGCCAAGGCATCGCTGCAGACTACCCGCAGCTGCTCGACATCTGGCTGCGTGCTGTTCGCGCGACGCACCACTTCCTGCAACCCTCCGACATCGACGCACTGTTGCCACAGCTGCGCGACGTGTACTTCCCGGCCGTGGAGCTGTGGGTTGCGGTAGACACCGATGACCAGCCACTGGGCTTTATCGGCTTCAATGAAAACCATGTGGAAATGCTCTTCGTCGACCCAGCGCACCACCGCCAGGGCATTGGCCGTGCACTGCTGGATTTCGGCCGCCAGTCACGCAGTGCGATGAGTGTCGATGTCAACGAGCAGAACCCACAGGCAACAGCGTTCTACCAGCGCTATGGCTTCGTCCAGACCGGCCGTTCACCGCTGGATGGCGAAGGTCGCCCGTTCCCTTTGCTGCACATGAGCTTGCCCACCCGGGCGTGAGCAGGAGGCACTCACCGCGATGGCCCGTAAAGCGAAGCCCCTACCGCCGTCCGACTGGGTCATCCGTAGTGCCCAACCGGGCGGTATCGAGCGTATCGAAGCCTGGTTCGGTAGCCACGGCTACGACCCGCATCGCCACGATACCTATTCGATCGGCCGCACGCTGGCTGGCGTGCAAAGCTTCCACTACAAGGGTTCGCTGCGCCACGGCATACCGGGCAACACGCTGGTGTTGCACCCGGACGAACTGCATGACGGCATGGCCGGCACCGACGCAGGCTTTCGCTACCGCATGGCCTACGTCGACCCGGCACTGATCCAGAACGTGCTGGGTGGTCAGCCTTTGCCCTTCATCGCTGGCGGGCTGTCCAGCGACCCTCGCCTGTACCACGCCAGCGAAGCGTTCGTGCAGGCAGTGGACCACGCGCTGGAGCCATTGGAAGAACAGGACGCCCTGTATGACCTGGCGATCGCCTTGCGGGCCGTCGGCGGCAAGCCGCGCGGGCGCAAGCGCCTGGATTACCAGGCAGCCGAACGCGCCCGGGCCTTCATCATGGAACACCTGCATGTGGGCATAACACTGGACATGCTGGAACAGGCCAGCGGCCGCGAACGCTGGAGCCTGTCGCGGGACTTTCGCACGCTGTACGGCACCAGCCCCTATCGCTTTGTCACCCTGCGCCGCCTCGACAGCTTTCGCCGAATGATCCTGGACGGCTTCACCTTGGTCGAGGCAGCCCTTGCCGCAGGCTTTCATGACCAGAGCCACATGACCCGGCACTTCACCCGCTGCTACGGCGTACCGCCCTTACGCTGGCTGGAGCGTTTGCGAGCGTCACGCTGAGAAACCGCAGTCGCCCGCGTATCCCGTGGGAGCAGGCGTGCAGGATCGTACAAGAACCGGACTCGCCCGGCGCGATAGGCTGACCACTCCACTTTCCGAGGAACTGTCATGCCTGAGTCCCGTCACCCACACCCCTCCCTGCCAGTGAACCTGGTCCACAAGGCAGCGCTTATCGAACAGCAATGGAGCCCCAGGGTCGTTGCCGAGATGAACGATTACCAGTTCAAGGTCGTGCGCATCGAAGGCGAATTCATCTGGCACGCGCACCCGGAGACCGACGAAGCATTCCTGGTGCTGGAAGGTACGCTGCGTATCGACCTGCCGGATGGCTGCGTGCATGTGAACCCTGGGGAACTTTATGTGGTGCCACGCGGCGTCGAGCACCGGACCGCCGCGCAAGGCGAAGCGAAACTGATGATGATCGAACCGCGGGGCATTCTGAATACCGGTCATGAAGGGGGGGATCGCACAGCACAGAGCGATGTCTGGATTTAACAACATTCACCACTTTCAAGCTGAGGTCTCTAACTTCACAGCAATAATTAACCATAAACAATCGCCTTATTGCGATTTGTAACCATGGCAATTCGCTCGCCGCCCACACTTCGCAACCCGGCACAGGTTCGCCTCGATATAATTGGATCCAATAACGAGGGTAACCTGCATGCAAGCACTGGAAATGGACTACGGACACGGCGATGAAGTGGCCAGCCACTGCCACGCCGAAGACCAGCTGATCTACGCCGCCAGCGGCGTGATGCGGGTCAGCAGCGAGGGCGGCAGCTGGGTGATCCCCGGCGGGCATGCCTTGTGGATGCCCGCCGGGGTCAGCCATGCCATCCGCATGGAAGGTGTGGTCTGCATGCGCACCTTGCTGCTCGATGCCCACATCGAACGCTGCCAGGTCATCGTCGTGTCCGGCCTGCTGCGCGAACTGATCCTGGCGGCGTCACGGGTGCTGAACCTGCGCGACGGCGCGCATGCTCGGGCGCTGATCCTGTACGAACTCGCCGCCGCCCGGCGCATCGATGCCTTTGTCCCGACGCCGCAGCACGCACGCCTGCGTGCCTGGTGCGAGCGCTTCCTGCAGGACCCGGCCCAGGACCTGACCCTGGAGCAATGCGGCGCACAACTGAACATGAGTGCCCGCAGTGTGGCCAGGCTGTTCCAGCGCGAGGTGGGCATGTCGTATGGCCAATGGCGCGCCCGTGCCCGGGTGATGCTCAGCCAGCAGTGCCTGGCCGATGGCAAGCCGATCCTGAACGTTGCGCTGGAGCACGGCTACCAGAGCGCCAGCGCATTTACTGCCATGTTCAAGCGCATCCTCGGCCATGCACCGAGTGATTGGCAAAACGGTACCGCGCGCGAACACTGAGCCTCAGGTTGTCCCGCTTGCGCGCAGGGTTGTCCCGCTTGCGACAGCGACGCCCATGCAACCCTCGTTAACCTCGCATCACGACCTTTGAGCGACAATCGTGATGCCCTTACTGCACTCATTTCCAGGCCCTGCCCGGCTTGCCACAGCCCTCGGCATGCTCGCTGCACTCGCGGCGTGCGGCCACCAACCCACGCCTGCCGAACCACCTCCAGCGCTGCTGGCAGACCCGCTGGCGAACATGCCGGCCAGCGTCAGCAAACAGCCCCTGCCCGAACGCTGGTGGGCACTGTATCAAGACCCCCAACTCAACCGCTGGGTACAGCAAGCCCTGGCGCACAACCAAGGCCTGGCACAGGCCGAGGCCAACGTGCAGGCCATGCTGGCCGGCATCGGCGAGTTCGACGCCAGGCGCTGGCCGTCTACCGCGATGGGCGTTGCCGCTACCTATGGAAGAAGCGCCGATGACCAGACGCTGGCCGAGGCGACCGACAGCAACGCGCCGTCACAATGGCAATTCAACCCGGGCATCGAGCTGGCCTATCAGGTGGATATCTGGGGCCAGGTACGCGCCGCCATCCAACGTGCCCGGGTGCAAGCCGAAGCCAGCGCTGCGGCACTAGACCTGGTACGCCTGCAGGTAGTCGCCCAGACCACCCGCGCCTACATCGACCAGTGCACCTACGCGGCTCGCCTGGAGGCAGCGAAGCAGGCCTTGCAAACCCTCGACCACAGCGTGCAACTCAGCCAGCGTCAGCGCCAGGCCGGTGTGGCCACTGCCCTCGACAGCGAGCGCCTGTTGGGCTTGCGGGAGCAAGTGCGTGCGCAACTGCCGATGCTCTCAGCCCGGCGGCAGATGGCGCTTTACGAACTGAGCATGCTCAGTGGCCAGGCCTCGGTGGCCGAAGCCACGACCTGCGTAGCCATCCCCACGCTGTCGGCGCCGCTGCCGGCTGGCGATGGCTGGCATTTGCTCGAGCGCCGGCCAGATGTGCGCCAGGCCGAACGGGAACTGCAGGCGGCCACCCTGGAGACCGACATCGTGCGGGCCGACCTTTACCCAAAGGTCAGCTTCGGCGCTTCGTTGACGTCTTCGGACCATCACCTTGCCAACCTCGGCGACAGCCACGCGGTGATGTTCGGCATTGGCCCGCTGATCCGCTGGGAATTTCCCAACCTGAAGGCCAACCGCGCACGGGTGAGCAAGGCCGAGGCATTGCAGCGGGCGCAGGTCGCCCGTTACCACGGCGTGGCGCTGAGCGCGCTGAAAGACGTGCGCCAGGCACTGGCCCGCTACGACGGCGAGCGACAACGCTTGCAGGCGCTGGACGCAGCCCTGGTGCACAGCCAGCACAGCTTTGCCCTGGCCCAGGGTAACTACCGTGCCGGCACCGTGGACGGGCTGGCCCTGCTCGACAGCGAGCGCGAAATGATCAGCCTGCGGGCCAGCCACACAGAAGCCCGAGGGCGCCTGGCGCAAGCGCAGGTAAACCTGTTCCGCGCGCTGGGCGGGCGGTGGTAGCGAGACGCAAGACCAGCAGCGAGCACCGCCCACTGTAGGAGCGGGTTTACCCGCGAAGAATACACCGCGGTGGATAGCACGGGCGTCGCCCGTGTTCGCGGGCAAGCCCGCTCCCCCACCAATCGCGCCAGCTTTTAGAAATTGAGCAAGACAGTTGCTCCCACAACGGACAGCCAGCAGGCCCAATTCGAGAATGGAAACCAACCATGAATGTTGCCGTAGACAAACCCTCACCCGCCGAAACTGAACAGCGGCCGAGCGCTAAAACCCGTCGCCGCCTGGCAGTCATCGCCAGCGGCAGCCTGGCCACAATCACCCTGCTGGCCTTCACCAGCTACTGGTTCAGCACCGGCCGCTATCTGGAAACCACCGACGATGCCTATGTCCGCGCCGACTGGGTGGCCCTGAGCCCACGCGTGCCGGGCTACGTAGCCGAGGTCGAGGTGGCTGACGACCAGCCGGTGAAAGCCGGTGATGTGCTGGTGCGCCTGCAAAACCGCGACTACCGCGCCCGCCTCGACCAGGCCCGGGCTGGCGTGACCGAGGCACAGGCGGCACTGGCCGCCGCCCAGGCCAGCCAACAGGTAGCGACCGAGCGCATCGACCTGCAACAGCAAGCCATCCTCCAGGCTGAGGCCGTCGTGCGCAGCGCCACCGCCGAACAGCGCCGCAGTGAACTGGATGTCCAACGCTACCGCGGCCTGGTGCGTGACGATGCAGCGACCGTGCAACGCCTGGAAACCGCCAGCGCCCAGGCCAGCCAGGCACAAGCCGCGCTGCAAGGTGCCCAGGCCGCGCTGCGCCAGCAACGCGCTCAACTGGCCATGGCCAAGGCCCGGTCAGCCCAGGCCGAGGCCGAGCTGCAACAACGGGCAGCGGCGCTGGCACGCGCCCTGGCCCACCAACAGCTTGCCGAGCAAGACGAACAGGACACGATGATCCGCGCGCCGATCACCGGCGTGGTCGGCCAACGCCGCGTACGCACCGGCCAGTACGTGGTGCCGGGCCAGCCGCTGCTGGCTGTGGTGCCCCTGCAACAAGCCTATGTGGTGGCCAACTACAAGGAAACCCAACTGGCCCGCATGCGCCCCGGGCAACCGGTAGAAATACATGTAGACAGCTTCGCCAGCCAGCCACTGCATGGCCATGTGGCCAGTTTCTCGCCAGCCTCGGGCAATGTCTTCGCCTTGCTGCCGTCGGACAATGCCACCGGCAATTTCACCAAGATCGTCCAGCGTTTCCCGGTGCGCATTTTGCTCGACAAACCGTTGGATGGCCCGCAGGTACTGCCCGGCATGTCGGTGGTCAGTACAGTCGACACACGCCCCGCAGAGGTTGCCGATGCGCACTGAGCAAACGGTCTCGCTGCGTGCCTGGGTAGCGGTGCTTGGCGGCCTGTTCGGCTGCTTCATGGCGGGCATGAACGTGCATGTCACCAGCGCCGCCCTGCCGGAAATCCGCGGCTCGCTGGGTGCCAGCTTCGAGGAAGGCTCATGGATTTCCACCGCCTACCTGGTGGCGGAAATCGTGATGATTCCGCTGACGGCCTGGTTGGTGGACGTGTTCTCGCTGCGCCGGGTCATGTGGACCGGCTCGCTCATCTTTCTGATCGCCTCGGTGGCCTGCTCATGGGCGCCCAACCTGGAGGCGATGATTGTAATCCGGGTGATCCAGGGGGCTGCGGGCGCGGTGCTGATTCCCCTGTCGTTCCAGCTGATCATCACCGAACTGCCGGCCAGCAAGATGGCCATGGGCATGGCGCTGTTCAGCCTGGCCAACAGCGTGGCGCAGGCCGCCGGGCCGTCGATTGGCGGCTGGCTGACTGATGCCTATTCGTGGCGCTGGATCTTCTATCTGCAACTTTTCCCCGGCATTGCGCTGCTACTGGCCATCGCCTGGTCGATCGAAGCCAAGCCGATGAAGCTCGAACTGTTACGCAAAGGTGATTGGCTGGGTATCGCGGCCATGGTGATCGGCCTGGGCGGCTTGCAGATCGTGCTGGAAGAAGGCGGTCGGCTGGACTGGTTCGGCTCGCCGCTCATTGTCGGCATGAGCGTGGTCGCTGCCATTGCGTTGGTGGTGTTCGTGGTGACCCAGCTGTTCGGCCAGCGCGCGTTCATCAACCTGCGCTTGCTCGGGCACTACAACTTCGGCGTTGCCAGCGTGGCGATGTTCATCTTTGGCGCTGCCACGTTCGGCCTGGTGTTCCTGGTGCCCAACTACCTGTCGCAGTTGCAGGGGTTCAGCGCGCACGACGTGGGCGTGGCGCTGATCGCCTATGGCGTGGTGCAGCTGCTGCTGGCGCCGTTGATGCCCCGGCTGATGGGCTGGACCAGTGCCAAGTTCATGGTCGCCAGCGGCTTTTTGATCATGGCGCTGGGCTGCTGGCTGGGGGCTAGCCTGAGCGCCGACAGTGCCGACAACGTGATCATCCCGTCCACGGTGGTGCGCGGTATTGGCCAGCCTTTCATCATGGTTGCGTTATCGGTGCTGGCGGTGGCCGGGCTGGACAAGCGTGAAGCCGGCTCAGCCTCGGCGGTGTTCTCGATGTTGCGCAACCTGGGTGGCGCCATCGGTACGGCCGGGTTGACGCAACTGGTGGCGAGCCGTGAACGCTTTCACAGTGAGCGCATTCACGAGCAGGTGACGCTGTTCGAGCCAAGCGTGCAGGCGCGTATCAACCAGACGGTGCAAAGCTGGCTGCCGCCTCAGCAGCAAATGCTGGAAGCGTTGGCGGCGACCATTCGACGAGAGGCTTACCTGATGGCCTACAGTGATGCGTTCTACCTGGCGTGCCTGGCATTGGTCGGGTGTGCCCTTGCAGCGTTGCTGCTGCGGGCCAGACAGCAGCATTGAAGGCAGTATCGACCTCTGTGGGCGACCGAAGCGTTCGGTATTCGGCCGCTGTTACACTGTCAACCGATGAAATTGGCGAACCCGAGCAAAGGTATGAACCCGACGCGCTACTCCACCGTGGCAAAGGACTTGATGCAAGCGATTGCCAGCGGCCGCTACCCAGTAGGCAGCCTGCTGCCGACCGAGTTCGAGCTGTGCGACCTTTACAATGTGAGCCGGCACACGGTGCGTGCCGCTATCGACCAGTTGCTCACCCAAGGGCTGGTGTCGCGCCGCAAGCGCGTGGGCACACGCGTGGAGGCCAGCAGCCCGCGCGGCGGCTATTCGCAGACGTTAGCCAGTGTGGCTGACCTGGCGCACCTGGCAGACACCCAGCAGCGGGAAATCCAGAACGTGCGCCACTTTGTCGCCGACCTGAGCGAGGCGGCGAGGCTGGGGCTGGTGCCGGGGGAGCATTACTTCTGCGTATCGAGCCTCCGCGTCGACAGGCAGCACCCTGCCGCGCCGCTGTGCTGGACCGACGTGTATGCGCCGCGCGACTACACCGCGGTCGTCGAACTGGCCCGCGAGCACCCCGACCAACTCATTGTCGGGTTGATCGAACAGCACTATGGCCGGGCAATCGCAGTGGTCGACCAGCGGGTGCGCGCGGTGTTGCTGACAGCGGAAATGGCCAGGGCGCTGAAGGCAGAGGCGGGCTCACCGGGGCTGAAGATCATCCGCCAATACCGCGAGGAAAATGGTGATTTGATGGCGGTCTCAGAGACCGTGCACCCGGATGACCGCTTTACCTTGGTCACCCAGATGCGCCGCGACCGCTCCCCCGCCTGAACCCGCTCGTACAGGGATGGTTCAACTTTCAGCTGATGAACAGGCCGTTGCGCCTAAAGCGCCCCCAGTTGCCTTTCAGCTTCGACCAACTGCCTCGCCCGCGCCGTGCTCACCCGGTGATCGCGTGCCAGCCAGGCGTAGATCGTCGGTAGCACGAACAAGGTGAACAAGGTCCCCACCAGCATCCCGCACACAATCACCACCCCCAACCCGAAACGGCTGTTGGCGCCGGCGCCGCTGGCGAACAGCAGTGGCAGCACGCCAAAAGTCATCGCCGCCGTGGTCATCAGCACTGGCCGCAAGCGTATTTGCGCCGCACGAACAATGGCGGCGGCACGATCGAGGTTGTCGCGCACCTGAATCTCGTTGGCGAACGCCACCATCAGGATGCCGTGCTTGCTGATCAGGCCGATCAGCGTCACCAGGCCAATCTGTGTGTAGATGTTCAGCGTGGCCCAGCCCAGCGCCAGCGGCAGCAGCGCACCGCAGATCGACAGCGGCACGGTCACCAGAATGATCAGGGGGTCGACCAGGCTTTCGTACTGCGCCGCCAGCACCAGATAGATCACCACCAGGGCGGCGAGAAATGCCCACATCAAGGCAAAGCCCTCCTGCACATACTGGCGCGATTCCGATTGCCAGTCGTGGCTGAAGCCCGGTGGCAGCTCGGCGGTGAGCTGTTCCAGAAATGCCACAGCGTTGCCCATCGATACACCCGGGGCCGGGATTGCCTGCAGGGTACTGGCGTTCTGCTGATCGAACTGCAACAGGCGGTTGGGTGCCACTTCGATATCCAGGTGCACCATCGTGGCCAGCGGCACCAGGCTGCCATCTTCGGCGCGCACATACTGGCGGCTCAGCGCCGCAGGCGTCAGGCGTTGGTCCTGGATACTCTGCGGGATGACGTCATAAGAGCGCCCGAACAGGGCGAAGCGGTTGAGGTACTGCTCGCCCACCAGCACCCCCAGCGACTCACCAATGGCCTGCATGCTGATGCCCAGGCTCGCCGCCTTGGCCCGGTCCACGCGTACCTTGACCACCGGGTTGTTGTAGTCGAGGTCGCTGTCCACCACGGCGAACAGGCCGCTGTCGCGGGCGCGTTGCTTGAGCACTTCCATGGTCTGGAACAGCTCGGGGTAATCCTGGGCGCTGCGCAGCACCATCTGCACCGGCAGGCCACCGCTGGAGCCCGGCAGCGACGCGACCTGGAAGGCGAAGATGCTGCTGCCCTCGATATCCGCAACGGCCTGCTGCAACTGCGCCTGCACCTGTGCGGCGGAACGCTCGCGCGCCTGCCAGGCGCTGAGGTTGATGCCACCGAAACTGGCGGCCGGGCCGTCGGTGCCGTTGATGATCCAGGTGTCGGTGGTTTCGGCAATGGACTTCATCACCTGGTCGAGCTTTAGCGCAAAGCGTTCTGCGTATTCGAGGCTGGCATGCTGCGGCGACTTGATGGCGGTCAGCACCGCCGCCTGGTCCTCGGGTGGCGCCAGCTCGCGCTGGGGCAGCAGGTACAGCCAGGGCAGGCTCAGGCACACCAGCAACGCCACGCCGCCACTGATCCAGCGGTGTGCCAGCGTGTAGGCCAGCACCCGTCCATAGGCCCCGCTCAGCGTGCCAAACAACCGATCGGCGAGAGTGGCCATGGCGCCATGCTGCTGACCGGGCTGCAGCAACAGCGAGCTCATCACCGGCGACAAGGTCAGCGCCACAATGCCGGACACGATCACCGCCCCCGCCAGGGTCAAGGCAAACTCACGGAACAGCGTGCCGGTCAGCCCGCCCATCAAGCCAATGGGCGCATACACCGCCGCCAGGGTCAGGGTCATGGCGATCACCGGCCCGGCAATTTCCCGCGCCCCGGCCAATGCTGCCGCGACCGGCGACTTGCCCTCCTCGATATGCCGATGCACGTTTTCCACCACCACAATGGCATCGTCCACCACCAGGCCGATGGCCAGCACCATCGCCAGCAAGGTCAGCAGGTTGAGGCTGAAACCGAACATCAACATCAGGCCCGCGGCCCCCAGCATCGACAGCGGAATAGCCACCACCGCGATCAGCACGCTGCGCAGCGAACCCAGGCACAGCCAGATCACCAACACCACGATCAGCATCGCCTCCACCAAGGTGCGCAGCACTTCATGGATCGACGCATCGATGAAGCGTGCGGTTTCATAGGCCAGCGCCACGTTCACGCCAGGCGGCAAGGTCTGCTGGATCTGTGGCAGCAGTTGGCGAATACCCTCGACGATCACCAGAGTGTTGCCGCTGGGCGTGGGGAACAGCCCCAGGTGCACGGCAGGTTTGCCGTCCATGGTGGCACTGGTCTGCGTGGCCGCCGCACTCAGCTCGACGGTGCCGATATCGCGCAGGCGCACCAGGTCGGTGCCATCGTTACGGATGATCAGCTCACGGAAGTCTTCGACCCGGGTCAGGTCGGTGTCCACCTGGATATCGGCCAGCACGTACTGCCCGCGCACCTGGCCCGGCGTTGCCTGGTAGTTGTTGGCACGTACCGCCTGCGCCACGTCCGCCGCCGTCACCCCGCGCCCAGCCATCTGCTCACTGTCCAGCCACAGGCGCATGGCCAGGCGCTGCCCGCCGAACGACTGCACCTTGGCCACGCCGTCGATACCGGAGAACTGCGGTTCCACCACCCGCGACAGGTAATCGCTCAGTTCCGGTATCGACAGGCTGTCGCTGGCAAACCCCACATAGGCCACGGCAGTGGAGTCGCCTGCTGACAGTTCCACCACCGGGTCGTAGGCTTTTTCCGGCAGGCGATAGCGCACCTGGTTGACCTTGGCCATGGTTTCGGCCAGCGCCTGGGTCGAATCGCGGTTGAGCACCATGCGCAAGGTGATCAGGCTGCGCCCCTGCTGCGACGACGAGGACAGGTAGTCGATGCCTTCGACCGACGACACTGCCTGGGTGATCGGCTGCGTCACGAAACCCTGCATCAACTCGGCGGAGGCACCGGGGTACTCGGTGCTGATGGTAATGGTCGAGCTTTCCAGCAACGGATACTGGCGGATCGGCAACTTGCCCATGGCAAACAGCCCCATCAGGATGATCAGGCTGCTGACCACCAGCGCCAGCACCGGGCGGCGCACGAAGACGTCGGTAAACCTCACGACTGCCGCCCTCCCTGGCTGGCCTGCAGGCTGTCCTGCGCCACTGGCTCGACCGGCATGCCATCACTCAGTTTCAGCTGGCCGGAAACCACCACACGGTCACCGGGCGTCAGGCCGGAGGTGATTTCCACCCGCCCCTGCCAGCGCTCACCGGTGGTTACCTGCACCCGGCTCACCCGGGTGCCATGCTGCGGGTCCTGGGTCGCGACAAACACCGTCTGCCCATAGGCGGTGTAGGTGATTGCGGTTTCCGGCACGGCCAGCACGGTCGACGGCTGCGCAGCATCCAGCCGCACGCCGGCATACATACCCGGCTGCAACTGCCCTTGCGGGTTCGACAAGGCCGCCTGTACCTGCACAAGGCGTGCTGTGCTGACCACCGGGTCGACCGCCACCACCCGAGCCTGGAAGTCTTGCCCACGCACCGCATCCACCGTCAGTGCCAGCACTTGCCCGGCGTGCACTTCGGGGGCGGCCTGCTCGCCCAAGGCGAAGTTCACATGCAACTGGCTGATGTCGGCCAGGCTGACGATGGTCTCGCCAGCGCCCAGGTACTGGCCCTGATGCACACGGCGGATGCCGAGCTTGCCGGCGAACGGAGCACGAATGGCCTTCTGCGCGATCAGCGCCTCGACATGCTGCAGCTCACCACGGGCCACGTCCACGGCCGTGGCGGCGTTGTCCAGCAGCTCTTGCGACACGGCATTCATCGCGCGCAGTTTGCGGCTGCGCTGCAGCACCACGTCAGCGTTACGCAACCTGGCCTGCAACTGCACGCGAAGGGCCTGCTCGGGCGCGTCGTTGAGCTGCACCAGCAACTGCCCGGCCGCGACTGTCTGCCCCGACTCGAAGGCGATGCGGGTAATACGCCCTGGCATCTCGGCCGCCACCTGCACCTGGTTGACCGCCTCCAACTCCCCCGAAGCAAAGCGCTGCCGCGCCAGTTGCACCTGCTCGGCCGTGGCCAGCGCCACCTTGGTCGCCGGCCACACCGCCGCAGCGGGTGGCGCCGAGCCGCTTCCCACCAGCGCATAGGCAGCGGCCAGCGCACCGGCAACAGCGCCGGCCCAGGCCAGTAACGTCCGTTTGTTCATGCACAGCTCCGATCACAGGGAAAGCGGTTGCAGGGAAGATCGGGCAGGACTATAAAAGCTCAACTTTACTTGAGGTCAACAGGCATGGCAGCGGACAACACACGGATGCTCACAGTGGGTGAAGTGGCCAAGCGCAGCGGCGTGGCGGTATCTGCGCTGCACTTCTACGAAACCAAGGGGCTGATCGCCAGCGTCCGCACGGCAGGCAACCAGCGCCGCTATCCCTCGCTGGTGCTGCGTACCCTGGCGATCATCAAAGTGGCCCAGCGCACGGGTATTGCGCTGGAGGAAATCAAACAGGCCTTCAGCCGTTATGCCCCCAACAGCAAGCTCACGGCCGCGCAATGGGGCGAGATGTCCACGGCCTGGCGCGAAGACCTGAATGCCCGCATTCGCACACTGGAAGCACTGCGCGACAGCCTCGACAACTGCATTGGCTGCGGTTGCCTGTCGCTGGAGGACTGCCCGCTGCGCAACCCCGAGGATGTGCTGGGCAAGGAAGGGACCGGGGCGCGGATCCTCGAAAAGAAGGCTCGCTAGCCCCGCGCGCTCAAGGTGACAAACAGTCGCTTTGAACCATTGCGGCGATTCACCGCCCTAACCCTGTGCTGTTAACCCAAAGCCGCTCACAGGAAGGAACTAAGCCATCATGAAACGCGAACAGATCGAAGGTGTAGCAGAGGACCTGGCTGGCAAGGCGCAAAGTGCCGTAGGTCGCCTGGTCGAAGACCCGGCGCTGGAAGCCGAAGGCGATGCGCGTCAGGCCGCAGGCCAGGTGACCAAGACCTACGGCGACACCCTGGACACGGTGTCCTCGTTCGTCAAGGAAAAGCCCTTCGCCGCACTGGCCATCACCGCCGCCGTCACACTGGTGGTCTCTCGCCTGCTGCGCCGCTGAACCACGGCGCCTCAGGCGGTTCAGGGCCGGATACCTTGTCCGGCCTGCGCCATCACCAGATGGCGATATCGTAGGTCAGGTAAAGGCGATTGCTGTCTCGGCCGCGGGCGAAATCTGATCGATACACATAGTTTCGCAGCTTTACGCCCAGCCCTTTCAGCGGCCCGCCCTGCACCACGTAGGCAATCTCGGCGTCACGCTCCCATTCTTTGATGCCCTCGCCACCTGAACGGCCATTGTCGCCACTCAGGTAGCGCGTCATGAAGGTCAGCCCCGGCACCCCGGCGGCAGCGAAGTTGTAGGCGTAGCTGGCCATCCAGGTCTTCTCTTCCTCTTCGATGAACTTGCCGATGCCGACGTTGCTGAACGAATAGACCGTTGCCCCACTGATATACGGCAGCCCCGCTTCACCATCGAGCACCTGGTAACCTGCGCCGACGGTATGCCCGGAGTGGGCGTACGACAGTTGGCCGCTGAACATGTCGTTGTCGATGCCACCGCCATACGCCGTACCGCTGTCGCGGCTTTTGAAGTAACGCAGGTCGGTGGTCAGCACGCCGCCGCCCAGCGGCAGGTCGTGCACCAGCCCGGCGAAGTCCTGGCGGTAGAAATGCTCGAGCTCGCCATGGAAATAACTCAGGCGCAGTTGCTTGCTGACGGCATAGTCAGCACCGGCGAAGCTGAAGTCGCCAGACGCTGGGCCGCCATACCCGTCCAGGTACAACCCGGTACTATTGGATGAGTCGCGCTGTTTGAAGCGGTCCAGGTGGCCAGCGGTAAGGGTGAGGTTGTCGATGTCGGTGCTGGTCAGCTGGGTTCCCTGGTAAGTCTGCGGCAGCAGGCGTGCATCGTTGTACACCAGTACCGGTGTCTTGGGCAGCAAGGTGCCATGCTTGACCACGGTGCTGCCCAGGCGGGCTTTGGCCGTGATACCGGCGCTGGCGAATTCGTCGGCCGCGCGGCCATCGTCACGCACTGGCAGCAACCCGGTGCCGCTGCGCCCACGGCCGGAGTCGAGCTTGACGCCGACCAGGCCCAAGGCGTCGAGACCCAGGCCGAGGGTGCCTTGGGTGAAGCCGGACTGGTAATCGAGCAGAAAGCCTTGAGCCCACTCCACCCGTTCGCTTTTGGCTGTGGCGGCGGCGCGGGCGCTCATACCCTGCTCGTCACGGAAATTCTCGTTGAAATACACGTTGCGCAACTGCAGCTTGAGCTTGCTGTCATCGACAAAACCGGAAGCGCCGGCAACAGGCAGCCAGCCGCACAGCAGGCCACAGGTGGCCCCACGGAACACAGCTCGGGACATGATCGGTACTCTATTGTTGTTTTAGGGATGAGCAGGCGTTGCGCCTGGCAGCACCAGAAGCGTTCAGACGAAGAAGGACAAGGCGCCCGTCAGCAGTGCCAGCGCCGTGATCACCAGCGAGGTGAGCACCGCCCATTTCACAGTGGCTTTCTGGAAGTCGCCGATGTCGCGATCGACCATGCCCACCAGCAGCAGGGTCGAGGCTACCAATGGGCTCATCAGATGCACCGGCTGCCCCAGCACCGAAGCGCGGGCGATCTCTACAGGGTCGATGCCGTACGCGGCCGCGGCATTGGCCAGGATCGGCACAACGCCGAAGTAGTACGCGTCGTTGGACAGCACGAAGGTCAGCGGCATGCTGGTCAGCGCCACCACCAGCGGGAACCAGTGGCTCCACGCATCCGGAATCCAGTCCACCAGCGTCTGGGCCAATGCATCGACCATCTTGGTACCCGAGAAAATACCGGCAAAGATGCCTGCGGCGAACACCAGCAGCACCACGGTCATGGCGTTGCCCGAATGGGCGAGGATGCGTTCTTTCTGCACATTCAGCTGCGGGTAGTTGATCATCAGCGCGGCGACGAAACCGATCATGAACAGGATGGCCGCATGCATCAGCCCCAGCACCAGCGCAGTCATGACGACAATCACCAGCACCAGGTTCACATAGGCAAGGCGCGGGCGCTTGTGCGGGCTGTCGCCAAGGATTTCCTTGATGTAGCAGTTGCCCCCTCCGGACTCCAGGGCAACATTGCCGATACGCCGGCGCTCGGCACGGCCCAGCAGGTAGGCGGTGAACACGACCCACGCCGCCCCACCGATGACGGTGGGCAACATCGGAATGAAGTAGTCGGTCGCATCCAGTCCGAGCGCGGCAATGGCACGGGTGGCGGGACCACCCCACGGGCTCATGCCGCTCATGATGCTCAATGACAGCATCGATACGGTCGCCAGGATCATCGGGTTCATGCCGATGCGCTTGTACAGCGGCAGCATGGCAGCGCAGGTAATCATGTAAGTCGTGGTGCCATCACCGTCCAGCGCCACCAGCAGCGACAGCAGGGCGGTGCCGATGGCGATCTTGATCGGGTCGCCATTCACCCGCTTGAGAATCTTGCGGATCAGCGGGTCGAACAGGCCGGCGTCGATCATCAGGCCGAAGAACAGGATGGCGAACAGCAGCAGCGCGGCAGACGGTGCGACCATTTTCAGCCCATCGAGCATCATCTTGCCCAGGTCTGGCGCAAAACCGCCAATAAGGGCGAAAACAATCGGCACGATGGTCAGCGCGACGATCGGGGACAGACGTTTACTCATGATCAGGTAGGTGAAGGTCACCACCATGATCAGGCCCAGAAGTGCGAGCATGGTTTGTTCTCTTGTTTTTATTGTCTATGTGGCCACCTGCAGCGCAGACGGCCCCCTGCCCCCCACCCGGCAACGCCTGGTGGGGGCCTGTGAAAAGCTTGAGGGTGTCGGGGCTCAGCCGTGGCGGTGTGGTTCGGCGACCCAGTCGGCTGTTTCAGCAACGGGGCTGACCACCGGCTCGCCATTCAGGCGGCTGTGCAGCGTCTGGCGGTCACAGGCGTTTTCCGACAACGAAACCACCACCGTCGCCACTGCGTTGCTGGCAAGACTCGTCAGCGCACGGGCTTCCGACATGAAGCGGTCGACCCCGATCAACAGGGCCAGGCCGGCCAGGGGAATGTCATGGATCACGGTAAGCGTCGAGGCCAAGGCCACGAAACCGCTGCCGGTGACACCTGCCGCGCCCTTGGAGGACAGCAGCATGATCGCCAGCATGGTGACCACCTGGCCCAGGCTCAGGTCGATGTTGCAGGCCTGTGCGATGAAGACGGCTGCCAACGACAGATAGATCGCAGTACCGTCCAGGTTGAACGAGTAGCCAGTGGGCAGCACCAGGCCAACCACGCCTTTCTTGCACCCAAGCTTCTCGAGTTTCTCGAGCATGCGCGGCAGCACCGGCTCGGTGGAGGAAGTACCCAGCACCACCAGGAACTCTTCGCGGAAATAGCGCAGCAACTTCCACAGGCTGAAGCCATGGGCGCGGCAGATGCCACCGAGCACCACCAGCACGAAGAACGCGCAGGCGATGTACAACGTCCCCACCAGCTTGGCCAGCGCGCCAAGGGACGTAATGCCGTACTGGCCCACGGTGAATGCCAGTGCGCCGAAAGCGCCGACCGGGGCAAAGCGCATCAGGTAGCCGAAGATGCGGAACACCATGGTCGAGGCCGACTCCAGCACGTCCAGTACCGGCTTGCCCTTTTCGCCCATCGACGAGAGGGCGAAACCGCTGAGTACGGCGATGAACAGGACCGGCAAGACCTCACCCTTGTTGAAGGCACCGATGAAGGTGTCCGGGATGATGTGCATGAAAAAGTCCACCACACTCAGCTTGGCGGCCGACGCGGTGTACTGGCTCAGGCCCGCTGTGCTCAAGGTAGCAGGATCGATGTTCATGCCGGCACCTGGCTTGAACAGGTAAACCGCCGCCAGTCCGATCACCAGGCTGACCACCGTCAGGCCCAGGAACAGCAGCAGGGTCTTGCTCATCAAGCGCCCCAGGGAACGCTTGTCGGTCATGCCGGCGATGCCGGTGACGATGGTGCAGAACACCACCGGCGCGATCATCATCTTGATCAGCTTGATGAACGCATCACCCAGCGGCTTGAGGGCCACGGCCTGTTGCGCCCAGAAGTGTCCGACCACCACGCCCAGCAGGACGGCGCAGAGAATCTGGAAATACAGCGATTTGGCGAGTCTCATGGCATCACCCATTGTTGAAATTGTGCGGATGCGCTTGTTACGAATGTGCAGGTCTGGATTGGTGCCTGGAGCTACCCGGCCAACCTGCGGAATGTAGGGGCGTAGACGAACCCTGAGAAGAGCCGCCGGGCGGTTCGCACCACCGAAGCCTGGATCGTCTGGCCCTCGGTACCGCTGCGCGTCAGCGCAACATCGATGCCGCCACTTGGGTGCTCCAGGCGGACCTCGGCCAGTTGCTGCGCGCCTTCGCCCAACAGGTCGACAATCACGGTGCCAGGGCTGACGCAGGCAGTCGCCAGCCCCACCGCTCCAGTGATCGCCAAGGCACGATGGCAGTTGTGCGGCATGAAATAGCGAACCTGCAGCGTGCCGTCGTAGCGCGGCTTGGACACCAGCACTGGCTTGGGGATGACCATGCCACTGACATCGCCCAGGCCCATGGCCTTTCCGGCCTTCAGCCGCAACGCTTCCAGGCGTTCGAGCAGCGCGCTGTTGGCGTCCAGCTGAGCCGGGGTTTCCGAGCCGCTGACACCCAACTGGCTGGCCTCCACCACCATCATCGGCATGGCCATGTCGATGCAGGTCACCGGCACGCCATCAATCACGTCCTGGGCCTTGCCCGTGGGGAACAGCTTGCCGGTCTTGCTGCCGACCGCGTCGAGGAAGGTCAGGTGCACCGGGGCGGCAGTGCCCGGCACCCCATCGATCGCCGTACGGCCTTCGTAGCGCACGATACCGCCGGGCGTTTCGACCAACGAATTGACGAAGGTGCCAGTGTTGAGGTTACGGATGCGCACCAAGGTCTTGCCTTCCTGGCCTTTTACCAACCCCTGTTCGATGGCGAATGGCCCAACCGCACACAGCATGTTGCCGCAGTTGGGGGCCGTATCGACCCGGCGCTGTGCGACCATCACCTGCACGAACAGGTAGTCGACGTCGGCGTCGGCGTGCAATGAAGGGCTGATGATCGCCACCTTGCTGGTCTGCGGGCTGCCGCCACCGATGCCGTCGATTTCCAGCTCATGGCCAGAGCCCATGAGGTTGATCAGCAACTCGTCGCGCTCGACCACATTGGCAGGCAGGTCCCAGGCGTGGAAGAAAGGCCCTTTGGAGGTACCGCCGCGCATGAGTACGCAAGGAATTCGTTGCATGATTTCGCACTCTTGTTGATCAATGGACATCATTGATGCTGTGAGCAAAAGAGTGACAGGGATGGATAAATCAATCCAATGCAAATATCGTAGCTATTATTGCGATTAAAACATAAATAAAGCGCCAGGCCAGTCGAAGGTTTTCTTATGGAATATGAGCTGCAAGACATCAGATCTTTCGTGAAAATCGCCGAACTGGGCAGTTTTCATGAGGCCGCCGAAGCGCTTCACCTGTCGCAGCCGGCCCTGAGCCGGCGGATCAAGAAGCTGGAGGAAGGCCTGGGCACCTCCCTACTGGAACGCACCACTCGCCGGGTCAGCCTGACCAGCGTGGGCCGCGACTTCCTGCCCAAGGCCAGGCGCCTGCTGGATGATTTTGAAGACTCGATCCTCAGCATCCGCGAGCTGGCCGAGCGCCAGACCGGTCAGGTTACCCTCGCCTGCATTCCTACCGCGGCGTTCTACTTCCTGCCGTCGGTGATCCGCGATTACAACGAGCAATACCCGAAAATCCGTATTCGCCTGCTGGACCTTAGCGCCAACGACGGGCTCGAAGCCGTGCTGCGCGGCGAAGCCGACTTCGGCATCAACATGATGAGCGGCCAGCACCCGGACATCGAGTTTGTCTCGCTGGTGCAGGAGCACTTTGTACTGGCCTGCCGGCGTGACCACCCACTGGCGAACCGCGCCTCCGTTACCTGGACAGAGCTGGCTGATTACCGCCTGATCGGCGTCGGCCGCCTGAGTGGCAACCGCATGCTGCTGGACCATGCGTTGTCCGGGCTCAACCTGCGGCCCAAGTGGTTCTACGAAGTGCAACACCTGTCCACGTCGCTGGGCATGGTCGAGGCCGGGCTGGGCGTGTCCGCCATGCCCAGCCTGGCCATGCCCAATGCCGACCACCCCACGCTGGTGAGCGTGCCGTTGATCGAGCCGCAAGTCACCCGCACGCTAGGGCTGGTGTACCGGCGCGGCGCATCGCTGTCGCCGGCTGCGGAGAAATTCGTTTCGATCCTGCTGCAGAAATGGCCAAATCGCTGAGGGGAGCGGCGCGCCTGGCTTAGTCGTTCTTACCCAGCATGTACCGGTCAAAATGCTCGATATGCTCATCGAGGTTGTCCTCGAGCATCATCCGGTACTGATCACAGAAGTACTTCAGAATATCTTCCCGTGCCGCCCCCAGCTCCGCGCCGCTCTTGAAGCTGCGGGCGCTCATCCAGGCGCTGAAGCGCGCGGCACCGAAGGTGAGCGAGGCGCTGACCTTGCCCAGGTCTTCGAACTTTTCGATCTGCTGGTTCGCCAGTTCGATGTGCGCATCGGCGCGATCGTAAAAGGCCTGGTCGGTAGCTTGGGTCATTGGGGTTCACCTTGTTGCGCAATGCGAGCGGGAGGCCAAGCCTTGCATGTCGCGGCGCATACGTGCAAGGCTGAAAAAGGATCACCCATGACGAAAAGGAAGCAAAGCACCTCATGCTTGGAATCACACGTATCCATCGCTATTTGCGCCCACTGCCTGCGAAACCGACTGCAGCCAGTGGGCGTGACCTCAAGGCCAAACGCGCCACCCACCTCGCCTCAACGGTTGCCAACCTCCTCTGCACGCCCCGCTCCGCCCCGCCTTACCTCTGCGTCACTCCTGAGCGTCCCCCCATCGAACGTGTGCCCCCGACCTGACTGCCTCCACTGCAGCTCACACACCGTTCTCGCCTGTTGCAGGCGGGATGCCTGACGCAACGACAAGGGGCAACAACCAATGCTTTTCTTTCACGGTAAACACATCTTCAGCGCCATCTTCGATATGGATGGCACCCTCTTCGACACCGAGCGCCTGCGCTTCAAGACACTCAAGCAAGCGTCTCTGGAAATCTTCGGCAAAGCGCTGAGCGAGCACACCCTGATTGGCTCGCTGGGCCTGAGCGCAAAAAAGGCCGAAGCCCTCGCCAAGGCGCATAACGGCGACGACTTCCCGTACGCCGAAATCCGCCAACGCGCTGATGAACTTGAGCTGGCGTACGTGCGCAATCACGGCGTACCGATCAAGGCCGGCCTGCTGGAGGTGCTGGAGCGCCTGCGCAAGTCGGGCCTGACCATGGCAGTGGCCACCTCCAGCCGCCGTGCCATCGCCGAGGAATACCTGATCAACGCCAACGTGCTGAAGTACTTCGACATCACCGTTTGTGGCGATGAAGTCAGCCAAGGCAAACCCCACCCCGAGATTTTCCTGAAAGCCGCCCGCGCGCTCAATTGCGAGCCAGGCCAGTGCTTCATGGTCGAGGACTCGGAAAACGGCATGCTGTCAGCGATGCGCGCCGAAGGGCAGGCGATCCTGATCGAGGACATCAAGCCGCCTGCGCCGGAAATCAAGGCGGGCGCGCTCAAAGCCTACCGCAGCATGCATGAATTTCTCGCCGACCTGAGCGCGTGCGTACCCGACCTGGGCATGCCTGCATTGAGTGAGCCGTTCCCGGCCTCGATGAACCAGTTCAGCGTGGGCATTCATGGTTTCGGCGCCATCGGCGGCGGTTACCTGACGCAGGTATTTTCCCATTGGGACGGCTACACCCGACCGCGTGAAATCATTGCCGCAACCCGCTCGCGCATGCTGCGCGAAAGCGTCAGCGCCTTCGGCCGCTACAGCGTGCGCTACGGTGCCACATCGTTCGACCAGACCATCGACAACGTGCGCATGATCGACATGGACGATGACGACGCGGTCATCGGCATGTACACCACTGCCGAAATCATCGGCCTGAGCCTGCCCGAGCAGGCCATCAGAAGCCAGGCCAGGGTGATCGCCCAAGGCCTGCTGCAACGCTTCGAGCGCCGAGGCCGCGAGCTGACCCTGCTGATCGTGTTGAACAAGGTTGGCGGTGCGGCGTTCGTGCGGCGTCATGTGCAAGCCGAGCTGGCGTTACTGTGCCCGCCTGCGATCAGCGAGCAGGTTTTGCAAAAGACCCATTTCGCCGAAACGGTGGTCAGCCGCATCGTGTCCAAACTGGGCAATGACGCGCTGGTGCGGCAACTGCGCATCAAGTCGCAGATGTTCCAGAACAGCCTGGAAGACGAGCCCGCAAGCACCTGCAAACCTTCAGCGCCGCAACCGGAGTACGAACGGCTGATCGGCCACTTCAGGCCCTTTGCACAGCCCAGCAGCGCCATGAGCCAGCTGCATCTGGTGCTGTTCAACAGCGAAGCCGACATGCCGCTTTACGCCGAGCGCGGCAGCGATCTGCTCGAACGCCTGCGCCAAGTGAAGACAGTGCCAGACATTGCCCAGATCCAGATCATCAAGAACCGCCTGTGGAACGGCCCGCACGCCATCGTGGCCTGGTACGCCAGCCTGCTGGGCCATGCCTGGGTCGGCCAGGGCATGGGCGATGCGCGGGTGAGTGAACTGGCCGAGCGCCTGATTCGCCAGGAGGTCGCGCCCGCACTGGTGGCCGAATACCCACAGATGGCCGAGGTGGTCAGCCGCTTTGCCGAGGCATTTCTCGAGCGCTGCAAAACCTCGTTCAAAGACCCGTGCGCCCGAGTAGGCCGCGACCCCTTGCGCAAGCTGCAACGCAACGAACGCATCCTCAGCAGCATCGACCTTGCCCGCAAGCACGGTATTGCAACCCCGGCCCTGGCGTTTGGCGCGGCCCTCGCCATTCACCATGCCCTGCAATGCGAGGACGACAAGGATCAGGAAGCCCGGGCGATCAGGCAGGTTTATCGGGATAACCACACCAGCGTCGAGGCCGTGCTTACGCATGACAGTGACTGTAATGGCAAGCGTTTTCCAGGGCTGGACCCGATCACGGATGCGCAGCTGATCACCGCCATTTCAGATGCTTTCCGGCAGTACCCGCAAAGGGATATGGCCACCCGACGGGATGACCTTTGCATAGGCGCATGAGGTACTGCATATGCCCGAAACCATCGCGGTGAATGGCACCGGCTCCGTCGGTGTTCGCGGGGCAAGCCCGCGCCCAACTTGATCGCGCTAGCTTTCAGGTGTTGTGCAAGACCGTTGTCCCCACAGGTATTGCATCAGCCTCAAGCCTGCGCGATACCTGTAGGAACGGGCTTGCCCGCGAAGAATCCAGCGCGGTGAATGGCACCGGCTTCGCCGGTGTTCGCGGGGCAAGCCCGCGCCCAACTTGATCGCGCCAGGTTTCAGCATCTCGTGGTTTTGCTAACAGAACGTACCACGCATGCCTGCATGCCCGAATCCTGCATTCAACCTCTGCCGCAGCCGCTGCGGCATGGACAGCCTGAACACTCCATTCCCCATGACGCCTGCCGACCTTCACTTGATATGACACAAGGCTTGCCAATGACACAAGGTGTCATTAAGATCGCCGTGTGTCCTGGCAGCGCCATCACGACGATCAGCCAGCGCCCGCCCTTTTCCCTGCAGGTACCGCCCATGACGACCACCATGCACACCCCCAAGGACCAGCTTGTCAAACTCGCCCAGCAACAGATGCTGACGGCGCTGACCGACAACACCTACACCGTGCGACAAAAGCTCGCCCTCACCTGCCGCATCCTGTTCGACGGCGGCCACGACTCTGGCCTGGCCGGGCAGATCACTGCGCGTGCGCAGGAACCTGGCACCTACTACACCCAACAACTGGGGCTTGGCTTCGACGAAATCGCTGCCTCCAACCTGCTGGTGGTGGACGAAGACCTGACGGTGCTGCAAGGCCGTGGCATGGCCAACCCGGCCAACCGCTTCCACAGCTGGCTGTACCGCGCCCGCCCCGACGTCAACTGCATCATCCACACCCACCCGTTGCACAGCGCCGCCTTGTCGATGCTGGAAGTTCCGCTGGCCATCTCGCACATGGACCTTTGCCCACTGTTCGACGACTGTGCATTCCTCAAGGAATGGCCCGGTGTGCCGGTGGGCAACGAAGAAGGCGAAATCATCGCGAACGCGATTGGCGACAAGCGCGCAATCCTGCTTTCCCATCATGGCCTGCTGATCGCTGGGCGTTCGATCGAGGAAGCCTGCGTGCTCGCCCTGCTGTTCGAGCGCGCAGCAAAGATGCAACTGCTGGCCATGGGCGCCGGTGACATCCGCCCCATCCCCGAAGCACTGGGCAAAGAGGCCCACGACTGGATTTCCACCCCCAAACGTCACGGTGCCGCCTTCAGCTACTACGCGCGCCGAGCCTTGCGTGCCCATGGCGACTGCCTGGGCTGATCGAAGCTGTACTCTTTCCTCAACAACGGCAAAGGTGCCTGGTCATGTCTACACCTGTAATTCGCGGCGTTATCGGCTACACCATCACTCCCTTCACGGCAGACGGCACACTCGACCTGGATGCCTTGGGCACGTCCATCGATAGCCTGATTGCAGACGGCGTGCACGCCATCGCGCCGCTGGGCAGCACCGGCGAAGGGGCTTACCTGTCCGACAGCGAATGGGAAACCGTGGTGCGTTTCAGCCAGGTACGCATTGCCGGGCGCGTACCCAGCGTGGTCAGCGTCTCCGACCTGACCACCGCCCGCACCGTGCAGCGTGCCCGCCTGGCACAGGCCTGCGGTGCTACGGCGGTGATGGTGCTGCCCATCTCTTACTGGAAGCTCACCGAAGCCGAAGTGATCGCCCACTACAAGGCGGTCGGCGCCGCCATCGACATTCCGATCATGCTCTACAACAACCCGGGCACCAGCGGCACCGACCTGTCGGTGGAGCTGATCCTGCGTATCCTCGGCGAAGTGCCCACTGTGACCATGGTCAAGGAAAGCACCGGTGACATCCAGCGCATGCACCGCCTGTTCACGGCTACAGATGGTCAGGTGGCGTTCTACAACGGTTGCAACCCGCTGACCTTGGAAGCCTTGGTGGCCGGCGCCACGGGCTGGTGTACCGCCGCGCCCAACCTGATCCCGGCACTCAACCTGGCGCTGTGGGACGCCGTACAACAAGGCGATCTGGCTGAAGCCCGTTCGCTGTTCTACCGCCAGTATGAGCTGCTGGAGTACATCACCCGCCGTGGCCTGCCGACCACCATCAAGGCCGGCTTGAAAATGCTCGGCCAGGAGGTCGGCGCCCCACGCCTGCCCCTGCAGCCGCTGGATGCGCAAGGCAGCAACCACCTGAAAAACCTGCTGGTGGCGCTGGCCAACTGACGCCCAAACCTGCCCGGCAGCCTGTCGCTTTCGGGCAGTCTTTTTCTTCAAGAGCAGCCTTGGGCTGCGAAAGGGCCAATGACGCTGCAGTCGGATTACCCCTTCGCCGCACAAAACTGCTCCTCATCTGACCATTACCAGAGGCAACCATGGACGCGCCTGCTCAAAGCTCTACCACCCCGCTCAGGCTGACAGACATCCTTCACCCGGTGATTGCCGGAATCGTTTCGGTGATCGTCAACTACGGCGGCACGTTCATCCTGGTGTTCCAGGCGGCCAAAGTGGCCGGGCTGAGCCCGGAGCTGACGTCATCGTGGGTCTGGGCGGTGTCGATCGGCGTCGGCCTCAGCGGCCTGGCACTGTCCTGGTACAGCCGCGAGCCGGTCATCACAGCCTGGTCCACGCCAGCCGCCGCGTTCCTGGTCACCGCGCTGGCCAGCGTGCCCTACAGCGAGGCCATAGGTGCCTACCTGCTGTCGGCCGCCGGCTTCGTGGTGCTGGGGCTGAGCGGGTGCTTCGAGCGCCTGGTGCGCGTCGTGCCCGGCGGCATTGCCGCCGGCCTGCTGGCCGGCATCCTGCTGCAGTTTGGCATCGGTGCCTTTGCCAGCCTGTCGGTCGACCCCACCCTCGCCGGACTGCTGATTGCAGCCTATGTGGCCTTCAAACGCTTCACCGCCCGTTACGCCGTGGTCGCCATATTGCTGCTGGGCCTGGGCTACCTGTTGCTGCAGGGGCAAGTGGGCCTGACGACGTTGCGGCTGGAATTCGCCTCACCGGTTTTCACCGCGCCCACCTTCTCCCTCAACGCGGCCCTCAGCGTGGCCCTGCCATTGTTCCTGATCACCCTCACCGGCCAGTACATGCCCGGCATGCTGGTGCTGCGCAACGATGGTTTCAAGACCAGCGCCAACCCGATTGTCGCCGTCACCGGCATCGGCTCGTTGCTGATGGCGCCCTTCGGTTCACACGCGTTCAACATCGCTGCCATCACCGCGGCCATCTGCACCGGCAAGGAAGCCCATGAAAACCCGGACAAGCGCTGGGTGGCGGGCATCGCTGCCGGTGTCTGCTACATCCTCGTCGGGGTGTTCGGGGTCACGCTGGCGAGTGTCTTCATGGCCCTGCCAGGCACCTTTATCACCACCCTGGCGGGCCTTGCCCTGCTGGGCACCATCGGCGCCAGCCTGGCCAGCGCCCTGGCCGATGCCCGTTCACGCGAGTCAGCACTGATCACCTTCCTGGCGGCGGCGGCCAACATCAGCCTGCTGGGTATTGGCGGGGCCTTCTGGGGCCTGGTCATTGGTCTGCTGGCCCATGTTGTCCTGAACGGTCGCCTGCCCGGTTTGCGGGGCGCCTCCCGCTAAGCGGGCTTTCCACCACCTTGCCGTGCGCCAGGGGCGCACGCTGTTCAACAGGTATCGACATGCCCCACGCTGGCCCCAAGCTGCTGACCCAAATTGCTGCCGTGCACTTCGTCAGCCACGTGCACATCATGCTGATCCCGGCGCTACTGCCCGTGCTGCCCGGCCTGCTGGGCGTGGGCTTCGTAGAGCTGGGCGTAGCCCTGGCGGTGTTCAACATCGTCTCCGCGCTGGTACAGGCCCCGCTGGGTTACGCCGTCGACCACTATGGCGCACGTAAAGTGCTCAAGGCTGGGCTGTTGCTGGGCAGCCTCAGTTTCGTGCTACTGGCGGCCAGCCCCGGGTATGCGGTATTGCTGGTGGCGATGGCCATGGCGGGCCTGGCCAATGGTGTGTACCACCCGGCCGACTATGCGCTGCTGGCCAACGGCATCGAGCCCGCACGCCTGGGGCGGTCGTTCTCTATTCATACCTTTGCCGGCTTCCTCGGTTCAGCCGTTACCCCAGCCGTATTTCTCGGCATCGCCGCGGCGCTCGGCACGCGGGCAGCCCTGGCGGCGGGCGCGGTATTCGGGGTAGCCGCGCTACTGCTGATATCGATACCCGGCAGTGGCGTTTACCGGGTCGCCAGGCGTGCCAACAAACAAGACACAGGCCCGGCCGCAGCAACAGGCCGGGTACGCTTGTTCACCCCCATGATCGGCGTGCTGACGGTGCTGTTCATCCTGCTCAACCTGAGCACCAGCGCCATCGAGAAGTTCTCCGTAGCCGCCCTGGTCCAGGGCCAAGGCCTGACACTGGCCTGGGCCAACGCCGCGCTCACCGCTTTCCTGCTGAGCAGCGCAGCCGGCGTGCTGTGCGGGGGCGCTTTGGCCGACCGTACCCGGCGCCATGGTCTGGTGGCGGCACTGGCCTTCGCGCTGGCGGCTGCGCTGACTGCACTGGTGGCGCTGGGGCTGCTGCAGGGCTGGGCATTGGTGGTCGTACTGGGTGCCATCGGCTTGCTCACCGGGGTCATCGCCCCATCACGGGACATGCTGGTCAAGGCGGCGGCGCCACCCGGGGCCGAGGGCAAAACCTTCGGCCTGGTGTCGACCGGGTTCAACATCGGCGGGGCCATCGGGCCGGTGGCGTTCGGCTGGATGCTCGATCAGCGCCTGCCCAACGGGATTTTCATCGCATCGGTGGTGTTCATGTTGCTGACGGTGCTGCTGACCCTGGCACAGGAGATGTATTCAGCCAGAAGGCGCGCGACTGAACAGCTGGCGCGCGCCCTGTAGGCCTGGTGCAGCATTGCCAGGCCAGGATCAGTCATTCATTGCGCCGGGTTGGCATGCATCACTCGCCCGCCTGCCCCCGGCCGATTGACGAACAGCACATCCAGCACACTGTTGCGCAAGCCCTTCACTGCATTCCAGTTCGCTGACGCATGCACGTATCTGTCGCGCAACAGCCGCTGTTCTTCCTCGCTCAACCCCACCTGGCCAGTTTCCCCCAAGGCAAAGGCATGCAGTTTTCGGCTGATGCCCGACAACTCATCCGGCAGCCGATGCTCAGCCTGCGCCCCCAACGGCGCAAACGGCACACCCGCGCGCACCGCCAACGCCCGCATCACGCTCAGGTACACCCGGGACAAGTGCCCCGCCACTTGCCGCTCCCGGTACACCGCCGCATAGACCTGCTTTTGCGCCTCGTCCCGATGCCCACCGGCAATCGGCTCCTCCCAGGTCATCACGCGCGGCCTGGGTTCGCCCATATCGGCAAACGCCGAAGCCAGCAAGGCGCTCACCTTGGCATGGACGCGGCACTGCTCGACACGCATGCCTGCGGGCACACGCTGGGACTGCGGCTTGCACAGCAGCACCTGCTCCAGAAGGGTCTCCGGGTAACCACCCCCAATATTCGAGTGCACGCCCGGCAGCAGGATATCGTGGCCACTGCGCACCAGCGGGAAGTTATGCCGCCGCTCGTCCTCGGCCACCAGCTGCACCACGTGCCGGGCAATACCCGCACTTAGGCCCAGGCGCAGGCGACCATGGCGGCCGTCTGCCGGGTCGAAGTCGCCCTGTAACGGCGCGATGATCGCCGCCACGGTGTCGAACAGGCCGATAAAGTTGATCGAGGTTTCGCACGCCACTGACAACAGCCCGCCCGCGCCCTCGTGCAGCAGGTTGGCCAGATGCCGCACCGCCGCCGCACCGCGGCTGAAACCGAAAAGATCGAACTCGACCCCTTCCAGCGTTGCCTGCGGATGCGCCCGGCGCCACGCCTGCAGTTGCTCGGCCATCGCCTGCAACGCCTCGGCAACCCGCGCCTCGGCCCCCGTGCGCCCATGCCCGGTGGCCGAGGCGTAGACATGGTCGGCTTCACCCGCCAGCGTGCCCACGCCTTCCACATAGTGCTTCAAGAACGCCTGGGGCCCCTCGGCATTGGCCGCCTCAGCCGGATACAACGCATGCAACAGGGCCACATTGCTCAAGGCGTTGCCATAGCTGCCGCCCTTGTCGCCCTGCTCACCCATCGTCATGGCATTGTGCTGGTTATTACCGGTGCCATCGAAGAAAACACCAAACCGCAAGGTGATCGGCGTAAGGTTTGGCGTGCTGGCGCTGCTCATTTTCATCATCGTGCCTCCTGCTTGTCCGAAAAGCACAAGCAGGCGCCAGCACGCCGTCACGGAACATCAGGCAATGGCCAGCCATACGTGGGACATTTCTTTGCCCGCATGCCCGGCTGCAACGATAAATTTACCCGCCGCCATTGGTGGTCGCCCCCCCGGATAGATTAAAGTATCCCCCCTTGCCAAGGCTGCTGCCTCACGCCGCCTCAGGCCCCTACCAGGAACCGTCGCCGATGGAACACCGTGAAGCGCTGATCGCGCTGCGCACTTTTCTTTCTACCCAGATCCTAGGCCAGGAGAAACTGGTCGAACGGCTGTTGATCGTGCTGCTGGCCGACGGCCACATGCTGGTCGAAGGGGCACCGGGCCTGGCCAAGACCAAAGCCATCAAAGAACTCGCAGAAGGCATCGAAGCGCAGTTCCATCGCATCCAGTTCACCCCCGACCTGCTCCCGGCCGACATCACCGGCACGGAGATTTACCGCCCGGAAACCGGCAGCTTCGTGTTCCAGCAGGGGCCTATCTTCCATAACCTGGTGCTGGCCGACGAAATCAACCGCGCACCGGCCAAGGTGCAGTCGGCGCTGCTCGAAGCCATGGCCGAGCGCCAGGTCAGCGTGGGCCGCAGCACCTATGACCTGTCGCCGCTGTTTCTGGTCATGGCCACGCAGAACCCGATCGAGCAGGAAGGCACCTACCCGCTGCCCGAAGCCCAGCTCGACCGCTTCCTGATGCATGTAAAAATCGGCTTCCCCGACGCCGCCGTAGAGCGGCGTATCCTGGCGCAGGCCCGGGGTGAAGCCCTGGGCGGCGAGACCAAGCCTGAGCGCCGGGTCAGCCAGCAGGCCATCTTCGCCGCGCGCAAGGAAATCCTTGGCCTGTACATGGCCGACGCAGTGGAGGAATACCTGGTGCAGCTGATCATGGCCACCCGCACCCCGGCCAAGTTCGACACCGAGCTGGCCGACTGGATCGCCTACGGCGCCAGCCCGCGTGGCTCCATCTCGCTGGACCGCTGCGCGCGTGCCCACGCCTGGCTGGCCGGGCGCGACTTCGTCAGCCCCGAAGACATCCAGGCCGTGCTGTTCGACGTCCTGCGCCACCGCATCATCCTCTCGTTCGAGGCCGAGGCGGCAGGGATCGACCAGGACCGCGTGGTCCAGCGCATCCTCGACGTCGTCGCCGTTGCCTGACCCCATGCCCACTGCGCAGCTGGCCGAACACGGCATCCGCATTGGCCTTGCCGAGCTGATCGACATGCGCCACCGCGTGCGCGAAATCCAGCTGTTTTCCAAGCCCGGCCAGCGCAGCCCGCTGGTCGGCCTGCACCATTCCAGGCTGCGCGGGCGCGGCGTGGACTTCGACCAGGTGCGCGTTTACCAGGCCGGCGACGATGTGCGCAACATCGACTGGCGTGTCACTGCGCGTACCCAGGAGCCGCACACCAAGCTGTTCCACGAAGAACGCGAGCGGCCGATCTTCATCCTCGTCGAACAAAGCCAACGGCTTTTCTTCGGTTCAGGGCTGATGTTCAAGTCCGTGCTGGCGGCCCAGGCGGCGGCACTGTTCGGCTGGGCAGCGCTGGGCCACAACGACCGCATCGGCGGCTTGGTGTTCGGCGACAACGAACACCACGAGATCAAGCCCCGACGCAGCAAACAGAGCCTGCTGCAACTGCTCAACCGCTTGGCAAAGGTCAACCAGTCACTGCACACCGAAGCCATACCCGGGGCCGACAGCCTCGGCCTGGCCCTGCGCCGCGCCCGCGAAGTGCTACGCCCCGGCAGCCTGGCCATCGTGATCTGCGATGAGCGCTCGCTCAGCGCCCAAGTGGAACAGCACCTGGCCATGCTCTCACGGCATTGCGACCTGCTGTTGCTGCCGGTATCCGACCCGCTCGACCACGCGTTGCCCGCCGCCGGCCTGCTGCGCTTCGCCCAGCGCAGCGCCCAGCTGGAGCTCGACACCCTCGACGCCAACCTGCGCCAGGCCTACCGCCAGCAGGCCGAGGCCCGCATCGAGCGCTGGGAGCTGATGGCGCAAAAGCTGAGGGTGGTCCTGATGCCACTGAGCACGCAAAGCGAAATGATCGAGCAACTGCGCGAGTACCTGAACGCCCAGCGGCCACGGAGCGCGTCATGAACCCGCTCGACCAGTTGCACCCACTGATCGCCCCGGCACCGGTCAGCCTGTGGCCACCCGCACCAGGCTGGTGGCTGCTGCTGGCCGTCCTGCCACTCCTGGGCTGGGGCCTGTGGCGGCTGCGCCGCTGGCGCCCAGGCAAACGCCGCATCGTGCGCGCCGAACAACCCCTGGACCCGGTACGCCTGGAGGCCTTGGCCGAGCTGGCCCGCCTGCCACGCCCGTATGACGGCGCCCCGGCCGGCGCCTGGCTGCAACAGATCAACGCCTTGCTCAAACGCCTGTGCCGCAACCACTACCCAGGCGCCAACAGTCACACCCTCAACGGCCGCCAGTGGCTGGCCTTTCTCGACAACCGCTGCCCGGCCGCCGGCCTGACCCGCTGGATGGTACTGGTCGAAGGCGCCTATAAACCCGAGTGCAAGCTCGATGACAAGGCCATCGCCGGGCTCAGCCAAGCCGTCGAAACCTGGATCCGCAAGCATGTTTGAACTGGCCTGGCCGTGGGTCTTCGCCCTGTTGCCGCTGCCATGGCTGGTGCGCCTGCTGCTGCCCGCCGCCGACAGCGGTGAACCGGTGCTCAAGGTGGGCTTCCTCAACGAGCTGGAAGGCCTGGCCGGGCGCCGCGCGCGGCTCAACCTGCCCACCTGGCGCCAGCAGGCACCGTTCGTCGTCATCTGGCTGTTGCTGCTGTGCGCCGCCGCTCGCCCGCAATGGCTGGGCGAACCAGTGCCGATCGCCGCCAGCGGCCGCGACCTGCTGGTGGCGGTGGACGTGTCCGGGTCGATGGACTTCCCCGACATGCAGTGGAAGAACGAGGACATCAGCCGCCTCGACCTGGTCAAGGCGCTGATGGGCGACTTCCTGCAAGACCGTGAAGGCGACCGTGTGGGCCTGATCCTGTTCGGCAGCCAGGCCTACCTGCAGGCGCCGCTCACCTTTGACCGGCGCACCGTGCGCACCTTCCTCATCGAGGCGCAGATCGGCATCGCCGGCAAGAACACCGCCATCGGCGACGCCATTGGCCTGGCGGTCAAACGCCTGCGCGAACGCCCGGCACAAAGCCGGGTGCTGGTGCTGATCACGGACGGTGCCAACAACGGCGGGCAGATTCACCCGCTGACAGCCGCTCGCCTGGCGGCCCAGGAAGGCGTGCGCATCTACACCATCGGTATCGGCGCCAACCCCGAAGCCAGTGGCACCCCAGGCCTGCTCGGCCTCAACCCGAGCCTGGACCTGGACGAAGCCGCGCTCAAGGAAATTGCCGACATCACCCACGGCGCCTACTTCCGCGCCCATGATGGCGCCGAACTGGACGCTATCGGCGATACCCTCGACCAACTGGAGCCCGTGGCCCAGCAACCGACCCAGGCGCGCACAGCCCAGGCCCTGTACGCCTGGCCCCTGGCGCTGGCGCTGCTGCTCAGCGTGTTGCTGGTGGTAGCCGTGCAGTGGCCCGACAACCTGTTGCAGCGCCTGCTGCGCAAGCCTCGCTTCCTGCAGCCGCACCCGGAATGGCGCCAGCGCTTGAAGCGCCTGCGTTTAAGGAGACGGCGATGATCGACTTGTGGCCCCAATGGCTGCGCCCGCTCTGGCTGCTGGCGGTTCCCGTGCTCGGCTGGCTGCTGTACAAACTGTGGCACCGGCGCAAGCGTGCCGGGCGCTGGCAGATGATTCTGCCGCCCGCCTTCCATGGTGTACTGCTGGGTGGCGGCAGCGGCAGCACCAGCAAACTGCCGTGGGTGGCGCTGGGCCTCGCCTGGTTACTGGTGATCCTGGCGCTGCTCGGGCCCAGCTGGCAGCGGCTGGAAGAAAGCCGTCAGCGCCCGGCCGACCCCCTGGTGATCCTGCTCGAACTGACCCCGCAAATGCTCGCCGAGGACAGCCCGCCCAACCGCCTGGAACAGGCCCGGCGCAAGATCCTCGACCTGCTTGAACACCGCCGCGACAGCCAGACGGCGCTGGTGGTGTATGCCGGCTCCGCGCACACCCTGGTGCCGCTGTCTGACGACCTGGCCACCACCCGCAACTTGCTCGAGGCCATCGACCCGTCGATCATGCCAAAACCCGGCCAGCGTGCCGACCTGGCCGTGCAAAAAGGCCTGGCGCTGCTGGCCCAGAGCGGCCTCGGCCAAGGCCGCCTGCTGCTGGTAGGCTCGGCACTCAGCGCCGCCGAGCGCCAGGGCATCACCCAGGCCCTCGGCCGCCAAGGCCCAAGCCTGCTGATGCTGGGCATCGGCAGCCGCGAAGGCGCCCCGGTGCGCCAGGCCAATGGCGAATACCTTAAAGACGACCAGGGCGGCATCCTCTTGCCTCGCCTGGACAGCGCCAGCCTGAAGGGTTTTATCAGCGGCACGGGCGGGCGCTACCGGCACGCCCGCATCGACGACCTCGACCTGCGTGGCCTGGGCCTGTTCGACAACCCGCGGAGCGGGCGCAATGACGGCCAGACCCTGCAACTGGACAGCTGGGCCGACCAAGGTTACTGGCTGCTGATTCCGTTGTTGCTGCTGGCCGCCTGCGCTGGCCGGCGCGGCTGGCTGTTCTGCCTGCCGCTGCTGCTGGCCTTGCCGCAGCCTAGCCAGGCTTTCGAGTTCAACGACCTGTGGCTGCGCCCCGACCAGCAAGGCCAGAAGCTGCTGGAGCAAAACCGCCCGGCCAGCGCTGCGCGTCACTTCCAGAACCCGCAATGGCGCGGCATGGCCCTGTACCAGGCCGGCGACTATGCCGGTGCCGCCGAGGCATTTTCCCAAGGCGACACTGCAGCAGCCCACTACAATCGAGGCAATGCCCTGGCCCATAGTGGCGAGCTGGACGCCGCCCTGGATGCCTACGAGCAAGCCCTGGAGCGCCAGCCCGACCTGCAGGCCGCGCTGGACAACCAGGCGCTGGTGCAGCAACTGCTGCAGCAACGTGAAGCCAAGGCCGAGGAACAACCGCCCGGCAGCGATGCCCAAGACACGCCCGGCAGCGAAACCGAAGGCAACAGCAGCTCGGCCAGCAGCCCGGCCCAAGGCACACCCGGCGACGACCAACAGGCCAGCCCCGAACAACCCGGCGAAAGCAGCAGCAACAGCCAGGCCGCACCCGGCAACCAGGCCGGCGACGACAGTGTCATCCAGCCGCCACAGCGCCCGGTGTCGACCAGCCTCGACGGCGAACAGCGCCAAGCCCTGGAGCAATGGCTGCGGGAAATTCCCGACAACCCGGCAGAGCTGCTGCGACGCAAATTCTGGTATGAACAGCAATTGCATCAGGAAAAATCACGATGAGTCGCTTCGGCGTCTTTCTCCTCACCCTGCTATGGGCCGTACTGGCCCAGGCCGAGCCGCTGCTGCAGGCCAGCGTCGACCGCACCCGCCTGGAAGCGGGCGAAAGCCTGGAACTGACCCTGGAAAGCCAGGACGTCACCCAGTTCGGCAAGCCTGACCTGCGCGCCCTGGAAGGTGACTTCGAAGTGCGCGGCACGCGCCAGTTGAACAGCCTGCACACCCTGGACGGCGAAACCCGCGCCAGCACCCGCTGGATCATCACCCTGCTGCCACGGCGCAGCGGTAGCCTGCGCATTCCCGAGCTGCAGCTGGGCCAGTCGCACAGCCAGGCCATCGAATTGCAAGTGCTGCAGGCCGATGCCAGCCGCCAGGACAACGCTCAGGTCTTCATCGAAGCGACCCTCGACAGCCATGACGTCTATGTCCAGGCCCAAGCCGTGCTGACCCTGCGCATCTACCACTCGGTAGCGCTGTACGACGACAGCAGCCTCAGCCCCCTGCAACTGGAGAACGCCAAGGTCGAGCCGCTGGGCGAGTCGCGCACGTATGAAAAGGAAATCAATGGTGTGCGTCATGGCGTGATCGAAACCCGCTATGCGGTGTATGCCCAGCAAAGTGGCACCCTCGACATCCCGCCACTGACGTTCACCGCCACGGCAGCCGCCAGCAGCGACGAAGCAGCACAGGCCAATGGCACGGCCCGCGCCGGCCACCAGGTGCAGGTCAGCTCGCTGCCCTTGCGCCTCACGGTACGGCCGATTCCGGCAGCCTGGCCGGCTGGCTTGCCGTGGTTGCCCGCCAGCAGCCTGACCCTGGAAGAGCACTGGAGCCCCGACCCGGGCAGCCAGCAGGTACAGATTGGCGACTCGCTGACGCGCAACATCACCTTGCGTGCCGAAGGCTTGTCCAGCACCCAACTGCCGCCGCTGCCGGCCACAGAAATCATCGGCCTGCGCCGCTACCCTGACCAGCCGCTGCTGCGCAACGAAATCAGCGAACGGGGCATGACCGCCAACCGCGAAGAGCGCGAGGCCCTGGTGCCGACCCACAGCGGCACGCTGGCCTTGCCGGCGCTGGAAGTGGCCTGGTGGAACACCCGCGAAGACCACCTGGAGCACAGCAGCCTGCCAGCGCGCACGCTGAACGTGCTGGACAACCCGGCACTGAGCGCCGACACCCCGGTGGGCGACAACAGCAGCGCCAGCACCCTGCTATGGCCCTGGCAGCTGTCCACACTGGTGTTCGCCCTGACCACCGTGCTGGGTCTTGCCCTGTGGTGGCGCGCCCGTTCGCGACCAGCGGTACTGCGCACCGCGCAGAACGGGCCAAGCCCACGTACCTTGCTGGACGACCTCAAGCGCGCGTGCCAGGCCAACGACCCCCAGGCTACGCGCCAGGCGCTGGATGCCTGGGCCCGGCAGCAACCGGAAACCCTGGCCGAGATGGCGGCGCGCTTCGTGCCGTTGTCGGATGCGCTGGATGGGTTGAACGGGGCGTTGTACAGCGAGAGTGGCCAGTATTGGCAGGGGGAGGATTTGTGGCGGGCGATTGGTACCATTCCGCCAGCTGAGCAGGTGTTGCTGCCGGCGGGCGAGAGCGGCAGCTTGCCGCCGCTCTATCCCAAGTGATGCGCAGTGGCTGGTTGCGAATTTTCAGCTCATGGCCGCCCCTGACAATGCTTGCCGAATGTACCAGCCGAGTCAGATGAACCGCTGCCCCTCGAACGGGTTCCAGCTCTGCTGCCCTTTGGCCTGCTTCAGGTAATAGGCCCGGTTGGTCAGGAAACTGTACAGAAACGCAAACCCCATGCTGATACCGTTATCCAGAGGACGCGGGATTTCGCTGCCCGTCGCCACCTCATAGACGCTCAGCAGCAGCCCGATGCCGATGATGATGGCCAGCATGACCAGGTTCTTCTTCCACAGCCCCAGCACGAACCAATAGATCGGGCCGAAGAAAAAGGCTATGAAATTGTTGTTGATCAGCAACTTCTTCCCGAATGGCAAGGCGCGGAATGCGGCTTTGTAGGACTCGGAGGTGGGGGCGCCGTACTGATCGAAGAAGGCGAAACGCTCCCGCCATTTTGGCTTGAGGTTATCCGGGGATGATTGGGTCTGAGGGATGCCTTCCATTGGTGACTCCTGTGATTGTCGTCCGTGGGTTTCGAATAGCCGTGATCATGGCCGTTTTGGAGGGTAAATCAGCCTACTTTTGAGGGCAAGCTTGATCCCTGGTGCAAAGCGAGAGCCAGCTCACAGAACGTTCAAGGCGGAAATGGCCGAGCGTGTGCTCGACGCTTTGCCGCGACACGTCCGTGGGGCAAACCGAGATGAGCGACACCCTGCTATCAATGTCAGCTTTTCATGGAACCAACGTGGCAACCCGCGTCAACGCCTGGAGTCGCAGGACGCTACCGCGATAAGCCAATGCCATCCATGAACAAGGGGTTTAATGCGCGGGCTTGCCTGTAGGACAACCAGCACCGTGCGCCTATGAGATCAAGCGCTGAACTTTCGGGCCGCACAGCGGCCCCGTGCTTGGGTTACCATACCGCCCTTGCGCAACACCCATCACCCAAGCCAAGCCCTCGCTTGCTCGACTCGACACCAACAGGTCATCCATGCGTCTGTTTCATACCTCCGACTGGCACCTGGGCCAAAGCCTGCACGGCCAGGAACGCGACTTCGAACACGCCTGCTTCCTCGACTGGCTGCTCGGCCAGCTGCGCCTGCGCCAGCCGGATGCGCTGCTGATTGCGGGCGACATCTTCGACACCGTCAACCCACCCGTCAAAGCCCAGGAACGCCTCTACGACTTCATCGTCCAGGCCCATGAGCAACAGCCCAAGCTGGACATTGTGATGATCGCCGGCAACCACGACTCCGGTTCCCGCATCGAGCTGCCCGCCGCACTCATGCGCCGCCTGCGCACCCATGCGTTGGGCCGTGTGCACTGGCTGGACGAGGGTCAGCTGGATGCCGAGCGCCTGTTGATTCCGTTGACCAACGGCCGGGGCAAGGTCGCTGCCTGGTGCCTGGCCCTGCCCTTCCTGCGGCCGGCCGAAGTCACCGGCCCGCAGCTGGGTGACGATTACCTGCAAGGCATCACCCAGGTGCACCAGCAACTGATCGCCGCCGCCCTGAAGAAACGCAAGAAAGACCAGGCGCTGATCGCCATCAGCCACGCGCACATGGCCGGTGGCGCGGTGTCGGAAGACTCCGAACGCAGCCTGATCATCGGCAACGCCGAGGCACTGCCGGCCAAGCTGTTCGACAAAGCTATCAGCTACGTCGCCCTGGGCCATCTGCACAAGCCGCAGAAGGTCAACCGCGAAGAACGCATCCGCTACAGCGGCTCGCCAATCCCGCTGTCGTTCGCCGAAATCAACTACCCGCACCAGGTCCTGGAAGTGGAGCTGGACGGCAACGGCCTGGTCAGCGTCGAGCCACGCCCCGTACCACGCGCCGTGGCCCTGCAACGGGTGGGCCCGGCACCACTGGGCGAGCTGTTGCAGCAACTGGCCGACCTGCCCGTGGTCGACCTGCTTGAAGACCCCAACCGCCAGCCCTGGCTGGAGGTGCGGGTGATGCTCGACGAGCCGCAACCCGACCTGCGCCAGCAGATCGAAACCGCGCTTGAAGGCAAGGCGGTACGGCTGATCCGCATCAGCGCCGAGTACGCCGGCCGCAACAACGCCGAGGACGATGACCTGGCCTTTGTCGAACTGGCCCAGATGACCCCGCAAGACCTGTTCAGCCGCGCCTGGGAGCAAGCCTACGGCAACCCCGCCGACGAGCAGGCGCTGGCCGACTTCGCCCTGCTGTTGCAGGACGTGCAGCAGGAAGAGGAACAGCCATGAAGATTCTCGCCATCCGCCTGAAGAACCTGGCATCGCTGGCCGGCCCGATCGACATCGACTTCACCGCAGAACCCTTGGCCAGCGCTGGCCTGTTCGCCATCACAGGGCCTACCGGTGCCGGCAAGAGCACCCTGCTTGACGCCCTGTGCCTGGCGCTGTTCGGCACCGTGCCGCGCCTCAATGCCATTGGCCGAGAGGCCAAGGTGCCGGACGCCGACGGCGACATCCCCACCTCCGACCCACGCAACCTGCTGCGCCGTGGCACCGGCAGCGGTTTTGCCGAGGTCGATTTCGTCGGCATCGACGGCCGCCGCTACCGCGCCCGCTGGGAAGCCAACCGCGCCCGCGACAAGGCCAATGGCAAACTGCAGCACAGCCGTCAAAGCTTCTACGACCTCGACAGCGAGCAAGTGCTCGGCAGTGGCAAGAACGAATACAAGCAACTGGTCGAAGCCCGTCTGGGCCTGAACTTCGAACAGTTCACCCGTGCGGTGATGCTGGCCCAGAGCGAGTTCGGCGCGTTCCTCAAGGCCGACGACAAAGACCGTAGCGAGTTGCTGGAAAAGCTCACCAACACCGCGATCTACACCCGCCTGGGCCAGCGTGCCTTCAGCAAGGCGCGCGAAGCCGGCGAGGCGCACAACGCCCTGAAAGAACGCGCCAGCCATCTACTGCCGATGGCTGCCGAGGCCCGTACCGAGCTCGACCAGCGCCTGGAGCAGGCGCAACAGCAGTTCAAGGCCGACCAGGCCGGCGAGCGCCAACTGGAGCAGCAACGCAACTGGCTGAATGAACAACGCCAGCTACAGGCCCAACACACCGAAGCCAGCACCACGCTGCAGGCCGCCGAACTGGACTGGCAACAGCTGGCCGAACCACGCCTGGACCTGGCACGTCTGGAGCGCCTGGCCCCACAGCGTCACCAGTTCCACCGCCGACAGGCCCTGAGCGCACAGCTGGCGCCAGTGGCCGCGAAAATGGCCGAACAGCAACAGCAGCAAGCCGAACTGCAGGTGCGCACCCGCGAGCTCGAACAGGCGCTGGACACTGCGCGCCAAGCGCTTGCCGATCGCCAGGCCCAGCACAGCGAGAACGCGCCGCGCCTGCGCCAGGCCTTTGCCGCGCAGGACAGTCTGGCACGCCTGGACCAGGAGCTGGCCGCCCAGCGCAGCATCAGCCAACAGGCCCAACAACAGGTCGCTGACGGCCAGCAGCAACTGCAGCAGCTGGAAGACAACCAGCAGCGCAGCGTGCAGCAACTGGCGCAGATCGACACCGCGCTTGCCGACAGCCAGCACCTGGCGGGCCTGGCCAATGCCTGGCACGCCTACCTGCCGCAGCTGAAACAGGTGATGCTGATCGGTGGCCGCCTGACCAAGGGCCGAGAAGAGCTACCTGGCTTGCAGGCCCAGGCCAGCCAGGCCAATGCGCACCTGCAGGCCGAGCGCGACGCCTACGACCTGTTGTTCCGTGAAGCCAAGGCCGAACCCCAGGCCCTGGCCGAACAGATCGACCTGCTCGGCGGCATGCTGCAGGACAACCGCAAACAGCAGCGCGCCGTAGAAGAAATGTCACGCCTGCACGGCCGTGAACAGGAGCTGCGCCAGCAGCTGGATGCCCTGCGCGAACGGCAGCAGCAGGCCATGCTGCAACGCCAGCAACTGATTACCGAAGGCACCGCCGCCAAGGCCGAGCTGGAGGCCGCCGAGCAGGCGTTGATCCTCACCCGTCAACTGCTGGAACGGCAACGCCTGGCACGCAACACCAGCGTCGAAGAGCTGCGTGACCAACTGCGTGACGGCGAACCCTGCCCGGTCTGTGGCAGCGCCGAACACCCCTTCCATCAGCCAGAAGCGCTGCTGCAGAGCCTGGGTCGCCATGACCAGGCCGAAGAGCACGCCGCGCAGAAGCAGGTCGAAACGCTCAACAACAAGCTGGTGGAGCTGCGTACCCAGCTGGGTGTGGTCAATGCCCAGCTCAAGGACTTTCAGCAGCAACAGCAGCAACTGGGCGAACAGTTGCAACCGCTGGTGGCTCAGGTACAGGCACACAGCCTATGGCCAGCCCTCGCCCCGCAGGACGACAAGGCCCGTAGCACCTGGCTCGACAGCCAGCTGCGTCGCCTGGATGAAGAAATCAGCCAGGACGAGAAACGCCAGAGCGCCCTGCTGGCCCTGCAAAAAGACGCCGCCCGCCTGAACCAGCAATTGCAGGCGGCCCACGACGCCCAGCAACAGGCCCAACGCCATCTGGAGCAACAGCACCAGGCCTTGGCCAACGATGAGCAACTGTTGCAGCAAGGCCTGAACGACCTGGCCGGCGTACTGCCAGAGGAAGCGCTCAAGGCCCTCAACGACGACCCGGCCAATGCCTTCCTCGCCCTCGACCAGCAGATTGCCCAGCGCCTGCAGCAACTGGAACAGCGCAAGGACGAACAGGAAGAACAGCAAGCCCGGCAAGCCCAGCTGGACAAACTGCGCGATCAGCAACAGGCGCGCGTGCAAGGCCTGCAGCAGTTGCAACACACGCTCGCGGCCCTCGACGAACAGCGCCAGCAGGCCCAGGCGTCGCTCGGCGAGCTGCTAGGCGAACATGCCAGTGCCGAAGCCTGGCAGCAGCATATGGAAGCCACGCTGGAACAAGCCCGCGCCCTCGATGCCGACACCGCCCAGCGCCTGCAAGATCTGCGCACCCAAGGCGTGCAACTGGCCAGCGAGCTCAAGGCCAATACCCAGCAACAACAGGCACTGGATGCCGAATGCCAACAGTTGCAGGCCCAGATCGCCCAGTGGCGCAGCGAGCATCCGGAACTGGACGATGCCGGCCTCGATCGCCTGCTGGCCATGGATGACGCGCAAGTCAATGAATTGCGCCAGCGTTTGCAAGGCGCGGAAAAAGCCATCGAGCAGGGCCGCGTGCTGCTGCAGGAACGTGAGCAGCGCCTGCAACAACACGCCGCACAAATGACCGTGGACACCTCGGCCGAAGCCTTGGAACACGCCCTGACCGAGCTGCGCGGGCGGCTGGTCAACCATGAGCAGCAATGCGCCGAATTGCGTGCACAACAGGCCGACGATCAGCGCCGGCAGCAGGCCCACCAGGCGCTGGCGGCAGAAATCGAACAGGCCCACCAGCAGTGGCAACGCTGGGCCCGCCTCAATGCCCTGATCGGTTCGGCCTCCGGTGATGTGTTCCGCAAGATCGCCCAAGGCTACAACCTTGATCTGCTGCTGCACCACGCCAACGCCCAGCTACGTCAGCTGGCCCGTCGCTACCGCCTCAAGCGCGGCGGCAGCGCCCTTGGCCTGCTGGTGCTGGACACCGAGATGGGCGACGAACTGCGTTCGGTGCACTCGTTGTCGGGCGGGGAAACCTTCCTGGTGTCGCTGGCCCTGGCGCTGGGCCTGGCGTCGATGGCGTCCAGCACCTTGCGTATCGAGTCGCTGTTCATCGACGAAGGCTTCGGCAGCCTCGACCCCGAGTCGCTGCAACTGGCAATGGACGCCCTCGACGGCTTGCAAGCCCAGGGCCGCAAAGTGGCGGTGATTTCCCACGTACAGGAAATGCACGAGCGCATCCCGGTCCAGATCCAGGTGCGGCGCCAGGGTAATGGCCTCAGTGACGTGGAGGTGTGCGGGTGATCCTCTACTCGTTCCGCCGCTGCCCGTGGGCCATGCGTGCGCGCCTGGCCCTGCGCTATGCCGGCTGCGAGGTGGAAATCTGCGAGGTGGCGATGAAGAACAAGCCGGCAGAGCTGCTGGCCTTGTCGCCCAAGGGCACGGTACCGGTGCTGGATACCGGTGCCGAGGTACTGGAAGAGAGCCTGGACATCATGCGCTGGGCGCTGACGCAAAACGACCCGCAGGATTGGCGGCTACAGGCCAACCCTGCGGCTGCGCAGCAGGCTGAAACACTGATTGCACGCAATGACACCACGTTCAAGGCGCACGTGAACCTGTACAAGTATGCCGAACGTTACCCGGAGCATTCCCGCGAGCATTACCGCCAGCAGGCCGAGGCCTGGCTGGCGGAGCTCGAAGGCTTGCTGGTGGGGCGGGCTTACCTGCTGGCCGACCACCCGAGCATGGCCGATGCCGCGTTGCTGCCCCTGATGCGCCAGTTTGCCGGGGTCGAACCGCAGTGGTTCGCCGAGGCGGCTTATCCGCGTGTGCGGAGCTGGCTGGAGGGGTGGCTGGCTTCGGAGCTGTTCAGGTCAGTGATGGCCAAATAAGTTCACGCGATACCTTGCAGGAGCGGCCTTGTGTCGCGACAGGGGCCGCTCCTACAGGACACCGCACAAGGCTCAGTGGTGGTGCTTGCCACTCAGGGCCGCATGGAAATTGGCGCTCTGGCGCAGGTACTGCTCGGTGTAGCTGTGGGTGGCAGAAGCCTTGCTGCTGTCGGCATGGGCATGCGCTGGCAGTACGACCGATGCGGAAATGGCGGATGCGGCAATAACCGGGAAGAGATTGAAGTTCATCTGGGCTGACCTCGACGGCGGTGGTTTGACGGTGGCCCTTTTGGGCCTTGGGTCAAACTTACGCCGCCGAGGCCGCACGCAAAAATTCATTGCGGCAGTACCGATTATCACGCTGATCGATATCACTCGATGAACTTGAGGTCCGAGGGTGCATCCTGCTTCAGCGTCTGCACCGTCTCCAGCAGCTTGCCACTGCGCGGATCGCGACGTATCACCACGATCTGGTTGCTCTTCTGGTTGGCCACCAGCAGGAAGTTGTCACTCGGGTCCAGGGCAAACTCCCGAGGGTGATCACCTTCTACCGGGCGACGCTGCAGGAACGTCAACTGGCCGTCCTGCTTGCCCACGCTGAACGCCACAATTTCATTGGCTGTGCCACGGTTGCTCACGTACAGGAAGCGCCCGTCCGCCGACAGGTGCAAGCCACCTGCTGCCTTCGCTGCGGCCTCCTGGCGCTCGGTCAGGGGTAAGCGCTGGCGTTCAACCAGGTTGCCGTCCTGCACATCGAACATCACCACCTCGGCGTTCATTTCCAGGGTGAGGTAGGCGTGCCGGCCCTTGGCGTCGAACAGCAAGTGACGCGGACCGCTGCCCGGCGGCAAGGCCACGGACGCAGGTATCGCCGCTGTCAGCGGGTGGTCCGCACTGGCACCGTCGTAGCGGTAGATGAACACCTTGTCGGCACCCAGGTCGCTGGCATACAGGTGCTGGCCATCCGGCGACAGCACCAGCGAATGCACGTGGGCGCCGGCCTGGCGCTCAGGGTTGACCCCGCTCGCCTTATGCCGGGCCTGTTGCACCACGGGCTTGAGCGTGCCGTCCTTGGCCACCGGGATCACCACCAGGCTGCCACCGGGGTCGGGGTTGACCGCGTAGTTGGCCACAAACAGGTAGCGCTGGTCACGGCTGAGGCTGGCGTGGGTGGGCTCGTCGCCCTGGGTGACCACTTGGTTGAGCGGCTTGATTTCGCCGTTGCTGCTGATGCTGAAACTGCTGGCATGGCCCTGCGGGGTCTCATTCACCGCGAACAGCTGACGCTGGTCGGCCGACAGCACCAGCCACGAAGGGCTGACGCTTTTCACCACCTGCAGGGGCGTGGGGCCGATTTGGCCGGCCTTGTCGTCGAAATGGTAGCGGTAGATACCCTGGCTGGCGCCATCGGTGTAGCTGCCCACCAGCAAGGTGGCGGCGTGGGCAGAGATTGTCAGGCTCATCAGGCTAGCGGTCAGCAGGCTCGTCCAGGTCCGGTTCATCTTGGTCATCATCCGGGGCACGAAAGGCACTCATACAGACTAGCCGATGCTCGCCGTTGGCATCGTTGAGTTGCCATTCATCGCCGGTGGCGATAGCGGCGGCGACCTGTTCGGGGGTGAAGGACCAGCGGCGAAGCTGGCGGCCGTCCATGCATTCGACGGTGAGACCGGATGCGTCGGCGGTGAAATCGAAGGCATGCAGGCCGTCAATCAGGAGCATGTCGCAGGACTGCAGGGCGGTGGCGAGGGGGGACATGGGGGTACCTGTGGAAGATGTGGCGGCATTATAACCCTGGTGCTGCTTTGCAGCCCAATCGCGACACAAGGCTGCCTCCACACGGGAACGCGAACCTAGTGGAGGAGCGGCCTTGTGTCGCGATTGGGCCGCAATGCGGCCCCCTTGCGATTCAATGGGCGAAAATCGAGCCCCCCTCCTTGCCCACCATCTTCTCCGGCTTGATCAGGAACCGTGCCAGCGCCGGCAGCAGCCACAGTGCGCCAAACATGTTCCACAGCAGCATGAAGGTCAGCATCAGCCCCATATCAGCCTGGAACTTAATTGCCGAGAAGATCCAGGTGCACACGCCGATGGCCAGGCACAAGCCAGTGAACAACACGGCTTTACCCGTCGAGCGCAGGGTCTGGTAATAGGCCTCCTGCAACGGCAGCCCCGCACGCAGGAAGCTTTCCAGGCGGCTGTAGATATAGATGCCATAGTCCACGCCAATGCCCACCCCCAACGCCACCACCGGCAAGGTCGCCACCTTCACCCCGATGCCCATATAGGCCATCAGCGCGTTGCCCAGCACCGAGGTCAGCACCAGGGGCAGCACGATGCACAGCGTGGCGGCGAACGAGCGGAAGGTGATCAGGCACATCACTGCCACGCAGATGTACACCAGGATCAGGATGGTCAGCTCGGCCGACTTGATCACTTCGTTGGTCGCTGCCTCGATACCGGCGTTGCCCGCCGCCAGCAGGAACTGCAGGCCTTCCTTGTCATGGCTGTCGGCAAACGCCTTGGCCACGGCGGTGACGCGCTCCAGCGTTTCAGCCTTGTGGTCATTGAGGAACACCAGCACGGGTGCCAATGAGCAGTCGCCGTTGTAAAGGCCGTCAGCCCGGGCGATGGAGTTGTTGAGGATGTCCGGGTTACGCGACAGGGTTTCCCATTTCAGGCTGCCCTCGTTCATGCCCTTGATCACCTGTTTGGAAACGGTGACCAGGGAAATCGCCGACTGTACGCCAGGGGTGTTTTCCATGGTCCACATCAGCTCGTCGATCGGCGCCATGGTCGAGTGGACCGAGCACTTCTCCGACGGCGTCTTGACCATGATCACCAGTACATCGGAACTGGTCGAGTAGTTGCTGATGATGAAGTTGTTGTCCTGGTTGTAGCGTGAGTCGGGGCGCAGCTCCGGTGCGCCCTGGTCGAGGTCGCCGATCTTCAGGTTCTGGCTGTACCACAAGCCCCCGGCGAAGGCGAGCAGCGCCAGCACCACCGACACCGGCGCCACCTTGGCACTGGCGAAGTTCGACAACAGGCGCCAGAACGGGTGCTCGCGGGTCGCGTCTTTCTTGCTGCGTTCGATGGCCTTCTTGCTGATGCCCACGTAGGAGATGGCCACCGGCAACAGGATCAGATTGGTGAACACGATCACCGCCACGCCGATGGAGGCGCCGATGGCCAATTCGCGAATCACCCCGATGTCGATGATCAGCAGGGTAATGAAGCCCACCGCGTCGGCAAGGATGGCGATCATTCCCGGCAGGAACAACTGACGGAAAGTGCGCCGGGCAGCGGTAAGGGCGTTGTCGGCGTCACTCGACTGCAGGGCGATGCCGTTGATCTTCTGCACCCCGTGGGAAATGCCGATGGCGAAGATCAGGAACGGCACCAGCATCGAGTACGGGTCCAGGCCAAAGCCCACCGCATGCATCAGCCCCAGCTGCCAGACCACCGCCACCAGCGTGGTGATGAGCACGGCGACAGTGCTGCGGATGCACCAGGTAAACCAGTACAACAGCACCCAGGTGATCACCAGGGCGACGCCGAAGAACATCGCCACCATCACCAGGCCATCGATCAGGTCACCGACCTTCTTGGCAAAGCCGACGATGTGGATTTTTACATTGGGGTTCTGCGCCTGGAACTTGTCACGGATCTTCTCTTCCAGCAGGTGAGAGAACTGCTGATAGTCCAGCTTCACCTGTTTGCCCGGGTCCTGCGGGTCGGGGTAGCTCTCCAGCAGCGGCACGTCGACGATGCTGGACTTGAAGTTGTTGCCTACCAGGCGCCCCACCTGGCCTGACTTGAGCACGTTGTCGCGCAGGGTATCGAGGCTGTCCTGCGACCCGTTGTAGGTGTTAGGGATGACCTCGCCACCGGAAAACCCCTCTTCGGTGACCTCGCTCCAGCGCACGCTGGGGCTCCACAGTGACTTCAGCCCGGCCCGATCGACACCCGGGATGTAGAACACTTCGTCATGGATCTGACGCAAGATCTCCATGTAGTCCTTGTCGAAGATGTCACCGTTCACCGCCTCCACCGAGATGCGCACGGTGTTGCCGAGGTTGGCCAGGTCGTTGCGGTGCTCCATCATCTGCTCGATGAACGGATGCTGCAGTGGGATCATCTTCTCGAAGCTGGTGGAGGGGCGAATCTGCGTGGCCTGCCAGAACAGGAAAATGCTGACCAGCACGCACAGGGCGATGACCACTGGGCGGTTGTTGAAGATCAGGCGTTCGAGCAGCGTGGCCTTGTCCTGGTGATGCGGGTGCATGGCAATGCTCTCCCTGCTGGTCATGGGCGCACCTCCCGGGCCGCCTGATCAGCCCCTTCGGCGCTGGCCAGGTGTACACCCCCCTGCCCCACCAGCAGCAGGCCGCCGTTGGCCAGGCCACTGACGCCGGCCAGGGCCAGGCGGTCGGCACGGTTGTACACGCTGAAGGTCTGGCCGTCGTCCGTGCTGCGCAGCACGCTGCCACCATTGCCGACCAGCACCAGGCTGCCATCATCGACAAGCGTAGCGCCTGCCAGGCCGAACTCCAGGGTACCGCGCGCGGCCTTGAGTTCGATCGGCTGCCAGCTGTCACCGAAGTCGCTGGAGCGGAACAGGTTGCCGCGAAGGCCGTAGGCCAGCAGGGTCTGCGGCCTGGCGGTGCCGATCACGCCGAACAACGAGCCCTCGTAGGGGCCCTGGACCTTGGCCCAGGTCTGGCCGTTGTCGGTGGAGCGGAACATGCCGCCCTGCTCACCCACGATGAACAGGCCAGCATCGCGCACGTGGGCGATACCGTTCAGGTGCAGCTGGTCCGGGTTGTCCAGCCGCTCGGCCACATCCTGCCAGTGCTGCCCACCATCGGTGGTTTCCAGCAAGGCACCATAGGCCCCCACGGCAAAGCCGTGCTGGGCGTCAAGGAAGGTGACATCGAGCAAGGGCGCTTCACGGGCGAGGTCTTCGAACTGCTTGCTCCAGGTGGCGCCGCCGTCGCTGCTGGCGAGGATCTGCGCGTCATGGCCGACGGCCCAGCCACGCTTGTCGTCGAGGAAAAACACAGCAGTGAGCAATTGCCGGGTGGGTACCCGGGCCTGGGTCCAGGTACTGCCTTGGTCGTCGGAGAACAGAATGTGGCCGCGATCACCCACCACCACCAGGCGCTTGCCGGCATGGGTGGCGTCGATCAACAGGCTTTGGCTGGCCCTGGCCGATTCGGTGGAGTATTCGTCGGCGGCCGCGGCCTGGGCGCTGTCTGCCCACACCCCTAATGCCAATGCCAGCATCGCGCTGGCTGCCCATGGCCAGGCACCACGCCTGGCTGGCGTACGCAACTGTTCCCTCATGACTGCCCCCTTGTTGTGTTCTTTTTGGTGGGTCAATGCATTGCAGGCTTTGCAAAAAGCCTGATCTAGAGGCCTGCAATCGCTTGAGGGGATCGTAGCGGGGATGTTTGCGGGAAGACAACGGGCGGGGTGTTATGTTTTGTTGTCGGCAGGGGAAAGCCGGGGCCGCTGGGCGGCCCTTCGCGGGTAAACCCGCTCCTACAAGGTTACGCCCCCCTGTAGGAGCGGGTTCACCCGCGAAGGGCTGCAAAGCAGCCCCAATTCACAACAATTACGCCAGACTCTTGCTCACAACCTCATACACATCACTGGACAACTCACCCGAAGCCAGAATCCGCTCCAGCTCACCCTTCATCAGCGCCTGACGCGCATCGTCATACTTGCGCCAGCGGGTCAGCGGCGCCAGTTGCCGCGAGGCAATCTGCGGATTCAGCGCATTCAGCTCGATCACCAGGTCCGCCAGGAAGCGATACCCGGAGCCATCGGCAGCATGGAAGTTGACCAGGTTCTGCCCGGCAAAGGCACCGATCAGCGCACGCACCTTGTTCGGGTTCTTCAGGGTGAAGGCCGGGTGCTGCATCAATGCCGTGACCCGCGCCAGCCCACCCGGCAGCGTGCTGGCCGCCTGCACGCTGAACCATTGGTCCATGACCAGCGGGTTGTCCTTGAAGTGCTCGGCAAACGCCTCCAGCGCTTTGGCGCGCTCGGCCTCGAACGGCGAGTTGACCAGTACCGCCAGCGCGGTAAGGCGCTCGGTCATGTTGTCGCAGTGCTCGAACTGCTCCAGGGTCGCCTCCAGCACCTGTTGCTTGCCACTCTGCATCAGGTACGACAGGGCGATGTTCTGCAGGCTGCGGCGGGCAAAGTGCTCGGCCGAGGCCACATAGGCAGTGCTGCGCGACACTTCACGGTTGGCCTGGTAACGCGCCCACAGGGCGTCGAACAAGTGTTCGGCGATCTGCTGGCGTGCGAACTCACGGGCGGCGTGGATGGCGTCGACGTCGGCCACCTGGCTGATCTCGGTAAGGTACGCCTCACCTGGCAGCGAGAGCATTTCGGCCACCATGGCAGGGTCCAGCGATTCGTTGCCCAGCACAGTGCCCAGGGCGGTGATCAGGCGCTGGTCGAGCTTCAGGGCTTCACCGCGTTGATGCTGGCCGATCAGTTCCTGCAGTACCTGCACCGACAGCTGCTGGCCCGCTTCCCAGCGGTTGAAGCCGTCGCTGTCGTGCTGCATCAGGAACATCAGCTGGTCGCGGTCATACGGGAAGCTCAGCTTCACCGGGGCGCTGAAGCCACGCAGCAGCGACGGCAGCGGCTTGGCCTGAATGCCCTGGAAGGTGAAGGTTTGCTCGGCCTCGGTCACCGACAGCACGCGGCTGGTCCCTTGAGCGGCGTCTTCGCCCGCCAACTGCAGCGGCAGGTCATTGCCGGCGGCATCCAGCAGGCCCAGCTCCACCGGGATCACGAACGGCAGTTTCTCGGCCTTGTCCGGGGTCTGCGGGCAGCTCTGGCGGAACGTCAGGCTGTAGGTCTGCGCGGCGGCGTCATACGCCTCGCTGACCTCCAGACGCGGGGTACCCGCCTGGCTGTACCAGCGCTTGAACTGGGTAAAGTCGACGCCGTTGGCGTCTTCCATGGCCTTGATGAAGTCGTCGGTGGTTACCGCCTGGCCATCGTGACGTTCAAAGTACAGGTCGCTGCCTTTACGGAAGCCTTCGGTACCCAGCAGGGTACGGACCATGCGCACCACTTCGGCGCCCTTCTCGTAGACGGTCAGGGTGTAGAAGTTGGAGATTTCGATGAAGCTGTCCGGGCGCACCGGGTGGGCCATGGGGCCGGCGTCTTCGGCGAACTGGTGGGTGCGCAGGTAGGCGACGTCTTCGATGCGCTTGACCGTGCGCGAGTTCATGTCGGCACTGAACTCGGCATCGCGGAACACCGTGAAGCCTTCCTTCAGCGACAGCTGGAACCAGTCACGGCAGGTGACACGGTTGCCCGACCAGTTGTGGAAGTACTCGTGAGCGACCACCCCTTCGACGCGCTGGTGCGCAGCATCGGTGGCGGTTTCGGCGCGGGCCAGCACACAGCTGGAGTTGAAGATGTTCAGGCCCTTGTTTTCCATGGCGCCCATGTTGAAGTCGTTGACTGCAACAATCATGAAGATGTCCAGGTCGTACTCGCGGCCATAGACTTCTTCGTCCCAGCGCATGGACTTTTTCAGGCTGACCATGGCGTGGTCACACTTGTCGATATTCTCGGGCTCGACGTAGATGCGCAGGGTCACCTCACGGCCGGACTGGCGGGTGAAGCTGTCTTCAACGCACCACAGGTCACCGGCCACCAGGGCGAACAGGTAGGCCGGCTTCATGAACGGGTCTTCCCAGGTCGCCCAGTGACGGCCGTCTTCGGCCGGCCCGCTGCCGATCGGGTTGCCGTTCGACAGCAAGACCGGGTAGCGATGCTGCTCGGCGATGACCGTGGTGGTGAAGGTGCTCATCACGTCCGGGCGGTCGAGGTAGTAGGTGATCTTGCGGAAGCCCTCGGCCTCGCACTGGGTGCAGAACATCTTGCCCGACTTGTACAGGCCTTCCAGGGCGGTGTTGCTTTCCGGGTGGATCTTCACGCTGGTGTCGAGGGTGAAACGCTCGGCCTTGGGCTGAATGGTCAGGCTGTCGGCGTCGAGCCGGTAGTCGCCTGGCTGCAATTCCTGGTCATCCAGGGAGGCGCGCAGCAGTTCCAGCTGCTGGCCATCGAGTTCCAGTGGCGGCAGGCCGGCACCGCGTGCCGGGTTGCGGCGCATGACCAGTTGCGCGTGAACCAGCGTGTGGTCCTCGAACAGCTCGAAGGTCAGGTGCGTCTCGTCGATCAGGTACTCCGGCGCCTGGTAATCCTTGAGGTAGATCACTTGCGGTTGTTCGGTACGCATGTGCAGGTCCTTTTTACTGGAGCACGGCCAACTGGTAGGCCGTGTACTTGCGAATATTGATCACACCGGTGTCGAAGATCAGGTACTGGCCCTTGATGCCCAGCAGCGTGCCCTCGGCCACCGGGTCCTTGTCGAGGTTGAAGCTGACAATCTTCTTCGGGTACGCCTCGACCGGGTAGTTCATCTGCACCACTTCGGCGTCCGGCAGCGGCTGGATCGCCTGCAGGCCAAAGCGCCCCTGCAGTTCGCGCAGGCCGTCGGCGCAGGCTTCGAAGACCTGCTCCCGGATGGCCGGCAGGTCGAGCACCTCGGCATCGCCCTTGAGCAGCGCGCGCCAGTTGGTACGGTCCGGCACCTGGCTGCGCAACACGTCTTCAACCAGGCCCGATTGCTGCCGGGTGGCCACGCGCATGATCGGCAACGCCTGGCTGGCGCCCTGGTCGAGCCAGCGGGTGGGCAGCTGGGTGGCACGGGTGATGCCGACCTTGATCCCCGACGAATTGGCCAGGTAGACGACGTGGTCGGTCATGCAGAACTGTTCGCCCCACGACGGCTCCCGGCAGGTGCCGGCGTCGTAGTGGCATTTTTCCGGGGCCATGATGCACACATCGCACTGGGCCAGCTTGGTCATGCACGGGTAGCAGTAACCCTGGCTGAAGCTGGTCTTGGTGCGCTTGCCGCAATGGCTGCAATGAATGGCGCCGAGGTATTCCAGGCGCAGGCGCTGGCCGATCATGGGGTTGACCGGCACCTGCGTGTCATCCAGGCGGAAGCTGTACTGCACCACCGGTGCCTGCAGGCTTACCGCCATCTTGCTCAACGAGCCACGTGCGAGTTCGATCAATGTACCGAGTCCGACTTGAACAGAATGTTGGCAATGGGCGCGGACTTCGACGCGCATTCCTGAGGGCCCATGTAGCCGGTGCGCTGGTCTTCAGGCAGGTTCTTCATCTCCCAGGCGATGACCGCCTGCAGCGACAGCTCTTTCTGCTCGGCGGTGAGCTTGCGGCCATCGGACCATTTGCCGATTTCCACGGCCAGTTTCAGGCTCTGGTAGATTTCCGGGGTAATGTTTTCAATCATTTGCGCGAAAGTGGACATAGTGTCTCCTGATTCAAGCCGACAGTTTACGCCGGGCCAGCGCCCCACCCAAGAGCCCGGTCAGGCATCCGATGAGCAGCCCGCCGACGTGGGCGGCATTGGCGATCTGGCCAAGGCCGAGCGTGCCGACCACGCCGGTCAGGCATACCACCAGCCAGATCAGCATCATCACCAGCACGCCCTTGGGCAGGTTGAAGTAACGGTCAGGCGCCAGCCACTGGTACAGCCAGATATGCCCGAGCAGGCCGTACAGCACGCCGGACAGACCGCCAAACAGGCTCGGCCCGCTGGTGTAGTGCTGGGCCAGGTTGGACACGAGGCTGAACAGCAGGGTCAGGCCCAGCAACGCCCACGGGCCCTGGCGCAGTTCGATGCGTTTGCCCAGCTCCCAGTACCACAGGCTGTTCATGGCCAGGTGCAGCACACCGAAATGCAGCAGCATGGGCGATACCAGGCGCCACCACTGGCCTTCATCCAGGGTTTGCGCCAGCGAGGTGAAGTACAGGTAGTCGCCCTGGACACGGAAGTCGAGGAAGGTGAACCAGCTGATGGTGGTGAAGTTGTCGCCAAGGCCCGTGAGGCCGGCGACGATGAAGCACAGCAGCAGGGTGAGGGTGGTGATTTTGCAGGCCTTGGCCTGGGCTGCCAGAGAAGGCTGTGTGGGGGCATTCGCCGGTGAACCCGCCCCTACAGGGTCGGCGCTGGCCGGCAGGTCGGCGTTGCCGTCGGGGTAGCGCTGGTAAAGCTGCAGCACATCTTCGGCCAGGGTGTCGGGAGCCCAGAGAACCTGGGCATCACCCTCCTCGCTGACCCGGTGCGGCACCTGCAGGCGTTGCAACAGGTGGACGAAGCCGCTGAGGTCGACCGACAGCGGCAGGCGCATCACTTCGATAATGTTCATTGGTTGGCCTGTGGTCGGTCGACGTCGACCCAGACGAACTTGTGTGGGTCGATACGGGTTTCATCATCCAGCCGGTAGGCAACCAGCTTGCCGTAGAGCACGGCGCTGTAGTCCAGGCAGGCCAGGTTGGCGCGGATCGGTGCCGGTCGGCCGCTGCGCCAGTAATGCCCGACGAACAGCATCGGCTGGTCTTCGTCATAGCGCAGCAAGGCGTTCTTCTGGCTGTGGCTGAGCGGGGTGCTGGCCACTGCCTCGGGCAGGGCATCGGGCTGGAACACGATGTCACCGTAGGTTTTCGGGTCTTCTTCCCAGAACTTGGTGCGGAAGAACGCGCGGGTCAGGCCGTCGCCGCCGGTCAGCGTCAGCCCGTCCGGCAGGCGCATGTCGGTACCGCGCAACAGGCGGTTGCACACCGTGTCGGCAAAACTGCCACTGACCGCCGAGGCCTGGATGAAGTGCTCATCGATGCGTCCGTCGGGGTATTGCCGGCGCAGCGGCTCGATCAGCCGCGGGTCCCAGCAGGCGTGCACCAGACGGAAGCGCCCTGCATCGATGAACAGCGGCAGCTGGTAGAACCAGTTGACGAAATCGTGCCAATCGCCGGGGTGCTGGGCAAACTGGGTCAGGGTTTCGTCGATCAGCCGGGCATGCCGCGGCGTGTGTTCGCGGACATAGGCCTTGCCGCTGCCAGGCAGCGCCGGGGTGACCCAGCCCAGGGCATTGTATTCGTGGTTGCCCATGATGCAGAACGCCTGGCCGGCTTCGACCATGTCGTGGACGATGTGCAGCGCCTCACGAATGCGTGGCCCGCGGTCGACGATGTCGCCAAGGAACAGCGCCTGACGTCGCGGGTGGCGCCACACGCCAGCCACGCGCTTGTATCCGAGGGCGTCGAGCAGGCGTTCAAGGGTCAGTGCACAGCCGTGCACGTCGCCGATGATGTCAAAACTTCGCGCCGGATCGAGCATCAGTCGTCACTGCTCCCCAGGCGGCTGCCCCAACCCAGTTTGGTGCGGCAGACCTCGTAGTAATTGTGGTCCAGCGGGTGGATCAGGCGCAGCTTTTGCGGCTTTTTGCTGACCGTGATGGTGTCGCCTGGGGCGCACGTGAAGTGGTTCTGGCCGTCACAGGACACCTGCGGGTAGATCTGCAGGTCCTTGGACACCACGATCTTCAGCTCGCTGTTGCCGTCAACCACGATCGGCCGACCCGACAAGGTGTGCGGGTACATCGGCACGATGACGATGGCATCGAGCTTGGGGTGCATGATCGGGCCACCGGCCGACAGCGCATAGGCGGTGGAGCCGGTGGGGGTGGCGACGATCAGGCCGTCGGCCTTCTGGCTGCAGACGAACTGGCCGTCGATGTAGATCTCGAACTCGATCATGCGCGTGGACTTGCCTGGGTGCAGCACCACGTCGTTCAGCGCATCGCCCTGGCCGATGGCCTCATGGTGGCGACGCACCTCGGCCTGCAGCAGGAAACGGTTTTCTACCAGGTAGTGGCCGTCGAGCACTTCGGCGACCTTTTGTTCCAGCTCGTCGGGGCGGATGTCGGTGAGAAAACCCAGGTTGCCACGGTTGATACCCAGCACCGGAATGTTGTGCCGGGCCAGCGCGCGGGCAGCGCCCAGCAGGCTGCCGTCGCCGCCGACCACGATGACCAGGTCGCAGACCTCGCCCAGCAGCTTGCGGGTGGACGTCTGCAAGCCATGACCGGGCAGCACTTCGGCAATGGTGTCCTCGAGGATCACGTGCAGGTGGCGATCGAGGAGGAATTTTTTCAGTCGGCGAATGGTGTCGAGCACCTGCGAGCTGCCAAGGCGACCGATGATACCGATATTGCGAAATTGCTCCATGGGGCTCCTGCGAGGCTCTGCGGCGGGTGACGATGCGCCGATTATGGGCGAAACCACCGGGCAGCGGCAAACCGGCTATGCTCGCAGGATGACGCCATTCGCCCAGCTTCACGACCTGCCCCGACAACTGCAGCACTCTACCGTGCGTGACCTGGCATGGGCCCTGTTGTCGCCGCCCCTGCTCAGCGCCCCGCCCTGCCCCCAGCGACACCCGCTGGCGGGCAGCCTGTGGGCGCAGCAGCCGCAACGCCTTGAGCAATGGCTGCGGGCCCTGGATGCCAATGAGCGACCGTTGCGCGAGTGGCTGGCGCAATTGGGCAGCCGGCGCCTGGGGCATTACTACGAACGCCTGTGGCAATTTGCCCTGGGCCAGGCGCCAGGCATCGAGCTGCTGGCCGCCAACCTGGCGATTCGCGACGGCGGGCGCACCTTGGGCGAGCTTGACGTGGTGTTGCGTGACTGCGACGGCGTGCACCACCTGGAACTGGCGATCAAGCTGTACCTGGGCCCGGAAGGCGCCGGGCACGATCCCCATGCCTGGCTGGGGCCGGGTTGCCATGACCGGCTGGGGACCAAGCTTGCGCACCTGGCGGGGCATCAATTGCCCATGTCCAAGGGGGCGCACAGCCGTCAGGCGCTGGCCCAGCTAGGGGTGGAGCAGGTGCAGGCGCAAATGTGGCTGGGTGGTTACCTGTTCTATCCACGGCCTGGGCATGCCGAGGCGCCGGAGGGCGCCAACCCGCAACATTTGCGCGGGCGATGGCTTCGTCGGCGGGACTGGGTGATGGCCGAGGGCGAGCGTTGGCAGCCGCTGCAGCGGCATGCCTGGCTGGCGCCGGCTAGGGTGGCGTCAGGTGAGTGCTGGCAGGCGGAGCAGTTTGCGGCGTGGCTGCATGTGCTGGAGCGGCAGGCACCGGCGCACTTGCTGGTACGACTGGTGCCTGATGCCGAGGGTGCCTGGCAGGAGGCAGAGCGGGTGTTTCTGGTGGCTGATGACTGGCCGTATCTGCCCGGTAACTGATGTCGCCCGTTCCGGCCCCTTCGCGGGCGGGCCCGCGAAGAGGCCGGTGGCTGGCAACACAATTTTCACAGACCCAGCGCAAAGATTCGTTTCTGGTAACCATTACAATGGTACCTGAGCGCCAGCAAGAGCGCCTTTCCGACCTGATGACGAGGACCGATCATGGTTTCATCCAACCCCGCGACCCATTACGCGCGCCTGTCCATCGCCCTGCATTGGCTGATGCTGGTGCTGCTGGCCGCTGTCTATGCACTCATCGAACTGCGTGGCCTGTTCCCCAAGGACAGCGTCGAACGCAACCTGATGAAGGACCTGCACTTCATGCTCGGGCTCAGCGTGTTCGTGCTGGTCTGGCTGCGTCTGGCCATGCGCCTGAGCCGCCCGACGCCGCCCATCGTGCCAAAACCACCGGCCTGGCAGACTGGCCTGGCGCACCTGATGCACCTGGCACTGTACCTGATGATGATCGGCCTGCCGCTGGCCGGCTGGCTGATCCTCAGCGCCGCCGACAAACCGGTGCCGTTCTTTGGCCTGGAGCTGCCCCATCTGATCGGCCCGAACCCGGACCAGGCCAAGTTCATCAAAGGCTGGCATGAGCGTATTGGCAGCTGGGGCTACTGGCTGATCGGCCTGCATGCACTGGCCGGGCTTTACCATCACTATGTGCAGCGCGACAACACGCTGTTGCGCATGCTGCCTTACAAGTAACCGCGTCGCCCCTGCAGGCCGCCTGTGTGCACGAAGATCAGGCGGCTGCCGGGCTTGAACAGCCCGGCAGCGACCTGATCACGCAAGGCCAGCAGAGCCTTGCCGGTATAGAGGGCTTCGAGCGGCACGTCAGTGTGCTGCTCGCAGTCGGCGATGAACGTCAGTAGCGCATCGTCGAATTTTCCGAAACCGCCACGGCAGGCGTCGTGTAGCTGGTAGCCGTGCGTGCCGGCCAGTGCTGCCACCGTCTCCGGCACCCCATGATCCCTGGGTACGGCCAAGGCGCCATGCACGGCATGCGCCCCTGCCTCCGCCATTACCAGCCCGGCCAAGGTAGTCCCCGTTCCGGCAGCCAACCACCAGGCGTCGTAGTCTGACCACCCCAAGGCCGAGATTTGCGCGCGCGCCTGCTGCATGATCAGCGCGCAGCCCTGCGCACCGGCCAGCCCGCCGCCCCCTTCGGGGATACAGTGCCAGCCTGGGTAGCGCGCCTGCCAGGAAACCCAAAAGCCTGGCTCGTTGCGCGCACGGTAGCCGCCGTAGCCTAGCCAATGCAGTTTCATGCCCAGCGCCTGCAGGTCACGCACGGTTGGCGTGTCCTGGGCATGGCCGCGTAACAGGCCGGCGGTGGCGAAGCCGAAGCGCTTGCCGGCAGCGGCCAAGGCATGCAGATGGTTGGAATGGTTACCGCCAAGGCTGATCAGGCCTGGAGCATGGCTGGCGCCGGCCTGTTGCAGGTGGTGGCGTAGTTTGAACCACTTGTTGCCGCTGATCAGCGGGTCGATCAGGTCCAGGCGCAGAATGGCGGCCTGGACCTGGGCTTGTTGCAGCCAGGACAAGTCCAGAAACTGCAGGGGGGCTTGGGGGAGGTCGAATACATGCATGGATCGCAGTGTACAGGGTAATCCCGCAAGCGCTTGTAATCGATGAGTCGCCCCCGCCGAGGCATCACAGTGCCAGGGTGGCTCGACACAGGCATCGATACCCCGGCACAGGCTGTCGTAGGAGCGGGTTCACCCGCGAACACCGGCAAAGCCGGTGCCATCCACCGCGTCACCTGTTTCGCGGGCATGCCCATAGATTAAGGCGCAGGTGTCGGGTTCACGCAGCCCCAACGACCTCAGAGCTCAGCCGCCAACCGCGAGCCTTGGTTGATCGCCCGCTTGGCATCCAGCTCGGCCGCCACATCCGCGCCACCAATCAGGTGCACCGACTGCCCCGCCGCCGCCAGCCCTTCCTGCAGCTCGCGCAGCGGATCTTGCCCGGCACAGATCACCACGTTATCCACCGCCAGCACCTGCGGCTCGCCGCCGTCCACACGAATGTGCAGGCCGGCATCGTCGATAGCCAGATACTCCACGCTGTTGAGCATCTGCACCCCCTTGTTCTTCAACCCGGTGCGGTGAATCCAGCCGGTCGTCTTGCCGAGCCCGTCACCCACCTTGGATTTCTTGCGCTGCAACAGGTACACCTGCCGCGCCGGAGCATGCGGCTCGGCCTTGATCCCGGCCACACCACCTCGCGCCTGAAGGTGGGTATCGATGCCCCACTCTTTCCAGAATGCCGCTCGGTCCTGGCTGGTGGCCACGCCCTCATGTACCAGGTACTCGGACACATCGAAGCCGATACCTCCCGCGCCAATCACGGCCACCGACTTGCCCACAGGCTTGCGCTCGAGCAGCACGTCCAGGTAGCTGAGCACCTTGGCGTGCTCCACGCCCGCAATGGCCGGGGTACGCGGGGCGATGCCGGTCGCCAGGATGATTTCATCAAAGCCGCCGCCCACCAGTGCCTGCACATCCACACGGGTATTCAGGCGCAGGTCGACGCCCGTGCTTTTGACCTTGTTGCGGAAGTAACGCAGCGTTTCGAAGAATTCTTCCTTGCCCGGCACCCGCTTGGCCACGTTGAACTGGCCACCGATTTCGCTGGCGGCGTCAAACAGGGTCACCGCGTGGCCCCGCTCGGCCGCCACGGTGGCCGCCGCCAGGCCAGCCGGGCCGGCGCCGACCACGGCAATGCGCTTCACCGTACGTACAGGCAGGTAGTTGAGTTCGGTCTCGTGGCAGGCACGCGGGTTGACCAGGCAACTGGTCAGTTTGCCGCCGAAGGTGTGGTCCAGGCAGGCCTGGTTGCAGCCGATGCAGGTGTTGATTTCATCCGCGCGACCGGCAGCGGCCTTGTTGACGAAGTCCGGGTCGGCGAGAAACGGTCGGGCCATCGAGACCATGTCCGCATCGCCCTCGGCCAGCACCGCCTCGGCCACCTCCGGGGTGTTGATGCGGTTGGTGGTGATCAGTGGAATGCTCACCACGCCCCGCAACTTGGCGGTGACTTTGCTGAAGGCCGCACGCGGCACTTTGGTGGCGATGGTCGGAATACGCGCCTCGTGCCAACCGATTCCGGTGTTGATCAAGGTAGCGCCGGCCTGCTCGATGGCCTTGGCCAGCAGCTCGATCTCGTCCCAGGTGCTGCCACCCTCGACCAGGTCGAGCATCGACAGGCGGAAGATGATGATGAAGTTCGGCCCTACCGCGCCACGCACCCGGCTGACGATTTCCACTGCCAGGCGCATGCGGTTTTCATAACTGCCGCCCCAGCGGTCGGTGCGGTGGTTGGTGTGGGCGGCGAGGAACTGGTTGATGAAGTAGCCTTCCGACCCCATGATCTCGACACCGTCGTAACCGGCACGCTGGGCCAGCACGGCACAATTGACGAAGTCGGCAATCTGCTTCTCGATACCCTCCTCGTCCAGCGCCTTGGGCTTGAACGGGTTGATCGGCGCCTGAATCGCGCTAGGTGCCACCTGGCGTGGGCTGTAGGCGTAGCGCCCGGCATGCAGGATCTGCAGGCAGATCTTGCCACCGGCAGCGTGCACCGCCTCGGTGACGATGCGGTGCTTGTCGGCCTCTTCCTCGGTGCTGAGCTTTGCCGCACCGGAATACACCCCGCCTTCATCATTGGGCGCAATGCCGCCAGTGACCATCAGGCCAACGCCACCGCGGGCGCGCTCGGCAAAGTATGCAGCCATGCGCTCGAAGCCGCCGGGGCGCTCTTCGAGGCCAGTGTGCATCGAGCCCATCAGGGTGCGATTGCGCAAGGTGGTAAAGCCCAGGTCCAGCGGGGCAAGCAGGTGCGGGTAGCGGTCGGCGGCCATGGAAAGGTCCCCTGATGGCGTGATCACGGATTGCGGGCACCTCACTGGGTGGCGGGCCCCGTCGTTTGTCTGTCTGCGACATTAAACAGCCGTTTGAATTGCCTCAATGATCAAAACTGACAAGTTAATGATCGTGATGAACAGCAGAAGGCAGCGACTGCCGGGAAGGCTCCAGAACTTCAGCGCTATAAGGTTCGCCTGGCTTGATCGCCAAACAGTCTCCTCGCGCATTTGCCAGACAACGCGGCTCTGCCAGACTCTTCAAGCACGTTTGATCATCCACCCATGGAACGTGGCGCCTACTCAGTGCGCCCGGAGGGTTCGCTCATGCTGACAAAAGGATGGGACACCATCAGCATCGTTCGCCAGGACAGCGTGAACAGTGACCTGGCAGCCAGCTGGAACAGCCTCGACCACGAATTTTCCTATACCTCGGATGAAGGCTACGCCTGCCACGGGGTGTTCGACTGCTGGTCGGTCATCAACGGTGGCGGCGGTCGCTTGCTGCGCCTGCGCATGCCTATACGCTCAGGTTTTTTCGAGGCCAGTGGCACCAGCCGCTCGCTGGCCGGCGCGGCTGCCATCATCGAGGTCACCCTGTCGCTGTTGCCACAAGGCAACGGCCAGGTGCAGTTGAAGTCGGCCTTCCTGCACAAGGCCGGAGCCACTCAACCCCTGCAGGGCGACGAAGGCGGCTGGCTGCGCGGCATCACCCTGCAAGACCCCGACGGTTCGCTAGGTCCTTTCGCCTCCGTGGTGTCGGACTGCATCTGCAACTACCTGGTCGAGCATCCCCGACAGTTCACCCATACCTTCGCGACCATCAACTTCAGCAAAGCCACTGCCCCGGAATGGGCCAGACCGCGAAAATGTACCTATGCGTACCTCGATTCAGGCTTCCTGGCGATCATGGCCGTATGTACCGAACGCGACATCAGTGGGCTGCCACTGGATATCGATGTGTCGGGCATCAGCCAGGGTGGACAGTCGAGCTACGTGCTGTCTCCACGCATGGTCCTGGAGCATCTGGTACTGCCCGGGCTGCTTCAGCTTTACCAGGGTGCCACGGCGCAGGACTACCGCTTCGACAATACGCAAATGGTCAACATACCGACCTTGCGCATGAAGGCCATCAAATCAGGGGCGATCTGGTACACCCCCGTTGTCTTCGCCGGTTGCAACCCTGCACGAATGCTCGGTGACTTCATCACCGTCGACTATCAGGGCAACTGTGACCTGCACGCAGGTATCGACATGAAGTGGAACGGCTGGCTGAGGATGAAGCTGGTGCTCGATGGCAACACCATCAACTTCGTCAAGCAATCGTCCGACTTCAGAAAGGAAGTGCATATTCCCTGGTACCTGGCCTGGCTCTCGCCCATCGTCAGCCTGATCACCCACATCGTCGCCGCTGTGATCTCCGATGACCTGATCAGCGCCATCGCCGCGCGCGGCGGCTCGGTCAAGGCCGACACCATCGATTGCGTGTCCTGGAGCAACGACACCCATACCGCTTCGTCGAGCTACCTCGCCGAGGCCCTTGTCATCAACTACGTGTGACCCCACCAACACAAGGAGCCGTATCATGAGCAATGAAAGCAAGGTCATGCTGTCCGGGTTTGCCCAACCCATCTCGCTGCGCCTCGATCACCTCAATGAAACCGCGCGCCAGACCCTGCGCGAATCGCCCCTGTACCGCAACGCGGCGTTTGTACACAGTTCCGAAGACACCTTGCGCGCCGCGCAGCTACTGACCAATGCCGGAACACTGGCCAGTACGGTCACGACCAATGGCTGGGATACCGTGAGCATCTGCCGGGTCTCTGCGCTCAACCAGCGCATTGCCCTGGAAAAAACCTACCCCGCCAGCATAGACGCCGGGGTCGACAGCTTCTCGCTCAAGGCCGACTTCGACGCCTGGTCGATTACCACCGGCGGCGACGGACGCAACGTCAAGGTACGCATCCCCTTCGGCTCGGGGACATACAAAGGCCTGAATGGCAAAACCTACCAGGTCCAGGGAATGTCTGCGGATGTCTACGTCAAGCTCAGCTACTTCCCGGCGCCCAATCCAGTATCGGCTTCAGACGGCACGTATGAACTGCAAGTCAACACCCAGGCAACGGACCCGGATGACCCGATCGCTGCGGTGATTGCCCTGAGGGACCCGAACAACGTCTTGAGCGGCATTGACCAGAGCGTGATGCGCGGCGTACTCGAAGACTGGCTGAACCAGCCCGAGAACCTGAAGAAGTTCGACACCCTGTTCAGTACCGTACTGATCAACAACATGGGCAAGGAAAGCGAGGAATTCAAATGGCTGCGCGCCACCTCCATGAGCTATGCCTATACCGACAAGAACACTGAGGAAAGCAGCATCTTCGGGGTGCTGGCCATGACCAACGAGCGTGACTCCACGGGTTTGCCGAACCAGTTGCCTGCCGTGATGCTGGCTGCGGACAACAATGCCAACTTCCTCATCAGCCGGGAGATCTTCGTCAAGTACCAGTTGCTGGCGGCATTGCCGTTCATCTTCGAGGGTACCACCGCGGCCAACTTCACCCTGGATTCAGCGGGCACATCCATCACTGCCAACGACCTGAAGCTCGACAGCGTCAAGTTTGGGGCCATCACCTATCATCCCGTGGCCGAAAAGTTCGATATCAACTTCGACGAGTCCTATATCCGCACAGAATGCAAGGTACGCACCGATATCTCACCGGGTATCGTGGCCTATACCCGTATCGTCACCAAGCAGACGCTGCAACTGGGCGTCAACGACAAGGGCGAACAGGTGATGGTATATGCCATGGTCGGAGACCCGGATGTCCAAAACACGACAGACATCGCCACCTGGGTGGTCGTCACCGAAGCCATTCTAGGCGCGATTGCCGCCGTGGCCACCGCCGTGGCGGGTGGTGTGGGCGGCAAGGTGATGGCGTTGATCGTCGGCATCATCGCAGCGTTGGTGGTGGCCATTGTCAGTATCGTCATCCACGTGATCATCGAGCGCGTGGTGGCGGGTGGTGTAACCAACAACATTCCGTCCATAGCGCCCATGGTCAAGGTGGCGGCGAACCAGGTCAAATGGCCATTCAGTGAACCGGATGCCTTTGTCCTGACCGACATCACCTACTCCGGTGCGCTGATATTCGGTGGCTCGCTGAAGTTGCTCGAGAAATTCTGCATCCAGGACAAACGTCTCGCCCTGGCGACGCTGGCCGCCTGACCCTGCCAACACAACCCCGGGCCTCAACGCCCGGGGTTCCTTGCACGCCCATCGCCATTCCTTTGGTATGATCAAAAGTCGATTGTGCATGGATCCATGCAGTGCGCTACTCAAACCGATCACAAGGCGCGAGGTTGCGGCTTCATCGTTCCGTATGGCCACTCCACTTTTAGCGAATACCCACGCTTGATGCGAAAACTCCTGGCAAGCGCCCTGGCGCTGGTGATGATCGCCGCCCTCTGCGGCTATGGCTTCTGGACCCAACAGCGCCCGGAAGGCCACTACCTGTCCGACCTGCGCATCGAACTGGCGCTTAACCATGGCGTCCCGGGCGAGCACGGCAACCTGCTCGGTGTCGAACCACTGCTGTACCCGGGCGACTATCAGAACTTGCAACGCCTGCACCGCAAGCTCGCAGCCTATCTGGAGCAAGCCCGCGCCCAAGGCCTGGTGAACCCGCGCACGGTGGTCGTGCTGCCGGAACACATCGGTACCTGGCTGTGGGCGCGCGGAGAGAAGAGCGAGCTGTATCAAGTTACCCAGAGCCGCGAAGCCCAACAATGGCTGGAACTGAGCAACCCGCTGCGCTATGGCCTCGCGGTTCTTGGCGCTGACGGCGACGACTGGCGCGCCGATGCGCACTTGCGCATGAAGGCCGAGCAGATGGCCGCAGACTACCAGCAGCTGTTCGGCGGCCTGGCCAAGGAATTTGGCGTCACCTTGGTGGCCGGTTCGATCGTGCTGCCCGAACCTTATGTGAAACAAGGCGTACTGCATACCGGCCGTGGCCCGCTGTTCAACAGCAGTGTGGTGTTTGCCGGTGACGGCTCGCTACTGGGGCAGCCCCAGCGTCAGCAATATCCCGACAGTGAAATGCGCCGCTACGTCCACGACGGCCGCCAGCACCCGCTGCAGGTCGTGCAGACCCCGGCCGGGCGCCTGGGGATACTGGTGGGCAGTGACAGCTGGTACCCGGAAAACCACCAGCAACTGACTGAACAAGCCGTACAACTGATCGCCAACCCAGCGTTTCTCAGTGGCAAGGGCAGCTGGCAAGCACCCTGGCGGGGAAATCGCCACCAGGATGCCAGCGCCGGGCTGGCCTTGCAGCGCGGCGAAGTCAGTGAACAGGCGGCTTGGCAACGCCTGACCGAAGTGGCCGGAACCGACATCAGCAGTATGAGCGTGTTCATGCGCGGGCAGTTCTGGGAACAGGGCAGCGATGGCCAGGGCTTTGCCCGCCAGTCGGGAGCGTTGCTTGCCGCCCCTCCCAGCCCAGGTGCCCGCCTGCTGAATGTGTGGCTGTAAGCCCATGGCCCGCCCCCGCGTGCGCCTGGGCGAACTGTCGGTGGGTTTTGTCCAGCCTTTGAGCGAAGCCCTGCGCGAGCTTGGCCACGACCCTGAACCATTGCTGCGCCGCTACGGCCTGGACGCGACACGCCTGGGCGAAGCCGGCGCACGCCTGTCCATCCCCCGCTACATGCATCTGGGCCACGCAGCAATCGAAATGAGCGGCGAGGCTGCTCTAGGCCTGCGTATGGGGCGCCTGAGCCGTCTGGCGCATGCTGGCCTGGCCGGGGTCACCGCGGCCCAGGCCCCCACCTTGGGTGAGGCGGCGCGCACCCTGCTGCGCTTCGAGCCGCTTTACGCGGCCAACTACCGTGGCCATTCCCGCTTTGTGGAAGATGCCCAGGGCGCCTGGCTGCGCTTCTACTCCATCAGCCCGTATAACGACTACAACCGCTTTGTGGTCGACTCACTGCTGGCCGGCTGGCTGGCCCAGTTGACCGACCTTGCCGGCACCCCAGTGCAGGCCGAACGCCTGGACATCGAGTTTGCCGCGCCCTCCTATGCCGCGCGCTATCAACCGCTCTGCAGCACGCCTGTGCAGTTCGCCGCCGACGGCAATCAGCTGCGTCTGAACCGCGCCACCTTGCAACTGGCCAACCCCGGGCATTGCCCAAGTACCTGGCAGCACCTGCTGCAACTGTGCGAGGCAGAGCTGCTGCAGCGCACGCGGGTGCGCAGCCTGGGTGAGCGCATCACCCACCTGCTGGGCCCGCTGCTCAATGGCGGCCGTGAACCGGACCTGGAAGAAGTGGCGCTGCACCTGCAACTGCCAACCTGGACCTTGCGCCGCAAGCTCGCCGAGGAAGGCACGCGTTTTCGCGACCTGCTCAACGAAACACGGCGCGACTTGGCCGAGACCTACATCCGTGACACGGCGCTGGCCTTTGGCGAGATTGCCTATCTGTTGGGGTTTGCTTCGGCCGAGGCCTTCCAGCGCGCATTCAAGCGCTGGACGGGCCTCACGCCGGGGGAGTTCCGCCGCAGCCAGCGGCAGCCGGGCTAGAGTTCGGTGGCGTCGTCGGCCGGTTCCGGGGTGTCCAGTTCGTAAGCCTGGGTTTCGAGTAGTTCTTCCTGGTATTCATCCATTGCCCTGCGTCCTCTTTGCTCATTTTGCCTTTGTAGGTATCGCCTTCAGCCTAAGCAGGTGGGATGAAGGGATGATGACAAGCTTATGAGTGGTAAACGTAGCAGGTGTTCAGGAAGTTATCGCGAGGCGTCTGTAACAGGGGATGTTTACAGCCTGAACCGGCCCTTTCGCGGGCTGCCGGCGAAAAGGCCGGTTCAGGCGACCCATCAAAGGGAGGGGGCGGCGGCCTCGACCGGCTGGGCATCCTGCTGCACCTGAATGGGTGCAGCTTCCGCCGGCGGGGCCACAGGCTGCGAACCCTGGCTGTCATCCACCACCGGCGCCGCTGCCGCCTCGCTGGCCGGGGCTACCCCCGCAGGTGCAGGCGTCGCCTCAACCAACGGTGCAGCTGCCGGGGCCGGCGCCACCGGGTTTGCCGCCGCTTGCTCCGGAAGCCCAAGGTCAGCCGCCGGTTTTTCAACCTTCGGCGCTGGCTCTTCGACCTTGGCCTTGCTCACTTTTTTCGGCTTGGGCAGGTAGCTCTCCACCAAGGCGAAATAGCGGTCATAGAACTGCGCCGCGGTCACCGTCTCACTGGCCACCTTGACCATCGAGTCGTCACTGGAGCCGATCGGCATCGACACCGAACCCAGCACCCCCACGCCCAGGCTGGCGGAGGTGTTGGACTTTTTCAGCGCATAGCGGTCCTGGAGGGCGTTGGCGAACATGGTCGAGCGCTGATCGTCGCTCACGTCCGGCGCACAGGTGACATTGAAGCTGATCTGCAGGTGGTTCTCGCTGTTTTGCTGAAAGCTCTTGTTACCCACCACCTGGTTGGCGCCGCTGCTGGTGATGATGTATCCCTGGCTAAGCAAAGCACGCCGGGCGGCCTCGCAAGAGCCAGCATCGCTCACCGGAAAGCTGCGCGAGAAGGTACCCGAGTCATCGAAGTTCTCGTGCTCGTAGACGGCCGCTTTTTTCGAGGAACAACCGGTCACGCCCGCCAGCACCAGGGCCAGCCCGAGCGCACCAAAGACGGAAGATCTGGTCATTGCGAATTCCGGGTATGTCGGGAAAGTGCCTATTGTGCAACACAGCAGGCAGGCACAGGAACCGCTGGTCGGTGAAGAATCTGTCAGGCTGGTGTAAATCTGGGTAAAGGCAGGCACTTGCCAGGCGCACCAACGAAAAAAGCGACCCGAAGGTCGCTTTAACGTTGCTTCAAGGCGTTCATGGGGCCTTAAAGCGAAGATGGCGCAGCGGACGGGACTCGAACCCGCGACCCCCGGCGTGACAGGCCGGTATTCTAACCGACTGAACTACCGCTGCGTATCATTCAGGCTTGCGCCCGATTGAAACCTGGGTCTACCCTTCCGGCGCGATGGCCTCAGGGCAGGCACAAAAAAAGCGATAACACGATCGCTTCTCTTGTGTTTGCTTCAAGGTGTTCTAGGGACCTTGAAGCGAAGATGGCGCAGCGGACGGGACTCGAACCCGCGACCCCCGGCGTGACAGGCCGGTATTCTAACCGACTGAACTACCGCTGCGTATCGTTCAGGCTTGCGCCCGATTGAAACTGGGATCAGCCCAAGGCGTGTGCCTTGTGGCTTCAGACCGGTGCCAGGCACCCATCTGTTACTGAAAAATGGCGCAGCGGACGGGACTCGAACCCGCGACCCCCGGCGTGACAGGCCGGTATTCTAACCGACTGAACTACCGCTGCGCAGTGCGTTCCTCTCTGGCTATCGGCTTCTTGCGAACCCGATGCTCCAGGAACATCTCAGGAAGTGGTGGGTGATGACGGGATCGAACCGCCGACCCTCTGCTTGTAAGGCAGATGCTCTCCCGGCTGAGCTAATCACCCTCGCGATGTTGCTTGTTGCGTTTGCTTCGCTGAGGCCGCGAAATTTACGCAGGTGGCGAAGCTAAGTCAATAGCCCCATTGAATTTTTTTCAAAAAGACAACGTGAGGTTATTGCCTGTGCCGGCCTCTTCGCGGGTAAACCCGCTCCTACAGTCGGACATTAACCGTTGTAGGAGCGGGTTTACCCGCGAAGAGGCCGGCACAGTTTAAACAAGGTGCTCAGCTATAGATCATCTTGCGGGTCATGCCGCCATCGACCACAAACTCCTGGCCGGTGACAAATGCCGCCTGGCGTGACAGCAACCAGGCAACCATGGCCGCGACATCTTCCACGGTCCCTACCCTGCCCGTTGGGTGCTGGGCATGGTCAGCTTCGCTCAACGGCTCGGCACGGCGCTGCGACGGATCACGGGCATCGATCCAACCCGGGCTCACCGCATTGACGCGAATCTCCGGGCCCAGGCTCATGGCCAGGGCATGGGTCAAAGCCACCAGGCCGCCCTTGCTTGCCGCGTAAGCCTCGGTGTCGGGTTCGGACTGCCGAGCACGGGTAGAGGTCAGGTTGACGATCGCCCCATTGTGCGCACGCAGGTACGGCGCACAATGCTTGGCCAGCAGCATGGGCCCGCTGAGGTTGACCGCCAGCACCCGATTCCATTGGGCCAGGCTCAGGCTTTCCAGCGTCTGGTTGTGCGGGTTGGCAATGGCCGCATTGCACACCAGCGCGTCCAGCCGGCCGAACTGCCCGAGTACTTCGGACACGCCGGCACTGACCTGGGCCTCGTCGGCAACGTCCATGGTGATGAACCAGGCGTTGTCGCCCAACGCCTTGGCCACTTTGGTACCACGCTGGCGGTCCAGATCACTCAGCACCACTTGCCAGCCTTCGCAGATCAGCCATGCGGCAATGCCAAGACCGATGCCGCGGGCCGCGCCCGTGACCAAGGCTACCCGGCCATTGTGGCCCGGGGTGCTGCCGCTGATTTCGATCACAATGCCGCCAGCCCGCGCGCCAGGTCAGCCTGCAGGTCGGCCACGTCTTCCAGGCCCACGGCAACGCGGATCAGGCTGTCGCGGATACCCGCCGCTTCACGCTCCTGCGGCGACAGGCGACCGTGTGAGGTGGTCGCCGGATGAGCGATGGTGGTTTTGCTGTCACCCAGGTTGGTAGTGATGGAAATCACTCGGGTAGCGTCGATGAAACGCCACGCGCCCTCTTTGCCACCCTTGACCTCGAAGCTGACCACTGCACCAAAACCGCTCATCTGGCGCTTGGCCAGTTCGTGCTGCGGGTGGCTGGGCAGGCCGGCGTAATGCACCTTTTCCACGCCGTCCTGCTGCTCCAGCCATTCGGCCAGGGCCTGAGCGCTTTCGCAGTGTGCACGCATACGCAGGCGCAGCGTTTCCAGGCCCTTGGTGAAGATCCAGGCGTTGAACGGGCTGAGGGTTGGACCTGCGGTTCGCAGGAAACCCACCACTTCTTTCATTTGCTCGGCACGGCCGGCAACCACACCGCCCATGCAGCGGCCCTGGCCGTCGATGAACTTGGTGGCCGAGTGGAACACAATGTCGGCACCCAGCTTCAGCGGCTGCTGCAACGCCGGGGTACTGAAACAGTTGTCCACCACCAGCATGGCACCCTGAGCATGGGCGATTTCGCTGAGCGCAGTGATATCGACCAACTCGGCCAGCGGGTTGGAAGGCGATTCGACGATCAGCAGCTTGGTGTTGGCCTTGATGGCCTTTTCCCAACCGGTGAGGTCGACCAGTGGCACGTAGTCCACCTGTAGACCAAAGCGCTTGAAGTACTTCTCGAACAGGCTGATGGTGGAGCCGAATACGCTCTGCGACACCAGCACATGGTCACCGGCACTGCACAGCGACATGACCACGGCCAGGATCGCCGCCATGCCGGTGGACGTACCCACGGCCTGTTCGGCACCTTCCATGGCCGCCAGGCGCTCCTCGAAGGCACGCACGGATGGGTTGGTGTAGCGCGAATAGACGTTGCCCGGCGTTTCGCCGGCAAAGCGCGCAGCAGCATCGGCTGCCGTGCGGAACACATAGCTGGAGGTCAGGAACAGCGCTTCGCTGTGCTCGCCTTCCGGGGTACGGTTTTGACCAGCGCGAACCGCCAGGGTGTCGAAACCGACACCCTCGAGGTCACTGTCCAGTCGCCCGGCATCCCATTGATCCGTCATGCCGTCGCTCCCAAAATCAGTTGTTGTAAAGGTCGATGATCGCGCTGACGGCCTGGTTCTTGACCTTGGCCAGGTCATTACGGGCCTGCTCGATGCGGTCGAGGTAGGCTTCGTCGATATCGCCAGTGACGTATTCGCCGTTGAACACCGCGCAATCGAACTGCTCGATCTTGATCTTGCCGCCGCCGACCGAATCGATCAGGTCTGGCAGGTCCTGATAGACCAGCCAATCGGCGCCAATCAACTCACCCACCTGTTCGGTGGTGCGGTTGTGGGCGATCAGTTCGTGAACACTCGGCATGTCGATGCCGTAGACGTTGGGGTAGCGTACTGCAGGGGCCGCGGAGCAGAAGTAGACATTCTTGGCGCCAGCTTCGCGGGCCATCTGGATGATCTGCTTGCAGGTGGTGCCGCGCACGATCGAGTCGTCCACCAGCATCACATTCTTGCCGCGGAACTCCAGCTCGATGGCGTTGAGCTTCTGACGCACCGACTTCTTGCGCGCGGCCTGGCCGGGCATGATGAAGGTACGGCCGATGTAACGGTTCTTGACGAAACCTTCGCGGAACTTGACGCCCAGCCGGTTGGCCAGTTCCAGCGCGGCAGTGCGACTGGTATCCGGGATCGGGATGACCACGTCGATATCATGATCGGGGCGCTCGCGCATGATCTTGTCGGCCAGCTTTTCACCCATGCGCAGACGCGCCTTGTACACCGAGACCCCATCGATGATCGAGTCCGGGCGCGCCAGGTAGACGTGCTCGAAGATGCACGGCTGCAACTTTGGCGATTCGGCGCACTGCTTGGTGAACAACTGGCCTTCTTCGGTGATGTACACCGCTTCGCCCGGTGCCAGGTCGCGGATCAGGGTGAAGCCGAGCACGTCCAGGGCGACGCTTTCCGACGCGATCATGTATTCCACACCTTCGTCGGTGTGACGCTGACCGAACACCACCGGGCGAATGCCATGGGGGTCGCGGAAGCCTACGATGCCGTAGCCGGTGATCATGGCCACGACGGCGTAACCGCCAACGCAGCGGCTGTGCACATGGGAGACCGCAGCGAACACGTCTTCTTCGGTCGGCTGCAACTTGCCGCGCACCGCCAGCTCATGGGCGAACACGTTCAGCAGCACTTCCGAGTCGGAGTTGGTGTTGACGTGGCGCAGGTCGGACTCGTAGATCTCCTTGGCCAACTGCTCGACGTTGGTCAGGTTGCCGTTGTGAGCCAGGGTGATGCCGTAAGGCGAGTTGACGTAGAACGGCTGGGCCTCGGCCGAGGTCGAGCTGCCCGCAGTGGGGTAGCGCACGTGGCCGATGCCGATGTTGCCTACCAGGCGCTGCATGTGGCGCTGCTGGAACACGTCGCGCACCAGGCCATTATCCTTGCGCAGGAACAACCGGCCGTCATGGCTGGTCACGATACCGGCAGCGTCCTGGCCGCGGTGCTGGAGGACCGTAAGCGCGTCATACAGCGCCTGATTGACGTTCGACTTACCGACGATACCGACGATGCCACACATGCGACGCAACCCCTACTTTGATGAAACTTGAGTGAATAGCGCTCAGGGCTTGGACGGCCCGAGCAACTGTTCCTTGAACGGAAGATCAGCCGGAGTGCTGATCAGCCCACTGGGCGTCCATTGGCCGGTGAAACCCAGAATCAGGTTTTTCGACCAGTCGGCGACCAAGAGAAATTGTGGTATCAGGCGTGATTCCTGCCACCAGGTGTCTTGTTGAACCGGCCCCAGGCTGATCAGGCCTATGGCCACCACTACCAGCAAGGCCCCGCGCGCAGCACCGAAGGCCATGCCCAGGAAACGATCGGTGCCGGACAGCCCGGTCACGCGGATCAGCTCACCGACAAGGAAGTTGACCATGGCCCCCACCAGCAAGGTGGCGACGAAAAGAATGGCGCAGCCAGCGATGACGCGCATCGATGGCGTCTGGATATAGCTCTCAAGATACACCGAGAGCGAACCGCCGAACATCCAGGCAACCGCACCGGCAATGATCCAGATGAGCAAGGACAAGGCCTCCTTGACGAAGCCGCGCTTGAGACTGATCAGTGTGGAGACGGCGATGATCGCAATGATCGCCCAATCAACCAAGGTAAATGCCACGGTGCTGCCTGCAGACGTTTGAGGCGGCGCATTTTACCAGAGCGGCGGGCCGGGAGTAAGCGGAATGTCAGCTGGATTGGTGTTGGGCCATTGGCAGGCAAACCCGCCCCCAACTGGTTCTGGCTGAGCCTTGCAGCGGCGCAGTACCTGCAGGAACGGGCTCACCCGGGAATGGGCGGCATGGCCGCCCCGGGGAATCAGCTGCGCTCAGGCTGGAAGCGCACCACAAAGCCCTTGAGGCTGTTCTGACGGTTGATGGCGTCACGCACGCGCTCGGCTTCGGCGCGCTCGATCAACGGCCCCACGTACACGCGGTTCATGCCACCCGCCGTACGGATATAGGCGTTGTAACCCTGGCTACGCAGGGTTTGCTGCAGCTTTTCGGCACCGGCGCGGTTGGACAGGCTGGCCAGCTGGATCGACCAACTGACGGGCAGGCCATTGGCGTCGATCTTCGATGGCGCGGCAGGCGCTGGTGTTGCAGCAGCCTTGGCCTCCACCTTGGGCGCGGGCGCGGGCGCCTGCGGCTTGGGCGGCTGAACCTGCGCCTGGGTCTGCGGCGACGGGGTGATTGGCTGGCTGGGCGTACTCGCCGGCGCAGTGGCCTCGTCGATCACCACCGGCGCCGGCTGCGCCTCCTGCGCAATAACCTGTGGCTCCGGCACGGCAACCGGCTCCACCTTCACTTCCGGTAGGCTGGGCATGGCCGGTGCCTGCGGGGCTTCGACGTGCACCTGGCGCATCTCGTCCTCGCGGGTAAACAGCATCGGCAGGAAGATAACCGCCAGCGCCACCAGCACCAGCGCACCCACCATGCGCTGTTTCATCCCTTTATCCAGCACAGCCATCTATTCCACCCTCCTGGGCGTGCCGCTCCAGCCATTCCAGCGCCTGGGCGACACAGAAAAACGAACCGAACAGCAGGATCTGATCATCCGCCGTCGCCTGCGCACATTGCCCTTCAAGGGCGGCGTCGACGCTGGCATAAGACTTCACCGTGGCACCGAGGTTCGCCAAGGACGAGGCCAGTTCTGCGGCCGGGCGACTGCGCGGGGTATCCAGCGGCGCCACCGCCCAGTCGTCGATGAGGCCCTGCAGCGGCGCGATAACGCCCTCCAGATCCTTGTCGGCGAGCAGGCCAAACACCGCGAGGCGGCGCCCCTTGAGCGGCCGGGCCGCCAGGCGCCTGGCCAGGTACTGCGCCGCATGCGGGTTATGCCCGACATCCAGCAGCAACGCTACCGGCTTACCCTGCCAGTTCAACAGACGGAGGTCGAGACGCCCAGTGATACGGGTATCCAGCAACGCCTGGCGAACTTGCACCGCGTCCCACGGCAGCCCCATCAGCAGGTAAGCCTGCAAGGCCAGCGTGGCGTTTTCCATGGGCAGGTCTAGCAAAGGCAGGTCACGCAGCTCGACCTGCGCACCATCGGCGGCAGTACCACGCCAGCTCCAGCAGCCTTCGGCGCTGGTCAGGTCGAATTCCCGACCACGCAGGAACAGTGGCGCGGCCAGTTCGGCGGCCTTGTCCAGCAACGGCCCGGGCGGATCCAGATCACCGCACAGGGCCGGCTTGCCCGGGCGGAAGATGCCAGCCTTCTCGAAGGCCACCAGCTCGCGGGTATCACCCAGGTAATCAACATGGTCGACACCGATGCTGGTCACCAGGGCGAAGTCGGCATCCACTACGTTGACGGTATCTAGGCGGCCACCCAGGCCCACCTCCAGCACCACCGCATCCAGCTGCGACTGGTAGAACAACCAGAACGCGGCCAACGTCCCCATCTCGAAGTAGGTCAGGGAAATATCGCCCCGCGCCGCCTCGACGGCGGCGAAGGCTTCGCACAGGCGCTCATCGCTGGCCTCTTGGCCATCGATCACCACCCGCTCGTTGTAACGTAGCAGGTGCGGCGAACTGTACACACCGACCTTGAGCCCCTGGGCACGCAGCAACGACGCCACAAAGGCGCAGGTCGAACCCTTGCCGTTGGTGCCGGTTACTGTCACCACGCGCGGCGCCAGCTTGCCCAGCGCCAAGCGGGCAAGCACCTTCTGCGACCGCTCCAGGCCCATGTCGATGGCCGAGGGGTGCAACTGCTCGAGGTAGGCGAGCCATTCGCCCAGGGATCGTTGTTTCATCACGCGACGGCAGCCGCCTCACGCGCTTCTTCCGGCGTTTGCTGACCGGTCATCTGCGCCAGCAGGCGGGCCAGACGCGGGCGCAATTCGCCACGGGAGATGATCAGGTCGATGGCACCGTGCTCCAGCAGGAACTCACTGCGCTGGAAGCCTTCAGGCAGCTTCTCGCGTACGGTCTGCTCGATCACGCGTGGGCCGGCGAAACCGATCAGGGCCTTCGGCTCACCGACGATGACGTCGCCGAGCATGGCCAGGCTGGCGGAAACACCGCCATACACCGGGTCGGTCAGGACCGAGATGAACGGGATGCCTTCTTCGCGCAGGCGCGCCAGCACGGCAGAGGTCTTGGCCATCTGCATCAGCGAGATCAGCGCTTCCTGCATGCGCGCCCCCCCCGAAGCGGAGAAGCAAACCATTGGGCAGCGGTTTTCCAGGGCATAGTTGGCCGCGCGGACGAAGCGCTCGCCGACGATGGCACCCATGGAGCCGCCCATGAACGAGAACTCGAAGGCGCTAACCACGATCGGCATGCCCATCAGGGTGCCGCTCATGGAGATCAGCGCGTCTTTTTCGCCAGTCTGCTTCTGCGCAGCGGTCAGGCGGTCCTTGTACTTCTTGCCATCACGGAACTTCAGGCGGTCTACCGGTTCCAGGTCAGCGCCCAGTTCGGCCCGGCCTTCGGCGTCAAGGAAGATGTCGATGCGCGCACGTGCGCCGATGCGCATGTGGTGATTGCACTTGGGGCAGACATCCAGGGTCTTTTCCAGCTCCGGACGATACAGCACGGCCTCGCAGGACGGGCACTTGTGCCACAGGCCCTCAGGCACCGAGCTCTTTTTCACCTCGGAACGCATGATCGAAGGGATCAGTTTGTCGACTAACCAGTTGCTCATGCTTTCTTTCTCCAGTATTGGCAGGCGGGGGACGGCGTCACCGGCCCTACCCTGCCCTTGAGCTCAAAATCTTTTATGAAACGATGGTGGACCGGCCGCCGGGGTTTCCAGCGCGCCACTCCACCGCTAATGTGTTGTTTGCCACCACAGGTGCTGGCAGCGGCCCGCAGGGCTGCGAAAGCTATGGACGATGGCGCGCAGCCAGCCGTCACATCTGCCATCAAGCCTGTTTCACCGCACGCATGAAGGCCTCGATCTTCGCCGCGTCCTTGATGCCCTTGGCCTGTTCGACGCCACCACTGACATCCACCGCATAAGGCTTTACCCGGGCAATGGCCTGGCCAACGTTATCGGCCGACAGCCCACCCGCGAGAATGATCGGCTTGCCAAGACGCGCCGGTACCAATGACCAGTCGAACGCCTCGCCGGTTCCCCCTGGCACGCCTGGCACATAGGTGTCCAACAAAATGCCGCGGGCACCCGCGTAACGCTGACAGGCCGCCTCCAGGTCATCGCCAGGGCGCACACGCAGGGCCTTGATCCAGGGGCGGTGGTAGCCTTCACAGTCCTGCGGGGTTTCATCGCCGTGAAACTGTAGCAGGTCCAGCGGAACCACTTCGAGGATCTCGTTCAGCTCACAGCGCGAGGCATTGACGAACAGCCCGACCGTGGTCACGAACGGCGGCAGCTCGGCAATGATCGCCCGCGCCTGGCGCACGTCCACCGCCCGCGGGCTCTTGGCATAGAAGACGAAGCCGATGGCATCGGCCCCCGCTTCGGCAGCGGCCAGTGCGTCTTCGATGCGGGTAATCCCGCAGATCTTGCTGCGAACATTGCTCATGGAACAAGAACCCTGATTGTTGCGGCGAAAGGGCGGATGTTAGCAAATGGCTTTTCGCTCGTCAGTCTGCCAACGCCTCGTAACCACTCAAAAAGTGTGGACCGATGTAACGCTTGGGCAACGCAAACGCTTCGGGGTACTCCACCTGCACCAGGTAAAGCCCGTATGGGTGGGCCGTTACCCCACCTTCACGGCGGTTGCGCCCTTCCAGCACCTCGCGCGCCCAGGCAACCGGACGCTCGCCGGCGCCGATGGCCATCAGCACACCGGCAATGTTACGCACCATGTGGTGCAGGAAGGCGGTGGCACGCACGTCCAGCACGATCATCTGGCCATGGCGGGTAACACGCAGGTGGTAGATGTGCTTGATCGGTGATTTGGCCTGACACTGGCTGGCACGGAAGGCGCTGAAGTCGTGGGTACCCAGCAGGAACTGCGCCGCCTCGGCCATGCGATCGACGTCCAGCGGACGGTGGTTCCAGGTCACCTCTTCGGCCAGGTGCGCCGGGCGAATCGGGTCGTTGTAGATGACGTAGCGGTAGCGCCGGGCGCAAGCCTTGAAGCGGGCATGAAAGTCGGCCGGCATTGGCCGCGACCAGACCACACTGATGTCGTGCGGCAGGTTGAAGTTGGTGCCCATGGTCCAGGCGCGCTCGTCACGCACGGCACGGGTATCGAAGTGCACGACCTGCCCGCAGCCGTGAACGCCGGCGTCGGTACGCCCGGCGCAGACCACCGAAATCGGCTCGTTGGCGACCTTGGACAGCGCTTGCTCCAGGGCTTGCTGGACACTCGGCACGCCGCTGGCCTGACGTTGCCAGCCGCGGTAGCGCGCGCCTTTGTATTCCACGCCCAGGGCGATGCGGGAGTAGCCTTCGGCCGCGGATTCGGCGGTAGCGGTGTCGATGATGTCCAAGAGCATGAAACCTGTGGGGTGTACGGAATGGCGGGGATTATAACGACAACGGCAGCCTCGTAGGGCTGCCGGTGGTTGCACACTGCATGTGCGGGCCTCTTCGCGGGCGCGGTCAGCCCGCCAAGAGGCCTGACCTGCTTGCATCAGACCAGCCGGGAGAGCATGTCCTCGGCTTCCTGACGCTGGCTGTCGTCGCCATCCTTGACCACTTCGTCGAGGATGTCACGCGCGCCCTGGCTGTCACCCATGTCGATATAGGCACGGGCCAGGTCGAGCTTGGTGGCGACTTCGTCACTGCCGGAGAAGAAGTCGAAGTCCAGGTCGTCCAAAGGCTCGGGCTCGGGCTGCGCCACCGCGTCTTCGCTGGTGAAGTGCGGCTCCAGCGATGGCGTTTCGAGGCTCTGCGACAGCTTGTCCAGCTCGGCGTTGACGTCATTGAGCTCCGAGGCAAAGCTCTTGGCGGCCGGCGAATCGTCTTCCAGCGACAGGGACAAGTCGAAGTCCGATGGCAGGTCGAACTCGGAGACCGGGTCAAACTCCGGCTCGCTGTCGAAGGCAGCCAGTTCGGACGCGACATCCAGTGGATCTTGCTCCAGCGCCTCCGGGGCAGCCGGGGCAACCGGCTCGCTGACGTCGAGGTCGAAATCAGACAGGTCCACGGCAGGCTGAGGCTCGGCCTGAGCCAGCATAGCCTCGAAATCAGCGTCGGCGTCGGCTTGCAGCTCGGCATCCACGGCAAAGGGCTGTTCTTCTGGCGGAGCTTCTTCCTGTACGGGCTCATCCAGCACAGGCTCAGCGATTACCAGCTCGTCGGGTACGCCCCCCTGTGCGATCGGCTCGTCCAGCACGGACGCGGCCAGCGGGTCTTGATCGGCCAGGTCTTCACCCAGGCTCAGGTCGAAGGCGCTGTCCAGATCCTGCTCGGCCAGGTCCGTTGCATCGAGCGTTGGCACTTCATCGAAGGCGTCCAGCTCAGCGTCAGGCTCTGCTTGCGCGACAGCCTCTGGCTCAGCCTCCACGTGCGGCTCGAACCCGGACAACTCGTCAGGCACCACATCGGCAACCACCGGCGCTTCGGGCTCATCGTGCAGCAGCTCTTGCACGTACTGCTCATCCATTTCGGCAGCCAGCGCCGCCGCACCCAGGCCGGCAGCAGCCAGGCCGAGCATGGCGGGGTAACGCTCTTTCAGGCTGGCGACTTCAGCAACGTTCTGCTCGCTGGCCGGCAACTGACGCTCCTGTTCAGCGAACGCGCTCTGGTCACCCTGACGGGCGTACACGTCCATCAGCTTCAGGCGCAGGTCGTCACGCTCCGGCGCGGCGGCCACGGCGGGCTCCAGCAGCTCGGCAGCACGATTAAGGCGGCCTTCGGCCAGGCATTGGTCAACTTGCGCCAGCAGCGCGGCGTGCGGGTCTGCTTGCGGCTCAGGCTCGGGTTCTGCCTCAGCGACCGGTTCTGCCACTTTTTCCGCAGCGACGGCAGCAGCAGCCGAAGCGGCAACCACAGCCGGCGACAGGGTTACGCCAGGCTCCCGGGCTTCGACGCCGTCGAAGCTCTCGGTATCGCTGTCGAAACCTGCGCCCTGCTCTTCTTCCAGCGCCCGCGCCATGCGCAGGTGCTTCTCGGCTTCTTGCTGGGCTTTGCGCTTGCGCGCCAGCAGCCACAGCAGCAGTGCCAGCACCAGAATGCTGGAACCGGCAATCACCCCCAAAAGCCACGGGTTGCCCAGGACCGAATCGAGCGTACCCTTCGGCTGGCTGACGGATGCTGGCTGGGCGTCCGGCACAGGCTTGGGTGCGGTATCGGCAGCAGCAGGTGCCGGATTGACCACGGGCTGCTCCGGAGTAGCGGCAGCCGCTGCCGACGCGTCTGCGCCCTGGCCTTCCAGGCGTGCCAACTGGTTGTTCTTCAGCTCGATCAGGCGCTGCAGCTTGTCCAGCTGGCTCTGCAGGTCGGCCATGCGGCTTTTCAGTTCTTCGTTGTCGCGACGGCTGGTGTCCAGGCTTTCCTGGGCCATGGCCAGCTCGTCATTCAACGCCTTGGCCTGGCCTGCACCGGCCTGCTTGCCCGGGCTGACCAGGCGCAGGTTGTCGCCCTGGGCGATACGCGACGGCGCAGCTTCGGCGGCGCCACGGCGGGTGGCATCCAGCTGGCGGGCACGCGGCCCCAGGCGACGGCCTTCACGCCAGGCCGCATACTGCTCGGCCACCTCGCGGTTCGCTTCGCCCTGGGCGATGCTCTGGATCTGCTGCTGGTCGGGCAGGCGCAGTACCTGGCCAACCTTCAGCTGGTTGATGTTGTTGCCGATGAAGGCGTCCGGGTTCAATGCCTGGATCGCGATCATGGTCTGCTGGATCGACCCTCCCTGGGCGTTACGCGCGGCAATCTGCCACAAGGTGTCGCGACGCTGGGTGGTGTAGTTGCTGGCACCGGTCATGGCCGGTGTGACATTGCCTGCCGCCGGCTTGTCGCCCTGCGCCTTGGCCTGGTCGAGCAGCACACTATAGTCACGCAGCAGACGGCCCTGCGGCCACATCACCTGCACCAGGAACTTGACCACCGGACCTGGCAGCGGCTGACTGGACGTCACGCGCAGCACACTTTTGCCGTTGGGGTTGATCACCGGTGTGAAGGTCAGGTCTTCGAGGTAGGTCGGAAACGCCACCCCGGCCTTGCTGAACTCTTCCGGTGGCGCCAGGCTCGGCGCCACCTCGGCGGCTTTGAGGTCGCGCACGTCGAGCAATTCGATCTCGGCGTCCAGCGGCTGATTCTGTGCCGACTTCAGGGTCAGCTCCCCCAGGCCCAGCGCATTCGCCATGCCAGACGACAGCGCGGATGCTGCAGCCATGGCCAGAACCAGTTTGCGAATTCGAAGCATGACCTCTTCCCTTGTATGAATCGTCCCGAAACCTGCATGCGGAGCAGGACAAAAGTGCTCGCCAGTATCTTTTACGGCATGTGTTTAATCAACAATTGCGCCACTTGCACGGCATTGAGCGCGGCGCCTTTGCGCACATTGTCAGTGGTTAGCCAGAGGTTGAGTTGCTGGTCTTCATCGACACCGTGACGTACACGTCCAACATAGACCACGTCTTGGCCCACTGCGTCACCTACCGGGGTCGGATAATCATCGTTTTCCACCCGCTCGATGCTGTCGGCTGCCTCCAGGGCCTGGTTGACCGCTGCCAGGTCTACCGGGCGACGGCTTTGCACGGCCACACTGAAGCTATCGCCGAAAAACACCGGGACTTGAACACAGCTCACGGAAATCTTCAGGTCAGGCAGGCCCAGCAGCACGCGCAGTTCGCTGACCAGGCGGCGCTCCAGGGCGGTATGGCCCTGCTCGTCGGCAGCACCGACCTGGGCCAGCAGGTTGAATGCCACCTGGCGGTCGAAGAAGCGCGGCTCCAGCGGGCGGGCATTGAGCAGTTCGGCGGTTTGCCGGGCCAGTTCGCTGACCGCTTCACGGCCTTGCGCCGACACCGCCAACGCGGCCATCACTTGTACCCGCTCGATGTCCAGCAGGCCTTTGAGCGGCGCCAGCGCGACGGCCAGGGCTACTGCGGCCGAGCATGGGCTGACAATGCGCGCTGGCAACGACAGGCTGGCCAGGCGTTCGGCGTTGGCTTCCGGCACCAGGGCCAGGGCGTCGTCCAGGCCGCCGGACAGGTCGATGACCGTGCAGCCCGCCTGCAGCGCCTTGCTGGCAAAGCTGCGGCTGACGGCGGCGCCGGTGGCGAAGAAGGCCAGCTTGACCTGGGCGAAGTCGAAGCTGTCGACTTCGCGCACCTTCAGTTTCTTGCCAGCGAACATCACGCTGCTGCCCGCCGATTCCATGCTGGCCAGCAGGTGCAGGGTGGCAACCGGGAATGCCAGTTCCTCGAGGATCTGCACCAAGGCTTCACCGACGCTGCCGGTGGCGCCGACGACGGCGATATCCAAAGGGTGTGTCATGGAAGGGATCCTTTTGCTGTAAACGGCGGGGGCGGCACTTTACTCGGATTGTAGGGTTTTGTCTGTGCCCACCCGGCGCTGCTGTTGCTGTTGCTCGATTGCGTCTTGCTTCTTGGATGTGCGCACTCACACCGAGTAGGTATTCATTCGCGCAGGTGGCGCATCGTCACCTTTCCGCCCTTCCGGCGGGTTACTGTGGTCGTGGCCAAAGTAACCAAAACCGTCGGCTCCCATCATCCGGCCCCTACGCTACGCTCCGGGGTCCCCTCGCTCCGGCCTTGCTCCCGGGAGGACCGCGCTGCAGGCCCCATCCTGGGGCCCAGCGCTTGACGGGCATCCATGCCCGTCACCTCCCTTCGCAAGCCCTGCGCTCGGCCTCCTGAAGTCGCAATCTGCGTCGCCTGAACTAACGCGCACTTAGAAGCAAAAGCCAAAGCAAGAGCAACGGCGTTCTTCCAGGTACACCAGGCCGAGGGCAGCCATGCCGGCGATATCCTTATCCAGATGACCAGGCAGAACCTCACCGAATGCATCGGCGGTGCCGGCCGATCACCGAGTTCGCTTTTGATCTTGCTTCTAAACGCGCGGTAGTTCTGGCGACGCAGATTGCGACTTCAGGAGGCCGAGTGGAGGCATTGCGGAGGGAGATGACGGGCATGGATGCCCGTCAAGCGCTGAGGCCCCATGGATGGGGCCTGCAGCGCGTGCTCCCGGGAGCAAGG